>Ga0070734_10005671_pt1 | contig 10872 bp, 11 predicted proteins | sample Coa_R1_8_FD_66444 | JGI IMG/M metagenome (GOLD analysis project Ga0070734, IMG submission 66444) | Surface soil microbial communities from Centralia Pennsylvania, which are recovering from an underground coalmine fire - Coalmine... | ecosystem: Environmental > Terrestrial > Soil > Unclassified ... | reverse complement strand
GGCCGCAGCGCGATGGACAACATCACCCGCGCCGATCCGGACCGGGTGTGGACCGTGCGGGAAGTCGCCCAGCATGTCGGCATCGGCGGCATCGGTCCTGTCGTCGTCGGCACGCCGGCGCGCGTCGCCGATGAAATCGAGGCGTGGTTCGAGGCGACCGATGTCGACGGGCTCAATATGCCGTTTGCGGTTTCGCCCGGCGATTTCGAGGATATTTCCGATATGCTGGTGCCCGAATTGACCCGGCGCGGGCGCTACAAGACGGCCTATGCCGAGGGCACCTTGCGGGAAAAATTATTCGGGGCAGGACGCGCGCGCCTTTCCGCGCCGCATCCGGCCGCGCAGTATCGGCCGGGTGTGCGCGCGAAGGCCGCGGAGTGAATTTCTTCCACCCTCCCCTGAAGGGGGAGGGTGAAAGCGCCGTCAATTCACCGCATTGCTCAGCATCACCTCGATCAGCTTTGCGCCGGGCCGATTGAACGCATCCGACAGTTTCGGCTTGAGCTCCGCCGGGTTGCTGATCCGGATCGCCTCTACGCCGAACGATTTGGCAAGGCCGGAGAAATCAACCGGCGGATCGACAAAGTCCATGCCGACATAGTGGTCGTCGCCGTGGAAGGCGAGCAGGCGCTGCTTGATGATGCGGTAGCCGCCATTGTTGCAGATCACGACATTGAGCGGCAGCTTGTGGTGGGCCGCGGTCCACAGCGCCTGGATCGAATACATGGCGCTGCCATCGCCCGAGAAACACACAACCGGCCGCTTGGGGTTGGCGAGGCTGACGCCAACGGAGGCCGGCAGGCCCCAGCCGATGCCGCCCGAGGCGAGCGCATGATAGCCATAGCGGTCGCGGTGCGGGCGCAGCGACAACAGCTGCCGCCCCGAGGTCAACCCCTCGTCGACCAAAATGGCATTCTCGGGCATCGCCTCGACCACCTGTAACGTCAGATAGTCCGGATCGATCGGCGATTTCTCGCGTGCCTTTGAAATCTGCTCGACCAAGGCTCTCCGCCGCGCGATCCAGTTCTTCGACGCGAGCTCGGCCATGCCTTGCTTCGCGCGCGTTTCCAGCGCCGCGCCGCCGGCCGCCTTCAGCGCCGGGATCAGCACCTTGATCGTCTCCTTCACATCGGCCTTCAAGGCGATCTCGGCGCCATAGTTCTTCGCGATGTCCCAATCGATCAGCCCGACCTGAACGATCGGCAGGTCGTCGGGCTTTGGATCGACCTCGCTATAAACCGACATCCGCAATGGATCGGCGCCGAGCACGATCATCAGATCGTAGGGCGACAGCACCTCGCGCACCTGCTTCTGCAACCGCGACAGCGCGCCCATGAAGCAGGGGCTTTCGGAAAGGAAATGCGCGCCATAGGGCGTCGAGCACTGGAAGGCGGGCGCGCCAAGTGTCTCGGCGAGCCCTGAGGCTTCCTGCAACGCATCGCTCTTCACAATTTCGTCGCCGGCGATGATGACGGGATTGCGCGCTTTGAGGATGCGCGCGGCCAGCGCGTGCACTGCTTCGTCCGACGGCCGGACGCGCGCATCGATCCGGGTCGAGCGGCCGAGATCGATACCGGCCTCCGAATTGAGGATGTCGCCGGGCAGCGAGATGAACACCGGCCCTGTCGGCGGCGTGGTTGCGATTTTTGCCGCGCGGCGCACGATCCGCGGCAGATCTTCCAGTCGCGTCACCTCGACCGCCCATTTCACCAGCGGTTCGGCCATCTGCACCAGCGGACCATAGAGCACGGGCTCCATCAGGCCGTGGCCCTGCTCCTGCTGGCCGGCGGTCAGGATCATCGGGGTGCCGGTGAATTTCGCGTTGAAGAGCGAACCCATCGCGTTGCCGAGCCCCGGCGCGACGTGGACGTTGCAGGCAACGAGTTTTCCCGAGGCGCGGGAAAAACCGTCGGCGATCGCCACCACCAGGCTCTCCTGCATCGCCATCACATAGGTGAGATCGGGATGGTCCTTCAGCGCATGCATGATCGGCAGTTCGGTGGTGCCGGGATTGCCGAACAGATGGGTGATGCCCTCGTCCTTGAGCAGCGCGAGAAACGCCGAGCGGCCGGTAATGCGGTTTTTCATATGACTTCCTCTTCGCGCCTGCCTTGCTTGCGAGTTGAGGCATCATGCTGATCCCACAGCCGAGATCAATGGAGGAGCCTCATGGCTGGAATGCATGCCTTCGTGTCCCGGACGCGAGCAGCCGGCTAGCGGTGCATCGCTGATCCGGGACCCATTTTCTTCCCTAGCCGCGGATCAGCAGCGCACCGCTGAAAAAGCGCTGCACTGCGTGTTTCACATCTCCTCGCGCGCGAGCTCGAAAACGTCCTCCCCCGCCGCGCGGCGCTTCTTCTTCGAGCGCTGCCACACCACGCCGGGATATCCTTTCAGCGGCACCAGCGACTCGCCGGTATAGGCCCACTCCTGCAGCTCCTCGATGGCGATGTGATAGAGCGGCTGGCGGCCGGTGCGGCTTGAGAACAACGCGCGCGAGATGTTGACCATATGCGGCGAGCGCGGGCGTTCGTAGAACAGCGGTGTACCGCAATGCGCGCAGAAGCTGCGCGCAGTCTTTGCCGCTGTATCCTCGTAGCGCGAAACCTGCGCATTGCCCTTGGTGATGCGAAAACGCTTGCGCCAGCTGCCGACATAGGTCGCATATGCCGCGCCATGCGCGCGACGGCTCGCTGCGGAATGATCGTGCCAGGCCCAGCGCGCCGGCACATCGATCTCGAAGGCGACCTTGCCGCACAGGCATTGGCCCTTTGCGATGCCTGCTGCCGGTGCTGATTTGGCCATGCGTGACTCCCGTAGCCCGGATGAGCGCAGCGACATCCGGGACCACATCACACACCGGCCCCGGATATCGCTGCGCTCATCCGGGCTACGATCATTACGCCGGCCCGCGCGCTCAGAGCGTCTCTTGCCTCTGCCCGCAATTCTTGCAGGTGAATTTGACCCGGCCGGCGCCGCGTTCGGCCATCACGCGGTTCGGCGCGCCGCATTTGCCGCAGACGGCCTCGATGCGCGTGTTACCCTGCTTGATGACCAAGCTCTTCTTCTCCAGGGATTCGCGGATCAGCCGTTCGGCCTCTTCACGCATCGACTGTTTGGACATGCAACCTCGGGCCCTGTGATGGACTTTGACGCGAGCTTTTATCGCATTCGCATGACAAACAACACAGCGGCCAAGTTCATGCCTCCACGATGACGTATGAGTCCTCGACATGGACGGGAAAGGTCTCGGCCACATACGGCCCCTTTTTCATCCCCTCAGTGAGTTCCCCGCCGCTTTCGATCGCGACCGGGAAGGAACGGACCTTGAAGCGCTTCGGGTCGAACCACGACTGGCCGTTGCGCATGTCGAATTCCCAGCCATGCCAGGGACAGCGCAACAATTCCCCGACGCGCGAACGATGATAGACGCCCGGTTCCGGCGACGTCAGCCGCGCCACGCACGCCGCCTTGTCCAGCGGCGCGCCCTCATGGGGGCATCGGTTGAGCAGCGCAAAGAACTCGCCATTGACATGGAACACGACGATGTCGCGGCCGTCGATGCCGACGACCTTGTTGCCACCTGGCGGAATTTCGCTGGTGCGGGCGACGACGTGACGGGCCATGCCTGGCGTCCCCTCGTTTCGTTTTTCGTTCCGTCACGAATGTAGCGCAACGCAGCGAGCCGACGCAATCGTTCGGGCGGCGAGCACCCGTGGAGGCGCGATACGACTAGTGGTCCGACGCTAACATTCGCCCCCGTTCCCGGCGGGCATTCTTGCGAATGTTAGCGTCCAAAGGACCACTAGCAAATACCGATGCTAGTGGAGCTTTGGATTTGACGTTCGCATAGGAGACTCACGGCAGGTGGTAGCGAACGTCAAATCCGCTCCACTAACCGCAGGCGATATCTGCGGCTGGCGCAGCGGGACGTGCCGACTGCCGCACCACGGTCGAGAAACGCGGACGAACGACCTTGCCCTGGCGGCTGCCGATGCCGAGTTCGAGGCTGTCGGCGATCCGCCGCGCCCGCTCGATGAAGTGGGATGCAGCCTGCGGCGGGCACAGCTCGTTCGCCGTCGCCTCGAAGATCGCGATCCATCGGTCGAAGTGCTCGGCGGCAACCGGAAGTTCGATGTGCGCCTGCATAGGCTGCCCATGATAGCGCCCGGTCATCAGCGCGACCGACGACCAGAATGCGCAGAGCTTTGCAATATGCGCGTCCCAGTCATGCACCCGTGTTGCGAAGATCGGGCCGATCAGCGGATCGGTCTGGACGCGAGCGTAAAAGGTACGAACCAGCCGCTCGATCAAGACGTCGTCGATCCCGGTCTTGTCCATGAGATCACCGGTGATCCGGGCGCGGCGCTCCGCGGCCCCTTCGGGGTCGTCTACGGCAGCCATGGTTGCTCCTCGTTTAATAAGATATATTCTATTTATATCTTTTTGGCCGACAGCGCAAGGCCGCTCCTGTCCCTCGGAGGGAGCGGGTCTCACGCCCGCGGCTTGATCTATGTCAAGAGCGCCGGGAGGCGATCGCTCGCAACATGTTGGTTGTCCCGAGTGGCGGTTCAGGAGGAGCAGTGAGATGCACATCCTTTGGACGATTATCATTGGCTTCATTGTCGGAGTGATTGCCAAGCTTATCATGCCTGGCGACAAGACCGAGCCGAAGGGCTTCATCCTGACGACTATTCTGGGGATCGTCGGCGCGTTCGTTGCGACGTATCTCGGGCAAGCCGTGGGATGGTACGGCCCCGGAGAGTCTGCGGGTTTCATCGGCGCCATCGTCGGCGCCGTCATCCTGCTCTTTATCTATGGCCTCATCATGGGCCGCCGCACGGCGTGACGCCATTCACGTCGCAGCCTTGATGCCGAAATCCGCGGGCGCGAGAAGCAGATCGGCCAGCGTATAGCGGTCGAGCGTGCGCATGAAGGCGTCCATCGCCTCGTGCAGCACGCCGCGCAACCGGCACCGCGGGGTGATCAGGCAGCGATTGCCGCTGTCGAAACATTCGACCAGCGCGAAATCCGGCTCTGTCGAGCGCACGACATCGCCGAGCCTGATCTTCTCCGGTTTCCTGGCCAGCGACAGGCCGCCGTTCCGGCCGCGCGTTGCCTTGAGGAAACCCGCGCGGGTGAGCTGGTTTGCGACCTTCATCAGATGCGCCCGGGACAGGTCGTAGAGCTCGGCGGTCTCCTCGATGGTGATAAGCGCGTCCTTGCGCGCGGCCGCGTACATCATCAGCCGCAGGGCGTAATCGGAAAAGTTGGTCAAGCGCATGTGTCGCTCCGGATTCCGGCACAAACATATATATAATATATATATTATAAGGCAAAAAACATCCCGCCAAGGCGGGATGTTGTCGTTTCAGCTTGTTGTGCGCATGGTTCCTCGGGTCAGGCCCGAGGGCATGCTTTTCCGGATCATGCGCTAAAATCTGTACACCGCGCGGGCGTTGGTGGAGAAAATCTTCTTGCGCTCGGCTTCTGTCAGCGGCGTCTTGAAGGCGAAGCGTGCATCGTCATAGTCCCAGTGCGGATAGTCGGACGAGAACAACAGCCTCTCGATGCCGACCCATTCGATCAACTGCCGCAGATGCTTTGCTTCGTCCGGCTCGTCGATCGGCTGCGTCGTGAACCAGAACTGCTCGCGCACATATTCCGACGGTTTTTTCTTCAGATGCGGCACTTCGCTGCGGAAGCGTTCAAAGTGCTGATCCATCCGCCACAACGCGGAGGGAATCCAGCCAAAGCCGCCCTCGATGAAGACGATCTTCAGTTTGGGGAAGCGCTCGGGGATGCCTTCGATCAGCAGGCTTGCGAGCATCGCCGTCATGGTGTGGGCGTTCGACTGGTGCTCCTCGCAATAATAGGACGGCCAGCCGCCGCCGGTCGGCGCGTGTCCGCCATAACCGCCGACGTGAATGCCGAGCGGCAAGCCCAATTCCTGGGCGCGCTCATAGATCGGCCAGTAACGGCGGCGGCCGAGCGGCTCGTTGGCGCGTGGCGAGACGTTGATTTGCACATATTCGCCAATCTTGGCGCAGCGCTCGATCTCGGCAATCGCAAGCTGCGTGTCGTCCTGCCCAACCACGATCGACGCCTTCAGCCTGGGATCGCGGTGCGCCCAGAACGCCAGCTGCCATTCATTGATCGCGCGCTGGATTGCAGCACCGAATTCAAGATTCTGCTGCGAGAAGATGAAGAGGTCGAGCACCTGCAAAATGCCGAACTCGACATCATAGGGATCGAGATGCTGCTTGCGCATGAAGGCGAGGTCGGAACCGGGAGGCCCACCGGTCGGCGGCCAGGCGTCTCTGCGGCAAATGATCGGCGAGGAGCGCGGGTACGGCGTGGTGCCGATATAGGGCGTGCGCAAATGATCGCCAAAAGTCTTCAGATGCTCCTGCCAGCGCTTTGGCAAAAACTCGTTCAGATCGGCGCGTGAGCGCAGGCTCGGATGGATGTCGCAGTCAACGATGCGAAGCCGTGTGGCTGCGGTCGCTTCTTTCTCCAGAATGGGGCGGTCGATGACGTCACTCATGCGATCCTCCTTTTGCTTGGCGCATGATCTTTTTCGAAAAAGCTGTTCCCACTTTTCCGGATCATGCGCTTAGTTCAGCTTCAACCGCGGAAAGGTTTCCAGCGGATTGTCGGCGCACATGCGCGCGACGATATCTTTCGGCAGATTCGGCGGAATCGGGTCGTCGCCGTCGAACTGCCAGTGCGGATAATCGGACGCAAACAAAAACATCTTGTCGGAGCCAATCTGATCAATGACGTTGGCAACGCTGGTCGCATCGGGCGGCCCGTCGAACGGCTGCATGGTGACGCGGATATGGTCGCGAATGATCGAGGCCGGCTCGCGCTCGACCCAGGGCACTTCGACGCGCACGCCGCGCCAGGTTTTGTTGGCACGCCACATGAACGCGGGTAGCCAGCTCACGCCGGATTCCATCAGCACGACCTTGAGACCGGGAAATTTGCCGAACACGCCCTCATAGACCAGGCTCAGAACCTGCGCCTGGAAGGCCTGCGCCTCGACGAAGTAATATTCGTAGCGATGCGACGGCCAGCCGACCGAACTCGGCGCGAAGCGATAGCTACTGCCGGCGTGAATGGCGATCGGTAGCTTGTATTTTTCAGCGGCCTGATACATCGGCCAAAAATGCCGCCGGCCGAGCAAGGTCTCGCCCTGCGCCAGCACGAGGATGGAGACGAAGCGGTTGTCGTTCGCGCGGCGCTCGATTTCCTCGACAGCGAGATCCGGCGCCTGCATCGGCACCACGATGGAGGCGCGAAGGCGCGAATCCTGCGACAGCCATTCGGCCGCGATCCAGTCGTTGATCGCCTTGCAGAAGTCGGCCGCCATGTAGGGATCGTAGACGGCCTGCGCGCCATAGAGCACGTTGCAGATCGCGTGGCTTGACCCCAACTGGTCGAACGCGCCGCGCTGGACCATCTTCAGATCGCTTCCCGGCTTGCCGGTCGCGGGCCGCCAGTCCGGCCGGCCGGAGAGCGGCATGTTCGGTGGATAGCTCGTGAGGTCGAGGCCGTCGATCGCGCGGCTCACCACCTGCTCTTTCCAGTGATCGCTGAGATAGGGCAAAAGCGTCGTGCGCGTTCCGCCCACCGCTGGATGGATGTCGCAGTCGATCCGCGTCGCCGCAGCCATCTGTTTGCCCTTGCGCTTCCTCTGAACTTGATTGGCGGCGCTGCTCGCCGCGAACAGCTCGAATGTGCCGCCGGGCGCCCTGAAGCGCAAGCCACAAGCGCGCGAAAGAGCATGCAAATCAGACTTGCGGCCATTCGTTGCGCAGTGCAATTGCCGTCGAAATCGGCCGCTCCGCCCTGGAACAGATGCGGCAGCGGCTTTGGATTCTACTCCACCGTCACGCCAGCCTCTTTGACGATTTTCGACCAGCGCGCATCCTCCTTGTCGAGGAAGGCGCCGAAATCGCGCGGACCCAACGAATGGGGGATCGTGCCGAGGTTCTTGAATTTCGCTGCCATCTCCGGCGTCTGCACGATCTTGCCGATGGCCTCGCCCAGCTGATCGATCCGCGCCTGAGGCGTTCCCTTGGGCACCACAATGCCGAGCCAGGCCGCAAAGTCGACATTCGGAAATCCCTGCTCGGCAACCGTCGGCGCGTCGGGAAATGACGGAACGCGCTTGCCATAGGCGCTCGCGATCAACCGCATCTTTCCGGCGCGAATGAACGGCTCGGTGACCGCAACGGTATCCATCGCGACATTGACGATGCCGCTCATCAGATCCGTCATTGCCGGCACACTCCCCCGATATGGCACGTGCTGGATGGTAATCCCCGCATCCTGCTTGAACACCTCCATGCCAAGGTGCGACAACGTGCCGTTGCCGGACGACGGGTTGGAAAGTTTTTGCGGATTGGCCTTGGCGTACGCGATCAGCTCAGGAACACTCGTGATCGGCAGCGAGGGATTAACCACGAGCAGCATCGGCAGGTCGGTCACGAGGGCGACCGGCGCGAGATCCTTGTGAATGTCGTAGCCGACGGTCTTGTAGAGATGCGGGTTGACCACCATCGAGGCAAGCGGAGCCAGCACCATGGTGTGGCCGTCCGCCGGCGACTGGGCGAGCGCGGCGAGCGCGATGCTGCCGCCCTGGCCGGGACGGTTGTCCACGATGACCGTCTCGCCTAGCATCGGGCTGAGCCGATCGGCCAGCAGCCGAGCGATGAAATCGGTCGCCTGCCCCGGCGGAAAGCCGACCATGATTTTGGTCACTTGGGCGGCCTGCGCTTCTGGCAGCAGGACGACAAGCATGAACAAGACCATCGCCAAACGCCGCATGTCGTACCTCCCTTTTTCGCGTTTGTTCAAATCGTTCTTTATATCGTCCTGGCTGCCTTCAGCCGGGCAACCTCTTCGGCTGACAGGCCGAGTGCGGCGAAGACCTCTTCATTGTGCTGGCCGAGCGAGGGCCCGGCGCGGCGCACCGCGACCTCCGTTTCCGAAAAACGCGGCACCACGCATTGCATGCGGACCTGTCCGAGTTCCTCGTCGGGCACGCTGACGATGGTGCGGCGCGCCACAAAATGCGGATCGGCAAAGATGTCGGCGGCATCATAGATCGGCGAAAAGCCGACTTCATGTTTGTGCAGGGCCGTCCGCAACTCTTCGAGCGTCAGGCGCGAGATCGCATCGGCCACGATCGCATCGATTTCCCGGAAATTCTTCACCCGCGACGGGTTGTCGATGAATCGCGGGTCGCTGATCAGTTCTTCCCGGCCGAGCGCCCTGCAGAAGCGCTCAAAGATGCTCTGGGTCGATGCCGCGATCGATGCCCATTTGCCGTCCGAGGTCGCATAGATATTTCCGGGCGCAGCATATTGGCTGCGGTTGCCGGTCTGGGTGCGCACCGAGCCAAGCTGGTCGTATTCGATTGCCAGAAAATCGAGTGTGCGCATCATCGCCTCGGTGACCGCGCAATCGATCTCCTGGCCTCGCTGCGTCGGGTCGCCCTTCAAACGAAGCAACTCGGCCAGGATGCCGACCGCGCCGAACAAACCGCCGATCGCATCCGAGATCGGGTAGCCGAGATGCAACGGCGTCCCTCCCTCCTCGCCGCACATCCGAGTCAGCCCGCTCATCGCCTCGAACACGCGCGCAAATCCGGGAGTCCTGCGGTACGGCCCCGTCTGGCCGAAGCCGGTGACACGCAGGATGGTAAGCCGCGGATTGATCGCTTGCAGCCAGTCGCGCGTGATGCCCCATTCGTCGAGTGTGCCGGTGCGGAAATTCTCGACCAGCACGTCATGCCGTTCGACGAGCCTGCCGAGCAGCGCCTTGCCGTCCGCCTTGCGCAGGTCGAGCGTAATGCCCTTCTTGTTGCGGTTGGTGACCTTCCACCACAACGGCACGCCGTCCTTGTGTGGGGCGAGCCGCCGCAAGGCGTCGCCGCCCTCCGGCATTTCCACTTTCAAGACTTCCGCGCCCAGATCGGCGAGCAGGGTCGAGGCGAAAGGACCGGCGACGACGGTCGAGATGTCGAGAATGCGCAAGCCTGCGAGAGGCCCGCAAGGTGCATCGGGATCGGGCATGAAACGATGCTACCGGTTCGGGCGGCTATGCGATATGATCAATTCAGATAAATCAGAATTACCGTATTAGCATATCTGGCATGGACATCAGGCAGCTGAAAACCTTCGTCGACGTCGCCACCAACGGCAGCTACGCGCGCACCGCGTCGATCGTCGGCACCGCGCAATCCGCGCTCAGCCGGCAGATGTCGGCGCTGGAGCGAGGCATCGGCGGCCGGCTGTTTCACCGCACCGGGCGTGGCGTGGTGCTGACGGAGCTCGGCGAGCGCATGCTTCCCCGCGCGCGCGCCCTTGTTGCCGACGCGGATGCCTGGGCCAAAGCGGCGCGGCAGGAGCGCGCCGGGCCGTCGGGCGAAGTCACGCTTGGCGTGGTGCCGGTAGCCTCGCGCAGCCTGATAGCAGCGCTCGCAGCCGAGCTGCGCCAGCGCTTTCCCGGCATCCGCTTGCGGGCGCTGGAGGCCTATAGCGGACAAGTCGAGGAATGGCTGGCATCGGGTCGCGTGGAGATCGCGATCTATAATCGCTACCGGCGAGGACACGTGGCGAATGCGCAGGCGCTTGCGCGCGCCGACGTGCATCTGATCGTCGGACGCAATCACCCGATGGCGCGGCGGCACGACGTCACCCCGCGCGCCTTTGCCGAAATAGCCTTCGTGATGCCGGTACGGCCGAACAGCCTGACCGGCGTGCTGACGGGGCTCGCGGCGTCACAGCATTTCGAGTTGGACATTCGGCTGGAGGCCGGCTCGACCGCGCTGATCCGGGAGGTGATGCTCGCCTCCGATCT
>Ga0070734_10005669_pt1 | contig 10872 bp, 6 predicted proteins | sample Coa_R1_8_FD_66444 | JGI IMG/M metagenome (GOLD analysis project Ga0070734, IMG submission 66444) | Surface soil microbial communities from Centralia Pennsylvania, which are recovering from an underground coalmine fire - Coalmine... | ecosystem: Environmental > Terrestrial > Soil > Unclassified ... | reverse complement strand
TTGATCGTTTACTCTCAGAACCGCGCCGGTTACACGTTCGCTCCTGCTGGTCTCGCGGGCGGCTTTCAGGCTCAGCTTTATTGGAACGCGAACGGCACCGCGGACCGGCTCAGCCAATACTGGGCGAACTTCGTCGAGTCCGGCCCGGGCTTGCGATTCCGTTTCAAGGCACTGCCCAGGTCGATGCTCTTCTCGGTGAATTTTCTGCGCGGCGTTTACACCATGAATCAGGACAATCCGCGCCGTCCCAATTTTTTCGATCTGCGCGCGGGGATCTGGTATGCCTTTGCCCACTAAGATCGGTCTTCTGATTCTTCTTGTGGCGGTCTGGTTGCCGGCGGCGACCTTCACCTATCACGTTGCCGGCGACGACCCCGGCCCATGGCCGGAGATACTCTCGTCGGTAGGATGGACGCGCGCATCCGGCGGGCCGGCCGAGCTTTTTATCGTTCGCACCGTGGCGCCCGGCTCCGTCCCGCAGTGGATCGAGCGTATCGAACAAGGCGCGATTGTCGTGCTGGAGGGCGATAACGATCTGGCGGCCGCGCTCGGTATCATTCCCACCAGGAAACAAGCGGTCGTGCGCAGTATTGTCGACCGGCACGCGCCGAAATTGCCGATCATTTGGGAAACCGCGGCTGAGCTTCCGGTGTTCGCGCTGCCGCCGAACGCCGACGTGATGGCGTACGAGCGCTGGGAACGCGCGCCGGTGGCCGCGGGCATCCGACGAGGAAGAGGCGCGGCGCTGTGGATAGCGGCACCGCCGGGGAAGCGAGGTTACGAGCGCTTTCCTTACTTGCTCCAGTCGCTCCAGGACCTGGGAGCGCAAACGCCCTTCCGAAGCCGCAATCTTTGGGCTTTCTTTGATGGGGCATATCGGTCGCGGGTCGACCTGGATTACTTCGCTGAGCGCTGGCGGAAAGCGGGCATTGGAGCTTTGCACGTGGCCGGCTGGCACAACTTCGAGCCCGGCTCCGAGTCGGACGCGTACCTGAAGCGGCTGATTGACGCCTGTCACCGGCAGGCGATCCTGGTCTACGTCTGGCTCGAGCTTCCACACGTCAGCGAACAATTCTGGGCCGATCATCCGGAGTGGCGTGAAAAAACCGCTCTTCAGCAGGATGCTCAGCTCGATTGGCGGAAGCTCATGAACCTGACCAATCGGGATGCGTTCCGGGCGGCGGCGCAAGGCGTAGGCGACCTGATCCGGCGCTTCGATTGGGATGGTGTGAATCTGGCTGAGCTCTATTTCGAATCGCTCGAAGGCGCGGCCAATCCCGCGCGCTTCACGCCTATGAATGCGGACGTGCGGCGCGATTTTGAAGCCAAAAACGGCTTCGACCCGATGGTTCTGTTTACTGCCCCGAAGCCGGACGAAACGCGTTTCAAGACGTTCCTCGAGTATCGAGCTGACTTGGCGCGCCGGCAGCAAGAAGAGTGGCTCGCGCAGATCGAAAAGGTACGCGCGGCGAAGCCCGATCTCGACCTGGTCTTGACACACGTCGATGACCGCTTTGATCCACGCATGCGCGACTTGATCGGAGCGGACACTGCGCGCGTGCTGCCGCTGCTCGATCAGCACGACTTTACGTTCCTGATCGAGGATCCCGCGACGATCTGGGGTTTGGGCCCGCAGCGCTACCCTCAAATCGCCGCACAGTATGCGCCGCTCACCAAGCAGGCCTCGAGGCTCGCAATTGACATCAATGTGGTGGAGCGCTACCAGGATGTCTATCCCACGAAACAACAAACGGGAACGGAACTGTTTCAGCTCGTACACCTGGCGTCCCAGGCGTTTCCCCAGGTAGCCCTTTACTTCGAGAATTCGATCCTGCCGCCGGATCTGCCCTTGCTGGCTTCCGCAGCGGCACGCGTGGACAAGGCCGAGCAGAACGGCTCCCGGCTAACGATCGAGGCCCGCCAGGGCGTCGGTGTGCAGTGGAAAGGTCCCGCGCTGGTGAATGGGCGGGCGTGGCCTGTGCGCAACGATTCGATGCTGTGGATCCCCGCCGGCTTGAATGTCATCGAACCGGCGGAGAAAGACTCCGCCTTCCGCGTCGAGGATTTAAATGGGAACCTGACGTCGGCGAACGCATCGAGCGCCGGCATCGAGTTTTCCTACGACAGCCGGGCCAGATCGTTCGCGGTGCTGACCGCCCAGCCTCGCAGGATCGAAATCGACGGCGTCGATGTCACCGAGAAGCTTCCTCCCGCGGCGTCGGGTTTCCTGCTGACGCTGCCGCGCGGCCAGCACTTAGTGGAAGTCGACCGATAACTATTGCGCGTCACTCGGAATGGAGGAGGCTCGGCCAACGTGTCCGATTCTCGCCTCTTCGATCGAGACGTGATTCGTTTCAAGAATCGTGCCCAAGGTCTGATCGAGCGCGATGCGCGCGCTACTGTAGCTTGCGAGCGCGGCGACTTCGGCCGATTGAGCGGCGGTGAGATCGCGCTGCTGCAAGATCACGTTGTAGGGAACCGACGCGCCCAGGCGATACTTCTCTTGTTCGGCCGCCAGTAGCGTTTCTTCGAGGACGCGATTCTTTACCGCCGCCTCGTAGCGGGCACGAGCCTGGCGCAGCGCGACCGTCGAATTCAGAACATCCACTCCGGCCTGGTTCAGGTCCTTCTGGTTCTCAAGCTGCGTCTGTCGAAGCTGCAGCTGATCGATTCCAAAGTCGCTCTGCGCTTGCCTGTTCGGGACCGGGATCGCGACGAACGCGCCGATCCGTTCGGTTGGGAAATTACGGCGGAAAACCTGGCCCAAGGCCGTGCCCATGCCGCCTACTAAGTAGGGATTTGGTTGTTGCGGCCGGCCTTGCACGACAACCGTGTGTGGCGCTCCGGCCAGGCCGGCCTGGCTCTCGCCGCCGAAAGCCTGCGCCGTGGGAAGCAAACCGTTCCTCGTTCCCAGCGCGGAGACCTCGGCAGCCTCTTCGGCGGCCTGCTGCGCCGCCAGATCGCTCCGATTGTGGAGCGCCGTCTTTAGCAATTCGGAGAACGGAGGAAGCGCGTCCTGCTCCGGCAGAACGATGCGATCGATCGGCACAATTCTTGCACTGGCCAGCATCGGGTCGGCCAAGCCGGACCGGCTGATCACGTTTTTCAGCGCGATCTCCTGCTGTTCCAGCGCGGCGCGCGAATCCACCAGATCGCGTTCGGCATTGGCCGCCTGGGCAGCGGCCGTAGTGACATCGAGCGGCGTCAGCGAACCGATTTCCAGCTGTCGCTGGTTGTCGCGCCGCAAAGTTTCGGCCAAGTCCAGTGCATTCTGCTTCGCCTTCACATCTTCGAAGTCGGCGGCCAGGCCGTAATAGAGATTCAAAACTTCGGCCACGGTGCTCATCACCTGAGTCTTAAAATTGAGCTCGGAGGTAGACAGGTTCATCTTCGCTACCGTAATGCTGCGCGCATTCACTGCGATTCCGAATCCGCGCAGCAGGTTGTGCTGGAAGGAAATCGACAGATTCGGCGCCACCGACGGATTCAGGAAATCGGTAGGGGCATTTTCATTCAGGTAGTGATCGCTGAAACTCACAGTAATGTTGCCGCCCGTAAGAAACCCCTGCTGATACGATCCCGTATAGACGCGCGAGTTGGACACCAGGACCGGCAGCACGCTTTGCGTTACGTTGAACTGCGGGGTCGTCTTGTGACTGAAAGTGTTGGCTTCCTGGATCGATGGATCGAGAGTCTGCGTGACCGGGCCGATCTGGGAGATGGTGGCGTTGGACGCCGTCCCGGAGCTCCCGCTTCCGCCTGTCAGCGCGACCCCGGCGGCGGCCTGACTTCCCGCGACGCCTTGGCCGCTCGCGACCGAACCGGCCTGCGATGCACCGCTGGGCACACCGGGCAGCGCGCCGCCTGCCTGCGACCGTTCTACCTGCCATGCCGAAAGGATCGGATTGTATCGCGAGACCTCGATGTCGATGTTATTTTCGAGCGCCAATGCGATAGCATCTTGCGCGGTGAGGTATAGCGTACCTGCCCGGATAAGGTTAGTGAGGCGCGGGGAATTAGCCACACGCACCGCGGGAACATCGGCAGGAAGGTACGGCCGAATGATCACGGATGCGGAAGGCCGAACAGGATCGATGGCGGACTGTTGGGCCAATGCGAAGGGGCTCGCATAAATCGCGCTCAGGGCTATGGCGACTGCCTGCCTGACGCGGGGCGGAGTCTGGCGAGTCATCGCTGCGCTCCTTCCGGAAGATTGGCCGGCAGACTGGCCGGGAGTTGCGATTCACGCGTGACGCGGCCGGAGAGCGCCTCGTCCAGCGAAACGTTGTTTTGTTCGAGTGTCGTGCCGAGCGCTTCATCGAACGCAATCCGCGCGTGGCTGTAGTTGGCCATGGCCTGCACCTGCGCGCTGACCGCGTTCGCCAGATCGCGCTGATCTTGAATTACCTGGAACACGGTCCCGGCGCCGAGCTGGTATTTCTTGTTGTCGGCATCCAGGGTTTGCTGCTGCAAGTCGCGCGCCTTAATCGCCGCGTCGTATCGGGCGCGCGCTTGCCCTAAGCCGATCACCGCGTTTTGCACGTCTACGCGTACCTGGTTCATGCTCTTTTGCAGACTCAGTTCGTTCTGGCGAATCTCAATCAGACTGGTCACGTAGTCCGATTGGGCGGCGCGATTGCGCAAAGGAATATTCAAAGAGAGCCCGGCGGAATAATTCGGGTAGTTGCGCCGGAAAATCTCGGCTAACAGGTTGCCGTAGCCTCCCGCCAGATACTGGACTCCCGGCTGCAGCGCTCCTGCCACGCTCAGGTCGCCGGTCAAGCCGTTGTTCGTAAGCTCGGCAAACGCCTGCAGGGTCGGCTTCAGGGAGTTCTTGATGCCGACCAGATTCAGTTTGTTGCTCTCGATGTTAATGCGGCTCTGCTCGATTTCGTTGCGTTTGCCGATGGCGGCGTTCACCAGCTGTTCGGTAGGTTTCAAATCTTCCTTGTCCGGTACAACAAGGCGATCGAGCGGAACCACGTGGACTTCCGCCAGTTCGGGACTGGAGACTCCGGTGCGGCTCAGCGCGTTCTTCAAGATGGTCTCCTGCTGCAACAGATTGGTCTCGGAGATCACCAGGTCCTGTTGGCTGGCATAAAGCTGTGCCTCGGCCCTGGTCACTTCAATTTCTGCGAGTGCGCCGATCGAGACCTGTCTCTTGTTGTCGTCCAGGAGCTGCTGCGCGGTTTTCAATTCCTGCTCGCGGGCACGCACGTCTTCGTGAAAGCTCACCAGATCCCAGTAAAGATTCAGAACCGCGGAAATGGTGGTGATCAACTGCTGCTTGAATTGCAGGTCGGTCACCTTAAGATTGTTTTTCTGGACGCGGATGTTGCGGGTATTCACCGCCATGCCGAATCCCTGCAACAAATTCTGTGTCACCTGGAGATCCAGGTCGCCGGTAGTGTATGGATTCAGGCTGTAGAACTGGCTGTTCACATGCGAGTGCTGGCTCACATAGGTGAACTGTGCGTTCAGACCCCAGGCCCAGTTCTGCTGGTACTGCCATTGATAAGTACGCGTGTCCTGGATCAGAGCGGTGGTGCCGGTGAGCACGGTGTTGCTTTGCGGAAAAGTAGCGTGCTGGAAATTGACCACGCCGACAATGGTCGGGTCGAGCGACGGAATCACGGGCCCGAGTTGAGTGACGATACCCCCGCCCGAACTGACGCCATTGCCGGCGGTGGCAACACCCGCTCCGCCGCTGTTCAAGCTCACGCCCTGCAGGCTGACGCTCTGCGGTCCCGCCGCGACGCCGAGGCCCACGCTGCGCAGCGCACCGCCGCCTTGGGCGCGACGCAGCACTTCTCTCGCGAGCAACGGGCCATAACGCTGCACCTCGACGTCGATATTGTTCTCGATCGCCAACGCCACGATGTCAGCGGACGTCACGTACAGATTGCCGGCGCGCAGCACCGATTGAAGGCGCGACGAATTGGTGAGGTTAATCTGCGGCACCGACCGCGCCCGATATGGATTCAGGAGCCAGCCGGCTGACCCCTTCGGCGAATCGATGCGGATCGCAGACTGCGCGCCGACTGGTGGAGCGAACGGCTCTACGACGCAAAACAGGGCAATAGCGAGTGGAATTGATCTCATTGCGATGGTTTGGGACTTCGAGGGACCTTGGCCCATCATAACGAGAACGAGAACGCTCGCGCGGAAGTTCCCTGAACCGTTCTGGGCGGGCTTCCGGCTAGAAATGAAACCGGTAGCGCACTTCGCCGTAAATCTGGCGCGGGTTGATGTAGTGCGTGCCGCCGAAGGTGTTGCTTGTGTCGAGCAGGTACCGGGCATTTGCGATGTTCACCGCGCTCGCCGACACGGTCCACTTCTCGCCGATCTGCCTGCCGACCGCGAGATCAAACGTCGAGTGCGGCGGCAGATGCGACGGGCCGTTGCCGTTCAAGAAGCCGGATCCGAATTGATAAGCGGCGGTCAACCACGTGCGTCCCGGGAGCGTGAGTGACAGGACCGACGACACGGAGTTGCGCTGGTCGTGATCGAGCAGAAAATTACCTGACGGAGTGCCTTGCAGCAGGCCGCCGGTGACTGGCCCGATCCCTTGCCCGATTTGATTGGAATACGCCACGCGCCATTGTGCGATTCGGAACAGGCGCGGCGATTTTATCGTGACCTCGGTGCCGTGGATGACCGCCCCGAGATCCGTGAGTGGAATGAAAATGCCGGAGTCGCCGATGACGTCATGATCCAGGAAGTCGCGCGCGCTGGTGTGGAACGTATCGACATCGAAGAGCCAGCCGCGAATGGGAACAGTGAGACCAATGTCGTGCTGGATGTCGCGCTCGCCCCTCAGGGGAACGAAATCAAAGCCCTGAGAAACTGCAAAGTCGAGGGAAGGGCCCTCCAGGCTGTCGAGCGGCGGCGGCTGGTAGTAATACGCGTAGTAGCCGTGCACCATCCAGTTGATCTTCGGGATAAGGACCGACGCGCCCAGGCGTGGGTCCGCGGCGTTTTCATTGATCAGGCCGCTGTAATGTGTCAGGCGCAGACCCAGGTCGAAGGTCAACCACGAGGCCGCCTTGTATTGATCCTCTAGAAAGAAGGCGTCGGAATTTGCCCAGTGCCGCTCGACCTGGTTCAATATGCGGCCGCCAGGATTCGCCGTTAGCCCGAACAGTGCATTGTCATGTTGTCCCCATACCTCGACGCCCGCTCTTGCGCTATGCCGCTTCTTCTGCACTTCCACGACGGAGCGGGCTCCCACGTAATTCGACCGTGCGTTGTCGTTCAGCACAAAAGGACTGTCGTTGGGACCCGCGACGTAGTGCGCATCGTTGTAGTGGAAATAAGGGGAGACGGTAAACAGTACGCCGTCGGAAAAACTGTGTGTCCAATGAAAGCCGACCAGTGAATCGTGCTCGAGATTCAGGTCGCGGGTGCCGGCCGCCTGCGCATCCGGATCGTTGGGGACTTGGTAGTGATCTTCGCGCAGGGATGCGATCCCACGCAGCTGATCGTGGGCGCTTGGATTGTAGAGCAACGAAACGAATCCGCCCGTGCCGCTGGTCTGGTCGTGAATTACTTGCGACACGGGAGTCGCCAGACCCAGCTCGGATCGATTCGCGTCCACGCTGGCGTAGTAAGCGAATCGGCGCGAGTGTCCCCCGATGTTGAATTGATCGTCTGTGGAATAGAAATTTCCGGCGGACAGCACCAGGCCGGCTTCACGATCACGCTCGAAGCCGGAGGGCGTAACGACGTTGAAAAAGCCGTACGTCCGGTCGCCGTATTGGCTCGAAAATCCTCCGCGCTCCACCTCGAGCTCTTCGACATTCTTGGGATTGATGAGCGGCGCGACGTTGGCCGCTATGTTGGTGTTGATCACCGGTATCCCGTCGAAGAACCAGTTCACTTGATGGCCGCCCCGAAGGTGCAGCATGTCGTGAACCATGGACGCTCCGGGCGTGAAGTCTGTAATCATCGCCAGGCTGTTACTCCGGTCCGCACCCGGTGTTTGCACGATGTCGCGCGCGGCCACGCTGGTTGCGACTGTCGACGACTGCGCGTTGAGCCGGCTGGCTTCGCCGGATACTTCCACGCTCGACGTCACGGCTCCCAGTTCCAGCTGAAAATGAAGTACGGGGCTGTGTCCCGCTGCGACCGAAATTTGCTGTTCTGAACTGCGGAAGTTCGGTGCGGATACGGTGATAGTGTAAGAGCCGACAGGCACTCCGGCGATTTCGAACTCTCCGTTTGCGTCGGAAGAACCTCCTTTCGAAAATGCCGTGTTTTTAAGCTGAACCTGGGCGCCCACGAGCGGCCGATGTTGCGGGTCGTGGACGATTCCGTGAACTGTTTCGACGTTTTGCGCCGGGGCAACGTGGGCAGCGAAAAAAAATAGAGCGGCTGAATAGAGACAGGCCCGCCTCATCCTTAGAACCTCCTGATTTTCAATTGGGAATGTATTGAGAGTTTAGGAGCGCGGAGGAGGGCGTTGGTAGAGCGCAACCAGGGCTGACGAATTGAAGCGCGGAGCTTGAACCGGCGCGAAGCGCGTCCTCTGGGGAATTACAGCTGCGAAATGCGCAGTCGGAGGTCCGGCGAGTGTGGACGTTCCGGGATGACTGACGGGTATATGGCACGTGGAACCGCAAGCGGGGTCGCCAACCAGCGCGGCACCGTTCGACGGCGCGTGTGACCTGCGGCAACAGCAGGCGCGCTTATCCTTGCAACAGGACGATGCAGTCGCTTGTACATCCGCTGATGAAAACGCAAGCAGCGGATTACCGATCAGCAGGACAAGGAGGGCCCAAGCCCATCTCCGTACGCTTCGAGTCGCCACCTGCCTTCGAGTATACACGCCACCTCAGACTCTAGCGCTCGGGTACTAGGCGGCATAGAGCTATTGGCCATTCACGATTGGCGCGAAACTATGCGACACTTCCGTATGCCGAGAACGACTGTAACGTTGTTATATGGCGATCGGTCGTACAGCTTCGTTCCGGACGCCGAAGAAAACTTGAAGGGCCGCCTGTCGTGTGACTGCCGTAGATCGATCCTGATTCGCGACTACTGCGACTCGAATTTTCCTGTTTTGAACTGCGGTCACAGCATCGCCATCGTTTCCCTCACCGACCTGGACCGCAAGAACCCTGGCAGCGCACCGCCATTGCAGCGCCAAGTTTCGTAAGATTTTGAAGTGCAGGATGCTCAATCAGGCGCGGAAGAAGCGCGCCGCGTAGGGTTATGTGCTACCTGCCGCAACGCGCGGCGTATCCGTTCTGATCGCGGATCGCTGTTCTTTCTGTGCCGGCTCTCGGCACAAGACAAAAATTTCCCCAAGTATCCCGCACTTCCGGTGCGCCTCTGTTCGGGATTCGCCCCCGGTGCGGAGATTTTGAAAGAAGCCGACCCCGCGGCGAACGAAGATTAATGCAGTAGCTCGCGCACGACGCTGTACGACCACACCGCCGCGAGCAGCACCGTCATTGCCAGAGATGCCAAGCCGAACCAGTGCTTGTAAGGATCAATCCGGCTGATGCGCCTCTGAATTTCGCGCTGCTCGGCCTCCATTCTGGCTTCCCCCGCGCTGAGATACAAGGTGTCTTCCTCGCGCAGGCCCACCAGGGAGCCAATGAACAGCAGCACGCCGTAAGTTAGGACAACCAATCCCCAGACAACGAGGATCAGCAAGAGGGGAGAAGACAGGAACATGGTGCCTCCTTAACGACCTCTTAGATTGTTTTGCGCCTATCTGCGATCGATGTCAAGGGGGGTAGCCGAAACCGCGACTTGGCGGCAATTATCGCGGCGTGATCAGGCCTCCCAGCTTGTCCTGGTCCGAGGCTGTTGGCCGCGGAAAACGGGTCGAAAACGCCTCCAGATATTTGACGCCGGAGCCGGTGTTGTACAACACGATCCGTTCCCCCGGCCTCAGGAACCCGCCGGCGATCAGTTTGCGCACGGCCGCGACGCACGCGCCGCCTTCGGGTGCGGCGAAAATGCCCTCCCGCGACGCGAGCTCGAGCGCGCCATCGATCAACTCAGAATCGCTGACCGCGATTGCTGTCCCCCCGCTCTTGCGGATGGCTTCGAGCATCAGGCGATCGCCGAGCGGCTTCGGCACACGCAGTCCGGCCGCTGCGGTGCTCGCGTTCTGCCAGAACTGGGCGGTCTCGTCCCCGCGCTCGAAGGCGCGCACCATCGGCTGGCAGCCTGCCGCCTGCACCGCAATCATTCTGGGCCGTTTCGTTCCGATCCAGCCGAGCTGCTCCATTTCGTCGAACGCTTTCCACATCCCGATGAGTCCGACTCCGCCGCCGGCCGGGTACAGGATCACATCGGGCAGCGTCCACCCGAATTGCTCGGCGATTTCGTAGCCCATGGTTTTCTTGCCCTCGATGCGGTACGGTTCTTTGAGCGTGCTCACATCGAACCAGCCTTCCACTTCCTTGCGTTCGGCCACGATCCGGCCGCAGTCGCTGATGAGACCATCCACCAGGGTCACGCGCGCGCCGAAGGCACGGCACTCGATGTAGTTGGCCTGTGGCACGTCGCGCGGCATGAAGATATGCGCTTCCATTCCCGCCGCCGCGGCGTACGCCGCCATGGCACTCGCGGCATTGCCTGCCGACGGGATCGCCACCTTGCGTATTCCGAGTTCGGCGCACATCGACACCGCGCAGGAAAGTCCCCGGGCCTTGAACGAACCGGTAGGATTGATCCCATCGTCCTTCACCCACAGATCCACCGCTCCGGTTGCCGCTCCTAAGCGGCGCGCATGGATCAGCGGAGTCAGGCCCTCTCCGAGCGAAACGATATTGGCCGGGTCGCTCACCGGGAGGACCGGCGCGTAGCGCCACATGCTGATCGGGCCTTTCGTCAGATCCCCGCGGTCCCAGTTTT
>Ga0070734_10005668_pt1 | contig 10873 bp, 7 predicted proteins | sample Coa_R1_8_FD_66444 | JGI IMG/M metagenome (GOLD analysis project Ga0070734, IMG submission 66444) | Surface soil microbial communities from Centralia Pennsylvania, which are recovering from an underground coalmine fire - Coalmine... | ecosystem: Environmental > Terrestrial > Soil > Unclassified ... | reverse complement strand
ATAACTTTGGACGGCTTGCGAATATCTACCAGAGGCAGACGCGCAGTGTGTTCATACAGAGCGCGCGCTGAAATGCCAATGCCCGGCGAGATCACTCCGCCCAGATATTCTCCCTTGCGTGAAATTGCGTCAAAGGTTGTCGCTGTGCCCAAGTCGACGACTACACATGGGCCGCCAAATTTCTCAAACGCAGCCACGCCGTTCACAATGCGGTCTGCGCCCACTTCCTGCGGATTCTCATACAGCACTGGCATACCGGTCTTGATGCCCGGCTCCACAAACAACGGCTTGAGGTGGAAGTAGCGCTCGCAAACTTCGCGCAGAGTTGAATCCATGGGAGGCACTACAGAAGAAACAATGATGCCGCGAACATCAGCAGCTTCAACATTTCCAATGGCAAACAGGTTGCGGAAGAGAACGCCGTATTCGTCCACAGTATGCGTCATCACTGTAGCAACGCGCCAGTGGGCCATCAGGCGAGGCGCAGCAACTTTGCCGGCAAAACCGGGAGCGCTGTTCTCATAGACGCCCAGCACCGTATTGGTATTGCCCACGTCAAGAACCAGGAGCATCTTTCCTCCCAGGCCGGACGCTTCCGGAAATCACGATGCGTAAACCTTTGTCTGTACGAACGCGCAGGAAGCCACGAGGATCAAGACCATCGGTCACGCCGTTGTAGCCGCCATCTTCATCCACGTGAACAAGCTTGCCCTGCGCATAGGAAGATCGCGACTCCACGCGCCGCATGATGGGCTCAAAGCGCAACGCAGGAGTACGGATGGGGCTGCTCATGGCGCGAAGCAATGCGCGATATTCGCGATCGAGAGCGCGGATCAGCGCTGCTGCCACGTCCTTTCGCGAGTAATCTCTGCCGCCTTCAATACACATGGAAGTGGCAGACTCCTTCAGGTCATCGGGGAAATTTTTTTGGTTTACATTCACCCCAATGCCGATCACGGCATGGTGAACTTTGTTTCCCTCAGAACTCATTTCCGTGAGGATGCCGGCAAATTTTTTGTCATTGATCAGCAGGTCATTGGGCCAGCGGATATCGGCAGCCAGGCCGCTTGTCTCTCTCACCGCGTCCTGAACCGCAACCCCCGCGATGAGCGAAAGCCACAGCGCTTCCGCGGGCGTCATGGGCGGGCGCAACAGAAACGAACAATAAATGCCGGTGCCGCGCTCAGAGTGCCAGGTATGGGCGCTGCGTCCGCGGCCGGCGGTTTGTTCTTCAGCTAGAAAAACAGCGCCTTCCGGAGTTTCATCGGGATGCTGGCTGGCCAGCGCCGCTCCACGCAACGCGATTGAGTTGGTGGAGTCGGCCTGTACGCAGTGATGAATATTGCCGGAAAAGATGGTGTTGCGCACCATGGGCGCAAGCAACTCCGGCAATAGATACTCCGGGTTCGTCACGATATTTATTTCCCTGCAGCCGGTGGTGGCGCCATATGCGCTTCAACGTTGAGGTCGATTTTTATGTCATTGCCGACCATTCCCGGCGCTTTGGAGACGCCAAAGTCCTGGCGATTTACCGTGAGGCTGGCATGCGCGCCCATCACTTTCCCCATCTTGCCGGCGTCAACAGGGCCTTTCAACTCAAACGGCAGGTCCACGTCCTTCGAAACACCTTTGATCGTCAGCGTGCCATGGGCCACGTAGTCATTGCCCTTTTTTTCAACCGACTTGCTCTGGAAGGTGATGTCCGGAAATTTCTCTGCATCAAAAAAACCGGCCGAGCGCAGGTCATTGTCGCGCGAAGTATTATCAGTGTTGACGCTCGCGGTCTTTATGTCCACGTTGACGGAAGACTTGGTGACGTCCTTCTCGTCATAAAGGACCTTTCCCTCAAACGTATTGAATCGGCCATTTACGGTGCTGACCATCAAGTGAGTTACAGCAAAGTTAACCGACGAATGGTTAGGGTCAATCTTGTATTCATCGGCGGCCAGAGCAGAACCGCAAACGGCGACGATCGCCAACAGCAATCCCAGGATTTTACGCATAGAGTGAAAAGTTCTCCTTTTTTTCAGACTTACTTCTAGCAGGTATAGAGCTTGCCTATAATACCGAATCTCTGCCGCGAACTCCCGTACCAATCCTATCTTGTTGATATAGCTGGAAATCTTTCTTCCTGTCCGATGGTCTAGAACTTTGAATCCGACCCGACCTTTGAGAACCTCCAGCTGCGGTGTTGGCGTGGGGTAGTGCAGTTTACTACTTTTAACATCTTAAAACGCGCGATTTACGCTGGAACAATCCGCATGCTCAAGTCCACAGCCTGCGGCGAATGAGTGAGCGCGCCAATAGAAATGTAATCCACACCGGTTTCAGCGTACTCGCGAACATTTTCCAGTCGAATGCCGCCTGAGGCTTCTACCGGAACCTGCCGAGAATGGGCCGCAACGCGCTGCACCGCCTGGCGAACGTCTTCCACCTTCATATTGTCCAGCAGAATGCTCTCCGCGCCATTGGCCAGGGCTTCATCCAGTTCAGCCAGCGACCGTACTTCGATTTCAATAGGCTGCTCCTCGCGGCGATTGCGCAACGCCTTCTGCAAGGCCACGGCTACGCCTCCGGCCAGAGCGATGTGATTATTTTTTATGAGCATGCCGTCAGAGAGATCGAGACGGTGGTTCTGGCCTCCGCCGCAGCGGACCGCATACTTATCCAATACGCGCAATCCCGGGGCAGTTTTGCGCGTATCCAGGATTCGCGCCTTGGTGCCATGAATGGCGTCAACATATTTTCGTGTGGTGGTGGCAATGCCGCTCAGGCGCTGAAGCACGTTCAGGATTACGCGCTCGCAGGAAAGCAATGCACGCGCATTGTGCCTCACGACGGCAATGGCCTGCCCTTTATGCAAGCGGACGCCGTCAAAAATTTCGCCGTGGCTGATCACTTCCGGGTGGCCGATCACGTTGCGGTCCAGGTGCTCGTAAATTTCCAGAATGCGCGCGGTTGCTCCCACTCCGGCCAGAATGCAATCCTGCTTGGCCAGGATGGTGGCGGTGGCGCGCTGCTGCGCGTCAATGCAGGCGCGCGACGTGGCATCACTGGTTGCCCGGTCCTCAAGTAGCGCATGCTCCAAAATCGCGCTTAGTCTTCTGCTGTGCCAGTCCATAGTTCTTTGTCGCTTCGCTCCAAACCGCTTTAAAAGTTTCGCCTTTGACTAGTTTTATCAGCCCTGTATCGCGCCGCTCGGCGAGCACGGGCCTCGCGCCGTACATTCCCTCTAATTTGTCGCTTCGCTCCAAACCGCTTTAAAAATTTCGCCTTTGGCTAGTTTTATCAGCCCTGTGTCACGCCGCTCGGCGAGCACGGGCCTTGCGGCTTACATTCCCTCTAATTTGTCGCTTCGCTCCAAACCGCTTTAAAAGTTTCGCCTTTGGCTAGTTTTATCAGCCCTGTATCACGCCGCTCGGCGAGCACGGGCCTCGCGGCTTACATTCCCTCGAATCTTTAGCTTAACCCAGCTTTGCCAATGCGGCCTTTACCTTTTCTATCAGTGTATGCAATTCAGCCTGACGCCGGCGTATACCTTCAACCACCTGCGGCGGGGCCTTGGCCAGAAACTGCTGATTGCCAAGCTGACGGTCTGCATTCGCCAGCTCGCCTTGCAGCTTCGTCAGCTCTTTGGTCAGGCGCTCGCGCTCAGCGGCGACGTCAATTTTTTGCTCATACACCAGCGCAACTTCAAATTTCGGCGTGGTGCGCGCGCCGGCCGTCTGCGCAAGTGGCTGATTCACAAACTCAATGCCTTCGACACTGGCCAGCCGCTCAACCATGCCGCGATTTTCTGTCACCAGCTTTGTCACGTCGGCCGCAGCGTGGATCTTAACTGGCGTCTTTATCTTGGGTTCTACCTTCATTTCCGCGCGCATATTGCGGACTTTTTCAATCAGGTCCTGGAGCACCAACATATGCTCTTCCGCCTGATCATTGAGCCAGCGCTGGTCGAGTTCAGGATAGGCAGCCAGGGCGATCGATTTTGCCGGCGGCTTGCCTTCATACATCGCATGCCAGACTTCTTCCGTAATAAACGGCATGAAGGGAGAAAGCAGGCGCAACGAGCCTTCAAATAGATCGCCCAGCAGAGTCACAGCACCTTGGGCTTCTTCTGGAGCCCCCGAAAGCGCGGGCTTAATGATTTCCAGATACCAGTCGCAGAACTCACCCCAGAAAAACTTGTAGATGGTGTTGGCCGCCTCGTCAAAACGATAATCGGCAAGAGACTGGTTCACCTGTCCGGCAACGCGATGGAAGCGCGAATAAATCCAGCGGTTCTCCAGCTTGTTGAGCTGTTCGGGCTTTGCGCCACCTGTCAGACTGGCCCCTTCAACGCGGTCCAGGTTCATAAACATGAAGCGCGCGGCGTTCCAAATTTTATTGGCAAAGGCCCGGTAACCGTCAGTACGGCTCTCAGAAAAAGCAATATCCGTTCCCGGCGAAGCCATGGATGCCAGCGTGAAGCGCACAGCATCCGTCCCGTATTTTTCCGTGACCTCAATAGGATCGATCACGTTGCCCTTGGTTTTGGACATCTTCTGGCGATCGGCATCGCGCACGAGCGCATGGATGTAAACGTTCTTGAAAGGCACGCTGCCCTGCGAATGTCCGGCCATGAAGTGGCAGCCCAGCATGATCATGCGCGCCACCCAGAAAAACAGGATGTCAAAGCCGGTAATCAGCAGCGTGGTGGGATAAAAAACGTCGAGATCGCGGGTCTTTTCCGGCCAGCCAAAAACAGTGAAGGGTAACAAGCCGGAAGAAAACCACGTGTCTAGCACATCATTATCCTGAGTGAGCTTGTTGCCGCCGCATTTTTCGCATGCTGCGGGTGCTGTGCGCGCAACCGTAATGTGCGAGCAACCCTGGCAGTGCCACGCTGGAATGCGATGTCCCCACCAAAGTTGACGGGAGATGCACCAGTCATGGATGTTGCGCATCCACTCGAAATAAGTCTTGGCGTAATTCTCCGGTGTGAATTTGATCTCGCCTTTTTCCACGGCTTCAATGGCGCGATCAGCCAATGGCTGTATCTTAATAAACCATTGCGTGGAAAGCCGAGGCTCAACGATGGTCTTGCAACGGTCACACTTGCCAATGGCCAGCGTGTGGTCCTTGATGCCCGCCAGCAGGCCAAGCTCTTCCAGATCGCGCAGGATCTTCTCCCGCGCCTCATAGCGATCCAGCCCTTTATACGACCCGCCGTTCTCATTGATGCGCGCCTGGTCGTCCATCACGTTGATCTGCGGCAGATTGTGGCGCAAGCCAATGGCAAAATCATTGGGATCGTGCGCCGGCGTGACTTTTACTGCGCCGCTGCCGAACTGAGGATCGGCAAAGTCATCGGCGATGATGGGAATCTCGCGATCCACCAGCGGCAAGCGTAGCTTTTTGCCGACGAGCTTTTTATAGCGTTCGTCGTTCGGATTAACCGCTACCGCCGTATCACCCAGCATGGTTTCCGGCCGCGTAGTGGCGATGGTGACAAATTGCTTTGGATCATCAGCCAGCGGATATCGAAATGCATACAGCTTGCCGGCAAAATCTTCATGCACGACCTCAAGGTCGGAGATGGCCGTCATGCAGCGCGGGCACCAGTTCACGATGTATTTGCCGCGATAGATCAGCCCTTGCTCATGCAAGCGGACAAAGCACTCAATCACCGCGCGAGAAAGGTTCTCGTCCATGGTGAAGTATTCGCGGTCCCAATCCACTGAAGCGCCAAGCCGCTTCATTTGCGCCTGGATGGCGCCGCCATAATGCTTTTTCCACTCCCAGACGCGCTGAAGAAACGCCTCTCGACCCAACCCCTGACGGCTCTTGCCTTCCGTGGCAAGCTGGCGCTCTACCATCATCTGCGTTGCGATGCCCGCATGATCGGTTCCGGGCAGCCAGAGAGCGGTAAAGCCGCGCATGCGCTGCCAGCGCGTGATGATGTCCATCTCCGTCTGGTTGAGCATGTGTCCCATATGCAGGCGGCCGGTAACGTTGGGTGGCGGCAGCAGCAGCGTAAAGATAGGCTTGGCGGCTTCCGGCGAGCCAGGCTCTGGCGTCTGCACGGAGAATAGCTTTTCGGCGACCCAGTATTCCGCCCAGCGCACTTCAATGGCGCTGGGATCATAGGTTTTTGGGAGTTCGTGGGACATGTGCGCTGTAAGGAGCTAATCTTCGATATTACAGGCGCAATGCGAATGTGAGCAACCGAGGGCTCGGGCAAAACCAGCGCGAGAGAGTTGTCTCCTTATGTTTGAGATTCAAGCGAAAACAGTTTTCGTCGATCCAGAAACCAAGCTTACAATTTGCTCATTCCCTTAATCGATATGATCTTGTCCATGGCGATGATCAGGAAGAGGTTTAGGCGCTCTTTGATGAGCGTTGTGGTTTTGCTCGGATCGGCTGCGGGACAGCAGATGGCAGTGGGTCTCGGCTCGCCCAACACCAGGGACTCGATGAGCTATGCCGACGCGAAGATCTCTCTTGGATCTTTCGAGGAGACGAACTTCGTCGCGGTAGCCGATCGCATCGTTTGCGCGCGGGCGTCACGCGGCTCGGTAGAGAAGGCGATCGGCGAAGTCCACGAACAGGGCAGCCTGGGAGTAAGCGGCGCAGAGAATTCCGTAGTGGTGAAAGCCCCGGTATTGCTCGACGATATGCGATACATGATGGCGCTGCTCGGTCGCTATGCGCACCAGAAGTTCGTGGTTGTGTTCATTCCGGAGGAAGCCAGCGCTTCAGGGCCGAAGCCAGCTGAACTGGTCATATTGCGCATTCCGCCAAAGATCTCGCGCGTCCGAATGGAGAGAATACTGGACCAGACCGGTGTTCCCTATCGCACTCTTCTGGATGAACACCGAGTGCTAGTCTTCTTGCCAGCAGGAACTTCTGGTGCAGCAGTCCGAAAGGCCGCTCATAGGCTCGGCGCGAAGATCGAGGCCGAACGGGGGACCGGAGAGATTTTCGGTGACGATGACCGCGGTAAGGCTTTGGCCGCATATGACCGGATTATTGCCGAATACGAGTTGGCGCACCCCGAGAAGGCACTGTCGCCAAGATTGTGGTCGCGTGAATGGCACGATGCGGAATCGCGAACTTGCACGTCTCCTGAGTAAGAATTGGGAGATAAGGGTTAAGAAAAAGGGACGCTGCTGAGGCGTCCCTTTTTATCATCGACTTTTTGCGTGTTTCGGGTTTACCGCTACCGTTCGCAGCGCAGACGGCCATCATCATTGATGATGTCACTTTTGCACTTTTGGAAGTCATCCAGCTTGGCGTCTCGCGATCCACCATCCCTGGTCTGGCAATGCGCCTTCAGGTCATCGCCATCAATGCGAATTCCATCGCATGATTGCGTATAAGAACCTGCCGGAAAATTTCCCTGTTGATAGGTACCGGCTGGATAACCACCGCGTCCGATTCCGTATCCTGCAGCCACGCATTTCAGGTTGCCGTCGTCATTAATGATCTGTCCTTTGCATTTCCGGTAATCGTCGAGCTTAGTGTTGTTCCAATCGCCGTTTACGGTCTTGCAACGTGCTTGCAGATCATCGCCATGGCTCTTGATGTCCTTGCAGGTCTGGGTATATGAGCCGGTGAAGCCGCCAACCGCCGATGGATAGCCACCCTGATAACCGCCCACAGGCGCGCCCGGCCCGCCATAAACACCCGCGACGCAGCGCAGCTTGCCGTTATCATTCACAATTTCGCCGCGGCATTTGTTGTAGTCGTCCAGCTTGGTGTCTTTCCAGTCGCCATTTGCCGTGGGGCAGCGAGCTTGCAGATCGTCGCCGTGCACGCGCACGTCCTGGCATGATTGCGTGTAAGTTCCGCCCGGAAGCCCTGCGGCAACGCCGCCGCTTCTGCTGCACCGCAAAGCGCCGTCGTCGTTAATAATGTCACTGCGGCAGCTTTGGACATCGCGCAACTGAGCGCTTTGCCAGCGTCCCGTGGAATCCTGGCAATTTGCCATCAGGACGTCATCGTGAAAATCAATGTTCCTGCAGGTTTGTTGATACGATCCTGGCGGCATCGACTGTGCGCGGGAAATTCCCGCTCCCACAATGAACATCACAGCAATTGCCGAATACCTCAAAATGCCCCTCATAATCTTTTCTCCCTTCACTGCGCCATCAATATTTGGTCTGTGAAGTTAGATTCCATGCCGCGACGCTCTGTTGTGGCAAGAATTGCGCCAGAGCTGCTGCTTTAAGGGCAACCCGCCCATGCCTGAAGCACTTAAATGCAAAAAGCGACGCCAGAGACGCCGCTTTCAGGAACACAGGATTTTTTGCGCTTATTTCTTTGACCTGAGCTCGCGCATAATTTCTTCCACCAACTCCGGCTTCAGCCGCTCCATCACCCGATGCACGGCCTGCGCGATGTTATGGTGTTCAGCTCCGGTTTCCGTTGCTGCTGCAACAGCCGCAGCTTCCACGCCCGACGTAACAGCCTCATGCACCTGATGATTCACGGCTTCATGCGCTGAAGCAAAAGGCGGATCGATGCTCTCTGGAACCGCCGCAATGCTTTCAACTGAGGCTGCGGGGGCCATCTCCACCGGCTCGGCAATGCGCACTGGCGGACGATATTCGAACGATGGCACTGCTTCTTCTGCCGGCCTTGCTTCAGCCATCGGGGCCGGATCTGCTGGCGGTTCAGGCTGAATTTCTACCGGCGCCACTACCGGACTTTCATGCACTTCGACCGGCGCTGTGGCGTGGCTATAAGCCGCCATCGCGGCCGCTACGCGCGCTTCAAAATCTGCGTCGCTCACTTCCGCCGTCGCTGCGTTGATCGGCGATTGCTCGCCAGCCTCAGGTGCGACTTCCATTGTGGCCGCTGAAGGCGCCGCTGCGTTTGGATGATAAGCCGGATGTTCCTCGGCGGCGGCCTTTCGTGCTGCGTCAGCAACTGAGTCAAGTGTCGATAGCAATCCAGGCTCGACCCTATCCGCCACAGTCGCTCGCGTGGTTTCATCAGCCGTTTCCTGCAGCTCCGGTTCGCGCGGAATCTCTATGTCACCGGTCGGCGGCGCGGCCGTTGGCAAAACTTCGTATGAAGCCGCGTCTGCTTGTGGCTGCGGCTCCGGTTCCTTGTAGACGGGTATAAATTGCGGATGCGCAGGCTCCACTGCAGACGAATGCTCAACAACTTCAGCAGGTGCTGCGTTTGTTTCCGGATCAGCAAGCGGCTCCATGGCCACCGTTTCCGGTTCCGCTTCAGCGGCAATCGGATCAGGAGCAACTTCTACCGGAGTAGCGGTGATCTCTGGTTCGGGCTCCGCAGCAGGCGCAACGGCAGCGGGTTCCGGTCTTGCTTCTTCTTTCCACCCACCAGGCAGCTCGTAGTCTGCTGTGGGGATCGGCGGAGCAGGCACAATTACCGACGTTTCAAACGTTGCCGCGGGGCTGCTCACTCCAAAATGTTGTGGCGCTATTGAGGAATCTGCTCCCAGCATGTCGTTGAACGCGGCGGCGCCGGCCATATGGTCCGGAACTTCCACCATCGGCTGCGAACTGGCTTTGCCTGTGGAGTTGTGGTCCACGTGTTCAACCGCTGCGCTCGTATCTTCCTGGTATTGCACTTCCGCGCGAACAGCCTGTGCCACTATCGGTGGCGCCGGCATCTGCCCAATGCGCTCTTCAAATTTCTTGATTATTGCCAGCAGATCGCTGGCTTCAAATGGCTTAATGATTACGCCGTCAGCTTTTACTCGGTTCGCGTCTTCCGGTTTGTACGGCTCCATCTTGCCGACGGTTAGCAGCACCGGCGTCTTCATTGTCTCCAGAGAGCCGCGCACTTTTTCGCAGACTTCCAGCCCGGAATATCCCGGCATGTAAACGTCCAGGATGATGATGTCAGGCTTCTGCTCGGCAATTTTCTTCACGGCAGCCGCGCCGTTGCTGACTGCCACTACGTCGTAGCCCGCATCAGAAAGGATTTTCTTGCCCATGTTCTGGGCAGTCATGCTGTCATCGGCAAATAGAATTCTTAAAGACACGTAAAAAACACCTTCTTAAAGCTGCGCGCCGTGCATCAACTGTCATCAGTGCGCCACTGGCTATGCCACATCCGGACGAACCAAAATCGCGCGCCGGCGCATCATCCCTTGTATGAGGCGGGAAACAGGGCTAACTTACTGATAATTAGCTTTGAAGTCAATCAGAACACTACCTCAGAACCAACAGAGGCATGCATTCTGCGCATTCCAAAAGTGCTAGCCCCTGTGGGTTCCGTGAAAGGTCAATCAAGCGGCCCGTTTAAAACGGAATCAGCTTGCGCAGCCCCTTTTTCTCTTTTTTCTTGCTGCTGGATTCCTGTTTGCGGTCCACCGGCGCTGCTTTGTTGTCCGCGGCGGCTGTCTGGCTGTCCGTATTTGTTTGTGTCGCCGGATCGGGCTTCTGTATCTCATTCACCTGCGGCGGAGCTGGTTTCGGAGCTGCTCCCTCTGCCGGCGTGGTATCTGCGGTGCCCGGCGCTTTCTCATTTGCGTCCGGCGTTCCCGTTCCCGTGCCCACAGCCTGCACTCCAACACTGGCGCTGGGCGCGGTGCCGCTGACCTGTTGATTCAAGTCATTGATGATTGCCGGCGCGCTTGTAACTGTTTCTTCCTGCAAGTTGGGCTCGCCTACCTTGGTTGATGGCGCAACGTTCGGATGTTTCTTAAAGTTGCCGGTCAACTTGGCTACCAGCTTTACTTTGTCGCGGCTGGCTTCTTCCGCTTTGCTCTGCGCTAGCGCTTCCGCCGTAGGCTCCGGAATCGGCGCTTTCAGCGCTTCCAAACGTCTCTTGGCGTCGCCCACCCGGTCTGTCGCCGGATAGCGCGTGATGATCCTGGAGTAAGCCTCAATCGCCTTCTTTTCATACTGCG
>Ga0070734_10005666_pt1 | contig 10876 bp, 11 predicted proteins | sample Coa_R1_8_FD_66444 | JGI IMG/M metagenome (GOLD analysis project Ga0070734, IMG submission 66444) | Surface soil microbial communities from Centralia Pennsylvania, which are recovering from an underground coalmine fire - Coalmine... | ecosystem: Environmental > Terrestrial > Soil > Unclassified ... | reverse complement strand
ACGGGCTAAGGCGTAGCGGTTGCAGCAAAGAGGACATTACAGTCGTGCGAGTGCCAGGCGCGTTTGAAATTCCGTCGCAGGCGCGCACGCTGGCTGAGAGCGGAAAATATGATGCCATCGTTACGCTGGGCTGCTTGATTCGCGGCGAGACCACGCACTACGAACACATTTCTACTGAGGTCACTCGCGGCATCGGGCAGTCGGCACAAGAAACCGGCGTACCGCATACTTACGGCGTGCTGACCTGTGAGACCCTTGAGCAAGCCCTGGATCGCGCAGGGCTCAAAGCTGGCAACAAGGGTTTTGAAGCAGCCATCTCCGCTATTGAAATGGTGAGCCTGCAGCGGAAGACACAAAACCGCGCGAAGACAAAAACTATGTCCAAAAAGAAGAAGAGCAAAGGCCGTTAATGGGGACCCGACGTAAATCTCGAGAACTATGCCTGCAGATGCTCTTTCAATGGGACATGGGCAAGCAAGAGCCGGAGCACGTGAAAAAGACTTTCTGGTCGGAGCGCGGAGAAGTGGATGAAGAGACGCGCAACTTTGCCGACGACATTTTCCAAATCGCCGTTGACCGCCAGCAGGAAATCGATGATTTGATCCAGAAGCACGCGCAGCACTGGCGCATGGAGCGCATGGCAGCCGTGGACCGCAACGTCCTGCGCACAGGAGTGGCGGAGTTCCTGGGGCCGTATCACACGCCCCGCCCGGTGGTGATCAATGAAGCGCTGGAAATTGCGCGCAAATTTTCCGCTCCGGAATCAGTCCAGTTCATCAATGGCGTACTGGATTCGGTGGGGAAAGAGCTCGCTGTTTCTGCAATCCCGAAGCGAAGCTGAGGGAACCCTACCTTCTGAAGGACCTTCCGCTTCCAAATGTGAAGATTGCAGCTTGTCGGCCTTGAGCAAATTTTCTGGCTATAGGGCTCCCTCACCCGCTGTGCGGGATTCGGGATTTCAGAAGCTGCAATGCTAAAATAAAGCACTTCATCGCCTCTGGTGCCGCACTACATAAATACTGACGGACTTTCGCATTGAAAAAAACTTCGATTACATACGCCGACAGCGGCGTTGACATTGACCGCGCCGACCGCGCCAAGCAGCGCATTAAGTATCTCGCCCATCGCACGTTCACGCCGGGAGTAGTGAGTGAGATCGGCGGCTTCGGCGGCATGTTCGCCATTGACAGGAAAAAGTTTCGCGATCCCGTGCTGGTTTCCAGCGTTGACGGTGTCGGCACCAAGCTCAAAGTCGCGTTCATGATGAACCTGCATCACACCGTGGGCGGCGATCTGGTCAACCACTGCGTGAATGACATTGCCGTGCAGGGCGCCACGCCCTTGTTTTTTATGGACTATCTGGCTACCGGCTCGCTCGATCCGGAGATTGCGGAAAAGATTGTTGAAGGCATGGCGGACGCCTGCCGGCACAACGGCTGCGCGCTCATTGGCGGCGAGACGGCTGAGATGCCCGGTTTTTATTCCAAAGGCGAATACGATCTGGCCGGATTCATAGTCGGCGTGGTGGAAAAAAGCAAAATCATCACCGGCGAAAACGTTGAAGTCGGCGACGTGCTCGTGGGACTTCCTTCCAACGGCCTGCACACCAACGGATATTCTCTGGCGCGCAAATTGTTTTTCGATGTCGCGAAGTACACGCCCGATACCTACGTGAACGAAATGAAAGCCAAAGCCGGCGCCGAACTCATGCATACGCACAAAAGTTACTGGCCGGTGCTGAAGAAGCTGATTGCGGCTGAGCTGGTGCATGCCATGGCGCACATTACCGGCGGCGGAATCACGGACAATCTGCCTCGCGTGCTCCCCAAAGGCACCGGAGCGGTAGTGGAAATGGGCACATGGCCTGTCCTGCCCGTTTTTACCCACATGCAGCACATTGGCAACGTGCCGCAGGAAGACATGATGCGCACGTTCAATATGGGGATCGGCATGGTGCTGGTGGTGCCGGCAAAAAAATTCAAGCGCGTGCAATCCATGATTGAAAAGATGGGCGAGAAGGCTTATCTCATCGGGCGGATCGTCAAGGGCGACCGCAAAGTGCACTACGCATAACATGGCTACCCTGAAAAAACTGGGGATACTGCTTTCGGGCCGTGGCTCGAATTTTGAGGCCATCGCGGATTCCATCCAGGCCGGAAGGCTTAATGCCGAAATCGCAATTGTAATTTCCAACCGCGCGGACGCTCCGGGTCTTGAGTCGGCAAAGCGGCGCGGATTGAACGCCGTGTTGATCGCTTCCAAAGGCCGCGGACGCGAGGAGCATGACGCTGACGTGATAGCGGCGCTGCATCATGCGCAGGTGGACTTGATCTGCCTGGCCGGCTATATGCGCCTGCTTTCATCTCATTTCATACAGGCTTTCCCCAATCGCATCGTCAACATCCACCCGTCGTTGCTGCCGGCTTTCCCCGGCATGGACGCGCAGAAACAAGCGCTGGAGTACGGCGTTAAGGTGACTGGCTGCACCGTGCATTTTGTCGATGAGCATCTGGATAATGGCCCAATCATTTTGCAGAAGACTGTACCTGTGCTGGATGGGGATGATGTGCATACGCTCTCGGCGCGAATTCTGGAGCAGGAGCACAAAGCGTATTCAGAGGCGATTGGCCTGTTGCTTTCCGGCGAGGTCGAGATTCAGGGAAGAGCAGTCGTGCGACGCCAAATGCGTTCGGAGGGCAAATAGATGCTGCGAGTCAAGTTGCTGAGCGCAGCAGCCAAAGCGCCCACCGTTGCCCACCCGGGAGAAGACCTGGGCTATGACATTTACTCTGCCGAGACCGTGACGCTGGAAGGCTGCGGACATGCGATTGTCTCCACCGGGATTGCTATCGAATGCACGTCGCCATCAGGCGAGCCCATGGGAGCGCTCCTGCGCGATAAATCATCCATGGCGGCGCGGCGTTTGGTTCTCACTGGCGGAGTGATTGATTCGGGCTATCGTGGTGAAATCAAAGTACTGATGGAAAATTTGAGCGATCTGCCTGCGACCATTCGCGCAGGTGACAAGATCGCCAACCTGATTCCTTACCCGGTGCTGACCGGCGAGGTGAAAGTCGTCGAAGATCTCAACGAATCCAGCCGCAAGGCAGGTGGTTTTGGATCGAGTGGACGGTAGATCTTTTCTGAAATCCCGACCCCGCGCGTTCTTTGCGAAGGGGAGGGATCCCTATGGCTACGATTGATTTCCTGACATAGAGACTTTGGCCGGGTTCCTGAATAAGAAGCTAAATCCTGGTGGCAATAGTGATCCCTCGCTACGCTCGGGACTGCGGAAAAATCTATAATCATCCCTGATGGCAAACTTTCCTCCTGTAGAAGAACAACTGGCTTACATCAAGAAGGGCGCGTCGGAGATTATCCGCGAATCCGATCTGCGCGAGCGCCTTGAGCAATCTCTCAAGACCGGCAAGCCTCTGCGCGTGAAGGCCGGCTTTGATCCCACGGCCCCTGATCTCCACGTAGGACACACGGTGCTCATGCGCAAACTGAAGCACTTTCAGGACCTGGGCCATACGGTGATCTTTCTCATCGGGGACTTCACGGCAATGATCGGCGACCCGACCGGGCGTTCCGTCACACGGCCGCCTTTGACGCGCGAAGATGTGGACCGCAATGCAGAGACATACAAAACACAGGTCTTCAAAATTCTTGACCGCGAGAAGACGGTCATCGATTTCAACTCCCGCTGGTTTTCCAAAATGGCGGTGGAAGATTTTCTCCGCCTGTGTGCCAGGTTCACCTTGTCCCAGATGCTGGAGCGCGAAGAGTTTCACAAGCGGTTCCATGAAGAAAAGCCGATTCACATGCACGAGATGATGTATTGCATCTGCCAGGGCTATGATTCAGTGGCGCTGGAAGCCGACGTGGAACTTGGCGGCACGGACCAGAAATTCAACCTGCTTATGGGGCGCAATCTCCAGCGCGACTATGGCCAGCCATCGCAAATAGTTCTAACCATGCCTTTGCTTGAAGGCACCGACGGCGTGCAGAAGATGTCGAAGTCATATGGGAACTACATCGGCATCAGCGAGCCTCCGCAGGAGATCTACGGCAAGGCCATGTCCATATCAGACGCGCTGATGTGGCGCTACTACGAGCTGCTTACAGACGTGAAGGTACCTGAAATCGAGCAGATGAAGGCCGATGCGGCCACAGGCAAGCAGCACCCGATGCAGCTGAAGAAAGCGCTGGCAAGAAGGATTGTGCAGGATTTCCACGGAGAACAAGCCGCAGTAGCAGCAGACGAGAATTGGGCAAAACAGTTTCAGAAGGATGAAGTGCCGGAGAACGTGGAGAGAATCGAGATCGCTGTTCGAAACATAGCTCTGGATTCTAAAGACTCAGGGAATGCGATTGCACTTCAAGGAGGCAAGAATCTAGCTGAGGTGGTAGAAGGACCTTTTCTAATCCGTGTAGACAAGCTTCTCCGCGAGGTCGGCCTTGCCGATTCCGGTACTGATGGAGTTAGGAAAATCAAGCAAAACGCTGTACGTATAAATGGTCAGTTGATACCAAGTGTCGTTGCTATCACGAATGTCCCTATGGAACACACAGTCAAAGTCGGTCGGCGCGTAAAGAATATTGCATTGTTGAAATGACAGTCTTGAGATGTCGAGCACAGATATCTCGGAGGGCGTTCTTAGACTGGGCGATCCTTTTGTTTTGTGGCACAGGCACTCCTGCCTGTGCTTGATTGAATCAAGAAGGACGCAGGCACAGACAGGAGTGTCTGTGCCACAAAACCTGGGTTTTATTGAAATCAGCGGACAAGGTCTGGGAATGCATTTTTACAGAAGAAACCTGCCGCACATCGAAAGCTTCAATGCAACATATTTTGTGACTTTCCGCGCCTGGGGAGTTTCATATCTGCCACCAGCGACGAGATCGATTGCCTTGAAGCATTGCGTCTTCGAGAACAGCAGAAGAATCGAGCTTCATGCCTGTGTAATTATGCCGACCCATGTTCATCTCTTGTTTACTGCGCTCGAGAACGAACGTGGCGAGCCTTTCTCGCTGGCAGAGATCATGAAAGGCATTAAGGGATCGTCAGCTCGCAACATCAACAAGCGGCTGGGAAGAAAAGGGCAACTCTGGCAAGACGAATCTTTTGACCGTATTATGCGCGCCGGAGAATTTCAGAACAAGCTTGAGTACATCATCGCCAACCCAATCAATGCTGGCCTTACGTCTCGACCTGGTGAGTATCGCTGGGTCTGGACGCAAGAGTCACAGGCAGGAGTGCCTGTGCCACAAAAATCTACCCCCTCATCCTCATGATCGCCGTAGCGCTGCTTCACCCAGACGTGTCGCCCAAAGTTGTTGATCGTTTCCAAGGCAGCGGCGTTGAGATAAAAATCCAGGACACGCTGGATCATTCCACCAACTGCTCTGCTGCCCTCATCTTCGGCGGCGATGGAACTGTCCACCGTCATCTTCCTCAACTCCATCAGCACAAAATTCCCATGTTGGTGGTCCCTACAGGCAGCGGCAATGATTTTGCCAAAGGGCTGGGAATCCGCAGCGTAGAAGCTGCGCTCGGTGCATGGCAGCAGTTTTGCGCCGATCAAAAAAACGTCAAAGGGATCGATCTGGGTCTGATCCGTGCCGGTGCTCAGGAAACACTCTTTTGTTGCGTGGCTGGTGTGGGAATGGACGCAGACGCCAACGCTCGTGCCAATCGTATGCCGCCATGGCTGAAAAGCAGAGGTGGGTATGTACTGGCGGCCCTGCAATCCCTCATCGCTTTCAAGCCAGCAGAAATGAAGATAACGGCTGAAGGAAGGGAAATCCGGCGCTCAGCGTTCTTTATTGCTGTAGGCAATGCTCTTAGCTATGGCGGCGGGATGAAAGTTACGCCACAAGCCACGGTTGATGATGGCTTGCTGGACGTCTGTTTGGTCAGCAAGATGAACAAACTTAAACTGCTTTGCTGGGTACCGACCATTTTTTTCGGTCAACATCTGCGGCTCAAGCAAGTGGAATATTTTCAAGCCAGCCAGGTAAGGATCGAGACCGAGCGCAAGCTGGATCTCTATGCTGACGGTGATTATGCAGCGCAAACGCCGGTAGAGATTGAACTTATCCACCGGGGGTTGCGTGTGATCGTTCCGGCTTAGGCTGCCAAAGCTTCAAAATTTAAGAAGTTTTCATGTTCCGGCCCGGTCTGGGGCGGCAAAACGTCCTTAAGAGTGTGTATCTCGCTGTAACCAAAACGGTTCTTGACGCGGAGACCTATTTCAGGTGGAATAAAAGCCATGACCAAAGCCGATTTGATTGAAGAGGTTTCACGCCTGGCAGAGCTGACACGCAAAGACAGCGAAATTATTGTGGAAACCATTTTTGACAGCGTGGTTCGCTCTTTGCGCTCCGGCGATAAGATTGAGATTCGTGGCTTTGGCAGTTTCCGCACGCGGCAGCGCAAGCCTCGCGTGGGCCGCAATCCCAAGACGGGTGCGCGCGTGGAAGTACCAGCAAAGAAAATTCCTTATTTCAAACCCAGCAAAGAACTTAAGGACGTGATCAATCACGGTAAGCCGGGAGAAGCACCAGCTCCCTCTACCGCACCGGCTGCCGAAGGCCCAACTTCTTAACTGCTGAAGGGCAGGGGCAGCGAGTCACGTTCGGGTTAGATCCCCTTAATTCTTAAATTTCCTGAACCAGAGCCCGATTCCTCCGCTTACCAACCCTAATAAGCCCAACAGCGGTAAGAACGTTGCGGTCGCTGGCAGGCGGCGGCTGCCTTGTGCGTCGTTCGATTGCTGGTTCTGGTTGATCTGTGGCGTGGTGGAATTTTCCGCGCTGGTGGAACTATTAGCAGATTGACCCGCGGGCGCAGGCGGCGGCGTTCCGGTCTGGCCGCTGGCAACTTGTCCCTGCTGATTCGTGGAAGCATTCGTCTGCTGGGTCGACTGCGCGCTCTGCGTTGCGTTTTGAGTTTCCGTGCCCTGGCCACTTTGTTCTAGTGCTCCTGGTCCCAGTGGAGGCATGTTTTTTGCCATGGTCACGCCGCTCTTGTTGTTCAACATCGTCTGCACGTCTTCATTACTCAGCATTCGCGCGTTCCGCGTCCCTTTTTCCGCTTTGTAACGGCTTGAAACTTCCGCCAGGCTGATTGTGCCCGGCGCGGACTCTTCGGCAGCTCCACCCACAAAAGTTGAACTCCCCAGATCACTCACCGCTGTCTGATTTGCTGATTCGGAAAGGTTTGTTGACTCTGAAAGAGAAACGCTCGGTGTGCTCACAATGGTTGCGGGACTTGAGGGAGCGGTCGTGGTTTCGATTCCGCTCGTCGCGTTGCTGATACCTGCGCGGCCCGCGTCGCTGATCCCGGCAGTAGGAACCGGATTTGGAAAGCCTGCGGAGGGGGTCACCAGTATGGGACCTCCAAACGGCCCATTAACAGGCGTGGTTGTTGTGGAAGGATTGGCTGTTTGGCCTTGTCCTAAGACAGCTGAAAAAATTGCAAGCCCGGTAATGAGCAAAATTCCGCGCGGCATAAATCACCCCTGACGTGTACCTGATCATTGGATTACCCAAAGGTAAACAGGGGATGCCAGAGTACTTGGTGGTCGGCGATTTCAGCTACCTACAAAACGAGCGTACAGGCTGCGCGCAACGGAAGCATCGTTCGTCCCTTTGATGATGGCGCGGCCATCGGGGAAGAGGGTCATTTCAAATGGCTCACGCCAGAATTTCAATACGAAAGCATTGTGCTTTACTGTGCCGTGCGCTCCCAGCCGTGCTGACATCTCAGCAAAGTCCACTGGACGGTTGCGTTCATGGATCTGAACAGAGTTCCTGCCGCACAATGTGATTTGTGGTCGGCGCTCTCCTGCCAGATGAATGAATTCTCGTTTTTCACATGTCTGGCAGCCTGGACGCGGCCGGGTTGCTGCGATCTCGGCCTGCTCATTGCTCCATACGTCGAAAGAGAGCAATGTGCGGCGTAGTTTGTCCTTTGCTCCTACCAGAAATTTAATTGCCTCAGTCGCTTCGATTGATCCAATCAGGTTCACCGCGCTGTTCAGAATTCCCGCTGTATCGCAGGTTTCGATAGTGCCTTCCGGCGGCGCCGGGAACACACAGGCCAGGCAGGCCGTTTCCCCCGGAATCACATTCATGGTCACGGCGTACGAGGCAACGGCAGCGGCATAAATCCAGGGTTTGCCATGTTTTACGGCAAAATCATTGATCAGGTAGCGGGTCTCAAAATTATCGGTTGCATCCAGAATCAAATCGGCGTTCGCAAGCAGTTGCTCAATGTTTTCCGGAGTCAGATCAGCCACCGCGGGCGTTGTTTGGATCTCCGAGTTGAACGCAGCGATCTTCCGTGCAGCCGCTACTGCCTTGGGTAGCGACTCAGCGGCATCAGCTTCATCAAACAACGACTGGCGTTGGAGATTGCTTGGCTCAACGAAGTCGCGATCGATAATAGTTAAATGTCCCACCCCGGCCCGGGCCAGCAGGCCGGAAACGCAGGCGCCCGTCGCGCCACAGCCCACAATCGCAACCCGGCCTTTGGCCAGACGGTGCTGTCCTTCTGCTCCTATGCCCGGAAAAAGAACCTGCCGTGAGTATCGATCCTCAAATTTCATGCCACATTTATTATAGGTGTTTGATGTTAAGGGGTTTATGCGTTTCGTTGCAGGCAGCTTACAATGCTCTGAAAAGCTTGCGTGCAACTTAGGTCCAATCTGCTGCCATCGAACTCTACAAAGCGACCTCCAATTAAGGGGCTTCTATTGCCGCGCTGCCGATCAGTGTGCCTGATGGTCGTGCTCTGCCTGAGCGTGTGCTGCGCACAGGGTCAGGAAACTTCTACGCCGCAAAGCACCCAGCAAGCCTCACCATCGCCCCAAAGCGCTTCTACCCCGATCCACGACACGCAGATCCCGCCAGCCCCTGATCCCGCTTCTTCTTCTGCCAGCACGCCTCCGGCGGTGCAGCTTTCCAGCGGACTCAACAGTTTGCAGGGGCTTAAAGTTGCAATGATTCAGGTAAACGGTCCCGGAATCGATGATGTGGGGAGCCTGCTTACAATACTGCCGCAGAAGGTAAACGAACCGCTGGATCGATACAAAGTCAGGCAGTCCGTGCAGGCGCTTTACAACACAGGCCGTTTCGCGGAAATCCAGGTGGAAGCACAGCGCAATCCCTCGGGAGAAGTAGTGCTGGCATTCGATGCTCGCGAAAACTACTTCTTTGGGTCCATTCTGGCAGAGGGTTCGCCTGTCCACCCAACTGACAGCCAGTTGGTCAACGCCAGCAAACTTAATCTGGGCGAGCAATATACTGACGAAAAGATTGCAGCAGGAATCGAGGGAATGCAGCGAACACTTCAGGAGAACGGCTTTTACCAGGCCACCATCAAGCCATACTATGAGTGGGATTCGCGCAATCAGCAGGTCAAGGTGGAGTTTATGGTGGACAGGGGAAAGCTTGCGCGCGTAGGAGTGATCAACGTTGGAGGTGCATCAGGTTATAGCGCTGAAGAAATCACAAACATCGCCAAGCTGCATTCAGGGGACGTGGTTTCCGCCGGTCGCCGCACGCGGGCCTTGCAGCGGCTGCGCAAGCTCTACCAGAAGCAGGACCGACTGGAAGCCCAGGTGACCATGACACAGCGGACCTACCACCCGGAGACCAATCGGCTGGATTACACCTTTGAGATCAACCGCGGTCCGGTAGTGGACGTTAAAGTAGAAGGCGCAAAAATGCGCCGCGGGCAGGTCAAGAAATTGGTCCCGGTGTTTGAAGAAAGCGCGGTTGACGATGACCTGCTGAATGAAGGGGCGCGCAACATACGCGACTATTTTCAATCGAAGGGCTTTTTCGATGTGAAGGTTACCTATGAGCAAGCGCAGGACTCGACTACGGAAAAGCGCACCATAGTTTTTCACATCGAAAGGAACCAGCGGCATAAGCTGGTAGAGCTGGCATTGCAGGGAAATCATTATTTCCGACGCGAAGACTTGCGCGAGCAGATGGTAATGCAGCCCGCCGGCGGTTTACTGCTATACGGTTTATTCAGTCAATCCATCCTGGCTCGCGACGTGCAATCGATTGAGAACCTTTACCGCAATAATGGTTTTCTCCAGGCCAAAGTCACGCCGGAAGTGCAGGATAATTACGGCAAGCAAGGCCACATTCGCGTAAACATGGTTGTGGTGGAAGGCCCGCAGACGCTCGTGGGAAAATTGAAGATTGAAGGGAATGAGGCCCTTCCGGAAGGCCAGATTCGCGGCTTAATTACGGCTTCAGAAGGCCAGCCTTATTCCGATTCCATGGTCATCACAGACCAGTCGGCAATTCTGGAGCAATACTACAATCTTGGGTTTCCCAAAGTGAAATTTGATTACACCACGCAGCCCGAAGCGGATAATCCCAATAGGATTGACGTGGTCTATACCATCAATGAAGGCGCGCAAGTTTTTGTCGATAAGGTCCTGATTTCCGGCCTGAACTATACACGGCCGTTTATTGTTGACCGTGAAATCAAGATTGGCGCCGGCGACCGGCTCAGCCAGAGCCAGATGCTTGATTCCCAGCGTCGCCTGTATGACATGGGTATCTTCAATGAAGTGGGTGTGGCCGTGCAGAATCCTGAAGGCGATGCCACCAGCAAGAAGGTGAATTTCCAGCTTTCTGAAGCGCGGCGGTACACGTTTAATTACGGCGTTGGACTTGAGGTACAGACCGGGCAGCCCAGCGGCACAACCAATCCCCAGGGAGACACTGGCGTCAGCGGCCGCGTGTCGTTCGATGTTACGCGCCTTAACTTTCGCGGGCGTGATCACACAATCACGTTAAAGACCCGCTATGGCAATCTGGAAAAACTGGCCTTGATCGGCTACGG
>Ga0070734_10005665_pt1 | contig 10880 bp, 8 predicted proteins | sample Coa_R1_8_FD_66444 | JGI IMG/M metagenome (GOLD analysis project Ga0070734, IMG submission 66444) | Surface soil microbial communities from Centralia Pennsylvania, which are recovering from an underground coalmine fire - Coalmine... | ecosystem: Environmental > Terrestrial > Soil > Unclassified ... | reverse complement strand
AGTGTCACTCTGTATGCGTTCGAAGAGCGCCTGTTGTTCGGCGACTAGTTGTTGCCGAGCGTCCGGAGAACCGCCAACGATGTGAAAGGCTCCCCACGTAAGCATGCACGCGATGGGGTTGAGGTCCGAGGCAAAGACATCGCAACCGAGTCGAGCCGCTTCAAAAGGAATTTGCCCCGACCCACAGAATGTGTCAGCAACGCGCGGACGGTGCCCGAATCGCATTATCCCAAGCTGTTCGACGAGCTCCGGAAAAGAAGTCGCGTCCGTTCCAAGATGTGAATTGACCAGCGGCCACGCATGTACATGGAGTGTCTCGCCGAGTTCTTCTGGCCGCTTTGCCTGGTCAACGAGCTGCTTGTACGCGCTCGCCGGCAATGGTTCGTCCGGCCCGAGTCCTAGCCGCTTGCGCATGGACAAATCGTCCATTCCCATCAACAGCTCGAAGACTTCTAGGTCCTTCGCCAAGTCGCCCGTAGCAGGCAACAGACATCCCAGAACACACGCCCTGTTGAGTATCAGAGGCTTGCGGCCCTTCCAGTAGCTGCCAAGCGCGATGAGCGTCTTGCTCTGCACCGCCATCTGCTCTTTGTATGCCTCGATCGAGAGGAGCTGGACGGGAAGTACCTTTTCGATCAGCGCGGGCACGTCCTTTAGCGAGTGCGGTACGACCTTCGTCACTTAAGACCTCTGAGGAGGGGAAGCTCGACCTGTTCGTCTTTGGGGCGCGCCCGACGCCGACGATCCTCAGTTGTAGTTCGAGCGCCGTCTGACAGCGCGCTGCGGAGCGCCTTTCGCCAGCCACGATCGCCGTCCTCAGGAAGACCTGCCTCCGCAACAGTCATCGAGAAGAGCCACCAGCGCTCTTCGGGGCGGAGCGCACCCCACCGCGTACAGATGACCGGGAGTTGATCGGCAGTCGCACCCTCAGCGGCCCATGCGAGAACGCAGAGTTCCTTTCCCAAGAGGCGCTCGACGAGCGTGCGGCCGGTTTTCCACCTGCCAGTGCTTTGCTTGTTGGCTTTTAGCCTCTCGTTAAAGTCGCGTCGTGCCGCATCTGAGATAACGGTCCACGCCTGCCGCTCGATGACGGCGCGAGGTTCTTCGTACGGCAGTCCGTGTTCGCCCCCGCGGTAACCGAAGTCTTCGACGAGTCGTGCTGGCTCAGTGCGGTTGGCCGGGACCTCAACGCGGAACACGTGCGAGCCAAATGTCTCGGGAGCGCCGAAATCGACGCTCCCGCTTCGCGCAGGAGGCCGTTCGCTCACTGGTGTACGTCTCCTGCGGTGAGTTCGATTCCGAGCGACTCCGCGAACTGTCGGAGGTCATGTCCCGACGCGAACTGGGCCTTCTTGAATGTCATCGTCACCACGGCATCAGGCGGGAACTTCGTGAGAGCTGCATTAAGAAGGCTCTCAACGTAGCCGCTGTCAACCTGAAGCTCGCCCACCGTTATGGTCACGCTCCTGGCGCCCTCGCCGATGGTCAGCGTGACGCCTTCGAAGTCTATCTTCTTCTCGCGAGCTGCCTGAAGGCCGGAGAAGGCCTTTTGCCGGGAGTCGAGCTTCTTCTGCTTTGCGCCCGCTAGGCGAGCGGGCTTCGTGTCCTCGATCAGCACGCCCTTCTTGCCGCGCGCCGGGAATTGGAAGTCCGTTTTCGTCTCGAGTCCCTCGGCTTCTGCGTACACCCAAAGGCGAGCGGCTTCGTCCGGGATCGTGACCGGAGCGCTGTACTGCTCGCCGTTTCGCGGCTCGCTTCCATCGAGTGTAAAGCGAATGGATCCCTTCGGAGCGACAAGGAGTCGAACCTTCCGCACGCCGCGCTCATCGAAGAGCTCGCTGCGCACGGTCAGTGTGTTTGACCACACGACAGGATCGCCAACCTCGAACTGGCCGGACGGGTCGACGACGAGGAACGAGACGCGAAGCGCCTTCGTCGTCAGATGCGTATCCGACAGCTCCGGGCTCGTGGTTGTCGCCGTGCCATCCACAGCGTAGTGGATGCGCGGTGCCGGACCCGCATTCTGAGGGTTAATGCGCAGGCGAACTTCGCCCGTGTCGTCGGGCTCGGTTTCCGGCACGACCTGCGCCGAGGTCTTCTTCTTCTTGGGCGCCTTGGTGACATAGCCGTTGCCCAGGTCTTCCCACTTGCCGCGGTTGCACGCGATCTGCTTGAGGTGTTCGAGGCCTTTCGGAGGGAGCCAGGGAAAGCCTGCCTGCTCGTCGGCCCGATCCACGACGTCTGACCAACGCGCTTCGGTCTGGCTCATCGCCCAAAGCAACGTCTCGGCCTTGTCGCGGAGACCGTCGTAGTCCTTCTCGACGTCGAGGAAGAGCTTCTTAGGATCGCTCGTCAACGTTTTCTCGAGCTGGTCCTCGCCGTTGAATGGCTTGGACGTATCGCGAGTGAGGTCAAGCGACTTCGACACCAGCTGCGCCGGCTTGCCGGCGCGCTGGATAGGGAAGAGCACCTTGTCAAAGACCGTGAGGATCGTCGAATTGAAGTCCTGCTCGTACTGCTGCTGCTTTCGTTCCAGTTCTTCGCGCTGCGGGTGCCCTTTCGGAATGCGGGCATCGGCCTTCTGAGCGGCGAAGACATGGCGAGCTGCTTTCTCGACGCTGGCCATCTGGGTCTTGTCGCCTGTGAGGACGCAGAGGTTATTCTTTTGCCCGAGCGCGTCGAAGAAGCGCTGCACTGCCTCAGGCGGCATTTTAGCGTCGGGGCTTACGACCAGGAGCAGCCGCTTCTTGCGGACGCTGTCGGCGATGTTCTCGAGCCGAGGGAGCGGTAGGACGTCGTCGTAGGCGGTTTTCCTAGACGGCCGAAACATTTCGCCGAGGCGGTGCCGGATGAGCTCGTCGACCCTGTTCTCCGGCGCGTCGTTCGCGAGCGACTGGAGAAGCTTGGTGAGGTTCTCCTGCCGATCGAAGTAGTACCGGCCCTCCGGCGTGTGGTGGAGGTACCATGTGCTCAACACGAGCTGCTCGAACGCCTCGAGGAATTCGGAGGGCTTTCGGTTCGGCATGGCTAGCGTCTCGACGAGTTCCTCGCGCGTGAGCCCCTTCACCGCGTTCACCGCGGTCGAGAGGCTTGCGGTCAGGAGGAGCGAGCCAACTTGCTCTGCGGCGTCGGAGCTCCGCGTCAAGTCGATGACCTGTGCGTGTGCCGACTGGTTGCCATCCCATAGGTCCTTCGCGATCACGTCGCGCATCTCCGAGATGTCGGCGAGCTTCTCGCGCACATCCGTGAGCGAAAGATCGAAGTGCTGTGGGCCGATCAAAAAAACGTCATTGGTCTTCCTCGACCAGACGGACTTCAGCAGTCTCGACACGAGTTCCATCAGGCCACGCGTCTGCCTGAAGCGCTCGTTCTCTTTGAAGAGCGCGACGAGGTTCTTGAGGCGCGGGTGGAATGGGTACGTCTGGGCAACCTCGTCTGAGATGGCCTCAGCACCCCGGCTTGCCACCTTCGCCTTGGTCGCCTCCGCGAGTTCCTGACCGAACTGTGCCGCGACACTGTCGATCACCGATTGGTCAGGGAGCGACACGAAGAGCCGCTTACGCAGAATTTCGTAGATCTCGTTGCCCGCGAGGTCGACGGGCGTGATGGTGCGCTCCTGCCGACCGAGCTCTTGCCGAGCGTCTCCTAGTGCACGGTTGATGAGGTTTGCCCCCGACTCGTACGAAGCCGCGAGGTCCGACACGACAATGCAGACGTTGGACTTCTTTCCCGCCGCCGTGAGCATGTTCGCGAACGCTCGTGTCGCGATGTCGGCGACCGTTCCGTTTCCGACCTTCTGCGTGTCGAGGTAGTGGAAGTACGGCGGCATCTCGTCGAGCAGGATCAGGATGGGGTGTGCGCCGCTAAAAAGCTGGAGCCACGCCTTCTCGTCAGGTGCCTTCGGACCGCTCTCCCAGTAGCTCCGGAAAAGCTCCGACTGACCTAGCTGCGTGGCGATTTCGCCCCAGAGGAAGTGCGCTGGGCTGTTGCGGCCGTTGAAGGCGGCGACCTTTGCCGTGTCGAACCCGCTCGCGTTAGGGACGGTGCCGCATATCGAAGCTCGAAGCGATGCGTGCTTGGCAAGTAGACCGAATCCGACGAGCAAGTGCGTCTTGCCGCCACCCATCGCCTGCTTCAGATGGAACACCGCCTGGTTCGACTTTCCCGCAAGCCGCGCGATGCCCTCGCGAAGGAGCTGGTCCATGCCCTGCGTGATGTGTGTCTTTGCGAAGAACTCGCTGCCATCACCTTCCGCGTGGATGAGGTCGTCGAGTTGCTCGATCTGATCGCTGACTCGGATCTCCAGGGCGTTTGGCTGGAGCGTGCAGGCGTCACGTACGGTCTTTAGCATCGGCAAGCTCCTCGAACGTTCGGTAATCCAGGCATCTCCCGGGGCCGACAAGCGCCCTTGACGTGACAAGTGCGCTCCCTCGGTGTGGAGAACCGGCGGAGCGCACGGCACGAGGGGAGCCAGGTCAAAGCGTCTGGAGATCGTGGGCTGAAGGGGACACGATCCCGACAGTGTATCTGCAAAATCTCCTTCGAGATATCCACTGCTTACGCTCGCCTTCGGGAGACCGGGGTACGGCCGCCCGGCTCCGTCGCCAAGCCAGCGCCTCGCTGCTGGGGGCACCTATCTTGGGAGCTGCCACCCGGAGGGCGATGTCTCCGAATCACGCCCGAGAGCTCACCATCCACCCTCTCGCGGAGCGAGAGGGGCTCGAGGACCTCCGCGTTCTCGCCGAACCCCAACACCCAACTGACAACCTCTACCGTCCCTCGCACGTCCATCGTCATCTCTACAGCCCCACCAGCCTCCCGGCGGAACTGCTGGCTCGGATGCCACTGCCGGCGCTGGACGTAGCGGGCGACCTTCGAATTAAACCGGATTCGGACGCGGGTGGGCTCGCCCCGGATCAGGCCGAAGGCGCCCTCGGTGAGTTGCTCGGGTCGATACTCGACGGGGTAGTCGAATCGGTCGCCCCTGAGCCATTCGACCTCGCGGAACCCGTCGAGAGCGAAAGTCCGTACCTCGCCGGCGTGGCCCTCGCTTCGCCCCGCGAGGTACAGGCCCTTCTTGTAGACGAGCAGCGTGTACGGCTCGATCACAAAAGTCTTCTGCCCTCCCGACACACCCTCGTGGGTGACGCGCAACCGTTCTTCGCGGAGTAGCGCGGTCATGATGTCGTTCACGTCCTCGAGCCGCCCCTCGTACAGGTGGCGCGCCTCGTTCACGTCGAAGACCTTGCGGTCGAGGTTTCGGACGGCGGCAAAATCTTTCCGGCGCAGGGTGGCTTCGAGCTTCTGGAAGACCTCGTCCAGGTCCTCCTTGAACCCCGTGCCCGCGAGGAAATCGAACACGCGGCGCGACAGGAACAGGGCGACCATCTGGCTGGTCGTCAGGGTGATCGATTGGCGCCGCGCACTGGGCATGATCCGCCAGACCTTTCGCTTGCCGACGACCTCGTCGTACAACGGCTCGCCCGCCTTCCTGAGAGCGTCGACATAACGGATCGCGGTCCGCAGGCTGACGTCGAAGCGCTCGGCGATGTCGTGGACGGATAGGCCCTCGGTTGAGTCCAGAGCGGCGCGCACCTCCAGTAGGCGGGCGGCCGGAGCGTACGAGGCGGCCTCGGATTTCCTGGGCATCGTCAAGTTTTAGCGCATGAATGCCCGCTTTTGTCATGGGTGGGGGCTAGCGTCGGTCCGAAAGGCGGGATGCGATGCGAGTGGAAACTTTGGAGGCTTACAACGTCTCGACGGACCTGCTGGAGATCTGGCGGACGACGGTGGGACCGACGTTGCTGCCTGTTCAGGCGCTGGCGGTCAAGGAGTACGGGCTGTTCACCGGGGGGAACCTGATCGTCTTCTCGCCGACGTCCTCGGGGAAGACGTTCATCGGCGAGATGGCGGCCGTGAAAGCCGCTCGCGAGAACATGAAGGTCTTCTACCTGGTGCCGCAGAAGGCGCTCGCCGAGGAGAAGTATCGAGAGTTCTCGCGGCGGTATTCGAAAGCGGGCATCGATGTGGCGATCTCGTCGCGCGACCGGCGCGAGTTCGACCGGCAGATCCTGGGGCGCCAGTTCCAGATCGCGATTGTCGTCTACGAGAAGCTGCAGACGCTGCTGGTGGCGCAGCCGAACCTGATCCAGGGCATCGGGCTGGTCGTCGTCGACGAACTGCAGATGCTGACCGACGACGAGCGAGGGCCCGGTCTCGAGCTCCTGCTCACCAAGCTGAAGATGGCGGGCAGCCACCCGCGGCTGATTGGGCTCTCGGCGGTCCTCGGCAAGGCGGCGCTGCTGGCCGAGTGGCTGGAGGCGAAGCTGCTGATCGACACGCGACGCCCGGTGGAGCTGCGTAAAGGCGTGCTGTGCCAGGGGGTGTTCCGCTACCGAGAGCACAACAGCGAGCGCGAGGGGACGGAGGAGATCCTGGTCCCGCCGACCAAGGACCGTAGCGAGCTGTTGGTGGCGGCGGCCGACACGCTCACGCGGCGGGGTGAGCAGGTGCTGGTGTTCGTTCCCGATCGGGCGACGGCGACCACTATGGCCCAACGGATGGCGGGTCGCGCCCGCCTACCCGCCGCGGAGACGGCGCGCGCTCGCCTGAGGGAGGGGGACGAGACGCTGGCCCGTGGGGAGCTGCTGGCCAGCCTCGAGAGTGGCGTGGCGTTCCACCACGCGGACCTGACGCTCGAGGAGCGCGAGATCGTCGAGGAGGGGTTTCGATCGGGCGAGGTCCGCGCCATCGTGGCGACGACGACCCTGGCGATCGGGATGAATCTGCCCGCCAAGAATGTCCTGCTGGACGGGCGCCGTTGGAAGATGCTCCGGCAGTATGGACGGTGGTCGCTCGAGGACCTGGAGAAGTCGGAGTACGAGAACATGAGCGGGCGGGCAGGGCGACTGTCTTTGACCAAGGACTTCGGCCGGTCGATCTTGGTCACCGCGTCGCCGTTCGAGGCGGACGCTTGGCTCCGTTGCTACATCGGCCGCGAGTTCGAGGCGATCGCTCCCACGCTCAAGGATGCCCCGCTGGAGGACCACGTTCTGGACGTGGTCGCTTCGGGCCTGGGCCGGTCGCGCAAGCAGATCGCGGAGCTGCTGCTCGCCAGCTTCACGGGGAAGGTCCACTGGAAGGACGCAATGGGGCGAGAGCGGTTCTTGGAAGCCATCGACGAGGCCCTGACGCTTTGTCGGAACGGCGGTTTGGTCCGCGACGTCGAAGACGGCCGGCTGGCGTTGACCCACCTCGGCCGCGCCTGCGCGGCGAAGGGGCTGGGCGTTCGTACGTCCGCCAAGATGGCGGTCTGGGCGGCGGAGTCGCGGGATGCGGCCGTGGCCGACCTCGAGATCGTGAGCTTGCTCGGCACCACCGTCGCGGGCGCTGGGGTCTACGTCGCCCTGACGCGCCAGGAAGAGCGGCGCACCAGCTACCGAGCGGAGATCCTGGCTCGGGCTCGGGCGCTGGGAGTGGAGGGACGGCCTGTCTTCCGCGGGTTCGCGGAAGATCGCTGGGCCGCCGAGTACGAGGAATCGAAGGGCCACAAGAAGACCGCGATCCTCCTCGACTGGATCGCCGAGGCGCCGACCAAAGAGATCGAACAGCGGTACGAGGTCTGGGCCGGCGCCATCGCGCGCATCGGCGAGGAGTACGGCTGGCTGGCGGAGGCTCTCGCGGACATCTGCCGGGCGTCGAACTGGCCCGCCGACGAGTCGGAACGGATCCGGACGCTGGCCGGGCGGCTGGCGTACGGCGTGGAAGCCGATGCCCTGCCGCTGATGCGCGTGCGCGTACCTCGGTTGGGGCGGGTCACCGCGGGGCGACTGCGCTCGGCTGGGCTGATCGACATCGACCGTGCGCGCGCAGCGACGCCCGACACTCTCCGTAAGGTGGTCGGTCGCAAGGCCACGTTCGACGTCCTCTGGGCGCGACTACATGACGATGGGCGGGTGACCGGATCCGGCTCGTCTGTTACTGAGCCCGCCGAACCGGAGCTCACAGCGCCGGGCGCGGCCGGGACCGTGTCCCCCGCTGCCTCTTCCGAGCCGCCGGGCGCAGTCGGGCAGTCCCCCGAGCTCCTCGTCGACGTGGTCGCCGGGCGGGTCGTCTTTCACGGCATCGAGATCCCGACGTCTCCCCCGAACCACATCCAGCGGCAACCGCTGCTCTACTTGGCGGCACTCGCCCGGCAAGCCCGAACCGCCATGACCGACGTAGACCTTGCCGCCGCCGTGGCGGAGATCGGCGGCCGGCGCAGGCGCCCAGTCGCCCCCGATTTGAAGGACCTCCGATACAAGATCGTCCGGCCTTTCCGGCTACGGCTGCGGGACACCCCGATGGCCGAAGCGGCCAACGACCTGGTCGAGAGCACGCCAGCGGGACTGCGGCTCAACGTGGCCGGATCCGTAGAGGTTCGTGCCCGCTCGAAGACCGCGTGACCGGCGACCGACGCGCGACTGCCGACGCCCGAAACAACCGCGGCGACAGAGCGGCGACCACTGGCGACCGAGAAGCGACCGCGGGCGACCGCCAGAAGTGACCGCGGCGACCGAGAAGCGACCGGCGCAGCGACCACAGGCGACCGCCGCTCTGGCATTTACCGGGGCGCGATGTCGAACGAGGAATGGGACATCCGGTGCTCGGCCTGCGGGAAGCTGCTAGCCAAGGCACAGGAAGGACTGCTGACGATCCAGCGGGGGGATCTGCGCGCGACTTTCGATGGCAGGTTCCGCGCATCGATCGTCTGCGGGCGCCCCGGGTGCGGCCAGAAGAACGTCGTACTTTTCGTGTCACACGAGCTCCGGTCTCCTGCCTTCGAACGATAGCCGCACGCACACCACAACCCATCCAGAGCGCAAGACGCCTTCCACTCATCGGCCCCATGAGCGCACGACGCCGGCCGCGAAAGGCAGTCGTCCATGCGCTCACGTTGGGAGGCAATTCACTGCGGCTTGCTGCGATCGATCAGTGGTCTCGAAGCCGCGAGGCAATTCGCGAGCTGGCGGGCTCGGACCTCGACGCTGGAGAGCTTCGCCGATCCGATGTCCCTGGTCGGGTACCTGTCGCAGCCTGAGGGAGATCTCGACGAGAAGGACAGGCTCATCTGGCTGCTGATCCACGAGGCTCGCCACGGAAAGGCTCCCGGTCTTGCGCAGTCGATTCTGTTCCTTGGGTTGTGGCGAGCCCTCGACGCGATCTTCGTTCGGCGAAGTGCCCTGTTCCGACACCGCGGCGCGGACCTGGACACCGAGCTGATTGACAGCTTCGTTGAGCAGATCGGCCGACTCGACCCGACGCGCGTGGGGCGCGTCGCCGCGACTCTGGTCCGCAACACAGAGAGGGACGTGGTGGTGTCGCGAACCCACGAGCTGGCACGGGCGGCGCGATCGGTTGTCGTCACGCCCGATGTGGCCTCTGCGCCACCCATCGAGCCCGAGGTGTCACCCTTCGATCCGCATCCTGGCCAGACCGATGAGGCGGCGGTGGCCGCGATTGGGCGCTGGCTGAAACGGGTCACGGGTCCTGATGCGGCCCTTGTCATCGACGTCGTCGTGCGCGGCCGGGACAGGGCTGAGGTTGCCTCTGCTGTCGGGATTTCACGGGCGGCGTTGAACAAGCGGGTCGAACGCGCGCTTGCCCGGGCCAGGCGATTCCTCGAGGTCGATTCCGTGTCGCCGGAGCGGATCTCCCTCGCGTTGGTAACAGCATGACGACGAGAGAGGGCGAGCAGCCCTGCACGCAATCGGAGGACTTCCTCCGCTTGCCTGGTCTCTTCCGGCGCTGGGAGATCGAGCAAGTCATCCAGAACAGCGACGAGTTCCACATCAGCGCTGCGGGCGCGACCGAAGACGGCTCCGACCTGTTTGCCGTCTACTGCCGGGAGCGCCCGCTCGCGCCGCTGATCGAGGGAGGATCCCGATGATCGGCGAGCTGATCTACTCGGTCGAGGTGGGGATCGTTCGCTGCCCCGGGGACCGCGAGGGTGGGGCGAACGCTGGTCCCACCGAGACGCCGACGATCGTCCGGTACTGCGACGTCTGCCGGCGCTGGGGCGCGAAGGAGTCGACCCACACCTGCTGGCAGAACTGGCGACCGCGGTTGTCGGACTTGCTCATCGAGATGACCCGCGACGGGAGGCGGCCGTGAGGATCTACCTCGCCTCCCGTTACGACCGGCGGTTCGAGATGCTCGGAGTCACCGCCGTCTTGATGAAGGCAGGGCACGACGTCACGTCTCGCTGGATCGAAGGGCGGGGCGACGGCCCGGAGGTCGAGGCGGTCGAGGATGTCGAGGACGTCCTTCGCGCCGATTGCATCCTCTGCTTCACGGAGGAGCCGACGGAGCACGTCTCGTGGGCGGCGCGCGGCGGGCGCCACGTGGAGTTCGGTGTGGCGCTGGCGATGGGGAAACGGCTCTGCGTCGTCGGACCGCGCGAGAACATCTTCCATCACCTTCCGCGCGTCGAGCAGTTTCGCAGCCTCGACGACTTCGTCGCCCAGACCGCCCGGGAACCGAGGCGGTCGTGAGCACCGGCCCCGCGCCCGTTCGCGGGCGCGTGCTGCTCTGTGGCTTCTGTGGCGGCGTCGTCGCGTTCGTCGGGCTCTACGCCGACGGACGCAAGAGCAACGCCGAGGCCGCGCGGTTGACCCTGGCGACCGAGCTGCACGCGCTCGGCTCGCCACGCTGTAAGGGCGGCGCGGTGTTCGACGGGCCGGATGTCGCGGCCTGCCGGTGCCTCGCGCCTCTCCGCCTGGAAAGACCGCGCGGGCTCTTCTGCGCGAAGTGCAACGGGCTCATCGCCCCCTACCTGCGGCCCGACTGGCCGTCACGTGCCGAGGAGGCACCGGGACCATGCCGAAGACGCTCGACGCGTT
>Ga0070734_10005663_pt1 | contig 10882 bp, 10 predicted proteins | sample Coa_R1_8_FD_66444 | JGI IMG/M metagenome (GOLD analysis project Ga0070734, IMG submission 66444) | Surface soil microbial communities from Centralia Pennsylvania, which are recovering from an underground coalmine fire - Coalmine... | ecosystem: Environmental > Terrestrial > Soil > Unclassified ... | reverse complement strand
GTGAAGGTCGACCGCATTTTCGTCAAGCGCCTGGTCGAGGAAAAGGACAGCCGGATCATCACCCGGGCGATCATCAATCTCGCCCATGAGCTGGGGCTGAAGGTGGTGGCCGAGGGCGTGGAAAGCGCCGCCGCCCTGCAAATCCTCGTCGACTTCGGCTGCGATGTGGCCCAGGGCTATTTCATCGCTCGTCCGATTCCGGGGTCCGAGATGCTGGAGCTTCTCGGCAGCCATTGGGCCACGCTCCAGTCCCAGATCGTCTGGAGCAGCACGCCTCTGCTACAGGGCTGACCACCCGGCTAAGATCAATCCTTGGGCATGGTGCCGGGGCTGATCCAGCCCTGGGTCGCAAAGTACTGGGCCAATTGTTTGGCGAGAGTCTTGGCCATGCGGGTGCCGTCAGCCTCGACGGTCGAGCCGTGGGTCTCCGAATAGGCGTGCAGGCCGCCGCCCACGACCGCCGAGGTCGCGGCCCGGCCGGCCAGTTCGCCGACGCCCATGGTGGCCGCCATGCCCGGCGTCGATCGGCTCTTTCCGGAGTCGTCGTATCCGATCAGCAGCTGCATCGGCGAGCCCGGCGCCTGGTAGGAGAGCTCGGCGTCGGCCTCCACCCGGCTTGCGCCGGCCCCGAATCCGATGAGATTGCGCCGCGTCCGGTTGCCCTCGTTGATATCGAGGATCTCGCCCTCGATGACGGCGATCTTCTGGTAGGGGGAGAGCGCGATGTCGGGGCCGGCGCGCGCGGCCGCGAGACCGAGGGAGCGAATTTGCTCCACTAGCGTGTCGGCAACGGCGTTCACGACCTTGGCGGCGGTGGCCGCGCGCTTCTGGCTGGTCGCCGACGCGCTCGACAGCAGCGAAGTCAAGCGAGAGCCGAGGCCGCTGTCGAGTTTGACCTGGTCTGCCGAGGTCGCGAAGTCCCGGACCACGATGAGGTCGGGAGGCGGCAGCTGCGCGCTCGGGTAGGTCTGGCAGAGGGCCGGGGCCGATCGGCACAAGAAGGCGGCAAGCAGCAGTGCCCCGGCGGCAACCGCCCGCGGAAATCCCGCGGCAGGCCTCGATAGCATGGGAGCGTCCCCTGAAAAATCCCTTCGGAAGAATAGCAGAGCGGCCCGCACGCGGTAGCCGGTCGCGGCCGGTCCTGTCGGGCACGATGAAGGTGGGCAATACTTGCCGTGCCCGGGCGATCAGCCGGGCGAGCCGCCCTCGGCGAACAGACCCTCGGCGCCGAGCTCGTCCCGGCGCATGCGATCGGCTTCCTCGATGTAGCAGCGCAGCAGGTCGGATTCATGAACGCAGCCGACTAGCCGCGGGTCGGTCGGGGACATGACCACGGCGGCCGACTCCTGCTCCATCTCGTCCAGCACTTCGAGCGCAGTGCTGAGCCGGTCCGCCGGAGTCAGAAGATGGGCCTGGGGTTGGGCGAGGATGCCGGCCGTCGTCTCGCTTCCCTTGTCCAGTTCGGCGATCCTGGCATTGGCCGTTTGCGCCTCGACGATACCCACGAAGGTGTCGTCTTCCTTGTGGACGAAGGCAATGGATCGGCGCGAACGGGCGAACTCTGCCGCGAGCTGGTCGAGCTTCATGGCCTCTGGCACGCGCAGCACGTCGCGGTCGAGCACGCGCCGGACGGTCAGCTCGTACATCCGCCCTACGTCGTAGGCGCCCTTCAGTGCCACGCCGCGCAGATGGAACCGCCATGTGGAGAAGGAGTAGCCGAACCAGCGCCGGGTAGCGACGGTCGCCACCATGACGCTGATGGCGACGCCCACGGTCATGGTGTAGTCGGAGGTGATCTCGAACACGAGCAGGACCATGGTCAGCGGCGCGCCGACCACGGCCGCGGCCACGGCGCCGATGCCCACCACCGCATAGGCCGAGTGTTCGGCGACCAAAGCCGGGAAGAAGTGGAAGCTGATGCTCCAGAAGGCCGTGCCCAGCAAGCCTCCCAGCAAGAGGGACGCGCTGAAGAGGCCGCCGCGGAAGCCTCCGCCGATGCTGACGGCCGAGGCCAAGGCCTTTGCCGCCAGCAGCATGAGCACCAGCTGGATCGGCGCGTTGTCCTTGAGTGTCGCGTCGACCGCGCTGTGGCCGGTGCCCAGGACCTGAGGATAGAAATAGCCGATGCCGGCGATCAGCAGGCCGCCCATGGCGGGCCGGAGCCAGGCGGGAATCGACGCTGCCCTGAGGAGATTCTCGAAGGTCGTGGCGGCGCGCATGACGATGACGCCGACGGCGGCCGCGGCCAGCCCGAGCAGGGCGAAAAGCGCGTAGTCGGCGGAGTTCAGGGTCGGCGGCGTGACGATGTAGTAGATCGGATCGACATCGAAGATGACGTGGGCCGTCAACGTGCCGGTGATGGCCGCCACCGCAACGGGAACCAGCGCCGTCACCGCATAGCCGCCGATGACCAGCTCCAAGGCATAGAAGGTGCCGGCGATGGGCGCATTGAAGGCCGCGGCAATCGCTGCGGCGGCGCCGCAACCGACCAGGGTTCTGAGGAACGCGCGGCTCAGCTTGCAGCGCTGTCCGAGCCAGCTGGACGCCGCCGCTCCCAGCTGGGTGACGCCCGCCTCCAGGCCTACGGAAGCGCCGAGGCCGACGGAGCCCACCGTCATCAAGGCGATGATGACGCCGTCCAGAAAGGACATGATCCCGCCATGCATCGCGTTGGCCTCGATCACGTCCAGGGGTTCCTGCTTGCGCCAGCGCCGGAGGCCCTGGGCGACGAGCCCGTAGGCAAGGCCGCCGAGGCCCAGAATGGCGACCGGCTGCCACCATCTGAGCGAGGCCTGGCCAAGGGCATGCTCTTCGAGCGGCACCCGATAAAGGTAATGGTGGAGCAGGACCACCAGCCCGCGCAGCGCGATCACCCCGGCCGACGCGACGCAGCCAGAAACCACGGCCAGAAAAATCAGAAAGAGTTCGTCATTGCGGGCGCGGCGGCGGAACGAACGCCACGCCTCCCAGGGGAATTTCGGTTTCATCACTCTTCGACACCGAGCGCCAGGAGGAGGGCAGCTTGTCTCGCGGCGGGCGGAGCCGGGCCGTGAAGGCAGTTGCGGGCGCGATCATAGCGATGAGGCCGAAGCCCTGCCAGCCGCATCGCATCGGCCATGACCTGGTATCCTGCCAGATATACATGTTATGATTGTATTATCATTTGATATTGACCTCGAAAGTACAAGCCCCCCGCGGCAGCCTGATGCGTTCCAGCCCGATCGTCAGCTTCCTGCAAGCATTCCCGCCTATCCATGTCGCGCCCGGTTCGGGGGATCCGGCGCCTTGGCCAGATTTGGAGACGTAGCGATCCCATGCCCCGAATTCATTGGCCTGCCGCCCTGGCCGCGGCTTTCGCGGTCATCCTTACCGCGGGGGCGGCCTTTGCCTTGAGCGGGGCCGAAGTCGTGCAGATGCGCCGGGCGGCCTTCGACGAGATGGCTCAGGTCCTGCAGTTCGCGGCCCGGAACTGGCGGGATCCCACTGCCTATCCCGACATCGCGCGGGCCGCGGGCATCATCGAGCGGGACGCCAAGAGCCTGACCGATCTATTCCCCGCCGGCACCGGGGCAGGCGACGGGTATCGCACCGCCGCCCTCGATGCCGTGTGGAGCGACCGTCAGGGTTTCGATCAGCTGGCCAGCAAGCTGGCCGAGCGGGCCGCGGCCATGACGACGGTGAGCGACGCTACCTCGCAAGACCAGATCAAGGAAGGCCTGGTCGGGATCATCGGCACCTGCAAGGCCTGTCATCGGGACTACCGTGCGAACTGAGGCCGTGGCTCTGTACGACAAGCCAGCCAGCATCTCCGCGACGGTCTGGGATCTGCCGTTGCGGGTCTTCCACTGGGCGCTGGTCCTGTTGTTCGTCGTTGCCTATCTCAGCGGCAGCCGGCCGGGGTATTACACAGTCCACAAGGCCTCGGGCTACGCCATCCTGGGCCTTCTCGTCTTCCGCCTGATCTGGGGTTTCATCGGCTCGGGCCCCGCGCGCTTCGCCAGCTTCGTCAAGGGGCCGGCGGCGGCATTCGGCCATTTGAAGGAGCTGTTGCAAAGGCAGCACCGGCCCCTGCCTGGTCACAATCCCCTGGGCGGTTGGGCCGTGCTGGCCATTCTCGTCCTGATGGCGGTCCAGATCCTGTCGGGGCTCTTCGCCACGACCTTCGACTACGAAGGGCCCTTGGCAAACCTGCTGTCGGACGCCGGCCAGGACATGATGGCCGGGCTGCACGCCTTCACCGTGAATTTGCTGCTCGCCGTCCTGGCCGTGCATCTCATCGGTATCGCCGCCACTTCGCTCCTCGGCCGGGAGAATCTCGTTGCCAGCATGATCCATGGCCGCAAGCAGCTGCCGGTCGCCGATCTGGCCGCGGTCCGCCTCGCATCCTGGTGGCGGGCAGCGATCGCCGTGGGGATCGCCGTTCTTGCGGTGGTGCTGATACTGGTTCTGGCCCGCCTGGTTGGATAGCTGGGCCCGGCCTCGGCGCCAGGCGGCTTCAAGTCCCGGGCAAGATCGTCCAAACTGCCCGCCCGCGCCCCATCGCAGCAACAGGGGGAGAGGCCCGTGCCGAACTATGACGACGCAAGAGCGGTCTGGGATCAGCGCTATGCGAAGGCTGAAGGATATCTGTTCGGAAGCGAGCCCAATCGCTTCCTCGCCGCCGAGGCTCATCGGTTCAAGCCGGGGCAGCGGGTGCTCTGTTTGGCCGACGGCGAAGGCCGCAACGGGACGTTTCTCGCCGGCCGCGGGCAGGACGTGCTGTCGGTCGATATCTCGCCCGTCGCCCTCGCCAAGGCACGCGCGCTTGCCGCCGAGCGAGGCGTAGTGCTGGAGTTCGAAGAGGCCAACCTGGCGACCTGGGACTGGCCGGTCGATGCGTTCGACGGCGTGGTCGCGATATTCATCCAGTTCGCCGGGCCGGCCCTGAGGGGCCGTATCTTCCGCAGCATCGAAGCCTGTCTGAAGCCCGGCGGCCTGCTGCTGATCGAGGGCTATCGGCCCGAGCAATTGGCCTATGGCACCGGCGGTCCGCCGGATGCCGAGAACATGTACACCGAGGCCCTGCTGCGCGAGGCCTTCGCCGGCTGGGAGATCCTCTCCTTGCGCGCCTACGACGCCGCGATCGGGGAGGGAACGGCCCATAAGGGCATGTCCGCCCTCATCGACATGGTGGCGGCCAAACGCTTGCCGAAGGCCTAGGAGTCTCCCGCGGCCTTCAGTGAAAAGCCTCGCCCGGCTTCATGCCGAAGGCCTTCAGGAATTTCGCCAGAGGGCAGAATCCGGTGAAGGCCGACTGCAGCATGTTGGCGCCCACGAATGCCGTGAGCCAGAGCCAGGCCGGGCTATGAACCTGGGACAACAGCAAGCTCACCAGCACGACGCTGCCGGCGAAGGCGAAGACGATTCTATCGATAGCCATGTTTCGTTTCCTTTCTTGCGGGTCGAAGAGCCGGCGCCGCAATGCGGATCATCGCCTTTTTGCCTTCCTTCGGTGTTTCGGCTTGAGGCCCGCGGCGCAGAACAGTCGGTGCAGCAAAGCGATAATTTGACCTACGTCAGTGTCGGCCAATGAATAGAAGATATTCTGGGATTGCCGGCGGGTCGCGACGAGACCCTGGGCACGCAGCTTGGCCAGGTGCTGCGACAACGCGGACTGGCTGAGCGAGGTCCGCCGCGCGAGTTCCCCGACGCTCCTCTCGCCGTCCAGCAGTTCGCACAGGACCAGGAGCCGGCTCGGGTTGCTCATCGTCCGAAGAAGGCGCGATGCCGTGTCGAGCGCCTTGTTGGGGAATTGCATATTCACGGTTGCTAATTTAGTTAGTGCTAATATATAGGTCAAGGGCGGTCAACCTGCCCGGGTCGAGGAGGAGAGGACAAGATGGCTGTTGTCCTGCGACGTGCCGTCGTGCCGCGGCTGGCAAAGGCCGTGGCGCGACTCGTGGCTGCCGCCGTTCTCGCGTTCACGGCGGCGTCTTCGGCGAATGCTGCGGAGTTCACGGTCTCGGTTCAGGCGATCCCGGACCTGAAGGCGGTGTATGGAACGGTCGAGAGCCTGCACCTGACGCCGGCCCGGTCGCGCAATGGCGGGACGGTCGACCAGCTTGCGGTCCAGGAGGGAGACAGGGTGGCGATCGGCCAGCGTCTGGCATTGGTGACCGACCCGAAACTTCCCCTTCAGCTCGCCGCGCTCGATGCCCGCATTCGGGCTCTCTTGTCCCAGCAGGCGCAGGCTCGGATCGATCTCGATCGCATGCAGCAGCTGATCAAGACCGGATCCGTCACCCGCGCCAGCCTGGACGCTGCGGACACCAACGCGGCGGTGGTGGCCGCGAATCTCGCCGCCATGCAGGCCGAGCGCGCCGTCGTTGCCGAGCAGATCGCCGAAGGGGACGTCCTGGCTCCGGCAAGCGGGCGAATCCTGAAGGTCCAGGTGGTCAACGGCCAGGTCGTTTTGCCCGGCGAGCCGATCGCGATGATCGCCGCCGACGCCTATGTCCTGCGCATGCGGCTGCCCGAGCGGCATGCCAAGTTCATTCATGTCGGCGACAAGGTCCTGGTGGGCGCGCGCGGACTCGACATTTCGCCCGAGGCGCTGATCGAAGGCCGCGTGCGCCTGGTCTACCCGGAAATCGATCAGGGCGAGGTCGTCGCCGACGTGGACGTGGCGAACCTCGGCGACTACTTCGTCGGCGAGCGCACCCGGGTCTTCGTCTCGACCGGCACGCGCCAGGCGATCGTGGTGCCGGAAAGCTATGTCTACAAGCGCTTCGGCATCGCCTTTGCACGGCTCAAGGGCATCGGTGAAACGGTCATCCAGCCGGGCCTGCCGGCCGAAGGCGGCATCGAGGTGCTGTCGGGCCTCAAGCCCGGCGACGTGCTGTTGCCGCCGGAGGCCTCCCCGTGAAACTCGGCCTGGCCGGTGGACTGACGCGCTATTTCATCGATTCGCCGCTTACCCCGCTTCTGCTCCTGGCCTCGCTGATCGCCGGCTTCCTGGCGCTGGGCGGGCTGTCGCGCGAGGAAGAGCCGCAGATCAGCGTGCCCATGGTGGATATCCACGTCGAGGCGCCGGGATTGAAGGCCGTCGACGCGGCCGAGCTTGTGACCAAGCCGCTGGAGACCATCGTCAAAGGCATCAACGGCGTGGAGCACGTCTATTCGCAGACCGATGACGACCACGTCATCGTGACCGCCCGCTTCTTCGTCGGCACGGACGAGGACACCGCCATCCTGCGGGTACACGAGAAGATCCGGGCCAACATGGACCGGATACCCATCGGCATTCCCGAACCTCTTATCGTCGGCCGGGGCATCAACGACGTCGCCGTGGTCGTGCTCACACTCTCGCCTCGCCCGGATCAGAATCCCGCCGGCCTCGCTCGCTGGAACGACAACGCCCTCTACGACATCGCCCTGAAGCTGCAGCACGAGCTGGTGAAGGTCCCCGATATCGGACTCACCTACATCGTGGGCGGCCGGCCCGACGAGATCCGCGTCGAGCCCGACCCGGAGCGGCTGTCGCTTTATGGCGTCACTTTGAGTCAGCTGGTCGACAAGGTCCAACACGCCAACAGCTCGATCATGGTGGGCGCGTTGCGTGGGCAGGATCGAAGTCTTCCAGTCGTCGCCGGCCAGACCCTTCAGGGGATTCCGGACATCGGGCTACTGCTGATAACGACCCGCGACGGCCGCCCGGTCTACGTCAAGGACGTGGCCTCGGTCGTAGTCGGCGGGCGGCCGGACGAGCATCGGGCCTGGAACATCGTCAGGACAGCCGCGGGTCTGCAGTCCCTGCCGGCGGTCAGCCTCGCCATCGCCAAGCGCAAGGGCGCCAACGCCGTCGATATCGCCGCTGCAATCCTGAAGCGCCTGGAACTCGTGCGCGGCAAGATCGTCCCCGACAACGTCGCTCTGACGGTTACGCGCAACTACGGTGCGACGGCCGACGAAAAGGTGAACGAGCTGCTGCTCCATCTCGCGCTCGCGACCGTCACGATCGTCCTTTTGATCGGCGTCGCGATCGGCTGGCGCGAAGGCGCGGTCGTGCTGGTGGTCATTCCGACCACCATCCTTCTCACGCTCTTTGCTTCTTGGCTCATGGGCTACACCATAAACCGGGTGAGCCTGTTCGCTCTCATCTTCTCGATCGGCATCCTGGTCGACGACGCCATTGTCGTGGTCGAGAACATCGACCGTCATTGGGCCATGGCGGACGGGCGCAGCCGCGTCCAGGCGGTCATCGACGCGGTCGCCGAGGTCGGCAATCCGACCATTTTGGCGACCCTGACCGTGATCGCGGCGCTGCTGCCCATGATGTTCGTCTCCGGCCTCATGGGACCCTACATGAGTCCGATACCTGCCAATGCGTCGATGGCCATGCTGTTCTCGTTCTTCGTCGCCGTGGTGGTGACGCCCTGGCTGATGTTGCGGCTGCGTCGGCGAAGCGGGCAGGCAGGCCATCATGACGTCCCGGGCGGCAGGCTGGGCGCGCTTTACCGGGCAGTTGCGGTGCCCTTGCTCGCCGGCCGACGGCGCTCGATCCTGTTCCTGGTTGGCGTCGGCCTCGCCACGCTCGCCGCCTGCGGCCTCTTCTACACCGAGGACGTTGTCGTCAAGCTGCTTCCCTTCGACAACAAGTCCGAGATCCAGGTCGTCGTTGACCTGCCGTTGGGGAGCAGCCTGGAAGCGACCGAACGAGTCCTCATGTCGGCGGCCCAACGGCTCGCGAACCTGCCGGAATTGACCAGCATCCAGGCCTATGCCGGCACCGCCGCTCCCTTCAATTTCAACGGCCTGGTCCGCCACTACTATCTACGCAGCGGCCCCGAGCAGGGCGATCTTCAGGTGAACCTGCTGGCGAAGACCGATCGCAGCCGTGCCAGCCACGCCATTGCCCTCGACATCCGCCGACGCCTCGCCGGGCTGGACTTGCCGGCGGGGACGGCCGTCAAGGTCGTGGAAGTGCCTCCAGGGCCGCCCGTGCTGGCGACGCTGCTGGCCGAAGTCTACGGCCCCGACGCGCCCACCCGCCGGGCGGCGGCGGCGAAATTGCGCCAAGCGTTCGAGAAGGCCGATTTCATCGTCGACGTCGACGATACCGCGCATCCGCCGCAGGAGCGGCTGCGCTTCGCCATCGACCATGAGAGCCTGGAATTCCATGGCGTCCAGGAACAGGCCGTCTATGACACTCTCGCTGCCATGCTGGGCGGGGTCAGCGTCGGCTATTCCCATCGCGGCGAGGGAACAAGCCCGATCGAAATCTCCATCCGGTTGCCTCGGGAGGATCTGTTCCTGTCCGAGCGGTTGCTGGCGACCCCGGTGCCGGCACCCGGTCCGGCGGGGGGACTGCCCCGGGTCGTGGAGCTTGGCGACTTGGTGAAGCTGCAGAGGGAAAAGGCGTCCTATTCCATTTTCCGCCGCGACGGGCGGGACGCCGAGATGGTAACCGCCGATCTGGCCGGACGTTTCGAGGCGCCGATATACGGCATGCTGGCAGTGGCCGACAATGTCGCCAGCCAGAACTGGGGGGCCGCGGGACCGCCGCACTTCCTGCTCCATGGGCAGCCGGACGACGAATCGAAGGTAAGCTTCCTGTGGGATGGGGAATGGGAAATCACTTACGTGACCTTCCGCGACATGGGCATCGCATTCGGTGCGGCGTTGCTGGGGATCTATCTGCTGATCGTCGCCCAGTTCCGCAGTTTCAGGATGCCGTTGCTGATCCTGGTGCCGGTGCCGCTCACGCTCCTTGGCATCATGTTCGGCCACTGGCTGCTGCACGCGCCCTTCACGGCCACGTCGATGATCGGGTTCATTGCGCTCGCGGGCATCATCGTGCGCAATTCGATCCTGCTGGTCGATTTCATCCGCCATCGCCAGGCGAGCGGGAGCAGCCTGCGCAACTGCCTGGTTGAGGCAGGCGCGGTCCGCTTCAAGCCCATCTTCCTCACTGCAGCGGCGGCCATGATCGGTGCCGCCTTCATTCTCACGGATCCAATATTCCAGGGCTTGGCGATTTCGCTGCTGTTTGGGCTGGCGTCCTCCACCGCTCTCACGGTGCTGACGATTCCGGCGATCTACGTGGCGCTACGCGACGACAACCGCGGGTTCTGAATAGACGGCCGAAGACACGGCCGGCGGGGTCATTTCTGGCCCGCGTCCTCCTCCCGCACCTCGAGCCACATGGCGTTGAGGATGGCGAAGGAGCAGGCGAGGCCGAGGCCGAGAACCCAACTGAAGTACCACATCGGTCGACCTATCCTTATCAATAGCTCGAATGGTCGGCGGAGATCTGGGCCTCGCCGACGCGTCCGCGCATGACGCGATAGACGAAGGCGGTGTAGGCGATCACCACGGGCACGAAGATCAACGCGGCCACCAGCATGTTGAACAGGGTCGCCCGGCTCGACGACGCATCCCAGACCGTCAGGCTGCTTTGAGGGTCGAGCGAGGAAGGCAGCAGGAAGGGGAACATGCTGACCCCGGCGGTGGCGACCACGCCGGCGACGGCGAGCGCGCTGGCAAGGAGCCCGAGGCCGTCCCAGCGCAAGCGGAGTGCAAGCGCGGCCATTGAGGCGCCACCCATGGCCAGACAGGGCGCGGCAATCGTCCAGGGCATGGCGCCGTAGTTGGCATACCAGGCGCCGGCGACCCGGATCACGACCTTGCCGAGCGGGTTCGAATCGCCGTCATGGGGAAAGCTGCCGACAATTCGATATCCTTCCAGCCCTGCCGCCCAGTATCCGGCGCCGGCGAACAGGAGGATCAGCGCGATGGCGGCCCAGAATCCGGCGCGGCTCGCGCGAGCGGCGACCGGTTCCTCCGTCTTGAGGGCGAGATAGGCGCCGCCGTGCATCGTCAGCATGGCGACGGAAACGAGGCC
>Ga0070734_10005660_pt1 | contig 10888 bp, 10 predicted proteins | sample Coa_R1_8_FD_66444 | JGI IMG/M metagenome (GOLD analysis project Ga0070734, IMG submission 66444) | Surface soil microbial communities from Centralia Pennsylvania, which are recovering from an underground coalmine fire - Coalmine... | ecosystem: Environmental > Terrestrial > Soil > Unclassified ... | reverse complement strand
CGGATGCGCGGCACGGAATAGCCCATCGCCGCCGCGGCATCGACGCTTTCACCGGCCAGGCGAACCATCATACCCCAGCGCGTCGAGCGCAGCATCCAGGCCAGGATCGGCGCCAGCACCACGCCCAGAAGGAAAAGAACGTTGATACGTAGAGCGGCCCGCACCTGCTCGATGCTGGACCAGGCCCCGAACTCGATCGCCGGCAGCTGCGGTGCGCTGGGCTGGATGTACGGTTTTCCCAGGTATGCGGCCAGGCCGATCCCGAAGAGCATCATGGCAATGCCGACCGCCACGGAGTTGACACGTGGCCGATTGCAGATGATCGCATGCAAGGCACCCAGAAGAGCGCCGGTGCCGCCGGCCACCAGGACTCCCAGCCAGGGGGAGCCACTCTGGTAACTGAACGCATAGCCGGTCATGGCACCCATGACCAGGGTGCCTTCCAGGCCGAGGTTGACGCGCCCGGCTTTTTCCGTCAGGCACTCTCCCACGCTGACAAAGAGGAAGGGCGTGCCGACGCGGATAGCCCCTCCAAACACGGCGAGGGGAAGGCCCCAGAGTCCCAGTTCCGTGGCGCTTTCGATCATGGTACGAGAGCCTCCTGGGTTTCGCTGCGGAGCGCCGGCCGGGGGCGTTCCTCCACGGGACTGGTCAGGATGAGCCGCGGCTGGAATATCCGGAATCGTCCGTACAACGTCTCAAAGAACAAAATCATAACGAAGATAATCCCCATGAGCACCTGCACCGAGGCGTCGGGAAGATTCAAGCGCCGCTGGAGGATTCCCGAGGACGCGCCCAGCCCGCCGAACAGGATGGCGGCCGGGATGATGCCCAGCGGATGGTGGCGGGCGATGAAGGACACGAGGATGCCGGTGAAGCCATAGCCTGCGATCAGGGTCGCATTGGCTTGGCCATGCACCGCGACAATTTCCACCGCACCAGCCAGTCCGGCAGCGCCGCCGCCGAGCAGGCACGCCAGCAAAATGAGCCGGCCGACTGGCAACCCGGCGGCCTGGGCAGCGCGGACGTTGCCCCCCACCATGCGGGCGGCAAATCCAAACGTGGTGTGGTCGATCAGCACATACGCAACCAGGCAAAAGACGATCCCGAACGCCAATCCCCAGTGGACATCCAGGCCCAACATGTTGCCGATCATCACTTCCTTGGCGATGGGATACGTGGAGGGTTTGTTCAGGCTGGCGGGGTCGCGCAGCGGGCCCTCCACCAGGAAATTAAACACCCCGATGGCAATGTAGGTCACAAGCAGACTGGCGATGGTCTCGTTCACTCCCCGGCGATCGCGCAGAACGCCGACGAAAGCGATCAGCAGGCCGCCGGCCAGCATGGCGGCCAGAAGCATGCCCAGCCGGACCGCCGGGACCGGTGCGCCCTGGAGCACGAGCCCGGCACTGACAGCCGCCAACCCTCCCACAACCAGGGCCCCTTCCCCGCCGATGATGATCAGACCCAGACGGGCCGGCAAGGCTGTGCAGAGTGCCGTCAGAATGAGCGGCGCCGCTCGGGTCAGCGTATTCTGCCAGGAAAAGGAGGTTCCGAAGGCTCCCACGAACATCTCGGCATACAGCCGGGAAGGCGGCACCCCGGCCTTCAAGAAAATGGAAATCCCGAACAGCACCAAGGAGGTCGCCAAGGCCGCCACGGTGATCAACAGCGTTTCCGCGATGCCGCGTCCGTTCATTGCGATGCTCCGCGCGGTTGGGTGAACCGCCGCATTTACGCCTCGGAAAGTCCATGCCACTGGAGAGGTTCTGGGTGGCAACGCCCTTCGAAGACTCAGGACGTTGCCACCCAGACACAACGCTTTGGCTTTCTGAACCTTCAAGAGCTTCCTTTATTGTCCAATCACCCCTTCCACCAGGTAATCCATGCTCTCCAGCTCGATGGCGGTCTGCCCATACGACTTGCCTGACGGGATGATCTCCTTGCCGGTGTTGTCCTTGAGGGGGCCTTTGAAGATGACGAAGGAGCCGTCCATGAACTTGGCTTTGACGGCGTCGGCCGCCTTCTTGGCCGCTTCGCCGACCGCGGGTCCATACGGCGAGGGCTTGACGACCCCTTCTTTCAACCCACCACGAACCATGTTCGGGACCTTCTGACCTGCCTGCACCATGCTGACGTAATCGGTGTAGACTTTTTCCCAGTTCCACTCCGCGCCCGTCAGATAGCCCTTGGGTGCCAGCACTGCCTGGCTACAATGGTAGCCGCATGAATAGATCCCGCGCCGCTCCGCGGTTTCGATCACCACCTTCGGACTATCCACGTGGCAGGTGATGACATCCACGCCCTTGTCGATCAGGCTGTTCGTCGCCTCCGCCTCCTTGACCGGCATGGACCAGTCGCCGGTGAAGATGACGCTGCACGTGATCGACGGGTCCACGCTCCGCGCCCCTAGGGCGAAGGCATTGATGTTGCGGCGGACTTGGGGAATCGGTTTGGCGGCCACGAAGCCGAGCTTCTTGGATTTCGTGGTGTGGCCGGCGACGATACCCGAGAGGTACTGGCACTCGTCGATGTAGCCGAAGTAGCTGCCGGCGTTCGTGGGATGGCCCTTCGAGGCATCCCACAATCCGCCACAATGGAGGAACGTGATGTTCGGATACTCCGCAGCCATCTTCAGGACGTGCGGATCGAAGTAACCGAATGACGTCGGAAAGATCAACTTGGCTCCGTCCAGCTCGATCATGCTCTTCATAGTTTTCTGAACATCGACGGTCTCCGGCACCCGCTCTTCTTCGGTAACCTTGACTCCCGGCATCTTCTTCACGGCCGCGGCTCCGGCCGCGTGAGCCTGGTTGTAGCCATAATCGTCCTTGGGCCCAACGTAGATGAAGCCGATGGACAAGGGAGTGCCAATCGCCGAGCCTCCGCTCGATGGACCGCCGGTCGCTGCCGGCTTGCCGGGAGTGGCGGCAGTGTTGGAGCAACCGGTCAGGCCAAACGCCAGCAGACCAACGGAAGTGATGCTACACCACAGAGACACCAGCGGAGAGAACTTGGTGAATTTCATACACGGTTCCTTCTTCGAGATAGTTGCCAGCCATGCGGCCGGACCGGATTTCCCATTCGCCCCGAATGTTCCGAAGCGGACTTTACGAATGCTCCTTCTCCGAGGACCGTTGGCGACGACGGGTGCCCCCTTTGCGGTCGGCCGGCGGGCTTTGGGCCAGGCTTTCGCGGAAGGCGAGCCAACCGCCAAACGACGTAATGTCTCGTGCCAATGCGGCGGCCCACGATTCGCACAGGAACCCCTTGACCGCCTCGCCGTCTTCCAGCTCGATCGTGCCGATCGCCAGCGGCGGAGCCACCGACGCGACCAAGGCACCGAAGCCGGCCACGGGCAAATCGTAGATTTCGACCAGGATTGAGCCAGCCCGCTCGTCATCCCGCAATAAACCAGGACGCGGGGGATCCAGGTGCAACAACGCCACGAAGCGATAGCGGACCGCCGTGTGGCAGCTGCGAACGAAGTGGGCTCCCGTCCGAAGCAAGTCCTGATGCAGCGGTTGGCCACGCAGATGAGCCCCGGCAACCGCCACGCGGACCACCATTTCGGAGCCTGGGCTTGCACACGAGCCGGACGCGCCCGCGAAGCCCTTCGCCGGCGCTTCCGGCTGATGGTCGATGTGTCTGCCGGTCGCGCCGAGCGGCAAATCCAGGCGTCGCTGCCAGGCCATCCCCAGCTCGCACAGCCGTCGCTCGCTCCCTCCTCGGCCCAGAAGGGTGATACTTGCCGGCAAGCCATGAGGCGTGAAGCCGCTGGGTAGCACAATCCCGGCCAATCCCAACAGGTTGACGAAATTGGTGTAGTACCCCAGGCGGCGGCTCCAACCCATCGAATCGGCTTCTACCTGGGCCCGCGTCGGGATGGTGGGCAGCGTCGGAACCACCATCATCTCCGCTTGGCCCAGGAGTTTTTCACAGGTTTCCCGCAGGGCTCTCAGGCGATATTGTCCGTTGAAAAGATCCACCGCGCTGTAGCGGCTGCCACCCTCGATAATGGCGCGGGTGACCGGCAGCACATCGGAGCCATGCTGTTTCAGGAACTCACCGACAGCCGCCAACCGTTCTGCGACCCACGGCCCTTCGTACAGCAGCGCAGCGACCTCCCGGAATGGTCGAAAATCGACGGCGACCCGCCGCGCACCCATCTGCTCGAGCCGATCCAGGGCCAGGTGAAAGAGGCTGGCTTGGTGGTCGTCGCCGAAGAATTCGAGGTCCTCATCTCGGGGCGTCGTGAATGTGCAATTCGCCAGGGCTGAGTCCCCGGCCGCGGTGCTCACGGGCCAGGATTCCCCGCTGGCAATCTCACACACGGTCCGGGCATCGTCCACGGTGAGAGCAAAAATGGAGACACAATCCAGCGATCGGCAAGCCGGCACGACATGTTCGGTACTGAGCAGGCCGGGAGTCGGCTTGAGACCGACGATGTTGTTGCAGCCCGCCGGCACCCGTCCGGAGCCAGCCGTGTCGGTACCCAGAGCGAAGCTGACCAGGCCGGCCGCCACCGCCACGCCCGAACCCGAGCTGGAGCCGCCCGAGATGTAAGCCGCATCGAACACATTGCTACAGGCCCCATATGGGCTGCGGTCGCCGGCCAGGCCGGTAGCGAACTGGTCCAGATTGGTCTTGCCAACCAGAATGGCTCCCGCCTCACAGAGCCGGGTCACCACCGGCGCCGTCCGCTTGGCAAGGGTGCTGAACGCCGGGCAGCCGGCCGTCGTGGGCATCCCAGCCACATCGATCATGTCCTTGATCGCGAAAGGGATGCCGAAGAGCGGCAAGGCTTCCCCCCGCGCCCGCCGCTTTTCTACTGTTTCCGCCTGGGAGAGAAGCTCTTCTTGCGGAACGAGATGGATCCAAACCGCCGGATCTGGGTGGGCAGCGATACGCCGGACAATCGTAGAAATGACCTGGCGAGGAGTAATGGCACCGCCTTGGTAATGGTGCGCAAGGGTAGCAAGGTCCAGGCCAGAGATACTCGACGATTCCGGCATCAAAGAAGGCTCTTCCGAGGAGGACGGAATACCATCGCGGTCCAAGAGAATCGGTACAGAGCAATCCCCATGCCGGAAACACGCGCAACCTTCACAGGACGGCCATTCTCATGCGGTTCACCATTGGGAACGCTTCTTGGATGCGCATAGACCATTTCGCCATAAGGACTTGGTGCGAATTTTGACCAGAAAGAGAGAGGGTGGAAGGAAAAGAGAACGAAGCCGCAGGAAGGACCGGAAACCCCCAATGCTACAAATGCAGGCGGCGAACGCGTCGTTTGCTAGCACGCCGCGTTTTCCCGACTGCCGCAACTCGGTGCGGGCCTGGCCGAACGACCAGCCACGGCCTACGCGCCCTTGGGTGAGCCGCGGCGAAACCGTCCGCGTTTCTTTTTCGCTTGCGGAGCGGCGGTCGGCCGCCCTTTCAATTCCGCGATTCGGTCCCGCAGCTGGGCGGCGCGTTCGAACTCCAGATTCGCTGCCGCGGCCAGCATCTCGCCGTGCATTTCTTCCAGGTATTCCTGCGTGACATAATTCTCGGCCGCTTGCCCGGCCACTTCTTGGACGAACTTGTGGGCGGCGATCTCTTCCTCGATTCCGGAACCGATGGCGGTACGCACCGTTTGCGGCGTGATTCCGTGCTGGGCGTTGTATTCCAGCTGAAGGTTCCGGCGCCGTTGCGTTTCATCGATCGCACGCCGCATGGAGTCGGTTACCTTGTCGGCATAGAGGATCACCTCGGCGTTGACGTTGCGCGCCGCCCGGCCGATGGTTTGGATCAGTGAGGTGCCGCTGCGCAGGAAGCCTTCCTTGTCGGCGTCGAGAATCGCCACCAGCGAGACCTCCGGCAAGTCGAGTCCTTCCCGTAGCAGGTTGACACCGACGAGTACATCGAAGGCTCCTTCGCGCAGCTCCCGCAGGATCTGGACCCGTTCGATGGCGTCCAGCTCCGAATGCAGCCATTTGCATCGCAGCCCGGCTTCGCTGAAGTAGCCACTCAGGTCTTCCGCCAACCGTTTGGTCAACGTGGTCACGAGGACGCGCTCCCGGCGCTCGGCTCGTTTCCTGATTTCTTGGGTCAAATCCGGCACCTGTCCGCGCGCCGGCTTGACGTGCAGTAGCGGGTCGACCAGGCCGGTCGGCCGGATGACTTGCTCCACCACTTCGCCCCCGGTTTGTTCCAGCTCATAAGCCGCCGGCGTGGCAGACATATAGAGGACTTGCTGGATCCGTTTATCCCACTCATCGAAGCGCAGCGGACGATTATCCAGGGCACTGGGGAGACGGAAGCCATGCTCGACCAACGTGAGTTTTCGGCTATGGTCGCCCGCAAACATGCCGCGCACCTGGGGCAGCGTGACATGCGACTCATCCACGATCATCAAGAAATCTTCGGGAAAGAAGTCAATCAGTGTGTAGGGCGGCTCGCCTGCCTTGCGGTTGCTCAACCAGCGCGAATAGTTTTCCACGCCGGGACAATGACCGACTTCGACCAGCATTTCGAGATCGAAGCGGGTACGGGCCGCCAAGCGCTGCGCTTCCAGCAACTTGCCGTGCTGGCGAAACCAGGCCAACCGTTCTTCCAGTTCGCCACGGATCCCGTCCACGGCCGCTCGAATCCGCTCATCGGGCGTCACGAAATGCTTGGCCGGGTAGATATACACCTCATCCAGAATCCGGAGCGTTTCGCCGCTCGTCGGGTTGATGATTGCCAGGGATTCGACCTCGTCGCCGAAGAGCTCGATCCGAAAGGCATATTCCTCGGACGCCGGCCAAACCTCAACCACATCCCCTCGCACGCGGAATTTGCCGCGTTCGAACGCCACATCGTTCCGCTGGTACTGGATATCCACCAGTTTCAAGAGCATCTCATCACGGTCGATCGTGGACCCTTGGACCACACGAACCATCATGGCCCGATAATCGCTGGGCGAACCCAAGCCATAGATGCAGGAGACGCTGGCCACAATGATCACATCTTCCCGGCTGACCAGCGCGCTGGTGGCGGCCAAGCGAAGGCGGTCAATGTTTTCATTGATCTGGGCATCTTTTTCGATGTAGATGTCGCGCTGGGGGATATACGCTTCGGGCTGGTAGTAATCGTAGTAGCTGATGAAGTAATGGACGGCGTTGCGGGGAAAGAACGATCGGAACTCTTTGTAGAGTTGGGCGGCCAGGGTCTTGTTGTGCGACAAGACTAGCGTCGGTTTACCGAGCCGGGCGATGACGTGGGCAGCGGTAAACGTTTTGCCCGTGCCGGTGGCTCCGAGCAGCGTTTGCCGTTTTTGGCCATTGTGGAAGCCGGTGACAAGCTTCTCGATCGCTTGTGGCTGGTCGCCGGCCGGCTCAAAAGGACTCGCTAATTCAAACTTGGCTACCATCGATCCCACCGGTTGGTTCCGAGCGCCTCGTCCCACCACTCCATCCGCGAGTCGGGCTTGCTGAAGACAGGGCGCTTCTTCCATGCTAGCAAAAACGCCACGATCGGCAGAGGGGGGTTGCCGGCCCTGCAAGGCCGAGAATTGACTCCGGCTTCGGGGTGCATATCAAGGACCCTAGCGGCCGAGGAGGATTGGCCGCGGCGGGGTGTGTTCCGCTTCAAGGGGATTCCAAGGTACGGAGGATTCGTCATGAAAACCATCCGTGGCGTCGTGATCGGCTGTGCCGTGCTTGCCCTCCTGGTATCGGTCGGGTTCGCGCAACCGCCGATGGCCAAACCCGGGCCGGAGCACGAGCGCCTGAAAAAAATGGAAGGAACCTGGGATGCGACCATTCGGACCCCTGCGGGCGAATCCAAAGGTACCATGACGTACAAGATGGAATTGGGTGGCCTGTGGTTGGTGAGCGACTTCAAAGGGGAGTTCGGAGGCCAAAAGTTCGAGGGCAAGGGCTTCGATGGCTACGACCCGGCCAAGAAAAAATATGTTAGCGTCTGGGTCGATTCGATGTCTCTGTCTCCCATGCTCAGTGAAGGAACTTTTGACAAAGAGGGGAAAGTGCTCACCCAGTTGGGAGATGGCCCCGGCATGGATGGCAAGATGACCAAGTACAAATCGGTCACCGAAATGAAGGATCCCAATACGATCCTGTTTACCCTGTCGACTGCGGACAAGGAAGGCAAAGACCAGACGATGCTGACAATCCTGTATAAACGCAAGAAATAGGCCAGGGGGATTTTCGAAATAGCCTGCCCCATGCGCGGCCCGGTTTTCAGAACGAGGCTCAGCACCAAGTCTGTAAACTGCCACTACTTTTCTGACCCAACTGTATCAAGAGTCTCCATACAGTCGCTGGTTGACCGATGCCGTCCATTTAGGTTTCTCCGCGGAACAGATGCTCCGTATGGTCAACGAACGCGTCCGGCGTTTCCAGTGGAACGCCGGCGGCGCAGCCTGAAAGGAGGAAAACCGTCATGGAGGACGCCATTCGGACCGATCGGCTAACGAAGCATTACGGCGGCCGTAGGGTCGTGGACAACCTCGACCTGCCCGTGCCACGAGGCAGCGTGTACGGCTTGCTGGGTCGTAATGGAGCCGGCAAATCGACCACGCTGGAAAATGATTACCGGCATGGTTCGGCCCGCTCACGGTTGGGTTGAGCTCTTGGGCACTGACACGGAATCGCTCCCCCCAATGAAAGCCCGCATCGCCTATCTTGCCGAGGGCCATCCGCTGTACACCTGGATGACGATCCGCGACGCGGTCGCCTTCACCTTGGCGTTCTATCCCGGCGTAGACCGAACTCAGGTGGATCTGATCCTGGATCACTTTGGCCTGTCGCCAGGGCCAAGATCGGCCGCCTGTCACGGGGACAGCGGGCCAGGTGTCGCTGGCGCTGGCCATCGCACCGGACCCGGAGCTGCTCATTCTGGACGCTCCTACCCTTGGCCTCGACACCAACGTGCGCCGCCATTTCCTCGAATCGATGATCCAGATCATCCAGCGCCGCGGCCGGACCATCCTGTTCAGCTCCCATATCCTGGGTGATGTGGAACCGTCGCCGACCGGGTATGTGTCATGGTCGATGGCGTTCTGCGGGTCTTTTGTGGTGTAGTTCGTTATGTGGCGTAGACTGGAAGTCGCCTCTGACTGGGCTGGACGGGGCAAGCATCGGACGCCACATAAGCGAAGTAGCGATTGCTCGCGCTCACCTCTTGACAGCGGAGAGGATAGGATATCCAATCGGGAGGGACGCCGGGGGCGTCCAAGGCGTCTGGAGCAGGCGTCCCAGTTCTGATCCCCTCCTTCGGGCCGGTCTCAAGAGGTGTTCCGTGGCGAAGGCCAGGCCGAGGCGTGACGCGGAGCGCGAGGAGCGCATCACGATGGAGATTGTGGTCGATGCTTACGGCCCCGAGGAGCGGGCGCTGGGCTGGTACTACTACCTGGAGGGGCAACTCCAGTTCCCGTTCACGGCCACCTGCATCGCCCAGCGCGCCATCTCGCCGCTGCGCGTCAAGGACGAGGTAGAAGTCATCGGCATGCCGGGCGAGGACGAATGTGAGCACGAGATGTTTGTGACCATCCGCTGGGAGCGGGACGGCTTGGCCGTGCCGCTGGCCCAGTTGAAGCCGATCCGGGCCACCGATGAGCAGACGAAGCAGGCCGTCGAGGACTGGCACTACTGGATTCGCATGGGGTACCAGTTCTGAAGCAGCTAACGAGGGCACTGCAGCGGACCGCGGCCCTCCCCCGATGCTTGCACAGGTCCAAGGTCGTGCAGGGCCGCGGCCGCTGAGCTTTGGCGTTACAGAGTTCTCAAGAACTCCATCAGCCCTTTGTCCTCACGCCAGGGCTTCTTCGGCTCATCCTCCTTGACCTCACAGTTCGCCAGCGCCTTGGCCTTCATCTCCAGATCCACCTCCGCGTAGACGTTGGTCGTCGCCAGCGACACGTGGCCCAACCACGCCCGGATTGTGTTGATGTCTACCCCGGACCGCAACAGGTGTGTTGCCGTCGTGTGCCGGATGGTGTGCGGACTCACGCGCTTCTGGGCGACCGACGGCAGTTCCTTGGCTACCTTCCGCGCGTAGCGTTCCACCAGCGCGTGAATCCCGAAGCGCGTCAGTGGCTGGCCTCGGCGATTGAGGAAGGCGTGCTCCTGTGGCTCAGACTGCTCACCCACGGGCGCAAGCTGTCCACCGTTTTGGCCCACAGCGGGCAGCGTCTCAGCTTGTTTCCCTTGCCCCGTAGGAGCACCACCGACAGATCACGTTCTGGAGTCAGCCCCAATTGCAGGTCGCAGATCTGCACCTGCGCAGCTTCATCAGCCCGGGCGCCGGTGTTGTACAGGAACAACAGCAGCGCGTGATCCCGGCAACCTTGCCTCGTGGTCACGTCCGGGGCCGCGAGCAGCGCGTCCATTTCCTGCTTTTCCAGATAACAGACCGGCACCACCGGGGCCTTCTTGAACGGCACGACCCGGACCTGACCGCACCATGCGATGTGCTCCGGGCTGTGCCGCCCGATGAACTGCGCCAACGAACGGATGGCGGCCAGGCGCTGGTTGCGCGTCGCCACCCCACAGCCCCGCTTGTCCTCAACTTCCTTCAGGAACGCCCGAATCCGATCGGCCGTGAGGTCTTGGACCCGGAGCCGGTCGATCGGCCTTCTCACGGTGCGGGCTGCGAAGGGCAGGAGCAAGCGCAGCGTGTCGCGGTAGCTCTGTTGCGTGTTGCGGGCCAGATTGCGCTCGCCGACGAGGTGTTCCAGTAAGAAGCGCCGGACCCACGGGCCGAGCAAGCTCGGGTCAGTCATGGCTGGTTCCCTCCTGAGCGTAGCGCTCGAAGCGGGTGCTGGCCTCCGCCAACAACTCCGGCGGCAGCCTAAGATAGACCTGCGTGCAGGCGAGCGAGGTATGCCCGAGGTAGGTCGATA
>Ga0070734_10005659_pt1 | contig 10888 bp, 11 predicted proteins | sample Coa_R1_8_FD_66444 | JGI IMG/M metagenome (GOLD analysis project Ga0070734, IMG submission 66444) | Surface soil microbial communities from Centralia Pennsylvania, which are recovering from an underground coalmine fire - Coalmine... | ecosystem: Environmental > Terrestrial > Soil > Unclassified ... | reverse complement strand
CCGCTGGAGGAGCGAGGCGGCAGCCGGGAGGCGCGGTTACGGCTTGACAGTGAAGATGGTGCCGCCGTTACGGGCGCCGCCCAGTACCGTCGTACCGTAGAGGACGCCGTTCACGTCGACCAGCCCCGCCTCCGGGTCGTTGCCATCTGTCCCGTTATTCCGAAGGGCATACACCACTTTTCCCCCGCCGTTCCTGAAATCAACTGCGAACACGTCGCCACACATCGACCCGCCGAGGCAGGTATGATGTCCTTCGTCAGGGTTCGTCCCGTACAGCTTCCCATGCCTGCCGATCAGGGCGCCCATAGAGCGGGTGGCGACCTGACTGTCCTTTATCATGGTCTCGATTTGCGTCTGCGGGTCGAATGAAAACACACCCACGCCGTCCAAGGAGGTGCCGTAGAGCATTCCCTTGTAGTGGAGCAGGCTCGCCATGGGAAAGACGGCATCGTCGATCCCCGTGAAAGAGTACAACACGGCGTAAGCGCTATTTTGCGGGTTTATCGAGTACAACGTGCCGCAGCCTTCATCGGCACATTGCGTCCCTGTACCGCCCCATACCGTGGTGCCGTATAGCATGCCATGACTGTTGGTCAGGCCCGCCCATGGCGAAAAGCCATCCGAACCGTTATTCTGAAAGGAATGCAAGACGGTCTCCGCTCCGGTGCCAGGGTCGACGGAAAATACGGTTCCGTCTCCGTAGGCGCCGCCCCAGGCGGTGGCGCCATACAAGAGGCCGCCCGCTTTGATCGGAACGGTTATCTCCGGATTAGCACCGTCGCCGCTACCGCCGAACGAATGCAACACGGTTTCGGATTTGGTCTTGAGGTCGAAGGCGAAGACAGTTCCTTTGTCAAAGGCGCCGCCCGCGACCGTCGTCCCGTAAAACATACCATCGGCATGGAGAAGCCCGTTGGCTCCGATGCCGTCGCCACTGCCGCCGAAGGAATGGAGCACGGTCATGCGGCGGGTCGCCGGGTCAAATTTGTAAAGCGTTCCGCGCAGGAATTGTCCGCCTCCGTCGGTCGTGCCGTAGAGTTCGCCGCGTACCTCGATCAGCGCTCCGGCAGAGGGTTCGGAGGGACATACCGAACCCGGACCGCAGAAAGTGTACACGACGCTCTCCCGTGCGGCGGTCGCCGCGGAAGCATTCAGGAGAATCGCCGCAGCCGCGCCTGCGCAGACAGCGTAAGAGAACGTCATCGCCGGACCCTTTCGGAAAGGCGCAGAAGAGTAGGCGCGGAGTGTCAGGAAAGGATTAATCCGGGGGACCGGAGATCGGCTGCTCCCGTTTCAGGTAATCAACGCACCTTGGCGATGCCGGCCCCCGAAAGTCGCGCTGCTTGGGACAGAGCCTTGTCCTGTGTGGCGAGGGGAACGCCTTTGCGCAGTGCTAGATCGAGGTATGCGGCATCGTAGGCCGTCAGGGCATACCGGTCGGCGAGCGCCGCCTGTGATTCCAGCACCGTGCGTGCCGTCGCCTGTACCACCTCGATCGGCAGTCTGAGCAATTCCTCGATAAACAGCGCGCGCTGCGCAGCAGTGAGACGTTTTCGCCGCTGCGCCATGAGGAGCCCATTGGCAACTTCGTGCGACCACAGATCGGGCACCAACGCTTTGCCGGATACCACCTGCTTCAGAAGCGAATCGCTGTATTTCGAGGCCTCGTCCGGGAGAGCCCAGGTCAGCGTAAGGGACGCATCGAGCACAAATTCTCCGACCGTCGTCACCGCCGGCCTTCTTCAATGAGCTGGCGCATGGACAGTCTGCCCTTCGCGATGCTTGCCCTGAGCTTCAGGATTCGTTCCGCCGCCGCTTTGGCATCCTGGACGGGCGAGAGCCTCGCTACGGCGCGTCCCTTGCGCGTGATCGTGATGGTGGCACCGCTTTCCACCTCGTCGAGAAGCCGGGGTAGGTGGGTTTTGGCCTCATAGGCGCCGATTTCGTTCATTTCGCATCTCCCGACCAGTCTGCAAGACCAGTCTATAACAACACCACGCCGATGCAACGGGTTTCATCCATCGCAGTGCTGCACGAACAGGTATATGCTAGGCGAGCGGCCGCGCCGTTTGGACCCGCCGCCAAGAGAAAAAGGGCAGGAGCGATGTTCGACTCTCACAAGCAAATTGCGGGTTCCGTGATCGCATTGCTTTTTTTCTTGCTCCCCTGCGGCGCCTGCGCCGGCGAAACGGTGCTCCATGTATTCCAGCACAGAGGTGACGGCGCATTTCCACAGGCTGGCTTGGTGGGCGACGGAGCCGGCAACCTCTACGGCACTACGCCCGCCGGCGGGACCCATGGTTGCATCGACGGATGCGGCACTGTCTTCAAGATTTCGTCGGATAGTACGGAGACGATATTTTACGACTTTTGCGGCCAGCCCGGTTGTAGCGATGGTGCTACGCCGTATGCAGGACTCATCATCGACATGGAAGGCAACCTGTACGGAACGACAACCGCGGACGGTCAAAATGGCGGTGGCACCGTGTTCAAGCTGGCTCCGGATGGCACGGAAACAACGCTCTATGCTTTTTGTAGTGAAAGTGATTGCGCCGACGGCAAGTCTCCGCGCGGCCGCCTGATCATGGATGGGTCAGGAAATCTCTACGGTACAACCATTTGGGGCGGAGATTCCAAATGCCGGTATTCCGAAGGTCAGGGGTGCGGCACCGTCTTCAAACTCTCACCGGATGGTGTGCTGACGGTGCTCCATGCCTTTAAGGGGCGAAGTGACGGTGCTTTTCCACTGGCGGGTGTGATCATGGACACCTTCGGAAATCTTGAGGGGACGACCTATCGGGGCGGTGGTAGTGCAGCATGTGGGGAAGGCTGTGGCAGCGTATTTTCCGTGACCCAGAGCGGCTCCGAAACGGTAATCTATACCTTTCAGGACGGGGCCGACGGGGGATATCCGATGGCCGACCTGCTCGCTGACAGTTCCGGCGATTTCTATGGCACGACACGGTTGGGCGGTACACACGGCGCCGGTACAGTTTTCAAAATCGCGGCTAATGGTACGGAAACAGTCCCTCTTTCATTTTGCGCACTTGAGAAATGCAACGATGGAGCGGAGCCCCGCGGGGGGGTGATTGCCGATAAAGCGGGCAACTTCTACGGTACGACTTTTTATGGTGGAGGGCATTTCTGCAAAAAAAACGGCGGAGTCGGGTGCGGTACGGTCTTTAAGCTGGCGCCAGACGGTACCGAGACAGTCCTCTATTCTTTCACGGGCGGAAGCGATGCCAGGAATCCCGTAGGCGGTGTGATTGCAGATGGCGCCGGCAATCTTTACGGCGCCACGGAACTTGGCGGTAAAGGTAATCGCGGTTACGGGACCGTGTTCGAGGTCAGCAAATAGGGATGCGAAGGATGACCTGTCTTTGCAGGGCGCTAGGCAGCGTGGGCGCCGTCGGCTCGCGGGAGGGAACAGGGAAGCCCGCGAAGCGATGAGGTGATCGCACAGGGCCCCCTTCGAGAAAGCGGGAAGGCTGGGGCGCGGGAGTGAGGGGCGTCAGCGCTTCGGCCTGATAACGAACACGGTGCCGGCGTCGGCCGCGCCGCCCTGGATGGTCGTGCTGTAAAGCCTGCCCTTAACGGCGATCAGTTCGGCGTTGGGAGCCTCGCCGTCGGTGTCGCCCGCGAAGGAGTGGATCACCGTTTCCGCCCCGGTGCCGCGATCGACAGCGTACACCGTGCCGCAACCGCCGCCGCCGCAGCTGACGGCGCCGCCATCGAGCGTCGTGCCGTACAGTGTGTCCTTCACCGCGATCACGCCGGCATCGGGATATTGGCCGTCGCCGGTGTTTCCGAAGGAATGGAGCACCGTCTCCGCGCCGGTGTTCGGATCGAGCGCAAACACCGTGCCGTAGGTGACGATTCCAGGCTCGTGGCCGTCACGGCGCTCGGTGCCGCCGCCCTGCGTGGTGCCGTACAGCACGCCCTTCACGTCGATAAGGGGGGCGACAGGGGTCTCGCCGTCTGCGCAGCTGTTCTGGCTGCAAAATGAGTACAGCACTTTCTCCGACCCCGTTTTGCGGTTGACTGCAAATACCGTCCCCTGACTGTTCGCGCCGCCATAGGCGGTCGTCCCGTACAGCGTGCCCTTTACGTTCAGCAGCGCCGCGAGCGGCTCCTGACCGTCCGTGCCGCCGGCGAAGCTGTAAAGAACTTTCTCCGCGCTTGTCCCCGGGTCGAGCGAGAACACCGTCCCGCAACCCGAGCCGCCGCAGCCCGTGCCGCCACCGGCGCTGGTGGTCCCGTAAAAGATGCCGTTCGCAGCGATCAGGCCGGCGGCGGGTTCCACGCCGTCCGAGCCGCCGGCGAAGCTGTACAGCACTGTCTCCGTGCCGGTGGTGGGATCGAGCGAGAACACCGTTCCACAGCCTCTGCCGTTGCATCCCGTGCCGCCGCCGATAGCGGTCGTGCCGTACAGGATGCCGTTCACCGCAAGAAGCGCGTTCGGACTGGCGCCGTCGGCGCAAGCCGTCTGGCTGCAAAAGGAGTAGAGGACTTTTTCGGTGCGCGTGCCCGGGTCGAGCGAGAACACCGTGCCGCAGCCGTTCCCGCCACAGGTTCCGTCCGCGCCGCTCCCACCATTAGCGGTCGTTCCGTACAACGTGCCGTTCTCGTCAAGCAGACTGCTATAGGCCCACCTCCCGTCGGCGCAGTTCTGCTGACTGCAGAAAGAATAGAGAATTTTTTCCTTCGAGCCGGCGGCATCGGCCGCCACGGCGAAATGGATCGTGGTACAACCAAGGAGCGCCGCGGACAGCGCGATGGAAATCGTTTTCATGGTATCCCCTCCGGCCCGTGCGCCGCCCAGTGGGGCAACCCGCTCCGGGCAGCGGGATTTTACGCCCCCGCCATGCGGCCGAAAAGCGCTCAAGGGGCGGTTGAATGAAGCCGGAACGCTGGAGTCAGAAGTCGCGGCGCGACCGACTTCTGCGAAATCGGGCGGCCGCAAAACGGATGTGATAAGGTCATGAGGTGCCTGGGCGACGGGGCGATCACGCCAGGCGCACAATCTCGAGAAACGTCGCGCCCAGCGGGGTTGCAACAATGAACGTATCGCTGGTCCGCCTGTACCTGCTGCGCGTCCTCTATGCGGTGCTTGCGGCTTCTGAAGGCTTCATACAGCTGCGGCTGTTCCTTCATCACGACCATTGGAGTCAGGCAAGCGGAGTGGCGCATTGCTTTCTCCTCGCGCTGGCAATCCTTTCCATCGTCGGTGTGCGGTATCCGCTTCAGATGCTCCCCTTGCTCGTCTACGAGCTCCTGTGGAAAACCATCTGGCTCGTGGGCATCGCGCTGCCACTGTGGCTTGCCAATCAGGTCGATGCCGATACGCGCAAAGCCTTCTTTGAGATCGCACCCGTCTATGTGCTCATTCCCTTTATCCCCTGGCGATACGTCTTCCAGAACTACATCGCCAAACCGGGAGACCGCTGGACCAGTCGCACATCTGCGGCGGCCTGCAGCTAGCTGGCTCACTCTCCGCCGGTTTCGCGCGGACAAAGTTCGCAATGGAGGCGCTTGAGGAATCGCGGAGCGCGGCTGTCGGCGTCGGAGAAGTCGAGGATACCCAAGAACCTCAATCCTGCCCGATGGTCCCAGCTCCAGATCACTTCGGCCTCATAGGCCACCACGAGCTTCGCCGCGAGAAGATAGAATCTGAGGGGAAGCAGCCGCCCGGGTTGCACCTCTATCCTGGCGCCCGCCGTACCGATTTCCCGGACCACACAATCCGCTGAAAAGTCACCGTCGCGCGATACGACTTTTCCCGGCAGACGTACCGTGTGCCGTTCGGTCTGGCGTATCTGGGTAGCGTTCGGCCTGGCGCCTTGCGCGGGCATGCGACAGTTTCCCGATCGCGGTTTCGCGCTCACGCTATCGAGCCGACCCTTAACAGACTCCTTGAAATCAACGGTCAATACATCTGAATTCCGTGTAATAAAAACGCATGAGTCCCGGAATTCCGGGACGCGCTAACGCTTTTTCGTGAGCATGAACACGACGCCACACCCCGATCCGCCGCACCCCGAACCTCCGCCGGCTGAGCCAGTGCCGTACAATTTGCCGTTCACCGAGATCAATCCAGCGAGGGGATTGCCGCCAGCCGCGCCACCACCGAAAGAGTGAAGCACCGTCTCCGTGCCGGTGTTCGGGTCTATCGAGAAAGCCGTTCCGCAACCGATGCCGCAGAACTTGCTTCCTATGGCGCCGCCATAGACAGTGGTGCCGTAAAGGATCCCCTTAAGGGCGATCAGACCGACATAGGGGTTGGAGCCATCATTGGTGTCGCTGTCTCCAAAAGAATGAAGAACCGTTTCCGCGCCGGTGTTCGGATCAAGCACAAAAGCTGTCCCTCCATCATACGCGCCGCCTATAAAGGTTGTGCTATAAAGCATGCCATTCATTTCCATCAAACCGGCATACGGTTCGTCGCCGTCCGTACAGCCTTCCAGACTGCAAAAATTGTAAAGCACGGCTTCGGTTCCTGTCTTCGGATCGAGCGAGAACACGGTACCGCAGCCGCCGTCGCAACCCGTGCCGCCAAGAGCGGTCGTTCCGTATAGTGTGCCCTTGACATCGATCAATCCGCCTAGGGGATACTCGCCGTCGGGGCAGTTGTTGCGGAGGCAAAAGGAATAAAGCACGGTCTCCGCCCCGGTGCGGGGATCGAGCGAGAAAACCGTGCCGCAACCATTGCTGCAACCAGGGTTGCCGCCACCTTCGGTCGTGCCGTACAATTTGTCATTTACGGCAATCAGGCCGGCGCGCGGGTATGCGCCGTCCGTGCAGGACTCCAGGCTGCAGAAGGAGTGAAGGACCTTTTCGGAATGAGTGCGTGGGTCGACGGAGAACACCGTCCCATCGTCGCTGGCGCCACCGGCAATGGTTGTGCCGTACAATGTACCCTTCAGGTCGATCAGGCCAGCCTCGGGGCCCGCGCCATCCGCACAATTTGACTGCCTGCAAAACGAATAAAGCACCTTTTCGGCACCGGTGTCCGGGTCGATGGTGAAGACTGTTCCGCAACCGGCGTCGCAGCTGGTGCCGCCGGAGTCGGTGGTTCCGTACAGCATGCCATTATGATCGATCAGAGTGCCGAAGGGAGCTGCGCCATCCGCGCAGTTTGTCTGGCTGCAGAAGGAATAGAGGATCGTTTCTTTGTATGGGTCGGCGCACGCGCCGGAGACAAACAGGACACATGGGCAACCGATCATTCCAGCGACCAGTGCGGCAAAGGTGGCTTTCATCGTGTTTTCCCTTGAAAGCGGCGGGGGCATGCTGCACGAACCTGTTTAGGCCGGCAACACAGGAACCCAGTACCGGTCGGGAATCGAAGGCGCGCATCACGACTGCGCACGCTTCGCCCGGTTTCGGTGCAGATGCCGCACGCTCACAAACGTTTGAGCGGGAGGAGGCGACAGCGGTGTTACACCGGGATCGAATCGCTGGCGTCGTTTCCGCAAATGACAACCCCATGCGCACGCGTCTCCGGAATTGCCGCGGTTGCGGCTTTCGCAATTCTCGCGGCCGTGGTGGACTCCGGCGGTTGGGCCGCGGACGACGCAAGCGCGACCGGGTTGCGCAAGGACGTGGTGTTCACGGCGTACACGCCGCTCTCGGCGAATACCGAACTCATCCGGCGAATGCTTTCGCCGCTGGCTGCCGCCCAGATTGCGGCCGAGCAGGCGCGCACGGGCCTGCGTCTGAGCGAGCAACCCGTCGATCTCGCCGGAGAGAAATTCCTCCTATACGTTCCCGAGCGCGCGCCCGCCGCGGGCTACGGCCTGCTGGTATTCGTTCCGCCCTGGGACGACGCGCGCCTGCCGGCCGGCTGGGCGCCCGTCATCGATGAGTTCGGGCTCATTATGGTCGCAACGGTGCGATCGGGAAACGAACAGAGCGCCATTGGCCGCCGCTATCCGCTCGCCATTCTGGCGGAGTACAATGTCGCGCGGCGCTATCGCCTCGATCCGGACCGGATCTTCATCTGCGGGTTTTCCGGCGGTTCGCGCGTGGCCTTGCGACTTGCCGTCGCCTACCCCGATGTTTTCCGCGGCGCCATCCTGAACGCAGGCAGCGATCCGATCGGGGAGTCGAATGCGCCTCTGCCGCCCCCCGACCTGTTCCACCGTTTCCAGGAAGCCACGCATCTCGTCTACGTCACCGGCGATGGCGACATCAAGAATGCGTCGTTCGATCACGCCAGCATGAGCTCGCTCGACAGCTGGTGTGTGTACGGCGTGGATTTCCAGACCGAATTTTTCGTCGCGCACGACGTGATGAATGCGAACGCCCTCGCGCGCGCTCTGGGGCTCCTGTCCGCCCCGGCGCAACCGAATCCCGAAAAGCTTGCCGCCTGCAGAAACGCTCGTGAAACGGAACTGACCGCGCAAATCGGGGAGGCCGAAGCGCTTCTCGCACAGAACAAACGCGACGAGGCGCGCGCAAAACTCATGGATATCGATGCCCATTTCGGCGGCCTCGCCGCCCCGCGGAGCGTCGCGCTTTTCAACCGGCTGGGCGGAAAATAGAGCGATCCATCCAGATTGAATTTGTCGTCATGCTCTCCGTGTCATGCTGCGCAATTCGGTGACTGCGACAACGTTCACCAAAGCTTCGGCTAATCGGGCGGCGCAGTGGGTTGGGACTTCGCGATTCAAGGCGGTGTAGGGAAACGCTGTCGCAGTCACCAAATTCAAGGGCTGGTCGCCGTCGGCGCAGCCGGATTGCGGGCAAAAGGAATAGAGCACATCGAGCGCGCCCGCAGCCCTGGCCGGCACCGCCATCGCCGACACGCCGGCGCAAGCGATGACCAGCAATACGATCCTTCGCATCCCATTCTCCCCGCGTAAAAAACGCGCGACGCTACCACCGCGCCAGCCGGATGCGCAAAGACTGTCCACGCGAGGCAACCGGCCGGCTTACGCCGTGATGATTCAATCGGCTCTCGAACCGCTCAACGTCACTTCGAATATGATGCCGAATCCCTGCGCACCACCATTGGCGGAGCCGAAAAGATTGCCGTTATAGAGGGTAGGGGTGTTGCGCGGCTGCACCCCGTCGGTGCCCCAGGCGAAATCGTGAAGGGTCGTTTCCGTGCCATCGGGCGACAATTCGAATACCGATCCGCAGCCGGCCTCTATGCCGCAGGATGAGACGCTGCCGAGCTCGGTGACTCCGTACATATTGCCGCTGGCGTCCAGAGCCAGGCCGCTGGCAGGATAGCCGCCGTCGCTGCCCCCCGTAAACGAGTAAAGCACGCTTTCCGTGCCGTCAGGAGCAATTCGGAAAACTGTACCGTTGCCGGCCGTTCCTCCGCCGCTTGTCGTTCCCAAAAGGTTGCCGCCGGAATCGAAGGTCAGCTCCCCGATCGGCTCATCGCCGTCCCCGCGTCCCTTGAACGAATAAACCAGCGATTCCGTACCATCGGGCGTCACCTTGAAAACCGTACCGAAGCCGAAAGCGCCGCCCTCGATTGTGGTGCCGTAGAGATTGCCGGCCTGATCGAGGATTACGCCAGCCCACGGATACCAGCCGTCGCCGGTCCCCCCCTGGAATACGTGCAAAACCGTTTCCGTCCCATCGGGTGCGATTTTGAAGACGATTCCACAATAGGGGGTGCAGGCGGTGCCATCGCCGCCTGCCCTGGTGGTTCCGTACAGATTCCCGCTGGCATCGGCCACCAGACCGCCGTTCGGGTAGTAGCCATCGACGCCCCCCTGAAAAGCATAGAGAACGCTCTCGGTGCCGTCGGGGGACAGTTTGTAAACCGTACCGCAGCCGATGATCCGCTTATGCACCTTGCAGGGCCCGTTGCCGCCAGCCCAGGTCGCACCGTACAGATTACTCGAGCTGTCGGCGATTACGCCGGAATCGGCTCCGGCCTTGTTGAACTTGCTGAACAGAACGGTCTCTTTTCCGCTCGGCGACAGCCGATAGACAACACCACCCCTGGCACCGGCCGCGGTCGCCCCGATGATGTTGCCCGAGCCGTCGAACAGCAATTTGCCTGTCGGAATTTCACCGCGCCGGCCGCCGGGGAAGTTGTAGAATATACTGTACGTTGCGGCGCGTCCCGCATCGAATGCCGTCATGAACGAACCGAAAGCGATCAGCGCGCAAATTACCAGGTTTTTTGGAGCGGAAATATTGCACATTATGTTTCCCCTGAACCTATATGTCTTTGGGCGCTACGGGCTACGACCACTCTTCCCGCCGGAGATCTATCACCACGCACGCCGGAGGCGCAAAGGACGCCGGCGCGAGGAATACGTTCATGCGTGTCTTGCGTCGGACGCGACTATATTGTGATTCACCCGCAGCGCAAAGCGCACGGATGGGGTACGCCGGAGGCGCCACGGCACGTCAGGCTGTCAGTCGCCGGTAGGCGGCCGGCGCGACACCGAAGTGGCGCGTAAAGCGGTGCGTGAAGTGGCTCTGGTCGGAAAAGCCGGCCGCAAGGGCGAGCTCCGACACGCCGAGGCGGCTTCCCCGAAGCAGGTCGGCGGCCCTGCGAAGACGGCAGGCGCGCAGCCAGGCGCCCGGCGTACAGCCGAAATATTTCCGGAAGGCGCGCGTGAAATGAACGGGGTGCACGCCGAGTTCGCCCGCGGCGTCGGCAAGCGAGAGGTTCTCGGTCGCGCGCTCGTGCAGCACTTCGCGGGCGCACACGAGCCATTGCGGCGGCTTATGCTCCCTGTCGCGTCCGGCCAGCGCGTCGATCAGCTCTGCGCACAACGCCTCGACCAGCAATGCCGAGTCCGGTTCCTCCCAGAATTCCTCCAGGAGTTCGAAGACGAAACCGCGCGCCCGCGGATCGGCAACGTGGTGCGGCGTTGAGGGCAGATCGCGCCAGCGCTCGAGAAGCACCTTCCGC
>Ga0070734_10005657_pt1 | contig 10891 bp, 11 predicted proteins | sample Coa_R1_8_FD_66444 | JGI IMG/M metagenome (GOLD analysis project Ga0070734, IMG submission 66444) | Surface soil microbial communities from Centralia Pennsylvania, which are recovering from an underground coalmine fire - Coalmine... | ecosystem: Environmental > Terrestrial > Soil > Unclassified ... | reverse complement strand
CCCAAGGCGCTGGCGCTCGCCTGCGCCACCGTGGGGCTCGACCGCGGCGCGTTCTCCACGCTTCTGGCGCTGGTCCGCGACCTGAACGCCGGCAAGCCAGAGGGTAGCCCTGAACAGGCGCGCCAGGTCTTCGACAGCTTTGGGCCCGACCAGACCGCCCAGGCGAAGGCGGCGTTGCTGAAGGCGGCGCAGGCGGTTTGACAAGCGGCTCACGGCGCTGCTTCTACCGGCTGGCATGAGCAAGCCGGCCCCTCCCGTAGAACGGCTGGCGTTCGTCGCCAGCGACCGCCCGGAAGCCCAGGCAGCGCGCGACAGGCTCGCCAAGCGCTACGGCGAGGTCCCCGAGGCCCAGGCGCAGGTGATCGTCGCTCTCGGCGGCGACGGGTTCATGCTCGAGACCCTGCACCGCAACATGGGCCGCGCGACGCCGATCTACGGCATGAACCAAGGTTCGGTCGGCTTTCTGATGAACGAGTACGCCGAGGATCGCCTGCTCGAGCGCATCAACGCCGGCGAGCGGGCGGTCATCCACCCACTGGTCATGACGACAGCGGGCGCCGCCGGCCACGGCGACAGGGCCCTGGCCATCAACGAAGTCTCCCTGCTGCGCCAGACGCGGCAGACGGCCAAACTGCGCATCTCGGTCGACGGCAAGGTGCGCCTGCCGGAGCTGCTCTGCGACGGGGTGATGGTCGCGACCCCCGCCGGCTCGACCGCCTACAACCTCTCCGCCCACGGCCCCATCATCCCCCTCGACGGCCGGGTGCTGGCGCTGACCCCGATCAGCGCCTTTCGCCCGCGCGGCATGCGCAGCGTCCTGCTGCCGCACACCGCGACCGTCCGCTTCGAGGTGCTGGAGGCGGACAAGCGGCCGGTGAGCGCGGTGGCCGACAACTACGAGGTCCGCGACGTCCTGATCGTCGATGTGGTCGAAGACCGCGAAACGCGTCTGCATATGCTGTTCGACGCCGGCCGCAGTCTCGAGGAACGCGTGCTGGCCGAGCAGTTCCTGGCCTAGGGGCGTCTCATCGATTGTTAAGACTGCTGCGGCAATCTCGTCGCTCGAGTTTTCAAGCGCGCGATCGTCGCAGGCGCGCCTTCCAGGAGGCGGCTTTGAGCCAGCAACCCCAGGGCCAGATGATTCCGGTCTCCAACACCCTGAAGCTGAAGATGGGCAGCCGCTTCGGCGGTATCGATCCGGCCGCGCTGGCCAAGGCGGAAGCGGCGCTGAAGGGCCTGGCGGACAACTTCGACCAGTGGATGGCCGATGAGCTGGGCAAGCTGGACGCCGCCCGCGCCCGCGTCACGGCCGAGGGCTATACGGCCGAAACCGCCGAGAACCTCTACTTCCGCGCCCACGACCTCAAAGGGCTCGGCGCGACCTACGGCTACCCGGTGGTGACGCAGATCGCCGCCTCGCTCTGCCGCCTGATCGACGACCCTTCGACGCGCATGAAGGCGCCGCTCTACCTGCTGGACGCCCACATCGACGGCATCAAGGCCGCCGTCCGCGGCAACATCCGCGAGTCCGACCACGCCGTCGCCCGGAGCCTGCTCGAAGAGCTCGACCGCCGCGTCAAGGAATACGAGCGGTAGGCGGCGCCGGGCCCCCGCTGCGCTTGGGGGCTTCTCGATCCGGCTTCCGCGGGCTACCCCGCTCGCGATGCGCTATCCATTTTCAGCCGACTTCCGCGCCACGCTGGGCCAGCGCTGCGCGGCGTTTCCGCGCATCGCGCACGACGGCGAGGGCCTGAAGCAGGCGGCGGTGGCGCTTACGCTCGTCGAAGCGGACGACGGGTCCGGCGAGGCCGCGTTCCTGTTGACCCGCCGCGCCGCGCGGCTGCGCGCCCACGCCGGTCAGTGGGCGCTGCCCGGCGGCCGCTGCGACCCGGGCGAGACGTTCGAGCAGACGGCGTTGCGCGAGCTCGAGGAAGAGCTTGGCCTCGCCGTGGATCCGATCCACATCCTCGGCCTCCTCGACGACTACCCGACCCGCTCTGGCTACGCGATCACGCCGGTCGTCGCCTGGCTGGACGACGCCGCGGGGCTGAGGCCGAACCCGCACGAGGTCGAGCACGTCTACTTCATCCGTCTCGACCGCATCGCCGACGACGACGCCGTCCGCTTCGAGACCATCCCGGAGAGTCCGCGCCCGCTGATCCGCCTGGACGTGCTGGAGGGACACCACATCCACGCCCCGACGGCCGCGATGGTCTATCAGCTGCGCGAGCTCGTCGCCGGACGCATCACCCGCGTGGCGGAGTTCGAGCAGCCGGTCTTCGCCTGGCGGTGAGCTAGACCCCGATCCGCTCCATCGGCTCGGCGATCTCGCCGTAGCCGGCGTCCGCGGGGATGACGAGGAAGCGCCCGCTGTCGCGCCTCTCCACCACGGGGAGCACGGTGACCAGCCTGCGTGCTTTGGCGCGGGCGATGGCGTCGGCGGCGCTCGAGGCCTCGGCAAGCAGCTGCAGGTTCATCCGGGTGGGGAAGATGACGGTGCGCTGGCCGGCGTCGGCGAGCCGAAGCGCTTCGGCGGGCGCGATCCATTCGGCGTCGACGGTCTCCCAGCCGTCGCAGATGGCGAGCTGTTCGGAATCGGCGCGCGCCAGGTAGAACCAGGTGTCGAAGCGCTTGGGCGTGAACTCTGGCGTAATCCAGCGGGCGAACACCGTAAGCGCGGTCAGGTCGATCGAGACGCCCAGTTCGCGGACCAGCGGCAGGAACGCGCTGTCGTCCTTGGCGATCTGCTCGCGCGCATCGTGCGCCCGCTCGTCGCCGCAGAAGGCGACGCCCGCGCCGTCACGGGCGATAAGGATGCCGGCTTCTTCGTAGATCTCGCGCAACGCCGCGATGCGGAACGGCCGCTGGCCCGCCTCGGTCTCGCTCCAGCCGAGCGCATGGTCGGCCCACGCCGGGTCGTCGTCGCTCGCCGCTGTCTTGCCGCCCGGGAAGACGAGCGCGCCCGAGGCGAAGTCGATCTGGTGATGGCGCTTGACCATCAGGACCTCGAACGTCGGCTCGTCGCGCAGCAGAAGAACCGTCGCGGCGGGGCGAACGGGGACAGGACCGTCAGGCATGGCGCACTCCAGGAGGGAGCCGCCATGGTGGCTGAACGCGTACGGCCAGATCAAGCCGGCCGTTGGGGAAGCCGCCCCGCGAGCGCCCTAGGCGCTCTGCGGCTGCGCCTCGCGGCGAAGCTCGCGGCGTACGCGGTCGAGCTTGTCGACCAGATAGTCCATGTCGTCGCGGGTCGCGGTGTTGGGCTGGGTGAGGAAGCGCTGCAGCATGCGCTGTTGCAAGGCCGCGGCGTCCAGCGGGGCGCCCTCCTGCTCGATGGCGTGGAAGGCGTCGACCGCAGCGCGGAACGCCGGGAAGAGCCGCGTCGGCAGGTTGGCGCGCTCGTAGATCGCTTTCAGGCCGAGCGGCCCGGCGTCGTGCACCATGAGCCAGGTTCTGTGGTGCGGGACGCCGGCGAGCTCGGCGACGCCCCACTCGAAGAACGTCATGTGCCCGTTGGCGATCGCGCGCAGCAACAGCGAGGCGGAGAGGCGGCCCGCACGGTGCAGGTGGGCGACGAAGCTCTTTACGTCCGGTGTGCGCCCCGCCTGGTCGACGAGGTCGATGGTGGCGCGCTCGCGGCTGCCGAGCGCGATCTCGAGCGCCAGCTGCGGCGACAGCGCCTGGTGGTTGATCAGGTGGTCGCGCAGCTGGTCGGAGACGACATTGATCAGCTTCTCGGTCACCGCCAGCGGCAGCGCGTTGCGATAGGCGACCGCCGCCAGCACGGCCTCCGAGCGCGCGAAGCGCTCGACCACGGTCTGCAGGGTCTTGTCGGCGAAGCTCGCGTTGTCGTTGGCGCAGGCGGCCTCGACCGCCTTCTCGACGCCATGCTCGACAATCGTGCTGGTGACCCGCTCGGAAAGCTTCGGGCGGCTGGCGATCGCCACCTGGCGGATCGGGCCGCCGATGCGGACGATTTCGCAGAGATCCTCGTCGGAAAAGACCGGCGAGAAGTTGAGTATCGGCAGCGCGATGCTCTCGGCGTCCTGGGCGAGCCGCATGGCCACGTCGTGCGGCACGATCGGCGAGCTCTTCAGCGTGATCGCCAACGCCCGGCGAACAAGCTCGGCAGCGTCGGCCGCCATGATCCGCAGGATCTCGTTGGCCTTGGCGCGCTCTTCCTCGGTCAGCCGCACGCCGCCGGAGTCGATGTGCCGACAGATCTTGTGCGCCGCCATCGCCCGATCGTCGACGGACCCTTTGACCAGCTGGCGGATGTCCTCGTCGCTCAACGCGGCGCGCGTGACGGTCATCGCCCTTCCCCCACTCTTTCGGCGTTCCGCGAGCGCATCCCGCTCCCGGCCGTATTCGCCGAATAGAAATGCATCGTTAAACTTAACGAAGGCTTGTTGCGCTGCGTTTTGTTAACTGCGTTGCTTCACCACGCCGCAACTCCACGGCGGTAGGATCGCGGTCCTTCAACCGGGAGCGCCCTCCGTGAGCGAGACTCCTCGCGTCCAGGACTTCAGCCTGGACGATCTCCCCGATCCGACCGCGGAATCGATCGCCCGCCAGTCGCTCGACGCCCAGGCGTCCCTGCTGCGCTATGCGCTGATGCTGTTCGGCGTTGGGCTGGTGGTGCTCGCATGGGCCTCGTCCTTCGCGCCCGACGGCATCTGGGTGCTGGCGAGCTTTACGATCTTCGCGGTCAACTGGGCCGCCTTCTACGCCGTCGTCGATTGGGCGCGGCGCCAGCCCGCCGAGCACGCGCGGCTGGGCGTCCGCACCCGCGTCCATGTACTGGGCGGCCTGCTCTGGGCCGCCTCGGTCGCGCAGATAACCGCAATCGGCGTCGGCGCCGGCGTTGCCGCCCAGCCGCTGCTGCTGCTCGCGCTGGGCGCGGCGGCGACCTGCGTCTTCTTCTCGGCCCCCAGCCTGCCGGCGCTGCTCATCGTCGGACCGGCTGCCTGCGCGGCCCCGTTGGCGGCCCTGTTCGCCAGTCCCGCCGAGCGGCCCCTGGCGCGCATCGCGCTCGCAGCGACGGCGCTTGGATTCGCCCTCGCGCTGATCGTCAACCGCTTGCTGCGCCGGCTGTTCGCGCTGGCGGAAGAGCGCGAGGGGCTGATCGACGCCCGCAACCGCTCGCTCGCCGAGGCGAACCGGCTGGCGAAGTCGAAGTCCGACCTGATCGCCACGCTGTCGCAAGAAGTGAAGACCGGCCTGACGGGGGTCGCGCACGTCCTCGTGTCGGCCGTCGGCGGCGACCGCGGGCAAGCCTCGCGCGAGCAGCTGGCGGTTGCGCTCGAGTCCGCCGAGGACCTGATCGAGGTGCTGAACGCGACCCTCGACACCGAAATCGCCGAGACCGGCGAGCTGGCCCTGGCCCACGCCCCCTTCGACCCTGCGCGGCTGGTGCGCGACCTCGTTCTGGTCAACCGGCCCTTGGCCGGCGGGAAGAACATCGAGCTCAGCATGCACGTCGACGAGTCGCTGGCCGACGGCGGCGCCGTGGTCGGCGATGCGGTGCGGACGCGGCAGATCCTGGGCAACCTGATCGGCAACGCGGTGAAGTACACCTTGCGCGGCCGCATCGAGGTGCGCCTCGAGCGCACGGCCAAGGACCGCATCCGCGTCGAGGTGGCGGACACAGGGCCCGGATTGACGCCGGACGAGCTGGCGCGCGCGTTCCAGCCGTTCAGCCGCATCGAGCGCACATCGACCGGCGTGTCCGGCGCCGGGCTTGGCCTCTCCCTGTCGAAGGAGCTGGCCGGGCTGATGGGCGGCGAGATCACCGCCGAGAGCGCGCCGGGCGTCGGCAGCTGCTTCAGGCTGGACCTGCCATACGACGTGCAGGCCACGCCGGTGCGGCGCGAGGAACCGAGCGCGGAGCTGCGCCCCTTGCCGCGTTCGCCGGCGCTGAAGGTGCTGGTCGCCGAGGACGACGCGTTGGGCGCCGCCAGGTTGCGCGGCGTGCTCGAGAAGCTCGGCCACCAGGTCCTGCACGCCCGCGACGGCCGCCGCGCCTACGATCTGGTGCAGGCCTGCGAGGTCGACCTGATCATGATGGGCGGCCGCATGGCCGAGATGGACGGCGTCGAGGCGTCGCGCTCCATCCGGCGCTTGAGCGGACCAGCGGCTCTGACCCCCATCGTCGCGGTGATCGAGGGCGACGGCGACGAGGCGAGAGCCGTGCTCGACGCCGGTGCGGACCAGGTGCTGCGCAAGCCAGTCAGCGTCTCGAGCGTCGCCCGCGCACTGGCGGAGATCGCCCGCGCCAAAGCCGCCGGCGACGACACCAGAGCCGTCGCCTGACGCTGGCGCCGGCTAGCGCCGGCCGTTGGCGTCGGCCAGCGAGCGGAGCATATCGCCCGAGAGCATCGACTGGGCGACGCTGGTGCGGCCGTCATCGGTCCGTTCCGGGCCGCGCAGCACGATATCGACCAGCGCCTGCTCCTGCGTCTGGCGGTCGAGCCGGCGGGCGGCGGCGTATTCCGTGAAATCGTCGCTTGCCCGGCGCGCCGGCCGGGCGGCCGCCAGGCTCACTTGCCCGCCGGCGACGGGTCCGCGCGAGAGGCTCTCGTAGAGCTCCCCCGCCGAGATCGCCCGCCCTCCGCGATAGAACAGGCCGTGGTTCGCGGCGGCGGCTTCAGGGAAGAGCAACGAGGCCGGCGTCGCGGGGTTGCTGCGCACCGCATCGACCAGCTTCGCCGAGCCCTTGGGCCCGAGAAGGTGCGCCGCGTAAAGCTCGCCGGCGGTCGGATCGCGTCCCATCCGACCCCTGAGGTAGGAGGCGGAGTCCGAGGCGAGCTCGCCGGCCATCAGTGACGCGGCGTGCGGGTCCAGCCGCAAATCCATGACCGCTTTGCGCGCCTCCGCCCCTTGCACGTAATAGCGCCCGTCCGGCGCCTGCTGGATCAGCGCCGCATAGCGGGCATAGCCGTACTTCGCGCCATGCTGCTTCAGCGTCGCAAGCCAGGTCTGGTCGACGAACTGGAACAGGCCGGCCGCTGACGACGTGCGCGCGTGGGCGGCCGGATTGAAGGCGCTCTCGCGTTTCGCGGTGCCCAGAAGGAAGCTGAAGTCGACTCCGGTGGCCGAAGACGCCCGCTGGATCGCCCCTTCGACGACGGCCCTGATCGAGTCCACGTCCATGACCAAGACGTGAAGAATTATGGTTAAGCGCCCATTAATCCGCAGGCTTTTCCGGAGCCTTTAGGACGGATGTCCGGCCGGGGCGACATCGCACAGCCAAGCTCTTTACAACGGGCCGCAAAAGGAGTGACGTAACGTAAGTTGACGCTGCGTCAACGTGACACGATGGAGGCGACGCCACGATGATGGCGCTCCGAAACAGCCCAACCGAATACGCCCTTACCAACGCGCTCGAGGGCGCCAATGTCCGCAAAACGCAGTCGCGAGTCCTGGTCGCAGCGATCGGGATCTCGGCCGCCTTCCACCTCGGCCTTTTCACCTGGCTCTATCTTGAGCGGATCGGGATCGCCCCGCCGCTCGCGACCTCGGAAGGCCCGGTGACCATCATCGGAACGGTGCGGCTGCCGCCCGCGCAGGCGCCGAAGCCCGAGCACGCGCAGGCGCGCCCGCCGGTGGCGATACACAACCCGGTCCCGACGCCGTTTGCGCCGCCCGCCCAGGTCAATCCCTTCCGGCCCTCAACGCAGCTCGTCGCGAGCCAAGGGCCGATCAGCTTCACGCCGTTCGCGCCGCCGGAGCCCCCGGCGCGGCTGATCACCGACCCGAAGTGGCTGAGCCAGCCAAGCGCCGCCGAGATGAGCCGCTTCTACCCGCCGCGCGACGTCGAGCAGGGGATCGAAGGCGACGTCAGCCTCGTCTGCGGGGTGGTGGCCTCAGGGCGTCTCGCCGACTGCCGCGTCGCTTCCGAGACGCCGGTTGGCGCGGAGTTCGGCCCGGCGGCGCTGAAGCTGGCGGGTTTCTTCCGCATGACGCCCCGCACGATCGACGGCCAGCCGGTCGACGGCGGCCAGACCCGCATCTCCATCGCCTTCCGGCTGAACGACGCCGGCGCTCAGTAGTAGTCCGGCGTCACCCGCGTCGCCACGCGGTGAGCCGGACCCCGCCGATCATAGCCATCGATCAACTGCCGAAGAGCGGGTTTGGGCGTCGGCGGCGCGGCGAGGGCGGCGGGCGCGAAGAGGGTCGCGACCAGCGCGACGATGGCGAGCAACAGCAGAAGCGGCGCGAGACTGAGAATCCGCCTCATCGGACCGCCTCGGCGCCCGCGTTCTCTTCCCCTTGCGCCAACAGCTCCCGCAACCCCGGCGGATAGGAAGCGAAGAGGGTGAAGTCGCCAGGCGGCTGCCCTGGCGGGGCGGCGAGCGATACCCAGATCTCGCAGCCAAGCCCGTTGTGCTCGAGGCAGGCGAGATAGGTCGAGTTGCTCCAGACGCCGTGCTTCACCTGGGTCTCGTCCCGGCTGAGCAGCGCCTTCAGGTGTTCCCGGCCGTCGACCACGAGCCCGATCTGCAAGCCGGGCCAGTGCGCCGCCACCGGCTCGCCCCCCGGCGAAACGGCGGTGAGGAAGGGACAGTCGACCGCCTCGTAGACGACGCCGGCGATCCTGACGCCGCGCGCGGCGGCCTGCTCGAGGCGCGGACGCAGCCGGGCGAACGGCCTTGGAAAGAGGTCGAAGAGCAGCACTTCCGCCGCGGCGTCGATCATCGCCTCGGCGCGGCTGTAGACCTGGCCCACGGTGGCCAACTGGTAGAGGCGGTCGTCCGGCGCCGGCGCGCGCAGGCTTTCGAGCGCCGCCCGTGCTTCGGCCGCATGCGTCTCGTAGCCGCGCTGAAGCATCGCCAAAAGCTCTTCGGGATGGGTGGCGCGGTAGCTGCGCGCCTCGCGGTCCTCGACCAGGACAGCGCCCTTCTGGCTGAGCGCGGCGAGCGCCTGGTAGACGTTCGCGGGCGCCTTGCCGATGGCGTGGGCGAGGCGATAGCCGGTCAGCGGCGCAGCGCGGAGCAGCTCGCAGTAGACCGCTGCCTCGGTCTCGGTGAACCCGAGCGCGGCCAGCGCCTGCTCAGGCGAGGCCGTTTCCGGCGCCGGGCCGAGGGCCGGGCGCTGGGACCGGGGGACGGATTTGCTCGAGGATCTGGCCATGCCCGCCGACCATAGTAGCGGCTGCTACTAACATGCTTCGGCGGCGCTGTCGCGAGGGACTCTGGCGTCAGTAGCTCTTCGGCAGACGCAGGACGCGCTCGGCGATGAAGTTCAGGATCATCTCGCGGCTGACCGGCGCGATGCGGGCGATCATTGCTTCGCGGAAGTATCGTTCAACGTAGAACTCCTTCGCGTAGCCCATCCCTCCGTGGGCCAGCACGGCGTTTTCGCAGGCCCGGAACCCCGCCTCCGCGCCCAGGTATTTGGCGGCGTTGGCTTCGGCGCCGCAATCCTTGCCCCCGTCGTAGAGCGCGGCGGCCTTCATCGCCATCAGGTTGGCCGCTTCGAGCTCGGCCCACGAACGGGCGAGCGGGTGCTGGACGCCCTGGTTCTGCCCGATCGGGCGCCCGAAGACGACGCGCTCGCTGGCGTAGGTCGCCGCGCGCGCCAGGGCCGCGCGGCCAAGGCCCACCGCCTCGACCGCGAAGAGCACGCGCTCGGGGTTCAGCCCGTGCAGGAGGTATTCGAAACCCCTGCCCTCCTCCCCGACCAGATCCTCGGCGGGGACCGGCAGGTTGTCGATGAAGAGGGTGTTACATTCGACCGCGCGCCGGCCCATCTTGGGGATTGGCTTCGCATCGATGTGCTCGCGGTCGAGGTCGGTATAGAACAGGCTGAGGCCCTGGGTGGGCTTTGCCACCTCGGCTTTCGGCGTGGTGCGCGCGATGATCAGGATCTTGTTCGCGCGCTGGGCCCCGGTCGTCCAGATCTTCCGCCCGTTGATGCGATAGCCGTCGTTGGTGCGCTCGGCCTTGGTCTCGAGGCTGGAGGTGTCCAGCCCGGAGTTGGGCTCGGTCACGGCGAAGCACATCTTGTCCTCGCCGGAGATGATGCGCGGGAGGAGCTTGGTGCGCTGGTCGTCGGTGCCGAACTTCACGAGCGGCATCGGCCCGAAGATGTTCAGATGGATCGCCGAAGCGCCCGAGAAACCCGCGCCGGACTGGGCGACGGTCTGCATCACGATCGCCGCCTCGGTCAGCCCGAGGCCAGCGCCGCCCACGCTCTCCGGCATCGCGACGCCCAGCCAGCCGCCGTCGGCCATGTCGCGCACGAAGTCCTCGGGGAAGACCCCCGTCTCGTCGGTCTTCAGCCAATAGTCGTCCTTGTAGGCGCCCATCACCTTGGCGACGCCTTCGCGGATTTGTTCCTGTTCGTCGCTCAGCCAGAAGCTCGACAAGGCCCCTCCCCTTTCCTTTCAGGCGACGGCGAAACGGCGTGCTTCGAACAGCCCCGCGAATGGCCCGGGATCGCCGCCCGCGAGATACGCTGTGGTCATCTGGGCGACAAGCGGCGCGAGCAGCCAGCCATTCCGCCGTGCGCCCAACGCGAGCCAGACGCCGGGCGCCGCCGAGGCGCCGACCAGCGGCCAGCCGTCGGCGGTCGTGGCGCGCACGCCCGCCTCGATCAGGCAGGTCGCGCCATCGAGGGCCGGATAGAGGGCGGCCGCGAGGTCAGCGAGCGGGGCCGCGGCGCGCGGATCGACCACCGGGTCGCCGACCCCTTCCTCCATGGTCGCGCCGACGCGCAACCCGTCGGCGGCGGGGACGGCGTACCCTTTGGCTGTGCGCAGGCAAGGCCCGCCGCTCGGCGCGCGCGTGTCGGCGTAGCGGAGGATGTGTCCCTTGATCGGCGCAAGGAGGCTCGTTTCCGGCGCGAGCGCGAGCGCCGCCGGCCCGGTAGCGAGGACAAGCGCGTCGGC
>Ga0070734_10005656_pt1 | contig 10893 bp, 7 predicted proteins | sample Coa_R1_8_FD_66444 | JGI IMG/M metagenome (GOLD analysis project Ga0070734, IMG submission 66444) | Surface soil microbial communities from Centralia Pennsylvania, which are recovering from an underground coalmine fire - Coalmine... | ecosystem: Environmental > Terrestrial > Soil > Unclassified ... | reverse complement strand
TGCGACCGCAAGGAAGTGACGCTACAGAACCAAATGTCGGTGAGCGTGAAGTTTGCCCTCTTCACCTCGACGCACATCGCCGCGAAGTTCACGGGCGTGATCACCGACGACTACACCTCGGAATTCGATCCATTCTCGCCTCAGTTTGGTGAGAAGTTCTCACCGCCCAACCAGCCGGTGGCCACGCGCGATTATCTGGGCAACGAAATCTCCCGCGTGTACTCCGATCACTGGGGAACCTACGACGGCTTGACCTACTCGAGCTGGGACGTCAACCCGCCCAACATTACCGGGTACTCCCCGGCCATGATGGTGCAGTGCATGAACGACCCAGGCCCGATCGTGGACAACACCCCAGGGTCGCCGACCTTCGGGCAGCTGATCACCGATCCTTTGTACAATCCGGCATATAGCGACTTCTGTTATGAAAATCCGTTCATGCCGGGCGTGACGACCTACAACGACACTCCGGTGGTACCCACGCAAGCATGGGTGGGAGCGGGCTACAACAACCCGGATTGCAGCTACCCGGATACCACGCCGGCGGTCAAGGAAGTCGACGGAGATTCCATCGGTCCATGGCTGAGCGCTGGCGGCCCGATGAAGCTGACGATCACGGCGTTGGGCGATACGCAGGTGCAGAACGCCGCGTACGCAGGCCCGTCAGCCAACAAGGCTCCCTTCAACATGAAAACGATTACCCGCCATTATGGGTTCGGCGCGGCGGGAAGCGTTACCGTAGGCGGCGTGCCGCTCGCGGGAGTAACGTGGGGCGATGGGTCCATCACCGGCACGGTTCAGACATCCGCCAATGTAAATGGGAGTGTGGTCAGCATTCCTCCCTGCCCCGTTCAACAGCAGTCTCAGTACAGCGGCGGGGCCTCACGGGCGCTGTGCGGTGAATTGGTCATTACCACCAGCACCGGCAAGCAATCCATCGACACGGTCACCGTCACGATCGGCGGCAAAACTCCAACACACGTCAGCGCCTCGGCGTCGCTCCAGAGCGCGATTGACGGAGCGGCCCCGGGCGACTTGATCATTGTCGACCCGACCTGCAACGTCGGTGTCGGAGCGGCCGCCACGAGCACGGCATGCACGACAAATGGCGCGACGACGGCCGGAATTACCAGCAAAACACAGTCTGTTCACAGTGAGATGTTGCTGATGTGGAAGCCCGTGCGACTGCAAGGTGTGGGCGCCGCATCATCCATCATCGAAGCCAACGCCGAGCCGGCAGGCAAGCTGTTGGATCCGTGGCGCCGGCACGTGAACTGCCTGTTCGGCCTTTCCTTGCAGGGTGTGCCGCTCGGTACGCCCGCGAGCAAGGGCGGCGCTCCCGCGGTTTACGATTCAACCGGAACTTACAGCTGCCCCGACGCAGGTTGGAAGTATTTCGGGTCCGACCTGACGGGATCCGGCGGCGGCGCGCCCAACCCGCAGTCTCCGCAAGTGGACCGCATTCCGCTCGAGGCAGTCACGGGCTGGGATGCCACGGTGAACGGCAACCTTGCCGAACAACTGCAAGAGCCTTCGCTGATGGGCGCATATGAGGGAGCCGGAGTGACGGTTCTCTCCAAGGGCGTGTTCGTCCCGGCCAACGAGAATCCCTTCACGGATGGCTCCGAGGCCGGTGGCTACCCCCTCGACACAACGCTCCTACAGAACGTTCCAGCAGCGGGTTTTGGCAGCACACCGCAATTCGACTACTGCTATACGGTCGGGACGCGCGAAGGGCGCCAGTTCGAGACAACCACGGAGCTGAATCCCAATCCCTACCCGAGCAACTTTGAGTGCAACCCGTCGTCGATTGACGGCCTCACGGTTCGGGACAGCTCCCAGGGCGGCGGCGGCATCTTCGTCCACGGCTGGGGCCATAACGTCCAGGTGGCCAACAACCGGATCTACAACAACGCGGGCACGCTCTCCGGCGGAGTCACCGTCGGCCAGGGCGAATTCCCCCCGGCGATTCTTTCGGCGGGCTTCAACACACAGACTATCCTGGACGCGCCGCCATCCTGCCAGAACAGTCTGATCGCCAATACGCACCTGCCGTACTGCCTGGACATGAACGTTAACGTCCACAACAACTACATCACGAGCAACTCTTCGCTCGGTGATGAATTGTTCTCCGGCACGCTGGCGGGCGGCGGCGGCGCAACGTTCTGCACCGGCGCCGACTACTACAAGTTCAATTACAACTGGGTGTGCGGCAACGTGAGCTCGGCCGAAGGTGGAGGAGTCTCGCACATGGGCTTCATCTACAACGGCGACATCGAGCACAACACGATCGCTCTCAACCAGAGCACCAACCCCACTGTTCCCACGAATGGCGGCGGACTGATCGTGATGGGCACGCCCGACACCGATCCGGTTTGCGGAACTCAAATTGACGCGGATTGCCCGCCGGGATTGAGCGACGGCACGGGTCCGAATTTGGTGATCAACGCCAACCTGATCCAGGGCAACACGGCCGAGAGCGGCAGTGGCGGCGGCATCCGTCTGCAGCAGGTCAACGGGACGGACGTTTCGACGTTCCCGAGACAGCCTCAGTTCTGGAACAGCGCGACCATCACGAACAACATCATCGTGAATAACCTGGCCGGCTGGGACGGAGCGGGTATCTCGCTGCAAGACTCGCTGAACGTAACCATCCAGAACAACACCATCGCGAGCAACGATGCACTGGCTTCTTCGGGCGTCCTCACGCAGAGTATCGGGACTCCCAATGCCAGCGCGCCGGCGGGAAGCTGCACCAATGGCGCCGGCACGGCATCGTGCCCGCAGTCGGCCGGTGTGACCAGCGTCCAGAACACGACGCTGCTGACCACCACCTTCACGGGCTTGAGGATTACCTGCCCGTTCGGGGAACCCCGCAACGGCAGTACGAGCTGCACGGGCTTCTCGAACCCGATGCTGAACAACAACGTGATCTGGCAGAACCGCTCCTTCATCATCGGAGTGGGGAACCTGGGTCAAGGCCCCTTGAACCAGCAGAAGCTGGTCTCACTATTCAGCGCCAGCTTCAATGGCGCAGCTGCAACACCGGCTCCGGTGCAGAGCACTTGGGGCCAGTGCGGCGCGGCCAGCTACTGGGATATCGGCGTCCGCGGCGACACGGGGCCGAGCAACCATAGCTCCGGGTTCAGGCTCACCCCGACGTACACCGTGCTCGACGACCCGAACGACTACGGCGGCGGATTCGGCGCGGCTCACAATACAACCTTCAGTTCCTCGTTCACGGCTCAGTACTGCAACGGCTCGCGCGTTCCTCCGGAGTGCAGCGTGGCCAACGGATGCGGCGGACCGAGCGGCTACGGCGTACCGCCGGGAATCGTGGACGCGTCGACTCCGAATCCGGTGTTTAGCCTGACCCCATCGGCGACGGTGGACGAGGGCAACAACTGGGTCAACGTCAGCTCCGGCCCGCTCGCGCTGAGCAACGATGCGGTGGCAGGCGGCACAACCGGGAACTACGGCGGCGGAAATCCGTTCGGCAACTATGCCCTGACGGTGCCAATCGATAACATCCCGGTCTCGCAACCGCACCCGGCCACCGATTTCTTCGGCAATGCGCGGCCGGATCCGAACGTCCCTGCGGCATTCGATCCGGGAGCGGTGGAATTCAAGGGAGGCACGCCGCTACCGGCTCCGACGTTCGCGAGCGCCAACCCGAACAACGGGTTCCGTGGAACCGCGGTGAACGTGACCATCACCGGATCGAACTTCGTCAATCTGGTGAGCGTGACGGCCTCGAACGGTATCACGGTGAACAACGCTACCGCCACCAGCGCCACCACCATCACAGCGACGTTCGTCATCGCGAACAACGCCGCCTTGGGGAACGGCCATAACATTGTGATCACCACCTTGGGCGGAACGATCACTGCGAATAACGCATTTACAGTGAACGGCCCCTCGATCACTTCAATCAGCCCGACATCGGGAGCACGAGGGCTGACGAACTTTACGCTGACCATCACCGGAAACGGCCTGCAAGATGCTGGAGCCGTCGCCATGAGAATCACCGGCGGCCTCGGCAGCGGAGGTGTTACTTGCACCCGGGTCGGGACGCCAGCGGCGACCTCCACCACGGTCATCGCTCACTGCACGATCTCTTCGACCGCTACGACCGGGCCGCGAAATGTGATCGTAAGCACTCCGGACGCCACGGGTGGCAGCATCACCTACAGCGGACCGTCGAACACTGGAGCGTTTACTGTCAACTAACTTCCAACCTCTAGCCCGGAGCGGCCGCTCACGAGCGGCCTCTCCGGGCGAAGAGCTCCGATCGTAGGAACCCCAGTCCCAGGAACCTCAGGCGGAGGATCGAACAAAATGAGAGGTAAGAATTTGTTCTTCGCAGTTGTGCTGTCGGCGCTGGTCCCGGCCGGCAGCATTTTTGTTTTTTCGGCGCCGGCACGTTCGGCGGACTCGGCGCAAGCGACGGGCGCGGCGGCATCTCAATCCAGCACCACGACGCAGCCTGCGACGCCGGGGCAAGGCGCCGGCAGCGCGCAGCCGAACACAGCGGCGCACCGGCCACCCGTTTGGCAAGGCACACAGATGACTCGCCTGTCGAGCCGGGCGGAAATGTATTACCAGACAGTGTGGGGTGTTTCCGACCTGCGCGTGAAGTCGGCCGAGTCGGGCGAACTGATCCGCTTTGATTACCGGGTGCTCGATCCGGTGAAAGCCGCGGCCCTGAACGACAAGAAATACGAGCCCCAACTCATCGACTCGCAGGGCGGAGTCAAGCTGGCGGTACCGGAGTTGGAAAAGGTCGGAAAGCTGCGCCAGAGCGCCACGCCGAAAGAGGGCATGACCTACTGGATGGCTTTCGCGAACCCCACGTACGCGGTGAAACGCGGCCACAAAGTGGACGTAGTCATCGGCTCGTTCCGGGCAACCGGCCTCGTCGTGGAATAAGAGCGGCTGAGTACAAATCAATAAATAAGAACCAAAAAAATGGCGTCGCGGTGCGCGGGGTTTTCCTGATTTTCCGGGCCTTTTCCGGGTGGGTTCTGGCGCGCCGCTGCCGTGTTCCGCTGCTCGCTCGGTGCTATACTGTTTGTCGCAGCCCGCGTCTCACGCATATTTCGGCTCACATCTTCCGCGGAGAGGTGCTGGAGTGGCCGAACAGGGCTGCCTGCTAAGCAGTTTCACCCCAAAAGGGTGACGGGGGTTCGAATCCCCCCCTCTCCGCCATCGCACCCGCCTGAGGTCCAAATTTCCAGTTTTGGAGCGATCGAAATTCCCCGACTCACGCTCGCTTCCGTGCGTTGACACTGCCTCTTGGCGCCGCCATAATCGCGGGCGGGTTGATGGCGCGGGTTAGAAAAAATGATTGCGCAGCTGCGCGGAACGCTCGAAGACAAGCGGCCGAATCAGGTGGTGGTGGATGTGGGCGGCGTGGGGTATCTGGTCCACGTGCCGCTTTCCACTTTCTATTCGCTGGGGGAACTGCACTCCGGCGTTACCCTGCTGATTTATACGCACGTGCGCGAGGATGCGCTCTCGCTCTACGGCTTTCTGAGCGCGCGGGAAAAGCATCTCTTTGAGTTGCTGATTTCCGCTTCGGGCGTGGGGCCGGTGCTGGCGCTGAAGATTCTTTCCGGGATGAGCGTGGACGATTTGATTCCCGCGGTGCGGGCCGGGGATCTGGCGCGGCTGACGCGTATTCCGGGCGTGGGGCGGAAGACGGCCGAGCGCATGGTGGTCGAGCTGCGCGACAAGCTGGCGGCGGACGAAGCCGGCGAGGGTGCGCGCCCCGCGGCTGCACCGGCCGGCGTTGCCGGGGACGTGGTATCCGCGCTGCTCAACCTCGGTTACGAACAGCGCGCCGCGGAGCAGGCCGTTGAGCGCGCGGGGAAGAACGGCAATTCAGCATCTTTCGAGGTTCTGCTGCGGGCGGCGCTGCAGGAGCTTACGGCGCCGTCGCAGGCGAGCGCGCGGGCGGGGCGCTGATCGGCGTTTTTAGGAGACCGCGGCTTCAGAAAAGTCGAAGGGCTAGAGCGCGTTGCTCGAACGGCCGTTTTTTCTTTTGATCCGCGAAACCGTCCGGCAGGCGAGCCTCACACCGCTTCGCCTTTCAGGCGAAGCGGGTTCGGGATGACAAGGAAGAGAGAGGTTGCGGCGTTCGAAGTAAGGCCATAGAGCGATGAGTCCTGGAACTGGAAGCGAACGGCAAATGGAGCGCAACCCGCGCATTGTGACGGGCGCGCAGCTCGAGGAGGACGCGCGCATTGACGCGAGCGTGCGGCCGGCGCGCTTTGCCGATTACATTGGCCAGTCGCGCGTGAAGGAAAATATAGAGATCGCCATTCAGGCGGCGCGCAGCCGCGGTGAGGCGCTCGATCACGTGTTGCTGTACGGTCCGCCGGGACTTGGAAAGACCACGCTGGCACAAATCATCGCCAGCGAGCTCGGCGTCTCGATCAAGACGAGCTCCGGGCCGCTGCTCGAGCGCAAGGGCGACCTGACCGCCATCCTCACCTCGCTCGAGCCGCGCGAAGTGTTTTTCCTGGACGAAATTCACCGCTTGGTGCCGGCGATCGAAGAGGTGATGTATCCCGCGATGGAGGATTACCGCATCGACCTGGTGATCGGGCAGGGTGCGGGCGCGCGAATTCATCCCTTCATTTTGAATAAATTCACGCTGATCGGGGCGACCACCCGCGCGGGGCTCGTCACTGCGCCGCTGCGCTCGCGGTTCGGCATCGTGCACCGGCTGGATTTTTACACGCCCGAAGATCTGGTGCAGATTGTGCGCCGGTCCGCGGGAATTCTGGGCATCACCATCGATGACGACGGCGGATATGAAATTGCGCGCCGCAGCCGCGGCACGCCGCGCGTCGCGAACCGCCTGCTGCGCCGCGCGCGCGACTTCGCCCAGGTGCGCGCCGATGGACGCATCACACTGGCGGCGGCGAAAGAAGCGCTGCACATGCTGGGTGTCGACGAGCACGGCCTCGACGAAGTCGACCGCAACCTGATGCTCACGATCCTGCAAAAATATTCCGGCGGTCCCGTCGGCGTCGGCACGCTTGCCGCATCGATCAGCGAAGAGGAAGACGCGATCGAGGAAATTTACGAACCCTACCTCATGCAACTCGGCCTGCTCGATCGCACGCCGCGCGGCCGCGTCGCCACCGCCCTCGCCTACAAGCACTTCAACGTGGAGCAACCGCGCGCCCAGCGCGGACTCTTCTGAGTGAATCCGCAGATGAACACAGAACAACACGGATAACCGCAAAACCATGTTCCGGCGAAACGTAGTGTTTAAATGTAGCGCCGCGGTCTTCCAGCGCCGCATCTTCGATTAGCAAACTTTCTTTTAGAAAAGTTCCGAGTCGAACAATGGGGGAAAAAATATTTCCCGCGGTCGGGTGCCAGTGCGCGCGGGCGGATCTGTTTTGCGTGTAAGGATATGCGGGTTTGCCAGTGCTGCATGTGCCGCTCTGGAAGACCGCGGCGCTACATTTCAATCAAGATGTAAACCTTAGGTGGCTTTGCCGGCGTATTGGAGCTTTACGCGGGCGCTTTCTTCGGCTACGGATTTGGCGAGTTCTTCCTTGTAGGTGGAGAGGCGCTTGGCGACGGCGGCGTCTGCGGTCGCCAGAATTTCCGCGGCGAAGATGGCGGCGTTGACCGCGCCGGGCTTGTCGATGGCCATGGCTGCTACGGGGACGCCTCCGGGCATTTGCACGCTGGAGAGCAGCGAATCGATGCCGGAAAGCACTGTGGTGGCCATGGGCACGGCGACGACGGGCAGCGTGGTGATGGCTGCGACGACTCCCGCCAGATGCGCCGCGCCGCCGGCGGCCACGATCACCACTTTCAGGCCGCGCTCGACGGCTGTAGACGCGTACTCGTGCGTGCGCGCGGGCGAACGGTGCGCCGAGGTCACTTCGATCTCGTAGGGCACTTCAAATTTCTCCAGCATCTTCGCCGATTCGCTCATCACCGGCAGGTCGGTGTCCGACCCCATGATGATTCCCACGAGCGGCTTCCTGCTGTTCTTTGCTTCACTGGCCATGATGGCTCCCTGTTTTGGATGAAGTACGGCGACGGCTCAAGACGCGCCGGCGGTGAACGTTTCGTTGCGCAGCCGCTCGGCGCGGGCGTTGCTTTCCAGATCGATGCGGTCGCCACGACAAATTCTGCCGGATTCGACGACGCGGCACAAGACGCCGCGCCGTCCGCGGATCGCTTCCTGAAGGCCTTCGCGGATTTCGTCCATCTGGTGGCAGGGCGTGCACCACTTGGTGACTTCGAGCAGCGCTTCGCCGATACGCAGGCGCTGCCCGAGCGCGAGCGACCCAAGCGCTATTCCGCGCGTGGTGATGTTTTCGCGCGCGCGGCCGGGCGCGATGCCGAACTCCTGGAGCGTTTCCGCATCCATCAGCAGAACTTGCCGCGTGCTTCCGCTGCGCCCGTGAATGCAATCGCGCAAGCCTTTGTTTTCGACTGCCCAAACTTCGTCAAATGCGCGCATGGGCTCGCCATGGGCCAAGCATTGAAACAGATGCGCCACTTCAGGCACCGGTAGCTCCTGCGATCTCGCACCGCCGCAAGTCACCTTTCACGCCGATATCGGAGCGATATTGCGCACCCTCGAAATGAATCTTGCTCGTCGCTTCGTAAGCTTTTTCGATCGCATGGGGAAGAGAATCGCCCCTTGCGGTGACTCCGAGCACGCGGCCGCCATTGGTCACAATCGCGCCGCCCTCGCGCTTCGTTCCCGCGTGAAACACGGTCACATCCGGCATTGCGGCAGTTTGTTCCAAGCCTTCAATCACTTTGCCCGTCTCGGGGGTTTCCGGATAGCCGCGCGCGGCCATTACGACGCAAACGCTCGCGCCCGGCTTCCACGCGGGCTTGACGCGATCGAGCTTGCGCGCGGCCACCGCGTCCAGAGCGGCCGCGAGATCAAAATCCATGCGCGCCATGAGTGGCTGCGTTTCCGGATCTCCCATGCGGCAATTATATTCGAGAACCGTGGGCCCGTTCGCGGTCAGCATCAGCCCGAAATAGAGGAAGCCGGTATAGGGGATTCCCTCCTCGGAGAGTCCGGCGATGGTCGGCTGCACGATGTCCTTGATGATGACGGATTCATATTTCGGCGTGATCATTCCATCCATGGTGTAAGCGCCCATGCCTCCGGTGTTCGGGCCGCGGTCGCCGTCGAAGATGCGCTTATGATCGCGCGTGGGCGCCATGGGGATGAAGCTGCGCCCGTCGGTCAGCACGATAAAGGAAAGCTCGTCGCCCTTCACGGCGTGCTCGAGCAGCACGCGCGCGCCGCCCGGGCCCAGTTCGTGTTTCTGCATCACGCGACGGATAAAGGATTCCGCTTCTGCGCGCGTTTCCGCCACCAGGACGCCCTTGCCAGCGCACAGCCCGTCCGCCTTCACCACCACGGGCCAGTCGACCGCGTCCAGCGCGCGAATGGCCTCAAGCGGGGACTCAAAGTCTCCGTATAGCGTGGGCGTGGGGATGCCGTAGCGGTCCATGAACTGCTTGGCGTAGATCTTGCTCCCCTCGAGACGTGCGTCGCGCTGCGACGGCCCCACGAGACGCATATGCCGGCACTCGAACTTGTTTCGGATTCCTGCGACGAGGGGCGCTTCGGGTCCCACAACCGTAAGGTCCGGCTTGAGCTGCTCGGCCAGCGCCACGATTCCCGCGACGTCGTCCGCCCGCACCGGCACACACTCGGCAATTTCCGCAATCCCGCCGTTGCCCGGAGCGCACCAGATTTTTCCGACTTCGGGCGATTGCCGCAGCCGCCAGACCATGGCGTGCTCGCGTCCCCCGCCCCCGACCACCAGGATATTCACAGTAGCGCCACGATAGACGCGAGGGTGGCCAGTGTCAACCCTGGCGCCTGCGCTCTGAAGCTGGGCATGCCGGTGCCAGCGAGCGCCCCGATACCGAGGCCAGAAGAAGGAGCGTTATTTTGATTGTTCCGGACTTTCCGCGCGCGATGGGCTCACCAGGTCGATCCGCCATATCGGACCGTCGGCGTAGAGCGGGCCTTCCGAGCCGGCGTACGTTGGGACCCCGCCGTCCAGAATCCAGAATTGCGTGTCCGCCGTCGTTTTTTTCAGAAGTTTGGCGATCGCTCCTTTGATTCCGCCGATATCCACCTTCATCACATAGTGAATCGCGGGTTCGGTTGAGGAGCCGATCGTAAAATTCTCGCGGCCTTCCTGGGTGAAAACGAGCTTGATGAGCTGAGGCTTTGGCGCAGTCGCAAGGTAGGAAACAGAAGTCACCGGACGCGAGCGGATATTTTTGACGATCGCGAAAATCATGCCATTCGCCAGATCAACCGGCAGATCCATTTTCTGATGGATCGTTTTTGTTTTGACTCCTTCGCTGTAGCTTACGCTGACCATTCCGGTGGAGGTATCGATGGATGTGTCAGTGGGCATCTTGAAGGACGGGCCCTTTTCGATGAGGTGATCGCTCAAAAGGCGAAACATCCCACGATCGGTGAAGGTTGTCGTATCGTCGTAGACCGATCCATCCTTGAAGTGAAACACAAGATGACTCGTAACCCTTCCGTTGGATGCTGTTTGCGTGGTTTCGCCCTGGGCGATTGAAACACCGCTCTGCGTGTGCATCATCATAAATCCCCTCGAGAGGCCTTCGGTGTATCGCACGCGGACCTGCTCGGCGAAAACGCCGCGGCAGGGGAACAAGATCCCGCACAGTGCCGCTGCTCCGGCAAAAGTCGCGACCCAGGACGCGTTCAAGTGCCGGCCCATGCTTGGAATTTGTACAATCGATTCCAAAACGCCTCGCGCATGACTCAGACGAATACCCACTGCAACTAGCATCGTTCCAGGGTTCTCGCAGAATCAAGCGGAAGCTCAGTGTATCCTC
>Ga0070734_10005655_pt1 | contig 10893 bp, 9 predicted proteins | sample Coa_R1_8_FD_66444 | JGI IMG/M metagenome (GOLD analysis project Ga0070734, IMG submission 66444) | Surface soil microbial communities from Centralia Pennsylvania, which are recovering from an underground coalmine fire - Coalmine... | ecosystem: Environmental > Terrestrial > Soil > Unclassified ... | reverse complement strand
GAGCGCTGCAGGCTCCGCCACGACACCAGGCCGGCCGTTCCGCAACGTTCGAGCGAAGCCATGACGATATTCTCCGCCGCCGCCATCGACAGGACGAGGCCCTGCGTCTTGCGATCTTCGGGCAGATAGGCGATGCCCGCCCGGATGGCGTCGCGCGGGCGGCGGACCGAAAGGGGGCGGCCGTCCTTCACCACCGCTCCGGCGTCGATCGGGTCGGCGCCGAACAGTCCGCGCATCAGCTCAGTACGGCCGGCACCAATGAGACCGGCCACGCCGAGCACTTCACCGCGGCGAACCTGGAAGTCGATGTCCGCGTACGCACCGCGGCGGGCAAGGCCGGCCACCTGGAGGGCGACCGCGCCGATTTTCTGGTTGCGCGGCGGGAACAGCTCGGACAGGGGCCGGCCGACCATCAGGGAGATGAGCTCGCCCACCGAGCGAACCGAGGACGCCGGCAGCGTGGCCACCCGCGCCCCCCCGCGCAACACGGTGATGCGGTCGGCGATGCTGCGCACCTCGTCCAGCCGGTGCGACACGAACAGTATGGCGGTCCCCTCGGCCCGCAGCTGCCGGATGATGCGCAGGAGAATCTGCGCTTCCTGCTGTGACAGAGCCGCCGTGGGCTCGTCCATGATCATGACCGGCGCGCGCCGCAGCAGTGCCCGCGCGATCTCGATGATCTGCTTCTGCGCCGTCGACAGGCGGCCGGCGCGCTGATGCGGCCGGATGCCCAGCCCCTCCCCGAGGCGTGCCAGGATTGCGGCGGTGCGGCGCTCCGCTTCCCGTCGCGAATAGAAGCCGCCCGCGCCCGGTTCGTTGCCGAGCACGACGTTGTCGGCGACGCTCATGTCGGGAACGATCATCAGTTCCTGAAAGATGGCGACGATGCCATGCCGGCGCGCTTCGCTCGGCGAAGCGAACTTGATCGGCTTCCCGCGCCACTGCAGCATCCCGCGATCCGGGCGCGACACTCCTGAAAGGATGCGGATCAAGGTCGACTTCCCGGCGCCGTTCTCGCCCACCAGGGCGTGCACTTCGCCCTGGCGAAGCTCCAGGCGAACGCCGGCGAGCGCGCGCACGCCCGGGTACTGCTTGTGAACGTCTTCGGCGGCGATGAGAGCTTCTCCAGCCGGTTCGATCCGACCTCCGCCTGGCTCGTCGCGCATCGCCGATCCCTAACGCTTGCTCTTCTTCAGCGGGATGTAGGCGGTGGCGTCCACTTCCAGCAGCGCGTCCGGAGTGGGAAGCAGCTCCAGCACCCGCACCACCGTGCTGGCCGGAGGATCGGCGAAGAAGCTCGAGCGAATGCGGTTGTAGATGGGGAAGTCGCGCAGGTCGCGAAAGTACTGAGTGAGCTTCACCACGTCGGTCAGCGTACCGCCGGCCGCTTCGAGCGTTTCGCGCAGGCGGGTGAGAATGAACCAGGATTGCGCGGCAATCGGCCCGTCTCTCATGTCGCTGGACATCTCGCCAATCTCCCCGGCCTGCTTGCGCGCTTCCTCCGGCAGATCCGCATAGCCGGTGATCACCCGTCCACGCGCCGGATCCGCTGCGACGATGCCGGCGAAGAAAACCAGATCACCGGCCCGCCGGAATGGCGCATAGCGCGACAGCGGACGTGCGGCTTGCGGTTTGGCCATAGCTCCTCCCTGGTCGCCGGTGCCCGGCGTGACACTGCCCTGTGGAAACGCCAATCGGATTGGACAACGACTATGCCAGCGAGCCGCTGCGGGAAAACCACGGGGCCGCGACCAGCTGCCCGGTATCCAGCACGCTGCCGAAGGCGGTGCGGATGCACAGCAGCGCCGCCTCGTGCAGCGCCGGACCGTCCATGGTGTCGACGCAGTCCTGCGCCACGATCACGGCGTAGTCCTTGGAGCATGCCGCCGCGACGGTGGAGAGCACGCAGCTGTTGGTATTGACGCCGGTCACCACCACGGTATTGATGCCATGCCGCGTCAGCACGAAGTCGAGGTCGGTGCCGACGAAGCAGTCGTAGCGCTTCTTGGTATCCACCACCCAGTCGCGGCTTGCATCCAGGAGCTCCGGCATGATGGTGACGCCCGCCATGCCGCGCAAATTGTGCTTGAGCACGTTCTTGCGCGTTGCGCGTGGATCCTCGGCCCGCGTCCGCCAGAACGGATTGGAGCGGATCTCCTCGACGTCGCGGTACTGGGTCAGGAGGTGGACGATCGGGATACCCGCCTCGCGGCACGCGGCGAACAGCCTCGCGTTCGCCTGCACCACCCGTTTCGCACGCTCGGCTTCCAGCGGCATCGTGGCCACCGCGGGATCGAGGTGTCCGCGATGCAGATCGATCGCGACCACCGCGGCTCTGGGAACATCGACTCCAAGATTCATGGGCTCCTCGTCTCGCCGTGCCGCGGCGCGCACACGACAGGAAAAGTAAAAACAATTTTACAACACCCTGCACGCCCTTCTGCGGTGCCGCCGCCGTCCCGGACGCACCCCGCTGGGGCTTCAGTCGCCGCCGGCCTCGAGCTGATCCCCGCAGCGGCTTCAGTCGCTGCCCGCTGCCGCTCCCGTTGCTGCAGTGGTTGCCCTCGAGCGATCGTGATATCGTGGCCCGCCACAATACCACTGCTCCATGGGTCCCACGATGGCAGATATGCTCCTCACTCACGGCTACCTGGTCACCGTCAATGCGCAGCGGGACGTCATCCGCGACGGCTGGATCCGTATCAAGGACCAGCGCATCGACGGCATCGGGCCGATGAGCGCCTTGCGCCCCGATCACGGGGGCGGACCGCCACCGGAAGTCATCGACCTGCGCGGGATGGTGGTGACCCCGGGGTTGATCAACGGCCATAACCACCACTGGGCCAGCCTGTTCAAGAACACCGGCGAAGGTCTGCTGCTCGAGCCCTGGCTCGATCAGGTCACCATCCCGCTGATGCTCAATCTCACCACCGCCGACCTTCGCGTCGCCGCCTATCTCGGGGCTATCGAGCAGATCCATACCGGCACCACCTGCTCGCTGAACCACGCGGTCAACACCAATGACGGCGAAACGATGGAAGCGATGATCAAGCCGGTGCTCGAAGTCGGCATCCGGCAGGTCGTCACCAAGGAGATGCGCGAGACGCCGGACCCGCCGTTCTCCACCCGCTATCCGGCGCGGCCGCACGTGCGCACGCGGCACGAAGAGCTGGCGTTCGCCGAAGAGCTGATCGAGCGCTGGGACGGCGCCGGCGGCCTGATCCATATGGGCCTCGCTCTGGAGACCGGAGCGATGTGGATGCTGCACAACGCCACCTCCGACGAGATGATCCACGCCGGCGTCGACCTCGCACGGCGTCGCAAGCTGAAGATCACCAACCATTGCTCGGCCGGAACGCCGTGGCTGTCGATTCAGGAATTCACCGACGCGACCGGCGGCGGCGACATCGACTACCTGGTCAGGATCGGGGCGATGGCCGACAGCTGGGTTTTCCAGCACAGCCTGCATTTGAAGGATCGCGAGATCGCGGCCATCGCCCGCGCCGGCGCCAGCGTCATCACCAATCCGGCCAGCAACGCCTACTCCTGCGACGGCATCGCCCCGCTCAAGCAGATGTTCGCCGCCGGCGTCAATGTCGGTCTCGGCAGCGACGGCTCCTACGTCAACTGCTCGATGGACATGGTGCAGCAGATGAAATTCTGCGCGCTCATCCAGAACATCACCCATTTCGATCCGGGCCTGGTCACCTCAGAGCGCGCGCTCGAGCTGGCCACCATCGGATCGGCCAAGGCGCTCGGCATCGACCACCTGGTCGGTTCTCTTGAAGTCGGCAAGCGCGCCGACATCGCGGCGTTCGATTTCAACAAGGCGCACATCACGGTCCCCAACCGCATGGTGGGCGCGCTCGTATTCACCGCCCACGGCACCGATGTCGACACCGTCATCATCAATGGCGAGGTGCGGCTGCGCGGCGGTAAGCTCGTCGGTTTCCCGGGGGAAGCCGATGTACTGGCGGAAGCGACGGCGCGGGCGCGTGAAGTGATCGGGCGTGCCGGCCTGACCGACCGTGTGTTTGTCGACTGGCGGAAAGCGCCATAGACCAGGTACGGAACGATCCACATAGCCATAAATCAACATAGGGGAGCCTGACCATGAGCATCGAGTCCTGCCGCCGCGCTGCGGCGGTGTCGGCGTGTGTCTTTCTTGTTGCCGTGAGCGCATTGCCCGCGCACGCCGCCGGACCGCTGAAAGTGGCGGTGCTGCTGCCCGGCAGCGCGGCCGATCACGGCTATAACGCCGACGGTGCCCGCGCCGCCGATGCCCTGAAGAAGGACCTCAAGGCCGACGTGAAGGTCATCGAGAACGTGTCGGTGGCCAACCAGTCCGACGTCTACCGGCAGTTCGCCGCCAGCGGCAGCGACCTGGTGATCGGCTGGGGCGGACAATTCACCGATGGCGCCATGCAGGTCGGCCAGGAATTTCCGAAAGTGAAATTTCTGGTCGTCAACAGCGGTGCGTCCAACGGCAAGAATGTGGCATCGCTCGATCTGGATGTCGAAAACTGGGAGTTCATCGGCGGATGGGTGACCGCGAAGCTGTCCAAAAAGGGCGCGATCGGCTGGGTCGGCGGACAGTGCTTTCCGGCGACGGCAGCGAACATGCATGCCGTCGAGGAAGGGGCGAAATACGCCAATCCCAAGATTCGCGTGGTCTCCACCTTCACCGGCGATTTCGAGGATCCGATCAAGGCGCAGCAGGCCACGCAGGCGATGATCGAAGGCGGCGTGGACGCCCTCACCGGCAACGTGAACAACGGCTACTTCGGAATATTCAAGGCGGCCAGGTCGAACGGCAATATCCCGGTGGTGACGGAGTGGATCGACAACCACGAGCTTGCGCCCGAGGTCATCGTCAGTTCCATCCTGAAAGGTCAGGCACGGTTCGTCGTCGAAGTGGCGAAGGGGGCTGCCGACGGCAGCTTCAAGGGCGCCCATCACCAGTTCAAGCTGCCGGCCAACTGGGGCCCGGTGATGGCCAAGACCGATAAGCTGCCCAAGGACATCTACGACGGCTCGCTCAAGCTGCAGGACGACATCGTCAAGGGCAAGGTCAAGCCCGCGCATAACGAGGCGTGCCCGAAGTAGGAGCTCGACGCAAAAGCACGGCGTGACGGCCGTGAGGACCTCCTCGAAGCATGCGCCGGTTTGCGATGCCGAAAGACGAGCGCCGGCCGGCGGGGCCAGGGGCGGAGCGCGCAGACGCATCAGGAAGCGCGCGTGAACTGCTCCGCCTCGAGGGCATCTGCAAGGCCTTTCCCGGGATTCTCGCCAATGACGACATCTCGCTCGAGCTGAACGCGGGCGAGGTGCACGCGCTGCTCGGCGAAAACGGCGCCGGCAAGACGACGCTCATGGGCGTCGTGTTCGGTCTGCACCGGCCCGATGCCGGCCGCATCCTCGTCCAGGGCGATGAGCTCGGCTTGCGCGGACCGCACGATGCCATCGCGCACGGCATCGGCTTCGTGCAGCAGCACTTTTCGCTCATTCCGACGCTGACGGTGATTGACAACATCGTTCTGAGCGAGCACTACGGGGTGGGACGGAAGCTGTCGCGCAGCGCCTGCCGCGAGGTGCTGCGCGATCTGGAGGCGCGCTACGGCCTGGCGGTCGATCCTTTCGCCCGTGTCGAGCAGCTGGCGATCGGCGAGCAGCAGAAGGTGGAGATCATCAAGGCGCTCATCGCCGAACCGGCCGTGCTCATCCTCGATGAGCCGGCCGCGCTGCTGTCGCTGCAGGAGGTGGAGCAGCTTTGGAAGCTGCTGCGCCAGCTCGCCGACGAGGGCATCGGCATCATTCTGATCGGCCACAAGCTGTCCGAGGTGCTGAAGATCGCCACCCGCATCACCGTGCTGCGGCGCGGCCGCAAGGTGGCCACGCTCGCGGCCCACGAAGCGACCGAATCGATCCTCGGCGAACTGATGGTCGGCGCGCTCAAGCCGCGGCGGCAGTCGTCCGCGACGCCGGCGCGCGAGGCGCCACCCCTGCTCGAGCTCAGGCAGCTCACCGTCGGGGGGGATGCCGCCGGTCATGGCGTGCGGGACGTCTCCTGCAGCGTCGCTGGAGGGGAGATTCTCGGCATCGCCGGTCTCACCGGCAGCGGCCAGGCGGAGCTGCTGGAGGCGATTGCCGGCGTGCGCCGCGTCGAGGGCGGCAGGATCATTCTGGCCGGTGAGGACATCACCCACCTCTCGGTGCGGGCGCGGCAGGCGCGCGGCCTCGCATACATCCCGCCGGATCGGCATCGCGATGGACTGGTCGGCGAGTTGAGCGTGGTGGAAAACCTGGCGCTCGGCGCCGGTGGCGATCCGCCGGTCAGCCGCTGCGGATGGCTGCAGCGGCGGGCGATGAAAGAGCGCGCGGACCGCTCGATCGCGCGCTTCGACATTCGGGTGGCTGACCCGTGGCGCTCCGCCAGGACCTTGTCCGGCGGCAATCAGCAAAAGCTCATCCTCGCGCGCGAGCTGACGCGAAGCAGCCCGGCACGACATGCCTCCGGGCAGCTCGGTCCGGCACCCCGCGCATCGCTTATCCTGTGCTGCTACCCCACCCGCGGACTGGATTTCGCGGCCAGCGCAGCGATCAACGAAGAGCTGCGCCGCTGCCGCGACCAGGGCGCCGCGGTGGTGGTCGTGTCGATCGATCTGGATGAACTGCTCGAGCTCGCCGATCGCATCCTGGTCATGCAGGGCGGACGCATACGCGGCGAAACGGACGCGCGGCAGGCCGACCCGACCCGCCTTGGCATCATGATCGGCGGCGGTGCCGCGGCATGAATCGGTTCAGCCGGGTCGCATCGCCGCTGCGCAACGTGCTGATTTCGCTCGTTGCCATCGTGCTCGCGCTCGTCTGCGCGTCGGTCCTCCTGGTGGCCGGCGGCATCTCACCGCTGCAGGCCTATCGGGCGATGGTCGAAGCGGCGTTCGGCTCCGCCTTCGCGGTCGGCGTGACGCTCGGCAAGACGGTTCCACGGCTGCTGCCGGCGCTCGGCATCGCCCTCGCGCTGCGCGCGGGCCTGTGGAACATCGGCGCCGAGGGGCAGATCTACGTGGGCGCCACGGCGGCCGCGGCGGTCGCGATGTTCACGCCCGACCTCGGCTTTCCCGTTTCCGCAGCCCTCGCCTTGCTCGCCGCCGTGCTGGGCGGCGCACTGTGGGGGCTCATTCCCGGGGTTCTGCGGGCCTATCGCGGCGTGAGCGAGGTGATCACCTCCCTGATGCTCGTCTATGTCGCCGTGCAATTCACCAATTACCTGGTGGAGGGACCATGGCTGGTGCCGAACAGCACCTTTCCGTCCACGCCCATATTCGCTCCATCGTTTCGCCTGCCGATCATCTGGGAGGGCACCCTGGTGAACGGCGGTGTCGTCCTCGCCCTGCTCGCCAGCGTCGTGCTGGGGCTGGTCGTTTCGCGGACGACCTTCGGGCTGTGGCTGCGGGCGATCGGCTCCAACCAGCGCGCCACCGAAGTCCTGGGGCTGCCGGTCCGGCATATGGTGATGGCGGCGATGGCGGCAAGCGGCGCCTTCGCCGGACTGGGCGGGGCAATCGAAGTGCTCGGGATACGGGGGCGGCTGCTGGAAAGCTTCTCGCCGGGCTACGGCTTCCAGGCGATCGCCATCGCGCTGCTCGGCCGCCTGGATCCGCTCGGCATCGTCGGCGCCGCCGTCGTTTTCGGAGCGCTGGAAGCCGGCAGCGCCGGCCTGCAGGTCGCCTCGGCCAACATCTCTTCGGCCATTGCACCGGTCATCGAGGGCTTGGCGGTGATTTTTCTGCTGGTCGGATTGGGTGTGGACGAGCGTCTGGCGCGCCGCCGCCGCACGCTGCGCGCCCTCACCGAGCAGCGCGACCAGCAGAGCGGCAGGACGGCGGCAGCATGACGCTGGACGCCATCGCCCTGCTGCTGAGCGCGACCCTGGGCCTGGCAGCGCCGCTTCTCTACGCTGCCCTCGGGGAAACCATTTCGGAAAAGGCGGGCGTCATCAACATCGGCCTCGAGAGCATGATGCTGGCGGGCGCTTTTGGCGGGGTGTGGTCCTGCTTTGCCTCGCACAGCCTGGTGGTGGGCTTCATCGGCGCCGCGCTCGCCGGCGCGGCAGTCGCCCTGTTGCACGGCACGGTGTGCTTCGTGTTCCGGGCCGAGCAGGTGGTGAGCGGCGTGGTATCCAATATTCTCGTCCTCGGACTGACCACCTACGGCATCGGCGCGGTGTTCGGCTCCAACATGTCGCTGGCCGTCCCCACGCTGGCCGATGTGCCGTTGCCGCTTCTGTCGCAGCTTCCATTCGTGGGGCGGGCGCTGTTCACCCAGAACGTCATGGTGTATGGGGCGTTTCTGCTGGTGCCGCTGGTATGGTGGGCGATTCATCGCACGGCGCCGGGGCTCGCGCTGCAGGCCGCCGGGGAACTGCCGACGGCGGCCATTTCAATGGGGATCGACGTCGTGCGGGTGCGCTGGCTGGCGTTGCTCATGTGCGGTGCGCTGGCCGGCGTCGGCGGCGGCCAGCTGACACTGGCCGGGCTGGGAACCTTCACCCAGAACGTCACGGCGGGCCGCGGCTTCATCGCGCTGGCCGCGGTGGTCTTCGGACGCTGGCAACCGGTCGGCGCGATGATGGCGGTGCTGCTGTTCACCGTGGCCGAAGCGGTGCAGATCCGGGCGCAGGTGTTCGGGATTCACCTGCCCTACCAGTTCCTGGTGATGTCGCCCTACCTCGTCACCACCGTGGCGCTCGCCGTCTTCGTGGGGCGCGGGCGGCCCCCCAGGTACCTCGGCGTCAATCTGTGATGTGGGGCATCAGGCACCATGCTTGCCCTCTCCAACTGAATCGGATCGGGCACCCGCTCGGGCGGTGAAGGTCTTCTGTGCGAGGTCATATGTTCACCCAGCGAAAATTGCAAGGCCGGCGCATCGCTGTCCTGGCGGCGGACGGCTTTGAAAAGGTCGAGTTGACCGTTCCCGCCGCGGCGCTGCGCGCCGCGGGGGCGGAGCTCGACATCGTGTCGCTTCGCCCGGGCCGGATCCGGGGGGTGAATCTGCACGAGCCGGCGTCGCGGGTGCCGGTCGATCGGACCCTGTCCGAGGCCGCTCCGGCGGACTACGACGCGCTGCTCATTCCGGGCGGGTTCATCAATCCGGATCTCCTCCGCCAGTCCGAGGCGGCACGGCAGTTCGTCCGCGAGTTCGACAACGCGGGCAAACCGATAGCGACCCTCTGCCACGGTCCCTGGCTTCTCGCCTCCGCCGGTCTCACCACCAAACGGACGATGACGTCCTGGCCCGGGATACGAGATGACCTCGTGAACGCAGGGGCGACATGGCTGGACGAGGAGGTGGTTCGCGACGGCAACTGGCTGACCAGCCGCGGGCCGCAGGATCTGGTTCCCTTCGTGAAAGCGCTCGTAGACTTCTTTGCCCGCCCTGTCGCCAAGGGGGCCGGAGCTGCGGCGAAGCAGGATTCTTCACCGCAGCGGACGAGTCCGCCCGCACTTGTTCTGCAGGCGATGAGGTGGCTGCCGAAGCCCTCCTTGCGTACGCTGGCCATCGTCGGCGTGGCGCTGATTGTGTGGGGGATGAGCGGCAACCGGCGCCGTTCAACGTGACGTCTGGCGCGGCGTGGTGGTACGGCGAAGAGCGCCGCCGCGTTGAAAACCCGATGATGAACTCCGGGGCTCCGGAACAGGCGTCGGCGCGGGTACTTATTACGCTGGCGTAACGATATTTGCCGCGGCCCTCCCGCGGTATTATTCTTGGCCCCCTTTTTTCCCCTCGCCAAAGCGATGGCCGGCCGTTCATCGATCGACTGGGTGGATGCAGCGAATGGACGACGGCAGAAGTTGCCTGTCCCAGACCTTCGCGTTTCGAGCGGCCACGCCTGGACCGGGGTCACGCTGGAGTGCAGTGACGCAGCGCCGACCGAGCTGCCGGAGGGTTATCTCCTCAAGCACGGTATCCTCCTACACCTTGGAGCGCCGCAGGAGGGAGAAGTCTGGTGGCCGGGTAAAGGATGGACCCGCCTGCGTCTTATGAATTCCAGTCTTGTCATCCTGCCGGCGCGTGTGCCGTACGCCGCGCGCTCGTACGGCGGAGGCCAGTCGGTTGCGATGCAGATCGCGCCGGAACTGGTGACGTCTGTGATATCGCTGGACCGCGGAAAGGCCGTCGACTTTCACGTCGAAGCTGCTCCCACACAGGACCGCCTCATCGAGCAGGCCATGCTGGCCATGGAGGAGGACCTGCGTAACGGGCATCCCGCCGGGCGCCTGTACGGAGAAACTCTTGGCATGGCGATCGCCGCGCAGCTGCTCCGGCGATTCACAGTCCAGAAGTTCGATAAACGCGGCAACTGCGCGCTTTCGCCCGAACTGCTCCGCAGGCTCCTCGAGTATATCGATGAAAATATCGCGACCGATCTCTCTCTCCCGGAGTTGGCCGGTTTTGCCCAGCTGAACGCACACTCGTTCTTCCGCTCATTCAAGCACGCGACCGGGTGTGCTCCGCATCAGTACGTTCTTCTGAAACGCGTCGAGCGAGCGAAGTCGCTGTTGCGCGATACAACAAGGCCCATTGCCGACGTCGCGCTGATGTGCGGGTTTGGCAGCCAGAGCCATCTTGCGACAGCGTTTCGTCGAGCCACGAAGATGTCTCCGCGGGCTTTCCGCAATGCCGCGTCGTAAAGGTCTCCCACTGTAGTTCTTCGATGGGTAGGCCGCCGTCACACCGGCACCCGTTGGGTCTCTGCTCGCGTTCTGGCGGTTGAGCTGGCCAGCACGTTCCGAGAAACGAAAAAACGCAACTTTGCGAGAACCTGGAAGACGCCCTGCCCTCCCTCGGGCTAACCTGGGCTCAGGTGGACGGCGCAGCGATTGACGTCCT
>Ga0070734_10005653_pt1 | contig 10899 bp, 12 predicted proteins | sample Coa_R1_8_FD_66444 | JGI IMG/M metagenome (GOLD analysis project Ga0070734, IMG submission 66444) | Surface soil microbial communities from Centralia Pennsylvania, which are recovering from an underground coalmine fire - Coalmine... | ecosystem: Environmental > Terrestrial > Soil > Unclassified ... | reverse complement strand
CCCACCGACACCCCGCCCCCTACCGCCACCTTTACGGCGACGGCCACCCCCACCCCGACAGCCACTTCCATTCCCACCGGAATCCCGACCTGTGTCACGAACCTATGGCCCGATCCTTTTGTCCCGCTGCGTGCCTTCAACCACACCTTAAAAATAAGCTGTCTTCCCACGGGGTCGCAGGTTACTTTTTACAGCCTGTCCGGGGAGTTGGTGGACCAGGTGAATGAAGCGGGTTCGATGGCCCAATGGGACGGGAAAAACACAGAGGGTACCCCCGCGTCACCGGGGATTTATTACTACGTCATCCAGAACGGCGCCGCCATCCTGGGCCGGGGCAGGTTTTTGCTGGCGCGTTGAGGGATAGGAAAGAATAAAGAAGACATCCGGACCCCTTTCTCCGAGCCTGCAGTCCATAAAAAGGCCATTTTCAACGGCCTGTTTCTTTTGATAAAACCACCCCACTTGTCGATTTCAACCATCCCCGCTCGTCGCTTATTCAAAGGGACAGTTTGGCTGTCCGAGTTTAAAATTTGACAAAGGAGAAACGCGATGAAAGTCATGGTACTGGTCAAGGCGAACAAAGATACGGAAGCGGGAGTCCTCCCCAGCGAGAAGATGCTTGCGGAAATGGGAAAATTCAACGAAGAACTGGTGAAGGCCGGAATGATGTTGGCGGCCGAGGGGCTTCAATCCAGCAAGAAGGGTAAACGCGTCCGGTTTGAGGGAAAAAACAAGACCGTGATCGACGGGCCCTTCAGCGAGACGAAGGAATTGATTGCGGGTTTCTGGATCTGGAAGGTGAAGTCCATGGAAGAGGCCGTTGAATGGCTTAAGCGCGCCCCTTTCGAGGGAGCGGAGGTCGAGATACGCCGGTTTTTTGAGCCGGAGGACTTCGCCCCGAGCGATCCTTCGGGCAAATTGCGCGAAGAGGAGATGAGACTGCGCAAGACCATCGAAGAGAACAACAGGTAGGAACAAAAAGGCCAGGCGAACATCAATCATTTCAACCCGATATGAAAAGAGCCAACCCCTCAAGGTTGGCTCTTTTGGTTTATTCCTGAAAAACCACGGTTTCACGGCCGTTCAAATTCTTGATTTCACTCCCCATATAAGCTAACTTCCCACCATCCTTTTTGGGGGGAACCATGAAAAAGCTCAAATGCCTGTCGGTCTTATTGTGCCTGGGTTTCGGCGTCCTGGCCCTTACCGGCTGTCCCAACAACAGCAACAGCCCATCGGCGCCGGTCACCGTGATCGTGGTTGAGACCCCCACCTATCCGCCCTGCGTGATGAACGGCTTCACCTGCACGCCCTCGGTCACCCCGACCCCTTCCTTGACCCCCACCCTCACTCCCACGCTTACCATAACTCCCACGATCACTCCGACCCCGGCGAATTGGGTCATCACCAGTCCGGTGACCCTGGTCACCGGGCAGTACAGTTACGTTTCCGTGCACGTGCAGGCGGGGGGAATTCTCAACGTGGGCGGGGCGGTGACCCTCAACCTGAGCGGCTATCTGGCGGTGGATGCCGGCGGTACGATCATCGGCGACGGAAACGGCTACCCGATCGAACAAGGACCCGGAGCGCCCACTACCCAGGACGCCGCAGGGGGCAGCCACGGCGGGGTAGGGGGAATGGACAGTGCGGGGGCCACCCCGGGCCCGGTTTACGACAGCTCCACGGCGCCCGCTTCCATGGGCAGCGGCGGCGGCGCGGGGTACGGCCAAAGCCTCTGTAACGGGTCCGGGGGCGGGGGACTCCTGGACGTGAACGCTTCGGGCGGAACGGTGACCTTGAATGGAACCCTTTCCATGAACGGCGGAGATGTTTGCGCGGTCACGGACTATGAGGGCTACGGGGGCGGGGCCGGTGGAACGATCTATATCCAGGCCCAAACCATTACCGGGAGCGGCGTTTTAAGGGCCAATGGTGCGGCGGGGGCGAGTTACACCTATTACAACAACGGCGGCGGGGGCGGCGGCGGGATCATCGTGCTTTCCACCCATTCGTCCAACACCTTCACGGGAACCCTTTCCGTAAGCGGGGGCGCGGCAGGGAATTACGGCACCGGCGGCACCGGCGCCAGTGGAAGCGTGGGGATCACCAACACGACAACCTATTGAGATCGCCTCATTAGAGGAACAAAGGGGTCTCGCCTCTCGTTTAGAGTTTGCTTACCAACTCCCGCTGGCCCCGCCGCCACCGGAAGAACCGCCCCCGAAACCGCCGCCTCCGCCGCCCCAAGAGCCGCCGGACCCGCCTGAAGTGGCGCCCCAAATCCAGCCTTTAGCATTTCCTTTGCGGGCGGTTTTAAGGGCCTTGGGATATCGGAACCCCAGCCAAAGCCCGGCGATGAGGGCCAAGAGACCCATGACCATTAAAGCATCGGCGTTCCAACTCTCCAGGCCTTCCTCCATGATGATCGACGACAGGGGTATCCCCCCGAAAAACAGCCCCCAGACGATGAGAAAGACGACCTTGTCGCTGATGCCCATGCCGACCGCAATCAGGCCAAAGACCACGAAAAGGGAAAAGAACAGGGTTTTGAAAAGCCTGGCCGCAAATTGTCCCCGGGAAACGAGTTCGGGGTGGGCGGCCCGCCAAGTTTGGACCGAATCCGCGCCGGCCACGAAGCGGGCCAGTTGGGTGACCCCCTCCACCGTACCTTTGCCGTAATCCCCTTGCTTGAAGGCGGGGGTGAAGGAATTCCGGATGACCGAGCCGGCTAGGCCGTCGGTAATGACCCCCTCCAGGCCGTAGCCCACTTCCACCCGCATTTTCCGCTCTTGTGGACAGATAAGGACCAGCAGGCCGTTATCCTTGCCCTTTTTTCCGATGCCCCATTTCTGGAAAAGGCGGTTGGCATATTCCTCCACGGTCATTCCCTCCAGGGAATTGACCGTCACCACCGCGATCTCCGCAGTTGTCTTTTTCTCGAGGCCGGTGATGACGTCGTTCAAGCGGGTCCGGCTATCGGCATCGAGGACATTGGCGAAGTCGTTGACATAGCCATGCGGGGAAGGAAATGAGACGTCCGCCAGGCAAGCCGAAAGCGAAGCCAGGGCCATCAAGGGAATGAGGAAGAGTTTCCGGAACATGGGCCTACCATAAGCCAAAAGGACGGATTGAAAAAGCGTAAAAGGGGGGGCGAACCTATGGAAAACACTTCACCCGGTGCGGGGATACCAGCCATGGACGCTGAGGTTTCCGGCTTCATTTTTCCACCCTTCGATTTTATTGCAACCCTTCCGGCCTTCCCGCGTATTAATTCATAACGACCTATGGATAAAGGCGGATAGCCCATGGAACACCTGAATTTGATTCTTTATACGCTGGCAGGGGCCCTAGCCCTCGTTGAAATTTCCTGGCGCTGGCTGTGGCCCAGGGAAAAACGGAGCCCGCGGTGGGCCCGGTGGATGGAAACGGCGGATTCCTTTTTTGTGGCCCTGGTCATCGCCCTTGGCTTGCACGCCGTCTGGGTACAGCCCTTCAACATCCCCTCCGGATCCATGGAGAACACCCTGATGACGGGGGATTACATCCTGGTGAAAAGATACGAGTACGGTTATTCGCTCTGGAACCGCACGGCCCGTTTCCTCGAGTTTCATAAGCCCCAACGCGGCGAAGTGGTGGTTTTCGTCTACCCCAAGGACCATTCCGTCGATTTCATCAAACGCTGCGTGGGGGTGCCGGGGGACGTGATCCTTTACCGGGACAAGGTGCTTTACGTCAACGGTATCCGCCAGGAGGAGCCCTATGTGACGCATATCTTTCCCGACGTGCGGAAGGTTGGAAATCCGCTGGAGCCGGCGGGGGACCCCGGTTCGCCCACGGAATATTGGGCGAAAAGCAGCCGGGATAATTTCGGGCCGGTTACGGTGGAGGCGGGCCACTATTTCATGATGGGGGACAACCGGGACAACAGCCTGGATTCCCGCTATTGGGGGCAGCTGGATGAAAAGCTGATCAAGGGAAGGGCCTGGTTCATCTACTGGCATGCGGTGGGTTTTGTTCCCGACCTGCGCAGGATGTTCACGGCCATCCGGTGACGCAAGGGCGGCGGCCGGGGCGTCCAAAGAAGGGGCGCCGTTACGCCCCCCGGCCATCCGGGAGGGCGTTGTAAGTTGATTCAGGGGGATTCCTTGGAAGATCGGGACATCATTCTTAAGGTGCAAGCCGGGGACCGGGAGGCCTTTGCCCTTCTCGTGGAGAAATACCACCGACCCCTTTTGAATTTCATCTACCGGCTCCTGGGGAACCCCTCCCTCGTGGAAGACCTGGGGCAGGAAATATTCCTCAACGCCTACCTCTCCCTGGGACATTTCAACCTGGACCGCGGGACCCCTTTTTCCGCCTGGCTTTTCACCATCGCCCGGAACCGCGTTCTCACCGAATTGCGCAAGAAAAGGTGGTTCCTGCCTTTGGAGGATTTCCCCCACCTGCCCGCGAAGGAAACGGGCGCGGAGGAGCGCCTGGCGGCCCAGGAAAGGGAGGCGGCGCTTTGGGAATGCCTTGGGGTGCTTCCCGAACCCTACCGCAGCGCCCTTATGGGCCAGCTGGAAGGGCTCACCGGCGTGGACCAGTCCCGGTCCCAAAGGACGCCGTTGGGCACGGTCAAGGCCCGGTTATTCCGGGCGAAAAGGATGTTGAGGGACGCGTTGGAAAAGCGCTTGGGAGGTGGATGAAAATGGGGAATTTCGAACCTTCGGGGGATTTTGTCGCGGCCGTCATGAGCAGGATTGAACGGGCCGAAAGGCGGGGCGGGGGATGGGGGCGCTATCTGCGCCCTGACCTGTTGCGCCTGGCGGTCACGGCCTCGGCTTTGCTGGGATCCATCCTCGCGGCCAATCCATGCCATTAGGCCAAGGGGAAAGGGAGGGCAGGCGTACCAGCAGTAGCAACAGTTATGGGTTCTATTCGACCGGAACCTCCGGATTCTTAATGTCCGCTTCGTCCGGGGCGGCGGGTTTTCCTCCAACCATTACCAATAGCCTGATCAACAACGAACTCGGCGGCGGGGTCGCGTTTATGCCTTTCGTCCTCAACGGATGCCCCTGAGGCATTCAGCCCGGATGCCCTGCCTCCGGGGTCACCCGAAATAAAAAAGCCGACCCTTTTGGTTTATTCCTTGGAAATTGTGTTTCTGCAGCGGCCCAGCTCTTTTATTTCTTAGGGGCGCAAATATAGAATGCCCTCTAAGGGCTGTAGACTATGTGATCATTTCCTATATGGAGTTCCATATGCCTGAAAACGAGAATAGGCCTGACGATAGAAATCGAAACGATGATAGTTGGGAAAATTACCAGCGGTGGAACGCCGAATATCGAGCCGAGCATGTTGCCTTAGGAAAAGGCGGCTTCGGCCGGGTATTGTTGGGACTTTTCTGGATTATCCTGGCAGGAGCTGTTTACGCCGGCATCGCCACCTTGCTTGGGAAGGATTTTGGGGAAGCGGTTTTGGAAGCCATGGTCGGCGTGGCGGGAGCCGTCATGGCCATCGGTATTGGCTACGCCATTTACGCGGCGATCATTTCGAATTAAAAGACCGGACAACAAAAGAGCCAACCCCTGGCCGGTTCCCCTTTGGAACCGGCACAACCACCCGTTGTCCGTTTATGCGGCCAAGGGCGATAAAGATCATCGAAGCGCGGGCTTCGGATTGTGGCCTCAGCCCAGGTGAGGGGTTGGCTCTTTTGTTTTTAACGTGGTTTGGGACAGGCCCGCATTTCTTTCCCATCCTAGGGGATCAGGGCCCGAAGGTTTCGATGCGGTTATCGTAGGTATCGGTGGCCAGGATGTTGCCCAGGGAGTCCACGGCCAGGGACTGGGGCCCGCCCGAGCTGGAGAATTGGGCGTTGCCCGTGCCCAGGCTTCCGAAATTGGTCAGGTGGGTCCCGCCGCCGGTAAATACCTGGACGCGCTGATTGGCCGTATCCCCCACGTAAATATTCCCGCTGGAGTCCACCGCGATCGGTTGGGGGTTGAAGGTTACGGCCGCGGCCACCACCGTGACCGGGCTCCCGCCGGGCGGCAGGTATTTGATGACCTGCCCGCCGCTGGAAGTGACGAAGAGGTAACCCGAGGAAGCGTCCGCCGCCAGGCCCAGGGGGCGGTTGGGCGCATTGGGAAGGGGATAAACCGTGACCGGCGCCCCGGTATTGTCGAATTCCTGGATGTCGCTATTGAGGTAGTCCCCCACGAAGAGGTGCCCCGAGGCGTCCACCGCCAAGCCCGCCGGATCGCTTCCAAAATTGAAAGCCACCCCGGACTGGCCGGTCACCGAACCGGACGCCGCCCCGCTGGACAAGACATAGCGGTCCACCTTGTTTTGGCTGTAATCCGAAACGTAAAGGTAGCCGTTGGCATTGTCCACCGCGACCCCGCCTCCCTGTGTCAGCCCCGAAAGGGTGAAGAGGGCCAGGGACACCCCGGAAGAATTGTAACGGTAGAGGCTGTTGGAACCCGCCGCCACATAAAGGTTGCGGCTCGAATCCACCGCGATTCCCAAGGGGTAATAGGGAAGCACCGCGGTTGGATAATTGCTGGGGTTGTTCGATTGGAAGCCATGGGTGGCTACCGGCGTGGAAGTGATAGTCGGGGTACTGGAAACGGTGGGAGTCGGAGTGGTAGTGGCGGTTGAAGAAGGAGTGCCACTGGGGGTAAGAGTGGCGGTTTTGGTAGGCGTTCCCGTGAGGGTCGGTGAAGCTGTATTGGTGGGAGTGCCTGAAGGCGTTGCGGAGACCGCCGGGGTCGGGGTATCGGTGCTGGCGGGGGTCGTGGGGGTGGATTTCGATCCGCAGGCCGGGAAAAGGACCGCCAAGAGAAGGCAGGGCAAAGCGACCAGCACTCCTGCCCGAAGGATCTGCTTCATAGTCTTTCTCCTTTTTAAATCACGATGAATGGGCAGGGGAGGATGAAGTGAGCGGAGTATACCAAGGCCGCTTCTAAAAAGAGAGGGACCCGGATGAAATGGGGGTGGCGTTTTCCCTTAGTTTATCCTTGCCCCGTGACCGATTGAAAAATGCATCCCGCCGGCCTGGGAAAGATTAAGATGACGGGCAAGGGTCGAAGGCCGGATCCATTCCAGCTGAAACCCGGCCGGTCCTTATATCTGCCGAATTATCTGGAGTTCCCTATGAAGAAAGTCTTTCTGCTTTTGTTCCTCGGGTTGTTGCTGCTTTGGGTTACGGGGATTGTTTTAGAGAACTTTTTCAACGTCGACCTGGACAAGTATTTCAACCGGAGCTTCCCGCCAACCCAAGCCGCAGTGCCGGCCGCCGCACCCGCCGCTGAAAGTGCGCCTGCCACCGATGCCCCGCCTTCGGACTGGAAGACCTATCACAACGACGACTTTCACTTTTCCATTACCGGCCCCTACGAATGGAAGGCATCGGATTCCTCGGCGCCCACTACCTTCAAGGGTATCGTGGCGAAGGGCTTCAGCCCGGACCTGAAATTCGTCGTCCAGGTCATGGCCCATGAAATGCCGAGCGCCAACATCGACCTCAACAAGGCTGCGGACCAGCAGGTCAAGGCGCTCCAACTGATGGATAAGATCATGGTGAATCTCCAAGTGACCACCAGCCCGGTGACCGTGGCGGATACGCCGGGCCTCCTGGTTCAAGGAACCTATCAGGCCATGGGCAAGGTTGACGAGGAAATGAAGACCTTCAACATCGCCAAGGGGACCACCTTGTTGGCCGTCATGTTCCAATACCAACCCAACGATGAGAACAGGGCCACGGCGGATAAAATCGTCCATTCCTTGAGTTTTTCGAATTGACCGGGGTGAAGCCTGCCTGAAGTCTTTTGGATGGGATATCATTCTTTAAAGGAGAGTGGAAAATGCGGGGACTTCTATTTTCATCGATGGCAATTTTCTTGTGGACGACATCAGCTTGGCCCCAATCCTCCGCTTCCGTCAGCATCGGCCCCGCCCCCTGGACCCCTCCTCCGGGACAGCATGACCGCATTACCCCGCTGGAAAAACACATGGGGTTTCTGTCGAAAAGAATCACCCTGGCCCTGAAGGCCGGGAAAATCACGAAAGACCAGGCCAAGGCCCTCCGTAAAAAGGTAACGGCCGTCTATGAGTCCGAGCAAGATGCCTACCGAGAAAACGGCCACCGCAAATTGACCGAATCCCAGGAAAAGAAAGCTTATGAGGTTTTAAACGAAGCCGCCCAGGCTGTTGATGCGGTTTTAGGCGCGCCCTGAACCGGAAAAAATATCCGGGTAGGAGCATTGTAGGCGAAGTTCACCACTTTACCGCCCTGGTTCCTTGTTTTGATCCTCCTGTTTCCCCCGAAATGCAACAACATTCGCCGTCCGGATATCCCCGGGCCGGAGATATAAAAATTTCCCGGAGACATGCGTGCTACGATGGATCCACGTCGAGCATGAAGGAGGTTCACCATGGCAAAGAAAGCGAAGAAAGCCGCCAAGAAGAAAAAGAAGCGCTAAGCACAAGCCAGCGAATTGTTTTTGCAGTTTTAAGCAAAAGCCTGGGCGGCAATCCCGGGCTTTTTTATGGGCTTTTTCCCACCTTCCATCGAAGCCTTCAATGTGACAACCGCCGTTTTTTAGCGCAAGGCAACCCCGCGATTTCAACGGCGTTCATAGGGGAAATCCCCTATGGCCCGCAAAACCAAAGCTGTGGAAATCTTTGGGGCAGGGACTGTTGCAGGGCCGCTTTATTTTCCCGTTCTATATCCTTTTGCCATCCGCCCTCCTATAGTGAGCCCAAGACCTACCCGGCTCGAGCCTCCCGCCTTTTCCCCCCGAGTTTCTCGCCCCTTGTTCGTCCCGAAAGGAAGCAACCGCATGAGGATTTATATCGACCAGGTTTTTGAAAGCATGAAGAGGGAAGAGACGGTGATCCTGAACGTCCTCCCCCAAAGCGAATTCCGGAAGCTCCATATCACGGGGTCGGAAAACCTGCCCCTGGGGAAGGACCCGGAAGCCTTTTGCCAGGAGGTGGTGGAAAAATACGGCCGGAAGAAAAATTTCATCGTCTACGGCGAGCGTTTCGGCCTTTTGGACAGCTATATGGCGGCCCGGGCGCTGGAAGAAAAGGAACTCCAGGTCCTCAATTATTCAGGCGGAATAGAGGAATGGTTCCGCTCCGGCCTGCCGGTGGACGGGACCCAAATCCATCCCGAACCGGAGCAGGGCGCGTGAAACCGTCTCGTGCCGTCTGCCAAAGCTGCGCCGCGCCCATCCTGAAGGACTACGACAAGGGCACGGAGAAGGACGGCTCCTCCACGGAGCTCTATTGCCGGCGCTGTTTCTCCTGGGGCGGCTTCACTGAACCCCGGATGACGGCGGAAGAGATGCACGAGATCGTGCGTACCCGCATGATCGGGTTGAAGTTCCCCAGGTTCCTCGCCAAACTCTCGGCGAACGGCGTCTACGACCTCAAACGCTGGGCGGTGAGCAAGGCCTAGGGCCTCCAGGGGGTCCGGCACTTCGCCGATCCACCCTTCGTTTCGCCCCTTTTTCGGCCCCCAACAAAAAGCCAACCCTCAAGGTTGGCTTTTTTTATTCCAGAATAAGGTTGTTCCGGCCGGGGCCTTTTCCGTTATTTTTTCAGTCCGACCCCGCCGTGGTCGTCTTCTTCCGTTTCCGCCTGCGGGATGGGGGCCACCGCCACGACCGTGAACAACCCCACGCCGTCGTAAACCGCCCGGACGGCGTTCTTTTCGGCGCCCAGGGTCAGGACCCCCTCGTCCGTCCAACGGTTGGTCCCGCCGCCGCTTTCCAGGCGGACGACCCGCAGCTGCCGGTTGCCCTTGACCAGCCGGGGATCGTAGGGCACGGAAATTTCGGTGGTCAGGGAAACCTTCTTAAATTCCGCCGAGGGGACGTCCTTGAACCCGCAGACGGCCCCCACGAAGGTTGCGTTCACGAAGCCGGCTTTTCCATCCATTTCCAATTGGTTGTTTCTCTTCATAAAGGCTTCCTGTTCCTGGTTGCTGTAAAGGACGGGATTCAATTGGGAGGCCCATTGGGTCTTCGTCTCCGCATCGCCGAACTGGGCGACGACCTGGAAAGAGGATTCCACCGGTCCGTTGATGTCGGTGGCCCAGCCTTCCTCATTGGGGCCGCAGACTTCGCAGGGGTTGGGCGGGCATATGTAACAAGTGGCGGGGGGAATGCCCCCGATACCGGGAATTTCACCCTGGAAGGGACCCTGGGGGCCCCAGCTGTAAATAATGGAGACGGGGATGTGGTAGCAGGCGCTCATGGAATCGACGGTGAATCGCGTTTGGGAGGGCCTGGTGTGCTGGAGAACGGGGGAGCTGAGATTAACGGCGGCAACGGCGACCTGGACCGGCAGTTGGATCGAGGCCCAACCCGACAGGTCCAGGACGGCTTTTCCGAGGGGGTCCGTTGTCCGGTTAAAAGTAGCCGGACCGTTGGAGGAAGGCGAAGGGTTGACGACGAAGCGGATCCGCTGCCCGGACAACGGCCTCCCCGTAGGCCCGGTCACCCGGGCTTCCACGGCCCCTTTTTGACAGCCTCCCTGGGAAGTCAATAAGGGAACGCCCGGATAGTAGAAATAGCTGTAGTGGTCCGTGAAAGTAACCGCGCTATCGCCCTTGTAATCGTGGACGGTCACGTCCACCGTGCTTCCGGGGGTGCCGGGCGGTGAGGTGGCGTAAAGGGTGGAGGCGGAAGCCACCTGCACGTTCGAGGCGGGGCGGAGGCCGAAGAGGACGGTGGTGGGCGGCCCCAGGGTGGTGAAGTTATCGCCGGTGATGGTGACGGGCGTGCCACCGGTAAAGAGGCCCGCATCGGGATGGACCGACTGGACCGAAGAGGCCAGAACCGGGAAGGCGATCAGGTTCCCATCCTCATTGAGGGCGGCATTATGGGCGCCGAGCCAGTCGGCATA
>Ga0070734_10005652_pt1 | contig 10899 bp, 11 predicted proteins | sample Coa_R1_8_FD_66444 | JGI IMG/M metagenome (GOLD analysis project Ga0070734, IMG submission 66444) | Surface soil microbial communities from Centralia Pennsylvania, which are recovering from an underground coalmine fire - Coalmine... | ecosystem: Environmental > Terrestrial > Soil > Unclassified ... | reverse complement strand
GAGCGGCTTCGGCTTGGATTTCGATTTGGCCATCTGCACTGCGTACCGGCTGAGCCGACACGCGCACCTTCGACAGGGGGCTTTCTGGCAAAACCGGCCAGAAGTGGGGCACTCTCAAGCTTTACTTCGCTGCAGACTTCCCCAGGTATTTTCCGACAAGGAGATTCAGCTTCTTCTTGGTCGCTGCAGGAATCTTGGTGCGATCGGTCTGAATGGCGTGTGCCAGAGCTGAACCGCATTTGCAGGCCCGCTCTCGGGGCATACCGGCGACGGTCGCGGCTACGACTTTGCAGGCGTTCTCGGCATTCTTGATCAGCACGGCGACGATCTGGTCCACCGTGACAGAATCATGGTGCGGATGCCAGCAGTCGTAGTCGGTGACCATGGCGGCGGTTACGTAACAGATCTCTGCTTCGCGCGCGAGTTTAGCTTCTTGCAGGTTGGTCATGCCAATGACATCCATGCCGAAGCCGCGGTAAACGTTCGATTCGGCTTTGGTGGAAAACTGTGGTCCTTCCATGCAGAGATAGGTTCCGCCGCGCTTGCCTACCACGCCCACTTTCTTGCAGGCCGCTTCGACGACACTCGACAGTTCGGAGCAGATGGGATCGGCGAAGGCAATATGAGCGACGAGACCATTGCCGAAGAACGTGTCGACGCGATGGCGAGTGCGGTCGAAGAACTGGTCGGGGATGACGAACTCCATGGGCTTGTGTTCTTCCTTGAGCGAACCGACGGCAGAGACGGAAACGATGCGCTCCACACCGAGTTGCTTGAATCCGTGAATGTTGGCGCGGAAGTTCAGTTCGGTAGGCAAAATGCGGTGGCCGCGCCCGTGGCGGGTAAGAAAGGCGACTTTCCGCCCTTCGAGCATCCCGCAGACGTAAGCGTCTGAAGGCGTGCCAAATGGCGTTTTGAGCCGAATCTCTTTGATTTTTGTAAGTCCGGGCATGGAGTACAATCCGCTGCCGCCGATGATGCCGATTTCCGCTTGTGCCAAGAGATCCTCCAGAAAAAATATGCTGACAGCGCAAACCCGCGATTATACAGGAGGGAATTTTCGCGCTGAGCCGGGTTTTCTCGAGCACTCCAGCCACAAACTAAGGCTTCAACCACGAAGCGCGGTAGGTGGACGAAGGAAAAACCGACCGGGAGACAGTTACTTCCCGAAGACTTCTTTTTCTAGTGGCGCGGTCGTTGCAGAGTCGAGACTTTCGCTGATGAACACCATATCGCCTTGTTGCTCGATGACGACTGGGCCCTCTTCCGTGTTCCATGCGTGGCGTCCGCTCAAGGGGTGGAGCTTCAAATCGTGCTTTGTGTCTTGTTCTTGAGAGGCCGGATCCTGAGAGGGTGGCGATGCGGGTGCAGGATCACCGACCTGTTCCGCTCGTTTGTAGCGCTGTTTCAGCGAGTCGGCGTAGACGGCTGCAAACTCGGCGGCTTTCTCGGGGGTTGACCAGCGCGAAACGTACAGCAGCCCGAGAGGTCCTGCTTCGTTGGCTTTTGGTTTCGCCGCATAGTAGTAGCCGCCACGCCATGCGGGATAGATCTGCTTCGACAGCACCTTGCCCACATACTGGTCCATGAGAACGGCAACGTCGAACTCGCCCATCGCGCCGATATCAAACTTCGTGTACTCCTTGAAATCGCGCTTGAAGTCGGCGACGGGCATCGGTTCGATTCTCTCGCCGGCCAGGTAGGTTTCCGGTTGCATGATCTGCCGTGTGGTGTGTGGAGGATTCTGGAGTAGTCCGGCAAAGGCCTTTTCTTTCCCGGACTGCTGCATCAGTTTGACCACGAATTCCATGCCGTAGCTGTAAGGGAAGGTCATCGACTCTTTCAGGAAGATCGGGGCTTCGTTGAAGACCTTGGTTCCGGGAGAACCGGAAAGCGTTTCCTCCTCCATGGCGTCGAGCAGGTTCGGCGAGTTGGTGATGGTGTGGCCCGTGGGCGCGAGCGCATACTGGAACATCATTGCCTGGGCTTGGCCTTCGACCACGGCTTCGCGGACATCGTCGATCTCATCGTTTTCGATGTCGCGGGGCGTGGGATTTTTGCGGATCTCGCCGAGATCCTTGTCGCCTTTCTTCATCCATTTCTCGAGCCCGATGGATTGATCCTGCAAGGCGTGCGTGAGCTCGTGAGCCATCACGGGTTCCTGCTCTTCAATCGGCACCCAGTCGAGCAGGTTGACCGTCTTCGTCTTCGGATCGTAGTAGCCCGCGACTTCTTCTTTCAGCAGTGCAACCAGGAATGTCTGCAGATCGAAATCATGCGGCAGTAGACCAAATTTTTTCAGCACGAGCTCGGAGCGGCGCAAGCGCTTTACGTCTTCATCGTTCAGATGCTTGGTCAGATAGGCGACCACTTCGTCGCGGCTGGTCAGGCGGCGCTTCACTTCCTTCCTGATGGGCAAGCCGGTCTGCTTGCTGTCGAAATCGAGGATCTCGTCAACCGAGTGGAATAGCTCCTCAGCCTGGCGAGGGGTGATCTTGGGCTCCTCTTTTTCCTGATCCTTTTCCTGATCTTTCGGGGACTCCTGGTCCTTCTGCTGTTCTTTTTGCTCTGGAGTTTGAGTGGGAGGCGGGGCTGGCTTAGTTTGCTGCGGCGCAGCTTGGGCGGGGTCCTTGTCGGTCGGCTGCGGGCTTTGGGCGAGCGCAGAAATCCCACTGGTCGCGAGCGCCAGTATGACCCAGAGAATCAGCCACCCGGCCGATCGGGAGTGCCGTTGGATTCGACTCATTTCCATTGAGTGTATACGTTTCGGTATGGTTTCTGTCGTGAACACCGAAGGGCCGGTCAATCTTTGGACGTCGCGCGAGCACGTCCGTAACTATTTGGGGCGCGCCGACTCGATTAGCCATCGCGGAGAAGGCGAAGCCGCGCTGCTGGAATTGGTGCCGCCGCAGGCGCAGCGGATCCTCGATCTGGGCACGGGTGATGGGCGCCTGTTGGCGCTGGTCCAGGTGGAACGTCCGGACAGCGATTGTGTGGCGCTCGACTTTTCTCCCACGATGCTGGAGGCAGCGCGGAAGCGCTTTGCGAATGATCGGAGAGTCTCCGTGCAGACGCAGAATCTGGATGAGATTTTGCCTGACCTGGGCAGGTTTGATGCAGTCATTTCCGGCTTCGCAATTCATCATCTCGTGCACGAGCGGAAGCGGTCGCTTTACCGGGAGATTTACGATCTGCTGAATCCGGGCGGGGTATTCTGCAATCTGGAGCACGTGGCATCGCCCAGCCCGCGACTGCACGAGGGATTTTTGTTGCGCATCGGTTTCACTGTGGAGACGGAGGATCCGTCGAACAAGTTGCTGGATCTGGAGACTCAGCTGGGTTGGTTGCGCGAGATCGGTTTTGTGGATGTGGATTGCCATTGGAAATGGCGGGAATTGGCGCTGCTGGCGGGGGTGCGAGCGTAGTCTCAGGTAGTAGGGATCGTTCGAGTTGGCCCATGACGACGTAGCCCTATACGCCGACCTGTTGAGCCACCCACTCACCCGCTTCCCTCGTACCAGACTTTCCGCCGATATCGTGCGTAGTCTTCTTCTGACGCACGGCTTCGAGCACCGCGGCTTCGATCTTGTCGGCTTCTTTGGCGATTCCCAAATGCCGCAGCATCATCGCGGCGGTCAGGATCGCGCCGAAGGGATTCGCCTGATTTTTTCCTGCGAGAGGTGGGGCGGACCCGTGCACGGGTTCGAACATAGACGTGCGGCCGGGATGGATGTTCCCGCTGGCCGCCATGCCGAGGCCGCCCTGCAATCCTGCAGCGAGGTCGGTGATGATGTCGCCGAACATGTTATTGGTGACGACCACGTCGAACTGGCGCGGATCGCGGACCATCTGCATACAGAGCGCGTCCACATACATGTGCTGCGCGGTGATCTGCGGATACTCGCTGCTGACCTCTTTGAAAACACGTTGCCAGAGACTGCCGGCGTGAGTCATCGCATTCGATTTGTCGCACATTAAGACCTTGACGCGCGGCGAGCCGTCGAGTTTGCGGTGCTCGCGGCAATATTCGAAAGCGTAGCGGATGATCCGCTCCACGCCTTTGCGCGTATTGATGTCTTCCTGCGTGGCGATTTCATCGGGAGTGCCCTGCTTGAAAACTCCCCCGGCATCGGTGTACACACCTTCGGTGTTTTCGCGAAGTACGACAAAATCCACATCTTTTGGTTCGACTCCTTTCAGAGGACACAAGGCGGAGTCGAGCAGCCGTACCGGACGCACATTCGCGTAGAGATCCATTTTGAAGCGCATGCCGAGCAGAATCTCTTTGGCGTGGATGTTCGTCTTCACCCTCGGGTCGCCAAATGCCCCGAGAAGGATCGCGTCGAAGTCGCGCGCGAGCATGGCGAATCCATCCGGCGGCACCGTGGTTCCGTCGCGCAGATAACGATCCGCGCCCCAATCGAACTCGGTCAAATCCACAGGAGCGCCCGTCGCCTGGATCACACGAACGGCTTGGGGAATGACTTCCTTGCCAATCCCGTCTCCGGGGATCACAGCAATCTTTCTGGTTGCTGGCCTTTGCTGGTCGTTTTTCGAGTGCACGGCAGGAACGTTAACACAATCGCTATAATCGAATCATTGGTATGGCTCGGGTAACGGCATTACAAGCTCACGGGGAAGGATTGGGCGCCAAGCGACTGGGCGAGTATCGCGGCGCGACTGCGGCCGCCTGCTTCTCTGATCCGCAGCAGGAACTGCGGGCAATGCGCGCCGCCTGCGGCGTCTACGATCTAGGGTATCGGGCGAAAATCTCGCTGACCGGCGACGATCGCATACGCTGGCTCAATGGCATGGTGACGAACAACATCCGCGATCTGGCCGCGGGAAGCGGCGTTTACGCCTTCCTGCTGAATCCGCAGGGACACATTCTCGGTGATCTGTATGCCTACAATCGCGGCGAGTCAATCACCGTCGATACCGACGTCAGCCAGGTCGAGAAGATCCTGGCCACCTTCGATCACTACATCATCATGGATGACGTTGAGGTGACGAATCTCGCTGAGCACCTGACGGCAATCGGATTGGCGGGACCGTCGGCCCGCACAGTGCTGCGCTCGATAGGGCTGGAAATCGCCGAAGTGCCGCCTCTGCAACTTCACGACGTGCAGTGCGAGTGCGACTGCGGATGCGTCCAGTGCACGATTGTGCGTGGCGAGGACACGCCGGAAGAGTCTTTCGAGATCTGGCTTGCTCCTGCACAGGTTCGAGCACTGTGGGATGCGGCAGTAAAAGCTGACGCGACTCCGGTCGGTTTTGAAGCGCTGGAGATGCGGCGGGTTCTCGCTGGGATCCCGCAATATGGAGTCGACATTCGCGAACGAGATTTGCCGCAAGAAACCGGACAGGATCGGGCTTTAAATTTCAACAAAGGGTGCTATATCGGCCAGGAAATCGTCGAGCGCATACGGTCCCGGGGGGCAGTGCATCGCGGGTTTGCAGGATTCCTGCTTGAGGGGACGGCTTCGATTGCGGGCGGCACGAAAATCCGGTCCGGAGACAAAGATGTTGGTGAGATTACCAGCACGACTGCGGTCGGAACTTCTGGCGGAGAAAAGAGTGTAGCGCTTGGGTACATTCGGCCTGAATTCATCGTTCCGGGGCGTCAGGTGCAAATCGGGGACGCGAAGGGCACCGTAATCTCGTTTCCTTTCGACGAGCATTCCCAGACTAGCGAACCAGCACTCGGACAGCGCCGCGCCTGAAATTTAATTTCGAATCATTTCTTGGGGAAGAATTATGGCTGAGAAAAAAACTGAATCCGGATTCACCGTAACCGATCGTCGATTGTTCACTTCGGAGGGCGAATTGCGCAAGGATGCCTCCGAAGAACAGGAGGCGCCAAAAGCCGTGCCACCAGCTCCGCAGGAAGCGCCAAAAATGCCTCCGCCGGCAGCCCAGACTGGTACCGCTCCAGAGCGCAATATGCCGGAGCCTCCCACCGCTGCCGAACAGGAAGAAGGCGCGGCCGCGTATCGCGCATCGTCGAAGGATTTGGATTCGGAGGTCGAGTTGAGCGGTCACTCCGCCAAGGATTTCGAGATGACCTTCGAGCGCTTCCTGGCTTCGCTCTACATGACGGCTATGATGCAGCTCGGCCTGATGCGCGAGCAGGGAGCGCAGCCGCGCGTGGACATACTAGGCGCACGGCAAACCATCGATACGATCAGTCTCATCGCGGAGAAAACAAAGGGAAACCTGACGCCGGCGGAACAGAATTTCCTGCAAAACAGCTTGTATGAGCTGCGCATGGCGTATGTCGAAGTGACCAACGCGCTGGCGCGCCCGCCGCAAAAAGGCCCCGCCACGGGAACGGGCGGACGTTAACCTTGGTTCGCAGCGAAGTTCATAGCAAAGAGAGAGAATAGCGGGAAGATGAAAGCAATCTTGACCGTGCTGGGCAGTGGGACCTCGATGGGCGTGCCCACGCTCGGATGCGACTGTGCCGTGTGCCACTCCAACGATCCGCACGACCGGCGCACGCGGCCCTCCATCATGCTCGAGTACGCAGGCAAAGTCGTGCTCATCGATACGACTCCTGATTTCTATACGCAGGCGATTCGCGAAAACATCACGCGGGTGGATGCCGTGCTCTATACGCACACGCATGCCGATCATATCCTCGGGATTGACGATCTGCGGCCGCTCAGCTATCGACACAAGCCGAACAAACTGCCTCTGTATGCGCGTCCCGATGCGGCGGCTTTTCTGCGGAAGATGTTCGCGTACATCTTTGAAGCGGATTACAAATTCGGCGGACTGCCGTTGCTTGAACTTAGGCCGATTGATGGTCCGGTGAATGTGTTTGGAGCAGAGTTTGAGCCGGTGACGCTGATCCATGGGGAAACGCAGATTTACGGCTACCGCTTCGGATCGGCGGCATACCTCACGGATCACAGCGAGATTCCGGAACCGTCGATGAGGCAACTTGAGGACCTTGACGTCCTTTTTCTGGATGCGCTGCGGCACAAGCCCCATCCAACGCACTCGACGGTGAAGAATTCGCTGGCCATCGTGGATCAGCTCAAGCCGAAGCGAGCCTTCTTCACGCATATCTGCCATGATCTGGCGCACGAGGCGACCAACGCTTCCCTGCCCCGGCATGTGCGACTCGCGCATGATGGGATGAAGCTGGAGTTTGAGATTTGATTTCTAATTTCTGATTGCCGATTGGCGATTGCTCCGACTGATCCTCGGGCGACAGTGGTTTGCACTCGGAAATTGATAATCGCAATTTTATGCAGGTATTTCACAAACTCGAGGACGTCCCTGCGGACTTCGGTCCTTCGCTGGTGAGCGTGGGAAATTTCGACGGCGTGCATCGCGCGCACGCGCATGTGCTTGGCGAGATTGTTGCGCGCGCCCGGCAGAGCGGAGCGAAAGCGGTTGCGGTGACGTTCGAGCCCCACCCGGCGCGGATTTTGCGGCCGGAGTCTAGCTTAAAGCTCCTCACTCCCACGCCGGAGAAACTCCGCCTGCTGGCGCAAACTGGAATCGACGCTGTGCTGCTTCTCCCATTTGGACGCGATCTCTCTCTGATGACGCCCCGACAATTTGCGGAACGCATTCTCAAGAAGAGACTGCACGCCCGCGAGGTGCACGAGGGCTTCAACTTTCGATTTGGCCACAAGGCGGCGGGTGACACCGCAATGCTGGCTGAATTCGGACGCGAGATGGGATTTGAGCTGAAGGTTTATCCGGAGATGACGCTGCGTGGAGAACAGGTCTCAAGCAGCCAGATCCGAAAACTTGTGCGCGAGGGGCGCGTCAGCCGAGCTCGGCATCTGCTGTGCCGCCCGTTCTGCATCTTGAGTGCACCCGGGCGCGGACGAGGTTTCGGGTCGAAGTACACCGTCCCCACCATTAATCTCGCGCGCTATGAAGAATTGGTGCCGAATGATGGCGTTTATATCACCTGCACGCGGGTTGGCGCGGAACGATTCGAATCGGTCACAAACGTTGGCAATCGGCCAACCTTTGGCGCGGAGCTATTCGCCATCGAAACGCATTTGCTCAACTTTCATCCCCTGGAACTCACGCCGGATACCGAAGTCGAGATCTGCTTCCTCGACCGGCTTCGGAATGAAATCAAATTCCCTTCCGTGGAAGCGCTGCGCGAGCAAATTGCGCGCGATGTGAAAAAGGCGCGTCGGTATTTTCATCTCCTCAGCCGATAACACGTTTATCCAGCAACAGGTAACGGCGCCCTATTCGATCGGATCGACCACCACGGCGTCGGGAACCGAACCACGCCCGGGCAATTGCACGATAACGATGGCCGACAGGACCAGCGCAATTCCCAGTGTTTGAATGGCGCGTACTCCTTCCCCCAGCAAAACAGCCGCAAGGACGATGGAAAAAACAGGCTCGAGACAACTGGCGATGATCGCCCGCGAGGGCTCGAGATACTGCAGACCAAGAAAGTAAAGCGAGAACGATCCCAGCACCGAGATCATCGAGAATATAAACAAGAACATCCATTGCGTCGCGGAGTAACCCACCGCAACCAGCCTCCACGGCGGACTAAAAAAGATCCAGAACACCGATGCCGAGATCAGCGTCCATATCAGCACGCGCCACCGGTCATGATTCACGAGAATGCGATGGCCGCCAACGTTGTAGAAGGCGAATGAAAAAGATGCCAGCACGGCCGCGATAAAACCGTAGGACTCCAGATGAAGCGCCGATCGTGAAGGGTTCCCGATCAGTCCGATCGTCAGGGCGATGCCGGTGATTGCCACGACAACAGCCATGACCTTCTGAACCGTTAACTTCTGCTGCCCGCGCGCAACGACGTACAGCAGCACCCACACTGGTGCGGTATATTGCACGACGATGGCAATGGCCACGCTGGTCTTCTGAATGGCGACGTAGTAGAAGTAATTCGATACAGCCACTCCAAACACGCCCAGGACCAGACAGCGCCTGAGATCCGCCGAGGGAAGTTTGATTCGCTGCCATCCTCCACGAAACGCAAGCAGCGGAAGGAGCACGAGCAGCGAGAAAGAAGTCCGCGTCTGCGAGAGGATCAACGGATCAATGGGATGAGCGGCTTCACCTGCCAGCTGCATTTTGCCGATAAATACGGCGCGGCCGAGCGCAGCGGAGACTCCCCAGAGAAATGCCGCGGACGCGATGAACAAATACCCGCGAAGAGGATGCGCGTCGCTGTTGGATGAAGACGAGTTCAGGCTTCGGTCACCGGACCGGATGATTGCATTCCCTCGAGGAGACGATCAAGTTCCGTCGGATCAAATCCTAAAATGACTTCCTGGGTTTCGCCTGTCTCGATCACCAGCGTGGGCGTCTCGGAGCTTTCGAATTTTTCCATCATCGTTCGCCGCGCTTCCGCGTCGACGCTGATGTCGCGCTCCTCGAAAGCGACGCCTTTCGCCTCGAGAAAGATCTTCATCAGTTCACAGGAGAGGCAGCCGGGTTGACTGAAAAAGAGGACCCGCATTTGGCTTTTCACTTTGCTAACTCGGCGCCATCATATTCGATTTCGACGGAAATCTCTGCCGTATTTTGCAGCATGGCGGACACGGAGCAGTATTTCTCTTTCGAGAGCCGCACCGCGTCTTCCATGGCTTTGTGCGAGACCCTCCCGCTCACGCGATAGATCAGCCGGATCATCGTATAGACGGCAGGATAGCCCGAGGCGCGCTCGCCTTCGGCGCGAACTTCGAGCCCGGTAAACGGTTCACGCTTTTTCCGCAAGATCCCGACCACGTCCGAAGCCGTGCATCCGCACAACGCGATGAGAACCAGCTCCATGGGAGTATTGGCGGTCTTTTCTGCCGCTGTGTCCATCACGATCGCGTGACGGGAGGTGGCTTCGGCAATATATCGTTCTTTGTCAGTCCAAATTGCACGTGCTGAAATCACGAATGTTATCTCCGATTATCTGTACTGGGCTCGGGATGAATGAGTACGCGGAACAACTCTGGCGCAGCCTGCTTAAATCGAATTTCCAGTTCCGTCTGGATGTCGTGTACACGGGAGAGCGAGAGATCGTCCGACAAAGTGCAGTGGCAGGAGACGAACAGGCGCCCGCGCACCCGCTTGAATACGAAGTCATGCACGTCGAGGATTTCGGGAAATTCCTCTGCGACTTTCTTCAGCCGACGCTCGAGCCTCTGATCGTTCAACAATTCTTCTGAAGGTTCGATGGTGGCGGGCTCGCTTTCGATGTGAGTCAGGATGTCGAAAATTTCCGGGATCTCCCGGCGCATGTCCGCTTCCAGTTCGGTCACCTGGTCATGCGCCTGCTTGAGGCTCATGCGCTCGTCCAGTTCGATGTGCTGCTCGACATGCCGGCGTCCAGCGAAATCCTGCACGCTGATATCGTGAACATTAAGATTTCGATGCGCCGCTACCGCGCGAATGCGATCGAAAATGTTTTCCGTGTGTTGCGCCCGAGGCAAGGACTGCACGGTCACATCGGCATCGGGCAGGATGCGGTGAACCGCGGCGGATACGGAGGCGGCGAGCTGGCCGGATCGCTGGAACGTTACCGTGCGCGCCAGTCCTACGTTCAGGTCGGCGAAATAGCGGTTTCCAGCTCGGCGAATGCGGACGCGGTCGACTTCCAGCACGCCATCCACGTGGGAGACGGCGTCCTGGATCTGGGAGCGCACGCCTGGGGGAGCGGCGTCCAGCAGGGCGTCCACGGTCCGGCGAGCCAGCCGCCAGCTGACCGAAATCACCACGCCGGCAACAAACAACCCGGCGATCGGATCGGCATCGCGCAGCCAGTCGATCCTGTAGGTCCGCCCCACCAACACCAGGAGCAAGCCGAGTACGACCACTCCCGCAGACCAGATATCGGTTGAGAAGTGCAGCGCGTCGGCTTCCAGAGCTTGACTGTCGTACTTACTGGCA
>Ga0070734_10005651_pt1 | contig 10902 bp, 13 predicted proteins | sample Coa_R1_8_FD_66444 | JGI IMG/M metagenome (GOLD analysis project Ga0070734, IMG submission 66444) | Surface soil microbial communities from Centralia Pennsylvania, which are recovering from an underground coalmine fire - Coalmine... | ecosystem: Environmental > Terrestrial > Soil > Unclassified ... | reverse complement strand
ACCCCGCTGTGTTGCCTAATGCCTGTCGCTTCGGCATCCTTAAAGGTTGTCCGGCCGCTTTAAGCGGCCGAGACAGCTATTGTTTTTTCCCGGCAAAACACCCGGCTCCAAAAATGCCCGGCACCCAACGCTGGCCCTAACACCCATTTCAAAGAAAGACAAAAGACACCAAGGGGCAGTTTGCCTTGCTCACGGTCTTCCCATTGTAGCGGCCAGCCCGACCTGTCAAGGCTGCGCCAGGGGGGCCGCTCAGAGCGGCTGGCGGTAGGCGCAGCCTATGACAGGCTCGGGCCCCCAGGCCGCTTTGCCGCGACCGCAGTGAGCGAGGCAGGCTGCCCACTGCCAAAGCATTCATGCCCGCCGAAAGGGACAAATCATTATGTCCGAAGCAAAGAACACATCAACATTCATGCAGGAACTCGACCGCTGGACCAACCTGCGAGTCGTCCTGCCGTTATCAGCCGCCTGGGGCTGGTCAAACGACATGGAGAGCCTGGAGTCGATTGAAGAGCGCCGCAGGCGAGTCGATCAGGTGGTGGAGAACGTGAAAAGTGCCATCCGCGAAAAAGTGCTCCAGAGTTTCAAAAACGGCCGAGCGACCAGAATGCCTCAGACGGGCGAGAGACCGGTTGTGCAGAGGCCGGTGGCGGTAGCAGCACCGCAGCCCGTGGGGCGCTAGTCAGAACAAGATCATTAACTCAAGCCGCGTGGTCCGACCGGGCCGCGCGGCTTTTCTTTATGCAAAATATCTTTGAATTCACTGATCGGATTATTCACTCCGATTGCTTGACCGCGCTGCCACAGCTTCCTGGCGGCAGCGTGGATCTGGTGCTGACCGATCCGCCGTATCTGGTGGGTTACCGCGACCGCAGCGGGCGCACCGTTGCCGGAGACGACAACGACAGCTGGCTATTGCCAGCCTTTTCAGAACTCCACCGAGTGCTGAAATCCGGTAGCGTCTGCGTCAGCTTCTATGGCTGGAACGCCGTCGACAAGTTCTTCGCCGCATGGAGAAGTGCCGGGTTTTCCATCCTCGGCCACCTCGTCTGGGTCAAACGCTATTGCTCAAACACAGGCGTACTAGCCTACTGCCACGAACAAGCATACCTATTGGGCAAGGGACGAGTGAAAAGACCGCCGCAGCCGATAGCGGACGTTCTTGACTGGCAATACACCGGCAATCCACTTCATCCGACGCAAAAGCCGGTACGATCCCTAAAGCCTGTCATTGAAGCATTCAGTCAGCGCGGCGGAATTGTGCTCGATCCATTCTGCGGCTCCGGCAGCAGTTTGCTAGCCGCGAAGATTCTCAGGCGACGGTATATCGGTGTTGAACTGGACAGGGCGCACTGCGAGACCGCACGCCGCCGACTCGGTAAATGACAAAAGAGGGCGGGACGACCGCCCTCTTTTTTTGGCTCGCGGCCAAGCAAAAAAAGCATTGCTTTCGTGGCGTCCGTTACCAACGCGATTGGTCCGTCTCTAATCCATGAGGGAAAGCAGCGCATCACCGGCGTTTGAGACCCAGAGCTTTTGCAGAATCGCTGAGGGCAGCGACTGCTGCTGCGACGCACGGGACAGACATGGCGCTAACACCGGTGAGGCGGTAAACCAAAACAACGGCGCTGGACAGATTTCTGATGCCGCGCCCCGTAGCGCCTCGGCCCAGGCGGTGTCCACGGTTTCGACAAGCACAGCGCGAATTCGTTTTAGACCATAGCGCTCAAGGCCGCGGCCTTGTCGGATGAACTCGGCATGGGCACGGAACTTTAACATCATCTTTGGAACATTGGTGGTCTTGCGGTCCGCCTCATAGAAAAAACTGGCCCGATTCCGCCCTTCGGGCTCAGAGCAGAAGCGCAACGTGAAAAAAGCGTCGGGTCGGTGCGGCATGATCTCGCCAGTGCCCTGGTCGGTCACAGAGCTGTTGAGCGCCGGCCCTTGTCGCCACAAGGCCAGATCGACCGTTGGTCGCGACTTCGCGGCCGCCATTTCCAGAAGAAAGTGGAAACGGCTGATCATGGCCTCATGTTTGAGAAACAGAATTCTGCCCGAGGCCTCCTCGGACTTTTGGGGGTCGTTGATCTCGTGGTAGGCCTTGTCGTGGTTGCGAGCGACGCCTTCCCAGTCAAGCTCGGTCTCCGAGGCGACCGCGTGCGCTGCGAGCAATTCAAGAGCCGCCGGGTTGTCCAAGTAATAGTGGAATTCGCCGGCGCTGCCGAGTTTTGGGAAGGCAAAACGGTTGATCAGACCCTTGTGATAGAGCTGCTGGAGATGACGATGCGTAACATCCTCATTGCCATCAATCAGGCGAACCAGCAGGGAGGTCGGCAACAGACGGTAGCGACTGATGACCGCTATGATGGCGAGGCTACGAGCTGTGAGCCTTCGTCCGGACACGGCATCCGGCTGGCGAATGAACTTGGTGAGCCGCTTTTGCACTTGCCCTAATCCCTGCCCACAACATCTCGCCAGGCTTCGTCGAGCGGACTTGCAGCCGCTCGCCTGCGGCTTTGTTTCGACGCCGGTGCGCGGCGTTTCCCAGTCTGCTGCTGACCAAGGCCGTCTGCCGTGTCGCTGGCTACCTCATCCGATTCAGTGATACGTCCGAGAAGCTGCCGTTCCTGTTCGGCGATTAGCTCATCGACGGCGGCGGCGGGAAGTGCATTCTGCCTGGATGCCTGCCTGTCTACGTACCAGCGACGGTTTGCGGTCGGCGTATGGCTGTTGGCAACGAATGGCACCAGCATCGGCTGCGTCCGCTGATCTTTGAGCTTGATAAAGCAGTGGCGCTGGAACTGCTCTTTCAATGCCGCCGTTAGAGCTAGGAGTTGCTCCTCAGGGGTGTAGAACTGCAGGCTAGAGAGCTCTCGAAATGGCACCGGCAGCAGAATGGGAATGTCAGCCACCGACTCCGTTTCCCCCGAAGTGTGGGCCGTTGACGTGGCATCGCCGGACATTGAGTTATTCCCACGGCTGGTGCTCGCGCTAAAACCTGTGGAGTGGCGAGGCCCGAACCAGTCGCCCGGTTGAAACATTTCGCCACTGCCCGCCGAGCTGAAACTCCCGTGAGCAGATTGATGTGTCACTCCCTCGGTTGATGTCCGGGAACTGCCTTTGCTGTAGACCTTGTCACGCGAGTATTGTGGCCAGAACTTGGTTTGACGGATAGCGACCTTGATTCGCGTGGGATCCAAATCGCCGATGAACATTTCCTCGGCCATGCGCCGGGCATCGGGCACCGACAGTCCGCCGAACACAGCCTTGACGGCGCAATTCGTCAGCGCAGCTTCGACGACGTCTTGGTCAAGCTGCGAGAAGCGCTGGTGGGCCAGGACTACGTAGAGGCCAAACTTGCGCACTTGGTCCAGCATGCCGCTGATATCCCGAGAAACGAAGCTCTGGAACTCATCCATGTACAAGTAGTACGGTTGCCGTTCACCGCTTGCGTTCTTTGCCCGGCGAAGGGCACACTCGAAAAACTCGTTGACCAACAGGGCACCGAATGCTCGGGCATTTTCCGAGGACAAATGGTCGCTAGGAGCCAGCTTGACGAGCAAAACCTTGCCCTGGTCCATAACCTCGGTAAGATTGATGCTCCGTCCAGGAACGCCCATAACCCGAGACAGGGTTTGAGACGTTAGGAACTTAAACAGGCGATTCCTTGCCGACAGAGTTTCTTGCCGCCAGTCCTTAGCGGACAGACTCTGAAGCTCCTGCCACTCTTTCTGGATGAGCGGCGTTTTGAGTTGGTTGATAAGGTGAGCGCGGATTTTGGCGGCGTGGAAATCGATGAGATGCCGAACCTGCGGCAGTCCCAAGTTGTGTTCGAGCATCACGGTGTAGATGAGGCGTAAGGTTCTTGCCAGCGTTGGAGTTTGATCGCTGTCAGCAACATTCCAAGCGTGCATCGTGGCGTTGACGCGGCGATCAACAAGGACGGAGACATCAGCGCCGGGACTAGATTGAAACGGGTTGAAGCCGATGATTGCGCCGGGCTGCGACAGATCAATCTGAATAATCTCGCGGCCTTCAAGCACGCGATGGGCGCAGTAGCCGACGATATCGTCGTACAAGTCGCCGTGCGGATCGATCAGGCAGAATCCTTGGCGGTTTCGCAAGTCAGCCTGCATCATCCATTCCATCATCTTGCTCTTCCCGGATCCTGACGAACCGCTTATGAGAGTGTGAACCCGTCTGTCCTCAGCCGACAACCGGATTTCTCGCCGCTGGACATCGTGGCCGAGCATCATGGTTTTTTTCATAGAATGTCTTCCAGTTCTTCCATTAGCTGCTCGCGTCGATTCGCAAACATATTTTGAATGCGCCGCCTTTCCGCGTCGGAAGCCGCGCGGTTAACCGTGCGCGCTTCCTCAGCGCCGAGTTCTTCGAGTTGCCGCTCCAGTTCAGCTTTTTTTGTCGCGCGCTCCTGGGCTGGAGTCGGTGGCACGGCTGGCGGCACTCCAGCCATGCGCATTTCGTGTTCCAGCCTGGCGATGTCAACACGGAGGGCCAGTTTCTCTTTTTGAAGTGCCAACTGGTCCCGCTCCAGGCGCGATTGAGAGAGCTGCCGGTTGAGCTGCTGCTCCCTGGCGATATCCTCCATCCGCTTGTGTAGTTCGGCGGCGCGCAGGGCTCCTTCCATCCCAGCCAGTTGGGATGCGCGGAGCATGTTTTGGTGTTCGGCCCAGACTTTCAGGTGCTCGGTTTGAACGCGAAGGGTGGCAGTCGCCACCGCCGTGGTTTTCCGATCAATCTCCAAGCGGATACGCTCTTTGACCGCGTCCCGGTAATAGCCCAACAGTGATCCCGACCGCGGGCGGTTTGAAGATAAGTGTGCCGCGTCTTCGGGCGGCAAGACTTCTGAAGGTCGGCGAACTATTAGGTCTGTGTTGTTCATTGGTCCCTCCCGCACAACCGGCAATCCGGCCGCTTGGCAACGATCTTCTTGATATCGATTCCCGAAAACGTGATGTTCCGCGCGTTATACTCCCCAATCGGCACACCGAGGATCTCTCCGATCGTGGCGCGCGCGCCGAAGCCAACAGCAACCTGCAGGATGTCGGCAACCGCCGGGACCGGCGTGCAAGACTGATCGCGGCCAGCAGCGGGATCAAGGGCAGCGGGCATGTAGCAGCCAAAACACGGATCGCCGGGCCCGCATCGCTGGATGAAAACGCGGAACGCTTCACCGTCGCGCGAGACGTTGGTGAAAATTACCGGCACCATGGTGTGCAGGCCGAACTTCGCGACGGCGATCATGGTCGAAGAATTATCCACGCCGCAACAGATTGCCTGGGCTTGCCCGGCGCGGCCATCCGCCCACTTCGCAAAGGTCATATAGTAGCCCCGCAGCAGCGTTCGCTCGACAGCGAACGGAGCGAGATTGCGCAACACGGCATGAGCTTTTGCTTGGCCGACATCGGCAGCCGTGAACAGTTGCCGGTTACGGTTGGAGTCCTCGACCAAATCACGATCAACGAGGCTGATCTGGCCGATGCCCATCTGGACGAAGATCTTGGCCATGTTGCTTCCTAAGCCGCCTGAGCCAACTAGCACAACTCCGGCGCGGCGGAGCGCCGTTTGGTCCCACCATTGAATTCGTTCTTGGCGATCCGTCATCGCCCAGTCGGCCTGATTGACTTGCGTCGGCTGGCAGCGAATATGCGCTAAGAATGGGAAGTTCAAAACAATTGGGTTCGGTAGTTGCGGCGTGCTGTCCATAAATGATGACCTCCGATTGTTGGGTGTGGTTAAAAAAGCGGACGAAACGACCGCCTTCGCTGAAGATCGCGCCCAAAAACGGCGCGCCGTTTTCCCAGCGTGAGGCGGTATGAAGGTCGGTTGGTGATGGTAGTGTCGCTTGGTGATCCGTGCCCGGATGGCTGTGGAGAAGCATTTCGATGTCCTGGCCGGCGGCGAGCAGCCCCTGATGAACGCGCAGCACTGATGCCGCGTTCGGCCGGACATGCAGGCGGCTGCTGGCCGTGTATTCAACGTCAATCAGCTGCGCCAGCACGATGACGTGGTCGTCAAACATCTTGATACCGGTGGCGAAGCATAGCTTTTCCGGCGGTTGGAGGCGCGTGGCGGCTTGGTAAAGCAGGGCCGCCGGGACTATATAAGTGATATGGCCGGTCATGCTCGGTTTCTCCTTTGTTCCAAGCGAGTGTGGAACGCGGTGCGCAGAGCTTTTTGGATCGCTGCAATGCCGCTGGAAACGTCAACGGGCTCGGCGGCCGGCTGAAAGTCTACAAGCCACCAACCACTGTTACGGGGTCGAAAGCAGTGTTCGTACTCCGTATCCCGCAGAAGGGTGATCGGTGGCTTGAGGATGTGGAAAAGGAACGTGCCGTCAGCTCGCTTAAGGATCCATCCGGTGTAGCGCAAGCCGACGGCACGGTAGAGTCCCTGATATACGACGCCTTCGGCGGTGCGCTCCTGCACCCAGCCGAGTTGCTGGTCAAAGGTCTTTGGCATGGGCGTCACCGGGACGGCAAAATTCACCGTGTGGCTCCGACTTCGCACGCGGGGACGACTTGCAGCGTAGTGAAATCGAGAAGCGAGCCGAAGGGCCGGTCGGTCGGTTCAAAATCACTTTCGTTGCCCGGGCGCATCAAAAGGTCGTGGCTGTCTAGACCGGCACGTTCGAGGACCGCCGTGGCGGTATCCCAAGGCGCGATTGCCACAGTTTGCGCTTGCGGGGGGCGGGAACTGACTAAGGTAATTTGCTTGGTTTGGTCCGTCGAATGACTCATTTTTTCTGGTCTCCTTTTGGCAGCGCAATCTTGGCCGCTGTGTTCTCTGTCAATTCTCATCATCGATTCGAACGGGGAACTCAGAGAAGGCAACAATGTTGTCGCCAAGTTTGCCGCCAAGCTTGGCAAACCGAGCGTCGTCTGGACTTCGATTGAAGAAAGAGTTATTACTGTCCTCATGCTGCCCTTGGGAACATATTCACTCTCTGAGATTTACCAATGGTCAAATCCAGTCCAACGAGTCGCCGGGCTTGCTACTCTCTTAGAGTTCATACTACGTACTCAGCCCGGCACGCCTCACGATTCGCGTCGGCCAATTATGTTGGGCGAACTTCTGGAAATACATCAGGGGCTCTTCGCCAACATTGCGCGCGTCAAGTTTGCCGGACGCGTCCGCAATCGCCTCATCCATGCGCTCGGCAGAACTACGCCGGAGAGAGTCGTTCTGGCAACGTTGTTTCTTCGGGGCGCGATCCTCGATGTTCTCGATAGGCTCGGGGACAAGGAGTTGAGGATCCTAGTGACCGAGGTTAGCCCGTATGTCACGGTGAATTGGGATCTCTCTCACATGAGGGAAGGTCTGAAATACGATGAAACAAACGATGACCAATATGATCTGGAGAGTGACGAATGCGGTATGTTTGAACGCGCGATGGATGCCTACGACGATGAATACAGTTGGGGTGACGAAGGCCCAGGTACTGGGTATCTCTCGCAGTACATTGAGTGCGCAGCGTGCAAAACCGTCAGCAGTACGCGGTGCACGATTTGCGATAGGTGCCACTGCAGACTAAAGAATTTCGACTATAGTCGCTTAGCATGCGGCGATTGCGTCGATCTAGCGACCGTCGCATCGCTCACATCGAAAGACGAGAAGGCGTAGCTTCCCCGAAGGCCCTCAAACAGACAGCTAGAAATTCCAACCACCAGTATCTTCTGGAGCGAAAGTCATGATTAGCTCTTTCATGCGGGTTGACAGCGTTAGCAGTTCCGCATGGTGCGGCAAGTTCTCAGGGAGTGCTGAAAGCAGTTCGTGCGTTGCGTCCGCTCTGCTCCGCAACAATATGCCGTATTTTCGCAACGCTTCCCGATCCATCTCGGGTGGCGTTGGACGATCAATTCCCATAAGTGATTGACTGTTAGGGTTGAATGATATGAGGTCATACGCTCGACCTTTGAGGGGACATGTGTTCCACGTCCCATTTTCCCTAGCTTACTGGCTGGCCGCTAGGCTGTCAAATTGCGGTAGTGCCCTCAGTTTGAAATTGTTGGAGTACTAAAAGCCAGATTGAACCTGCTTCGGTGATACAACCCAGCGTCCTTTGCCGCACCTACTACATCCTTCGGCAATCATCGAATCCCTGTCGTGACCTGCGCGATTCCTTGCTCGTCTTTCGGCCCTGTCCCTTGCTGTGTAAGACCACCATGGGATCACGCGCCTTTCGAGGAAGCAAACAGGACAGGGGAAGTACCTGTTATCGACAAGGACGCTCCGGAGGGCGAAAACTATGGTTTTAAGAGAATACCAAGCCTTGATGAGAGAATCCTTCATGTCAGCGTCCGGAGTTGCCTTAAGATTCCCAACACAGCGCACAATATCACAAGGATGGCTGCCGTTCGAGTGCTTTAGTGATAAGCTGCCCTCGTGCGCTCGTCGAAGGCCGTCCTCGTAGCCGTCCTCGGAAACACTCCCGCTATTCTGACAGAGGCTTTCTATTTCTATGCCAAGCGCGGGATTGTTTTCTCACGAGTCGAGTGCTTTACCACTAGCGAGGGTCGCAAACTAGCGCAAGCGACTCTCTTGGGAGCCAAGAATGGAGCGTTCCGACGCCTGCTAACGACGCTGCGCCTGAGGCGGAACGATGTCGCGTTCGACGCGAGCTCAATTCATGTTCTAAGTGCGGGCGGCAACGCATTGCGGGATGCTGCCGATGCCGACGAACTGTTCACGATGGCGGATGATATGTACCGCCACATGAGGAGTCTGTTCCGACCGGACGAATCCGTCTATGCCACGATAGCCGGCGGCAGAAAATCCGTTGGCGCTTGCTTGAGCATGGTTTTTCAGCTATTCGCTCGCCCACAGCGAGATTGCCTCTTTCACGTGGTTGCGGATTCGGCCCTGGAGAGAGATCCTAAATTTTTCTTTCCTGGTGACCCTGCGTGGCGAAAGAAGCCTGTATCCGACGACCTAATCAAGTGCACGGAAATCCCGGTGCTCTACTGGCCATGGTCCGAGGCTAAGCGCCCAGAAACGTTTCGCGAACTCTGGGAGCAACGGCAGAGGGAGCTTCTTATCTTGGCCGACCCGCCGCAACTGGTAATCAACCGAAAGAAGCATGCTGGTCGCATCGGCAATGCAGAATTCGTGATGGAGCCGGTTGAGTGTTTTCATTACTGTCTCATCGCGGACCTACGGAAGTCAGGACGGGACGCGCTGCGATTCGCCGATATTCGCGATGATCTGGAGTTTGTGCGCGAGGGTCAGATCGCCCGTCCGACATTCAACGGGAAAGCCGGCCAGGAGTTCCTACAGCACTATGAAAGGGTGTTTCGTGAAGTCTTCTCAGGTCGCGCCTATCAAGAGAGATTCGCCGATCGGCTGAGCCAGGATTTTCTGGGAGTCAATGCGGGACGGACGACAGGCGGCGATCCGGCTTTGCGAACCAGCATTTCAAACATTCGGAAAACGATCCTCAAGGCGCTGAAGGTGAGCCCCGAGGTTGCGTCTGTCTATTTCATAGAGAATATCGGAAGGCGGAACGACGCTCGTTACTTCCTGCGGCTGGATCCAGAAAAAATCATTTTTGAGTGAACGATTTCGTTGAGCGCACGAACACTGCGATTTCTTAGCCTTCATAGAACGACGCCCGCGTTCTTTCCTTATTGACGCGCCGGCCATGTTTGTTGCAGAATGCCCGAAAACCTAGGAGTTCTACCGAGGGTCTTCATGCCTGCTCCTTTCCGGATCACCGGGGATCCCAATGGCGATTGGGTCATCTTCCTCGTCGGCGCGATCTTCTGCCTCTACTGGCTGAGGGCGCTTCGGCTTGCACGGCACGGCGCACGGCTCTTCCTGAGAAACCTCAGTATTGCGGTTCTAGTGTTCTTCGCTTGCCAAATTGTGCTAAGTGGAATGAAGGTTCAAAGCGCCAACGCTAATGTCATTGCCGGTCTGTTGTCCGCAGCCGTGTTATACCAACGGGCCTCAGCCAGGCGATCCCGATACATCAGCAAATCGGTAAGGCGTGCTGTGATCGCTCGAGATCTGAAGGATGAACAGTATGACGCGAGGAAGCACCATATAGATCACGTGTGGCCATTTTCAAAAGGCGGCAGTCACACCGCGGATAACCTCCGAGTAATCGCGAAACGGAAGAATCTCAAGAAGGGTGCCAAGCGCCCGCGCTTGCGGGACATGTGGTAGGCGCGCCCCATTGCATTGCTCGCTGGCAGAAGCCGCACCCCAAGCGCTCAAGGCTTGGCATCCCATCCGACGACGATGCCATTTTCGAGAGTAACTCGAAGCCCATATCGCTTCGCACTCTTCCTGAGATACTTCCAAGTTTCTTTTGTTTTGGTCTTTAGCACAGAGCGGTCGACCTCTAAGGGAGCACCCAAAGAGTCGATAAGCTGAGCGCTCGTTTCGCCAACCCAGAGAGTCTTATTCAAGATGCGCTCGACGACCAGCGGATCACCGTACTTAGCTAACAATGAGGCTCGCTTTTGTTTCTTTACGGCAACGAATGCAACGAATACGAGCGCGGTCGCTCCGATAATCACAGACAGCGCGGTAACGGTTCCGAGGGCATCGAAAAACTTCGCGACAGCGAAGATTGGCAGACCAATGACAATGGCCGCGATGAAGAGATTCCTTTCCGCTTTAGTAGTACGCCTTGCCATCCCTAACACCATCCTGACTCGCCGTATACCATAGCACTCCCGGCGCTCCCTTCGGGAAATTCACGAATGCGGCGTGCCCGTTGTTTCTGCCAAAAACAGATTTGGTCCAGCTTGAAAGAGTCGGGCATTTTTGGAGCCGGGTGTTTTGCCGGGAAAAAACAATAGCTGTCTCGGCCGCTTAAAGCGGCCGGACAACCTTTAAGGATGCCGAAGCGACAGGCATTAGGCAACACAGCGGGGT
>Ga0070734_10005650_pt1 | contig 10904 bp, 8 predicted proteins | sample Coa_R1_8_FD_66444 | JGI IMG/M metagenome (GOLD analysis project Ga0070734, IMG submission 66444) | Surface soil microbial communities from Centralia Pennsylvania, which are recovering from an underground coalmine fire - Coalmine... | ecosystem: Environmental > Terrestrial > Soil > Unclassified ... | reverse complement strand
TGGCGCGTTTCGGTCTCGCGCGGCTCCTTGCCGAAAATCCGGATGGCGCCCTTGCCGGGTTTGGAAAAGCCGGCGATGGTGCGCAGCAGCGTGGTCTTGCCTGCTCCGTTCCGCCCGATCAGCGCCAGGCAGGCGCCGGAGTCAACCTCCAGCCGCACGTCGCGCAAGGCCGGATAGTCGCCATAAAACTTCCAGACGCCGTCAACGGTGACCGCTGTCATGGGACTCCTTGGCGGACGGAGTTCGATAAAGGAGGACAAATCCGAGAGCAAGGATGCCGAATGCCAGCCCCAAAATCGGCCCCACTTTGGTGTACAGCCGCGGCATCATCTCCTGGATTTGCGGCGCCCCATCCTGACTGCCCGATCCGGAATCGCCGCCGGCTTCAGCCGCCGAAGGCTGTGCGGTGCCGCTTAACGAAATCTTGTACGAGCTATCCTTCAGCCCGTAGATGTGGGCCTCGGTGCGCGGCTCCACGCCCATGTCGTTGAGGTTGTCGCCGGTCAGCGTCACGCCTTTAGGCACGATCAGGTACGTGCTGTCATCGCTGGTGGCAACCTTGCCGGAAAACGTTTCGCCCTCTTTATACGCCGCCGAATAGCTCAGGTCGAACCGCGTCTCACCCGGCCGCACCGCGAAATTCACTTTGTAAATGTCGGGCTTGTTGGTCTTGATCGGCGCTTCCTGCAGCGGCATGCTGCCGGGGGCGGTCGCGTCGATCCGCACCTTCCCTGCAGCGCTCGGCGGCAGATAAAAGTGCAGCGTGCCTTCGGCCGGATCGTTCCACGTCAGCTTGCCATCATTGGTAAACAGGTACGCTTCGCTGATCTTCATCGCGTCCGGCATCGGATCGAAGAAGATCATGTGCTTGGAAACCTTCGCGGGCCCCTTCTCCTTGGAAGCGTTGTAGACCTCGAGCGTCAGACCTTCACTCGGCGTGCCCGGCGGAACTACTTTTGTGTACGTGACGCCATCCAGGATCGCGCGCACCAGGGTCGGCCCCTGCGCCGAAGTCTCTGCGTTGAGGGTGAACTTGCCTTGCGCGTCGGTTTTGCCCTGCCCGGCATCCTCAGGCCCGGCCGCGCCCATCCGCATCAGAATCACCGGGACATTGGCCTGCGGCTGGCCGGTCGTCCCGTTGAGCACCATTCCGCTGATCGCGCCCCAAGCCGGAGCGCTCGCCAGCGCCAATGCAAAAATCCACTTCATGCCTGCGCCACCTTCATCGGCTTGCCGCACTCGCCGCAAAACTTCAGCTCGCGATCGAACTTCGCGCCGCAGGAAGGGCATACCAGCCCGGCCGGCTTCGCCGGTTTCGGCGCGGGCGCGGGCGGCGCAACGGCCCCGTTCATGCCCAGCTGCAGCTTGAGCCGGTCCACTTCCGCCAGCACGCCCGCCAATTCTTTCTGCAGGTCGCGCTTGGTGTTCTGGTAATCCTCGTCCGAGAGCTTGCCCACCCGGTATTCAAACTGCAAATCGCGGAGATTTTCGTAAATGGCGGCCTTGCGGTCGTCCAGGTGCTGAAAGGGCGATTCCGGCTCGGGCTGCGGCAGATCCTTCGCCCGAATTCCCAAAACGAAAACGATGACCGCGATTGCGACGGCGCAGGTAATTGCGATGGTCATTCCAACTTCGCCAGATCCTTTTCAATCTGGTCTTTGTACTTCTCGAGCGCCGGATCGTCCAGTTCCATCGGCGCGACTTCGGCCAGCGGCTGCGCCTTCCGGTACTTCTTCAAGAATGCCCAGATGACCAGCAGGCCGACTCCGATCGCCGCATAGGGAATGATCCAGCCGAAGGCGCTCGGCGGGGCCAGGTAAATTCCGGGACCGTTATCGCGGATGAACGACTGGATGATCTGGTCGTCCGTCATGCTGACCGCCTGCATCTTGGCGATCTTTTCTTTGGCGGGCTTGGAGAAACTGCACTCCAGCATGCTGCAAGTGGCTACCGAGTCCTTGCAGCCGCACTGGCACTGCAGCCGCTGTCCCACGCGGCGTACATCAGTGCTCGGTTTTTCGGCGGCGGTCTGCGCGTCGCCCCCAAGCGACGCCGCCACCGCCACGATCAAAACTAGAAGACTATTTCTCAACCGGTGCATGTGCTTTGGTAATCCCGACCACTTCGGTGCGGGCGTATTGCATCTTCACTTTGCTCGGCACCAGGCAGATCAGCGTGCCCCCGATCAGCACCAGGCCGCCCATCCAGATCCACGAGACGAGCGGGAACACGTACGCCTGAATCACCGCCCTCTTGTTGTCGTCCGACATGCCGGCGAAATTCAGATAGAGATCTTCGTTGGGCCTCTGCCGGATGCCGATCTGCGATGTGCTCTCCTTGCTGGCAACGTAGAAGCGCCGCTCGGGCTCGAGAAATCCCAGTTGCGATCCGTTCTTGGTCACCTGCAGAGTGGCGCGATGCCAAGCGTAGTTCTCATTCTCACCCTGCTGCAAGTTGACCATCTTCAGATCGTAGTTTCCCACCCGGACGTGGTCGCCGTTATTCAGTTCCTTGACTTCGCTCTGGTTGAACGCATGCCCGGTGAAGCCGATGAACATCAGGACGATGCCCATGTGCACCAGGTACCCGCCGTAGCGCCGCGTGTTGCGATGCGTCAGTTCGACCATGGCGCGCAGCAGGTTCATATTGTTCTTCGCCGCGATTGACCTCCCGCCCTTGTAAAATTCCATCAACACCGTAAGCGCCACGAACAGGCAGAAGCCAAATGAGATCAGGGCGTAAAAACTCCGCATGCCCGCGGCGATCAACCCGACGATCAGCAGCAGCGACACGAGGCCCGGCCACTGGAAGTTCCGCCGCAGGCTGTCCACCGAAGTGCGCCGCCACGAGAACAGCGGCCCGACACCGGTTAGGAACAACAGGAACAGCCCGATCGGCACCATGAGCCGGTTGTACCAATCGGCATCGAGCGAAATCTTGTCGCCGGTTGCGTATTCGGAGATCACCGGGAACAGCGTGCCCCACAACACCGCGAAGCAGCTCGCGAGCAGGATCAGGTTATTAAAGAGGAAGCTCGATTCACGAGACGCCACGCTCTCCAGCTGCGATTCGCTCTTCAGGTAATCGAGCCGGTCGAGGATCAGATAAATCGTCGCCGCAATGCCGACGGCCAGGAAGCTGACGAAATACTTGCCGATTTCCGAGCGCGCGAACGCGTGCACCGATTGCACCACGCCCGAGCGCGTCAAAAACGTGCCTAGAATCGCCAGGAAGAAGGTGGAAGAGACCAGAACCATGTTCCAGACCTTCATCATGCCCTTCTTCTCCTGCATCATCACGGAGTGCAGAAAAGCCGTGCCGCTCAGCCACGGAAGCAACGAAGCGTTTTCCACCGGATCCCAGCCCCAGTAGCCGCCCCATCCCAACACGTGATACGCCCACGCCGCGCCCAGCATGATGCCGGTGCTTTGGAACAGCCACGTCACCAGCGTCCAGCGCCGCGTCGTGTAGATCCAGCCCTCGCCCGGCTGCCGCGTGATCAGCGACCCGATCGCAAACGCAAACGGCACCGTGAACCCTACATAGCCCAGGTACAGCATCGGGGGATGAATCGCCATGGCGGGATACTGCAGCAGCGGGCTCAGCCCGTTGCCATCGCGCAGGACGTCCGCGGCGATCACGCGCCCGTCCGCCGCCAGCATGCGGAACGGGTTCGCGATGAAGTTGTTCAGCAGCAGAAAGAAGGATTGCACCGCCAGCAGCACGGCCGTCACGTACGGCATCATGTCGCGGTGCTTCTTGCGGTTGGTGAAGGTCACCACGGCCACGTAAATCGAGAGCAGCCAGCTCCAGAACAGCAGCGAGCCTTCCTGCCCGCCCCACCAGGCCGCGAACTTATAAAGGATCGGCATGGCGCGGTTGCTGTGCTCGGCCACGTAGGCGTAGCGGAAGTCGCTGGTCATGATGGCGTGCACCAGGATGCCCGCCGCCAAGGTGATCAGCGCCCAGATCGCGTACACCGAGCGCTGCCCGCTAACTATCAGGAAAGGTTTGTTTTTCAAGCGCCCGACCACCGAGGCCAGGGCGGCGTAGAGGGCTACGCAAAAAGCCAGCAGAATGGCCAGCGAACCCAGATTTTCCATATCACCCCTCTGCTTTTTTTTAAACGACTAGACGCTGCCTTTACCGCTACTGGCATTAGTCGGCAGCTGACCGGGCTTGATCTCGTACTTGGAAGCGCACTTGGCTTGGATCTTCGCGGTCCGGAACACACCGTCTTTGTCCAGTTTGCCATCCGCGAGAGCCTGCGCGCCATCCTTGAAAGTATCGGGCAGCGGTTCGGTGCCGGTGTAAGCGACCTTGAGGCGCTGCTTGTCCTGAATCAGCACGAACTGCACCTCCGGGCCGACGCGGTGGATCGAGCCGTTTTCCACATCACCGCCCACGCGCAGACGTTTTCCATAGGCTTGATCGCCCATCTGCCCGAGTTCGCTGATGGTCTTGTAGTAGGTCTTGGTTTCATTCATGCCGGCGGTGGCCAGCCAGACGAGGGTTCCGATCACTACGACAATCAGGGCGGCGAATTTTCCATACTTTTTCATGGTATCCCTCTGAATCCACAGTATAACCCGAAAGTGGCAGGAGATTTTCGGATATTTTAGACCTTTTCCATCTGTTCTCCACCGAACATTAGACGTCTCAGCGAACTGCTTTCTTCACAAAGATTTTGCTGTGCCACCTGGCACAGCCGCCCTACCGAGTCGCGACCGCGGTATTCCCCGCGGATTCAATCATTTCGATGAAATTTTGATGCCCTTCACCGCGTCCGCGCCTCTTGAGGCACAATAAAGAGGCAGCGTACATTTCAGCAGCAGCGTGTCCGCTCCGGGTGGCGGGAGGCAGGGGTCTGCCAGCGAGCCGCCGGCAAATTTCGAGTTGAACGAGGCGTCCGTGAAGCATTGTTTCGGTGGCTTACTGTCTGTATGTGTGCTCCTGCTGGGAGGCGCGGCCGCCCGCGCGCAAAACCCGCCGGCCCAGCAGCCGCAAGCTCCCCCGCCTCCGCTCGGACCGAGAACCGAACAACCGCCCCCCTTGCCGCCGCGTCCGCCCGACCTCTCGATGCCGGATGAAGGCAAAATCTCGATTGGCATCTGGGGCTGGGAAGGCCGCGGGCAGCCGATCATCGATGCCGGCCCGACTCTCGGCACGAATCCGCTGGGCCAAACCGTCCAAATCCCCGCTTCGACTCCCTCGCGGCTCACTTTCCAAGGCCACCCTAATATTATTGAAGGCGCGGATTTGACGATCCCCGCCATTAAACGCAACCAGATTCGCGTTTCCTATTTCCGCGCCCGCGCCGCCGGCGAAGTTACAATTCCCACGGATCTGATCCTGTGGGGAGGAAACTATTCAAAGGGCGATCTGCTCTCGACGAACTACCGGCTCCAGAATGTGAAGGTCTCGTACGAATTCCTCAGCTGGCCCTATCCCATCGGCAGCCGAAAGATTCGCGTCAAGACGCTCTGGCAATTCCAATACACTCACATGACCACGGGCTTCGATGCGCCGCTCAAATCCACTGAAAACGGCCCGAACACCGCTAGCGGCAACAAGACTCTTTACGCTCCGACGCTGGGATTGGGTGTGGACTACTACGTGACCCCGAAGTTCCGCCTGGAAGCCAATGCCAGCGGTTTCGCAATTCCCCATCGCTGGACCATCTGGGATACGGATGCCTCGGCCGCTTACCGGGTCGGCCGGCTGGAACTGCGCGTGGGCGCGAAAGCTTTCCATTTCCGCACCTCGCCGAAATCGGATTACTACCTGCGCGGGACGTTCGCCGGAGCGTTCGTGGGCGTGCGGTTCTTCCTGAATTAGCGGGCTACCGTCCATTCTGCACCGGAGGGTCGATCGCGCTAAGCTTGTTAGGATCTTCTATGCCGCTCTCTGCGGGCGACCGACTCGGCCCCTACCAGATCCTGGCAGCCATTGGCGCCGGCGGTATGGGTGAAGTCTACAAGGCCGTGGACACCCGTCTCGATCGCGTGGTGGCCATCAAAGTCGCGCAGGAAAAATTCTCCGAGCGGTTCGAACGCGAAGCGCGCGCGGCCGCCGCGCTGAACCATCCCAACATCTGCCAGCTTTACGATGTGGGGCCGGAATATTTGGTGATGGAACTGGTGGAGGGCTCGCCAATCGCCCCCACCGAAAGCCCGCGCAAACTGCTGGACCTGGCGATCCAGATCGCCGACGGCCTGGCCGCCGCGCATACCGCGGGCTTGATCCATCGCGACTTGAAACCCGATAACATCCTGGTCACACGCGACGGCCGCGTGAAGATCCTCGATTTCGGCCTGGCCAAACAGGCGGCGCCATCCCAAGCCGAGGCGACCCGCACTCTGTCACTCACGGACCCGGGCACCACGGTCGGCACCATCAATTACATGAGCCCCGAGCAAGCGCGGGGCGAGATCAATCTGACGGCTCAATCCGATCAATTTTCCTTCGGCTTGGTGCTGTATGAGCTCGCCGCCGGCAGGCGCCCCTTCCAGCGCGCGAGTGCGGCCGAGACCATGACCGCCATCATCCGCGAAGATGCCGAGCCGCTGCCGGCGGGTGTTCCCGCCCCATTGCGATGGATCATCGAGCGTCTGCTCTCCAAGGATCCGGCCGATCGCTACGATTCCACGCGCGACCTGTTCCGCGAGTTGCGCCAGATCCGCGAGCGGCTGTCGCAGGCCAGCGGCTCCGTTCAGACCCCGGCCACCGCCGTGGTTCCGAAGCGGCGGCGGATCCTTCCCATGCTGGCGTTGGCTGTCGCGGGGGTTGCCGTCGGGGGTGCGTTGGTAGCGCTGCTGATTCCACCGGCTGGGCCGGATCTCTCCGCGTACAAGTTCACGCCACTGTCGCGCCAGGATGCCACCGAGCGATCCCCGGACTGGTCACCCGACGGCAAGAGCATCGCGTTCACGACTAACGTGCACGGAATCGATCAGGTGTTCATCAAAGCGATCGATTCACCCGAAGCGGCGCAGCTTACGCACTCGTCGGCGCGTTGTGCCAGCCCCTTTTGGGCGCCTAGCGGATCGACCGTCTACTATCTATCCGCAAACGGGTTGTGGGCCGTGCCTTCGTCCGGTGGCATGCCCGAACTGATACTCGGCGGCGTACAGTCCGCTACGATTCATCCTAACGGAAAAACACTGGCTTTCGTTCGGGACGGCAAACTCTGGATCACTGCTCTTGGCGGCGGCCAACCCCGAAAATTCGGCGAGCCGCCTTTTCCGAATTCGGCGGTTTTCGTAGCACGATTCTCTCCGGACGGCACGAAGTTGTTTGTCGTGGGCCCAGAGCGCTGGTTTCTGGCGTACCCTTCCGGCGCGGCTCGCAGGGAGCCCGGTAATGGGCTGCCGAACGTGGCGTCGTCAGCTTGGTTTGCCGATAGCCGTCACTCACTGATAAGCGAAGTCTCGCCGTCGAATGGGACGGGTACCTTATATCGATCCGACACTGTGACCGGATCGCGCCGGATGCTCTATACCTTCCCCGAACCGATTCTCGATTTTTCCGTGTCACGCGACGGGAAACGCATTGCCTATGTAAGTGGCAAACCGGAATGGAATGTACTGGAGATTTCGCTTCCCACGGCAACGGTTCGTACGGCAATGGGAGGAAGCGGCGTGGTTTCGTGGTGGCCGGACTGGGCGCCCTCCGGAACCCATTACCTCGTTAGCACGAACCGGTCGGGGAGTTTGGCCATCGAGGATCTGTCGGCTGCCGACGGGTTTTCCCGCCGCCTGGTTGTGCCTGAGGCCGCAACCGTTTCGTCGCCACGCTGGGCGCCCGACGGCTCCCGATTCGTCTTCACGTCCTCCTCGAATCCTGTTCAAAAATTGATGCTTTCAAACGCTTCCGGCGGCCCTCCCGCGACTCTGGATGTAGGCATAGGCATCGCAGCACCCGTTTGGTCTCCTGACGGCCAACAGGTTTTATATTTGCGCCGGAGTGGCCCGAACGTCCAACTCGCGAAGATCCGGCCCGCTTCGGCTTCTATCCCTGTAGTCCTCGCCGAGATCGGCCCGGCTGAAATTCCGCGCTGGTTAAGATACCCGGCCCCGCAATGGTCTCCCACCGGGGACTGGATCGTGTTCCCGACTGTTGACGGGCTTTCGTTAATCGCACCCGACGGCCGGACCGCCCGCAAACTGACGGAACGCAAGCTCCAGGTTTACGGGTTCTCCAAAGACGGCAGCCAGCTCTACGGCATCTTCCGCAACACCACCGGCGACGGTGCGCAGTGGCAGCTCTATTCGGTGGATGTCAAAACCGGAGCGGACAGATTCCTCGCGCCCATCGACCTGCCCGCCTCCACCGATAGCCTCGCCGGTTTCAGCATCCATCCGGACGGCAAGCGCTTTCTCACGTCCATCGCCAAATGGCCTTTCGACATCTGGATGATGGAAGGCTTCGAGTTGCACAAGAGCTGGCTGGGCCGCTTGCTGGGCCGGTAGCGCCTGTTACCGCGGCTGGGTGACCACGTCGATGAGCGCCGGTTCACCCTTCCTGACGCGCTCGAGGCCGCGCTTCAAGGCGGCCACCAATTGCGTGGGTTCGGTGACCGGACCTTCGCCGTATAGACCGTAGGCTTCGGCCATCCTGGCGTAATTGATGTTCGGCTCCCAGAGCTTGGTGCCGATCGTGGTGCGGTCCTGCCCGCGATTGCGCTGGCTGGCGCGGTTCTGCAGAATCATCACCTCGGCGTGATAACCGCGGTTGTTATGCATGATGGTCAGCAGCGGGATCTTGTGATGCGCCGCCGTCCACAGGACGCCAGGGGCGTAGTTCATATCGCCGTCGGTTTGAATGTTGATACAGAGCCGGCCGTGCTTCTTGTTGGCGAGCGCCGCGCCCACCGAGGCCGGGGCGTTGTAGCCAATCCCGCCCGCGCCCTGCCCGCCGATGTACTGGTAGTGCTTGTCGAAATTCCACAAGCGACCAGGCCAGCCGCTGATGAATCCCTGCCAGGAGACCAGCGCCCAGTCGTCGTTTTTGATCAGCGGCCACAACTCGGCGCACAGACGGTTAAGGCTGATCGGGCTCGCGTCCCAGCCATACTGAGCCGAATCAATCGCCTGGTTGCGCACCTGCTTGTGGGCAGCGGCCAGCTTGGCGCCGCGGTCCTGAAGAGTCCGTTTCCGGTCAGCTGTAATCAGCTTCTTGCAGGCTTCGGTAAGAGCCGGCAGAGTGGCTTCGCCATCGGCCCCCATATCCAGATCGACATCGGCGTAGTGGCCGAAGTCCTGGATGTTGCTCTTCATGAACAGGTCGACCGAGGAAACGTTGATCGTCTTGGCGCCGCGCGCGCGAGCCGCCCGCGCCGCATTGCTCGGATCCGCTACTTCCAGAAACAGGATGACATCGGGCTGATATCCGGCCCCACCGGTCCCCGCGAGCGGATGCCGGTTGGGGAAGTTCATGCGCTCCTGGCTGTCGACCGGCGCCTGCAGCGTCTCGGCCAATTCGATCAGCAGCGGGATCGCCTTCTCGGTCCGCACCACACGCTGCGTCACAATCAGCGGCCGCTCGGCGTCCACCAGCCAGCGGGCGGCCTGCCGGACTGCTTCGTCATCGCCTTGCGGCGGCGCGGTCGGCGTCAGGCGGGGGATGCGCAGGTTCTTTTCTTTATTGGGCTGGGTCTGGTTTTCGTGCGTGGCCACCAGCAGCACCGGTCCCATCGGCGGCGTCATCGCAATCTTGTACGCGCGAATGGCCGATTCGGCAAAGGCCCCGAGCGAAATCGGCTCGTCGTCCCATTTCACGAAATCGCGCACAATCAGCGGCATGTCATTAGCGCTGTGATAGGAGTTGACCCCGGACGAGCGCTCGGCGGCATCGGCGTGGTTGCCGACGATCATATATATAGGTACGCGGTCGGCATACGCGTTGTAGATCGCCATCGACGCGTGCTGCAGCCCAACCGTGCCGTGAAGCACCGCCATCATCGGCTTCAGCTCGGTCTTGGCATATCCGTGGCACATAGCCACCGCCGATTCCTCGTGACAGCAGGTGAGCCACTCCGGCATCGAGTTCGGATTGGAGCCGTAATTGATGAGGGATTCGTGCAGGCCGTCGAAGGTGGAGCCGGGATTGGCGGCGCAGTACTCGATATTCAGGCTCTTGAGCACGTCGACCATAAAGTCGGAGCCCGGATTTTCGACGATCCGGTCGGACGCGACAGGCCGCGCCCCGGTATCGAGCGCCAGCGTGGTCTGATTCGGGCGCGCTGTACCGTTGCGAGCACTTCCCTGCTCTTCCTGAGCCTGGCCCAGTTGCGGCTTGGCCGCCAGCGCCGCGGCGCCCGCCGCCGCGCCCTTCAAAAACCCGCGCCGGCCTACAGAACTCTTCTTAGCCATGTACGACCCCTCCTTCGATGAGCGCCAATCGGCTTCAGGTTATAGAGAAACCGCCCCCGTGTCAACGCGGGCGACACGCGGGCGACGTCGTAGTCGGGCTCAGCGGCTCGCACTCTCAGACGACATCATCCAATCCCAATGCTGCCCGGCCGCTTCGACGATGTCTTTCACGTGCTCCTGCAATAAATAGCGCTGCTGTACGAGGCGGTTGGCCGCCTCCTCGACGCGGCGCAAGTAATCGGCGCGGCTCGAGTAGCGTTCCGCCAGCGATAATCGCGGATCACCGGTCCTTTCCCGGTCGGCGCGGGTCTTCGCGAACGGGATGAATGAACCCGCCATCGCGATCAGCGTATCCGGGGCGCCCCAGGCTTCGCTGCGGAACGCCCAGTCACCATAGGTTCCGAGCGGCACCGCTTGCTCGGGCGTGCGGATGCCGCCGATGTCGTTGCCATCCGCGTCTACCTGCGGAACCAGGAACGGAAGCACCGACAGGTAGCCGGGAACATCGGCGCGGAAGCCGCCTGTGACGTA
>Ga0070734_10005649_pt1 | contig 10908 bp, 4 predicted proteins | sample Coa_R1_8_FD_66444 | JGI IMG/M metagenome (GOLD analysis project Ga0070734, IMG submission 66444) | Surface soil microbial communities from Centralia Pennsylvania, which are recovering from an underground coalmine fire - Coalmine... | ecosystem: Environmental > Terrestrial > Soil > Unclassified ... | reverse complement strand
CAATAGCTCGACCACGCTGAACGACTCGGGTTTATTCGCCCTGTGGCACCCTAACCAGTTTGTTGGTGTACCGGTGCAAATCACCAGCGGCACCGGAGTCGGGCAGACTCGTACGGTCAGCTCCAATACCGCCAATCAGCTCACGATCAGCTCATCCTGGGACATTATCCCCGATGCCACGTCCACGTTCCGGATTGGCTATATCAACGGACCCAATGTCCTGGTGTACAAGGGCGGCTTCCTTTACGTCGCTACCGAGGCCTTGGCAGACGGCACGGTCCACAGCCTGGTCCGTGTCGATCCCGTTAGCGGCACGCAGACCCTCATTACCGATGGCAACAACGGGCCACATTTTAGCATCGCGGTCGGAATGGGACTGCCACCCAACAATAGTGATCCCAACGATGTTTATGTGGGGGATGAACCGGGAAATGTCCAGGGCTCGGATCCGGGAAAAGTCTGGAAAGTCAATATCATCAACGGCCAACAAACTATTGTCAGCCAAAACGGCTCCCAGGGCAACCTATTCAATCACCCCGTGGACTTGACGGTCGAATCGAGTGGCACCATCTTGGTCGTCAATACAGGAACCAACGGCTTCAATGGCAGCGTAATTCGGATTGACCCAATAACTGGGAACCAGTCTCTCGTCACCAGTTTCAGCGGCGGGACCAACGGCGGACTGGACAGCATCGATGTGGGCAACGGGCCGTTTGGCTCGGGGACCATCTTTGTCGGTGCCATCAGCTACTCAAGCGTGGATGCCCGGATCTACGCGGCCGATCCCGCTTCAATGACTACGAATCCTCCCGTGCTTACCAGCGATACGCTCATGAGCGAAGTGGAAGGCATTCGGGTCTTCCATGCGCCGGTGCAAGGCAATAATCCCCCGAGCGTGACCCCACCCTCGAACCAGTCCGCCAACGAGGGAACCTTGCAAAACATCAATCTGGGGAGCTTCAGCGACCAAAATCCCGGTACCTGGACGGCCACCATCAACTGGGGCGATGGCACTTCGAATAGCACCTTCAATCCCAACGCTCCAGGCACCTTGGGAACCCAGCCCCACACGTTTGGGGAAGAAGGCACGTACACGGTCACGATCACCGTCATCAATAACAGCGACCATCTCTCCGGCTCTGGCATGTTCATGGTGACCGTCTCCGATCTGAATGTGGTGGCGATGGCTGCCAATGTCAATCCCACCGCCGGCGGGCCATACACAGGGCCGGTCGCAACCTTTACCGATCCAGGTGGTCCCGAAGCCAATGACGGCACGCATTATTCCGCCAGCATCAACTGGGGAGACAACAGTGCCCCGACCACCGGCTCGATCACGCTGGTCAACGGTGTCTTTACAGTGAGCGGCGTGCATACGTACGCTGCGGCCAACACCTACAACATCATGGTTACGATCAATCATGAGCTAACCACAACCCCCCTGTCCGAAATGGTCAGCGTGACCAATTTGGGTCAGTTCGTGCAGCCGGGATTGATCAAGCCCATCAGTTTCTGGGCGGGTCTACAAGGGCAGGAGCTCCTGCGCCGCTTTGGGCTGACTGCCAGTGGCCAAACCTTGGGCCAATGGCTGGCGACAACGTATCCCAATCTCTATGGCGGCGGGAATGGGGCACCGAACCTGAGCCCCTTCACCAATGCGCAGATCAGCAGCTATTACCTCAGCCTCTTCCTCGTATCCAAGGGAACAGGTTTGGATGCGGAAGTCCTGGCCACCGCGTTGGAAGTCTTCACGACGACGCTCTCCCTGGGCGGCACCACGGGCCAGGCCAACGGCTTCACGGTCAACAGCAATGGCCTGGGTGCGTACTCCTGGAACGTCGGCAGCAGCGGCCCAGCCTTTGGCGTGCCCAGCAATACCATCCTCAACGTCTACCAAATTCTCCTCGACACGAACAATTCCGCCGTGGGCGGCGAACCGTGGGGCACCAATACACTCTTCCGCAATGAGGGGTTGGCCGTGTACATGGGCATCAACAGCGTTTGAGGGGAATCGCTCACGATCGCCAATTCGCAGGTTCAGCGGCAGCAACCGAGATCTGTACCTCCGTGCGTAGTTCGACAGCACGACCCTGAATCACCAACGAAGGATGGTGCGGTCCCTCGCTGGCGATTCAGGCTTGTAGGCGGCGAACTCCGGCACGGTCCTTTATGCCGAGGGTTCATCCGATGCAGCAACCGGGCAGTCGATTCGCACCCCTGGTCCGAACCTTGGTGTTCCTGGGGGCTTTCCTGGGACCGTCCGCGGTGTATGGAAATTCTGATGAGGAATTCGTCGGCCCGTTTCCGAGTTGGCGCGACCTACGCCGTGACTACGGGGCTATGGGAGATGGCAAAACCGACGACACGGCCGCTTTGCAACGGGCGCTCGATGATTTGATCAAACACGAAAAGGCCTGCGCCCTCTTTATCCCGAACGGCACGTATCGGTTGACTCGCACCGTTCGGACGGTGCGCAAAGTACACACCGATTGCCAGGGTGTGGCTGTCATCGGGGAAGATCCAACCACAACGATCTTGCAGTGGGATGGTCCGAAGGGAGACACGATCTTCCAGTGGGACGCCTGGTACGCCAAGATTTCCCGCCTGAGTTTGAATGGCGCTGGCCGTGCAGGCATCGCCCTCCTCTATGGACCGGCCTTCTCCACGTACAACGAAACGAGCGATCTCATCTTTCGGGATGCCAAGGTGGGCCTTGCTTTTGGAGGTCCGCAAACGCAGGGGCAGGCCGAAAACGAAGTGTTGCGGTGTCGGTTTCACAATTGCGATACAGGGGTTGAAACCGTCAACTGGAACTCAATGGATATCTGGCTGTGGTACTGCCAATTCGAGGACTGCGGCCGCGGTGTCCATAATGTCATGGGCAACTGGCATGTCTGGCACTGCCTGTTCCTCCGCTCACGCATTGTCGATCTGAGTACGCAAAACCTCATGGTTTTCTCGGTGGTGAACAACACGAGCATTGGCTCGAAGCGATTCTTCGATTTCACCACCGGCCATAGCTGGGGCTCACCGCTGAGCTTGACCGGCAACCGCGTCCTGGACCCCACCGGCGATTGGGCCATTATCCTGGACAACGCCGGACCGTACCTTGTGGTGGACAATAGCCTACGGCTATCCGATCGGACGCGCGGCCTGCGCATGACCTGGGGAGATCAGACCTTGGTTGGCAATACGTACACGCGCGCGGATGCTGTGGAGGAGCGGGGTCGATTCCGCCGGATTGCCGAAAGGGTGGTCGGGGCCAAAGAGATTCCTGATGCGGTGCCGGCCCTGCCCCGAGCGCCGACTCGGCAGACGCGGAAAATCCTCGAGGTCGCTGCCGGAGCCAACGGAGAGGCTATCCAGCGCGCCATCGATCAGGCATCTGCCCTTGCAGGTCAGCGCCCCGTCGTTCATCTACCAATGGGAAACTACAAAATCGAGCGGACGCTGGTCATTCCAGCGTGTTGTGATATGCAGCTTGTCGGCGATGGGGCTGCGGAGACAGCGTCACGCCTGAACTGGGAGGGACCGGAAGGGGGGATCGTGCTTCAGTTGGAGGGGCCGAGCCGAGCCACTTTGCGCGATTTTTACATCAGCGTGCCCCTGGGCCGAGCGCTGGTCATTCGGAACGCGGATCAGCCGGGCGGCCGGATCTTCGCCGATCAGCTGAACACGAGTGGTCCCACGGAGCAAAAGCAGGGCCGAACGGCGGCATTACGCATCCACGGGCTGGACCAAACGGATGTGCTCTTGCGCGCTTTGCAGGGTAATGGCAACGGCGGGGTCTGGGTCGAAGTGTCGGGCAGTCCCAAGGCCGCCGAAGCCAAGAATCAGGTGAATATCTTCACCGGAGCCACGAGTTCGGCCGCCGCACAATACGACATTCGGGACGGTGGTCGCCTGGTAGTCCGAAGCGTCTACCACGAGCGCAGCACGGACTCGCTCAGGGGGCTATATCTGACGGACCGCGGCACGCTGTCCATCGATGCGACGCGCTTTGCCTACTCTACTTCGGCGCAGACGCCTACGGTGGAAGTGGACAACTTTCGGGGTCTGTTCACCTTGGCCACTTGCCACCTGACGCCGATCGAAACGCCGGAGACGTGTCGATTCGAGCTAAAGGGGGACGGCAGCGCGGCCCATGTACTGGCCTTGAACAATCTCTTCTGGGTCCTGCACCCAGGCACGACCGCTGACACGGTATGGCAGAATAAAGCTCGACCGCCGGTCCATGGCGGACTGGTCGGCTGCAACGTCAACACACCGAACCGAAAAGCGGCCCCCAAGGGGTTCGCGTTCCTGGCCAACCGCGGCGACCACCCGGACCCGGCCAAATCGAAGTTCGGTTCCGGGCCCCTCGATGACCGGGGCAGCGTGGACGATGCGACGATCTTACGCCATCTGGAACCCCTGCGCTCTGCCCGGGCCTGGCTTCCTGATGCTATCCCGTCGGGGAAGACCGATGTGCGATTGCACCGGGTGATGGCTACAGGCGGTCGAGAGGCGGTGGTGGAGTTGCGCGCGGGACCTTGACCGGATACCCGTGTCCGATCCGGAGATTAGCGTGGGGTCCCTTCTGCGATCTGGCGCTCGACGATGGGCAGGAGTTCCCGAGCACCGGGATGATCGGGCTGCTGGAATAGGACGATGAGCAATTCCCGGCGCGTCTCTTGCAAGCGCTTTTGTTGATACAAAAGCTGGGCAAACTCGAAACGCTGTTTCACGTCGCCGGGCGCCTGGGCCAATGCCGTCTCGTACGTCTTCAAGGCCTCCTCCGAACGGCCAAGGGACGTGAAGATCAATGCCTTGACCGTCACATCCTCCGCCTTCATCGGCGTGGGTTGCTGTTCCAAGAGCGCCAGCGCATGGTCGAGAAACTGCTGCCGTTGTGCGGTTGGTTCGGGAAAGAGCTGCATGGCGGCAGTAAAGATGATCTTGGGTTGATCGGGGAGCACCTGGTGGAGGATCTCCTCCGGCCCAAGCCGGGCGGCACTCTGTTGGAGAATGACGGGGAGTAACTGGTCCGACAACTCCAGGGATCGGCGCCAGTATTTCCAGGTGCGCTCCGGATTTTTTTCCAGCCATTCCAGGCCACACCGGAACCAGAGCCCGAAATCCGAGGGAACCAAAAAACGCGCCCGTTCCAGATATGCGCTGGCGGCATCGGCTTGCTCGAACTGGTCGATGTTTTCGGCGAAAATTCGTTGCGGCTCGGGGAGAAGTGGACACAGATCGCGCGCTTGGATCAGATGGCGCAGCGTGGGAACCAAATACGTTCGGACGATGGGCTTCTCATCGAATTTGCTCAGCTCCTCCCGGGCCTGGGCAGTTGCCATCCAGGCTGAGGAGACGGCCAAGGCGGGGTGGGGGGCCAGGAGCGGACTCCGCGCCGGCGTGAAGTCGCACCAAGCCTGCGCCATATCCAGGACCAAATTGCGTATCTGGAGCTGGATCCGTTGTTCCTTGTAGTTGTCATAATACGCCAATGCCAGATCGACCTGGAGACGCGCAGAAGCCGGGGCGAGTCGGGTCGCAGCCGTCAGGTAGCCGATGCGCTGCGCATGCACATCGGTGGTCTCACGTTCAGGAGCATCGGCCGCCACGGGCGATTCCGATGGAATCTCCATTTGAACAGCGTTCTGGCGTAGCTCTTCGACCCGGGCGGCACGCCAGCCTTCAACCGTCAGGAGCGCGCCGCACAGCGTGGCCACCAGCGCCCCCAGTGCAGGAGCCAACCCCCCAAGGCGTACCGACCAGGCGTCGGAGGATCGGTGCGATTCCTCCGGCAATCCTTGTTCGCGGGCTCTCGACTTGGACCGTCCGCCCTGCGCGGAAGGGGTACGGCGATGCCCGACGCCGCACAGGGTGGCGGCCAGGACGGTTGTCATCACTGCGATGGCGGGGATATGGAGGCCGAAATCGACACTGCTGTGGATAACAGCCGTGGTGAAAGCGAAGAGCGCTCCCATCGCCAGGCCCCTGGCCATCGGACTCTCGCCCGTCCGCACCGCGCGATAGCCAAGCCAGAACACCAATCCGACTGCCAAAAGACTGACTGCCAGCCGGAAGAGACCGCCTTCCAGCAATCCTTCGAGGTATTCGTTCTCCACGTTACTGAAAATGACTTCCTGCGTTGCATTGTTGCGGCAGAGGGGTTCCAGGTAGGGAAATGTCCCATAGCCCGTGCCCCAAACCGGGAATTCCTTCACAAAAGGGAGCAGCCGGGCCCATAATTCGAGCCGGCCTTCCTGAAGTGCTTCCTTCTCCCCCAGCGTCGCAAACCGTGCTTGCACGCGGTCCAGTCCGAACCAGCCCGCCAGTGCCAACGCCAACGAGAGGATCAAGAGGATCGCTCCGACGCGGCGAAACCGGACCGACTGGAGGAGACTCATCAACACGAACACAATCCAGCCACCGAGCAGAGCTACGACACCGCCGCGGGAAGCCGAGAAGAGGACACTGCTGACCATGAGCGCCAGCCCGGCGATGGTCCACAGCGTAGCCGGGTTCTGAAGAGGAGTCGAGGAACCCTGATCCGAGTCTCCTCGGCGCGAACCCAAGGCAAAGTACTTCGACCCAAATAGGAAGCCGACGGCAAGCCCGATGCACAGATTCATGTAGAAGGCGAAATGGTTTCGGTTGATGAATGGACCAAAGGCCGTCTGGACCGTCGGCCAGGTCCAGTACACGCGAAAGTCTCGGGAGGTGAAGAATTGCAGGATGGCGAAAAAGGCCAACGCGGATCCGTTCACCAGCGCTGCCAAGCTAAGCCGGCGCAGGCTGCCCGGCGAAGCCAGGTTGTTGTTGACGCTGGCAAAGAGCAAGAAGACGGCCAGGAGCCGAAAGAATGCATCCCCGGTGCAACCGGGATATAAACTCAGCGTCGAACCGGCCCAGGTGGATGTAGCAGCGCTCGGCTCCCCGAATGGCAATACCTCAGCTTGCGCGGGGAGGAGTTGCTCCACCATGCGGGTCGTGGCCGGGGAAAGCCACCGCACGAGGCCCTGTGGCAGGGGGACGAACTGCCAGGCGGCCAGGAGGGCCAAGGCCGCCAAACACAGGGCTACCGGACACTTCTGCCACCAGAATCGTCCATCGAGGAGCATGCGCGCTCCCCAGGCCACCAGGAGCACGGCGACACCGACATCGAGGAAGAACTCTGATCTCGGTTCGACGGCTCCAAACGCCCACGGCGAGAGGCAAGCCATCACCAGGACGGCGGCTTCCATGCCCCGTCGGAGGATCTTGCTGGCCTGGCCGCGCCAGCCGGTTCGAACACCGGGGCCCTTGGCGGTGGACGCCCATGGAGTACTTGCCATCGGTTCGCTCCGATTGAGGGGTGGCATTCAAGGCAGCGGGATCGTTCCGTTCTTCCATCCCGCGGGCAGAAGAGAGCCCTCCCTAGACAAGGACGTGCCGCTCCGCGCGCACCCAATCCGTTGGACCAACCAGAGAAGCCGGTCCGTGCACTCCACGATAGGCTGCGGCGTGCACTGCTTCGGGCGAGTTACCAATCGGCCGTGGACAAGGAGGCACTTGCAGGGGATCAAGTGCCGGGCTGTTCTCCTTGGTTCCAGGATTCACCGCCCCCGTTCACGAGCGGTGTGGGGGTTCCTCCCCAATCCTTAGGCTTTTTTCGAGCGGGGCGTGCTGTCCGGGTTCACGTTGCTCCCTCCCGAGGGTGCCCGGAACGGAGACGACACGGGGACGCACCGTCGCTGAGAACAACCCAGGCAGGGGAATTGGTTGCACGGCATCACGGTGCACTGCATCGAGAAGCCACATTGGAAGTTAAACTGGCATTGGTCGCGGCAAACGACTCCCGCACAGTAGAACCCACCACAATCGAAGAAAGGGCCACCGAAGGCCGCTTTCACCGCGTCGGGTGCCACAATCGATTTGACGACCGGCACGAGCAGCGCAAGGGCGGCAACACGGCCGAACTTGCGGAAGGCCTGGCGTCGGGTCATGGTGGCCGGTGGCGATACCGCTTCGGTCAGCAGATGGGCTTTCCCGAGCCGCTCGAGGGCTGTCCAGACGATGCCCTCATCCGCCTTCGGATTGAGCTTGGTTTGCAGAACCTTCTTCAGCTCGCCGATGGATTTCTGGCCATCGCAGTTCTGCCAGACCAAGGCTGCGGCGCGATTGAGATGGTGGACCCGATGGCGCTCCAGATCGTAGACCACCAGCTCCTCGCCGACTTGCTCCGCCACAAGTCGTTCCTGTCGTGCACTGGGTTTCATAGGACCTCCTTCCCTGCCTCCATCGAGGCAGGACTGAGAAAAGGGAACACCCATGATGCCTTTGGATCTCAAGCCTCACTGGTGAGGACCAAGCGGCGATCATGGTCTATGCTACACAATCGATTCAACAACGGCCCGGCCAGTTCGTTCGCTTCGCCGCGCTTGCCACGCAGGACGGTCGCGCCCTCGGCCACGCGGCGGCAGATGGTCAGCGCCCGTTTGGGACGGCGACGGATCGGAACCGTTTCCCCCAACAATGCGAGCAGCGCCTGCCCTTCCGTGAGCACCCCCGGCCGCCAGCGTGCCCCGGACCGATACTGCGTGAACACCACCAAGCCGACCGGCAACGGCTTCGTCCCCATGCGGCCGCCCAGCATTTCCGCCGAGCATTTCTTGGTGGCGTCGCCATCCGCATCCCGGAACGTCAGCGGATTCGGATAGGGATACACCCTGCCCCGGCTATCGAAGACCGCATACTGATCCGAGTAGTAAGTCGCCCCGGCCCGGATCAATGCTTCCGCGAGCGTGGTCTTGCCGCTGCCGGAAGGGCCACAGATGACCACCGCGCGACCGTGCCAACCCACTACGGCGGCCCGGACGAACAGCTTCCGCGGGGAGCGGGTCGATACCACCAGGTGCAACAGCGCCTCCAGAGCCTGGAACACCTCGTCGCGGTCCAGGGTACGTGCAACCCGGCCGACGCCCCAGTAAAGCAGGTTGTAGCGCCGCACGCGCCCATTGCCACTGCTGTTCGTATTGACCAGGAGCGAACAGAGTTCATCGACCTCGGGCGAATCCGCCATTTTGGACTGGGGCGGTAGCTGCAGCGCAACCTGCTCCAGGATCTTCGGATCATTCACCCGGACACCAATGTGTACACCGTGACTGACGAACGCAAGTCCAGCCGCCCACCCGAGGCGGTCCAACTTCTTCATTCAGGACGATGTAAACTTCAACCGGGGCAAAACCCCTTTTTTTCGCGCGGAACGGGATGGCATGTGCTATCACCTCAGGTGCTTCGGTTGTACCCTGGCATCTTCAAAAGTGGTATCAAGTCCGGCACACAAGTCAATCCATTTTCCAAATTCCGCGGCGTCCTGCCGTGGCCAGGGCAGTCTTCGTGGTTTGTCTCGAGCCCGCAATTTCTGTTCCATTATCCACGCAAATTTACGTCGGATACAGGGCGGAGGATCGCCGTGTCGCGGTGAGTCTTGGTCGAACCGCAAGCCGGTGTTGGCGAACCCAATGCAATAGATGTACCAAAGCGAGGATATCCGTGTAACGGACGCCGGGCTGAGAAGCCAGGAATGCGTTCCAGAGTTTCTGGACGGCGGCCGGCACCAGGCCAGCCTTCTGGAGTGTAGCGGAATCGCCGAGCAGCGCGGCAACCCGTGGCCGCAGCTCGGCCCGCAGCCAGCGTTCCCAGGGGAACACGAATCCCATCTTGGAGCGTCGCACTACGCGGTTTGGCAGGGCTGCCGGGAGAGCGTCCACCAGGAGCGCCTTGGTACGGCTCGATCGGCCTGGAGCGAGCTTCAGGCTCCCTGGCAAGCTGGCCATCGTCTCCACAAGGACATGATCCAAGAGTGGATCGCGCAGCTCCAGGGCATGGGCCATGCTCATCTGGTCCATGTCCCGCAGCAGCATGTTGGCCAGATAGAGCGAGAGCTCCAAGAGCGAGTGGGCGTTGACTGCGTCCAGAGGCGCGGCAGCCGCTTCCAGCTCGGCGACCACTTCGGCCGGGAGCGGTCGCCCGAGCGTCTGTGCCGGCTGGGCCAGCAGTTCTTGCCGAAGCTCCGGGGCCATCACTTGCCGGCAGATGGCATAGCGGGACAAACGCGATTGGCCATTGGCCAGCACCGCAGCCAGTTTCAGGGTACGGATGCTGCGTGGGGCCAAACGGCGAGCCGCCTGGTGCACCAGCCAGGCCCCGAGACGCGGTAGGGTGCGCTCCAGCCGAGCCAACAAGCGAAAATACGGATAGCCCGCGAACAGCTCATCGCCTCCCATGCCCGACAGTGCCACCTTGACCCCCGCCTGCCGTGCGGCCTGGGAGATAAAATAGGTGTTCAGGCCATCAATCGACGGTTGATCGTACGCTCCGACTGCTTGATCAAATTCTTCGACCACCTTGGCCGGACGAAGGAAGAGTTCCGCATGTTCGGTATCAAATTGGCGGGCGACCAGCCGGGAGTGTTCCGATTCGTCGAAATGGCGTTCGGCGAAGATGACGGAAAACGTGCGCAGGGCATATCCTTGGCTAACCAGGGCGGCGACGAGACTACTCGAATCGATTCCGCCGGACAAGAACACCCCGACCGGCACATCGGACACCATCCGCAGGGCCGCCGCCTCTTGCAGCACCGGCCGCAGCCGCTCCATCGCTTCGGCGCGCGTGGGCTTGGGTGTGTTCGCAGCGCAGAACCGCGGCCGCCAATAGCGCTTCCGCTCGGGGACCAGTTGTCCCCCGGGCTGGCTCAGATCGAACCGCCAGGTTTCGCCCGGCAAGATGCTCTGGACTCCCTCCAGGAGCGTCCAGGGAGCCGGCACGGCTCCGAAGGCGAGGTAGGCATCCATCGCGGCTGGATCAAGCCGTCGGTCGATCAAGCCCGACGCCAACAGGGCACGGAGCTCCGAGGCGAAGAGCCAGGTGTTGGGTTTG
>Ga0070734_10005648_pt1 | contig 10908 bp, 12 predicted proteins | sample Coa_R1_8_FD_66444 | JGI IMG/M metagenome (GOLD analysis project Ga0070734, IMG submission 66444) | Surface soil microbial communities from Centralia Pennsylvania, which are recovering from an underground coalmine fire - Coalmine... | ecosystem: Environmental > Terrestrial > Soil > Unclassified ... | reverse complement strand
CGTGGCTGGCGGAATCATCCCTGCCGAGGATGAGGCCGCTCTGAAGGAGGCCGGGATCGCCGCCGTCTTCAGCCCCAAGGACTACGACATCAACACGATCATGCGCGATGTGATTGCGCTCGCGGAGCCGGGGCGCGGGTAGCGCGCGAGCGCACTTTGCCAAGTACGCGAAAAGCCAAAATATTTGTCGCGAAGTTTCGCAAGGACGCGCGCGCGTGCGGCTCGGTTCTTCCTGAAACCGCAAAGGCTTGCCTCCCGTCTGCGGGAACTTTGCTAAGCGTTCAACCGGAGGAATGTGGCGCGCTTCGTCACCGCGGCGCCCCTTTCTTGCCGTTTGGTTAACGCCTAATTTACCTCAATTGAGGCGGGCATTCGCTTCGAGACGCTCGCTGGGGGTGAAGCCATGGTGCTTGGGCGCGACGACGACTCTTCCTATCCATCCGATTCATCCGGCAGACGGCCGAGATTCCTCAGGCAGCGGCAGGCCCTGAGCCGCGATCTGTTTCACGACCTCACGCCGGAGGAGTTCAACCAGGAAGCGAAGGAGCTCGCCAAGCTCGAGGCCCTGACCCCGCAGGTCCGCGCACGGATGAAGGCGCAATTGATCGAGCGGCTGAAGACGCCTGTCGACCAGCCGAGCTGGGGTCCCGACTGGGTGCGCCACGGCGAACGCGTTTCCGCGGGCGCGCAGAAGAAGCGCAATCCTTTCCGGATCTTCTCGCGCGAACGCGAAGACGACGAAGACGAGCGCGAGCCAGTGCTCAGCCAGGACGAGCTCGAGGACGCGCAGATCATTACCCGGAATCTCGAAAAGAGCCGTCAGGTTGCGCATTACCGCCCGCTCTATGGAATCGCGGTGGTACTCGCGCTCGGTATCGCGCTGCTCGCGATGTTCGTCGATTATCAGATTATCCGCGGCGATGTGTGGACGCGGGCCTTGGCAAACGAATTCATGGTGGTGCCTGCGAGCCTTCAGGCTTCGGTCATCTTCAAGAGCATGCAGGTGCTGTTCGCCGTGCTGATCGTGCACTTCATGCTGAAAATTTCGGGCGCCTATGGCCGCAATGCATTGATTACGGCGGGATTCGTGTCCGCGCTGGTGATGGTCGGCTGCCTTGGTTATCTCGTCGCCTACAACAATATGGCGGGTGCAACTTCGGCGCGATTCGAGCAGCACGAGCAAAGCGATCAGCCGCAGAACAACGCTATCGACCGCCTGTTTTCGACAGACGCGCACGGCGATAGCGGAAGTGCAGTTCCCGCTGCCGACCGCATCGGCGGCGGTCAGCAGGCAAGCGAATACGCCCTGCCGTTTCCCAAGCTCTCGCAAGCGTCGCTTGCCAATGCCGATTCCTGGTTCTGGCTCGCGTTTGCAAGCGTGATCTTCTTCATTGTCACGACCGTCGCCGCGCTCTACATGCAGACGGTCGAGAACAATGTGCGCAATTTCCATATCGCGCACGATTACAAGAACCGCCGCAAGCAATTCGCGCAGCTGCATCTGCTGGAATTGGCAGATCGCGCCTGAAGCTGCGCGCAGCCGGGGTTCAGCAATCATGATGCGTCTGTTGCTGGCGTTTACGACTGTGGTCGGGCTCGCCGGCGCCGGGTGGATGGGTGCCGACGCTATGCGCACCGAGCCCGGCATCACATCCGCTGCCTATGGCGATGAAGACTCAGGCCAGCTGTCGCCCAAGCGCCTTATCATCGGCCTCGACATTTCGCTCAGCAATCCCCTGATCGCCGATCCGAATTTCGCAGCGAAAGCCGCGCGCCGCATCGGCGGCATGGTCGGCGAGATGGGCTTTGCATCCGAAGTGCATGTGCGCACCTTCGGAAGCTATGATGCATCACAGAATCCGTTCTACTACGACACACTGCTGTCGCGGCGCGCGCGGCCGGAAGAGGTTGAAGCGGAAATCGAGAAGTTGATTTCCGGCATCCCCACGCTCGTGTCCCGCGGGCGGTTTCATCCGCAGCGGCGCACCAACATCATCGGCTTCCTCGACAATGTGCGCGAAAGCATCGGTTGCCGCGGCATGCCGACAACCATCGTGCTCGCCTCCGACGGGATTGAGGATTCGGAATATGCGCGGCTAGACGATCCCGACGATCACCTTCCCTTGCCGGAGGGACGACCGTTCCGTGGCTGCGCGGATCTCCAAATCCTGGGCGTCGGCCAGGGCACGCATAGCCCCAAGAAGGCCGCGCGGCTGCGCCGAGAATGGTCGTTGTGGGCAGAAGCAGCGGGCTTTCAGCAGTTTTCGGGCCTGAACGACTGGTAGACGGCAGCACGGCTATCATCACCCAATGCCGCTATCCCTCATCCTCGTTCGTCATGCCGCGCCGAAAATCGAATCCGACGTCGCACCTTCCGAGTGGGCGCTCTCCGAAGCCGGTCGTGCCGCGGCCCAAAGTCTTGGCGAGCGGCTCTCAAAGCTCGGATCTCGCGCGATCGTCGCGAGTCCGGAGGCGAAGGCGCGTATGACAGCGGAACTCATCGCGCTTTCCTTAGGATCGGAGGTCAACCTGGACGCCGGCTTCGTTGAACACAGGCGCCCAGGGCTCGGCTTCTTGCCACCCAAGGAATTCGAGAGCGCAATCCGGTTGGCCTTTGCTCGCCCCGATGAACGGGTCTTTGGCGGAGAAAGCGCAAACGAAGCGCTCGCGCGTTTCGAAAGCGCGATCGAGCGGCACAAGGCGAGGCCCCTCATTGTCGTAACGCATGGCACCATTCTCTCACTCTTCATCGGGCGGCATTCCCGAATGGAGCCGTTTTCGCTCTGGACGAGCCTGAAACTTCCGGAGGCTTTTCTGCTCGATGAAGAGAACCGCTCGTTCGAACGGATGTCTTGAACGCACTGCACGACCTTATGGGAAGCCGTCGCGTGGAATCGATTGTTCAAGCGCTTTGCACCGGACCGAAGCCCAGTTGGGCTCGTACTTCGTCAGCAGGAATGCCCTGTTCGCGCAGCGAACGGAGCGTTGCGGCGCGGTCGCGCTTTGAGAATTTCCGCCCGCTCTGATCGAGGATCAGGCGATGATGGGCATAAGCCGGAGCAGGCAGCGAAAGGGCGGCCTGCAACAGACGCTGGACATGCGTGGCCGGAAACAGATCGTTGCCCCTCGTCACGAGAGTGACTCCCTGATACGCGTCATCGACGACGACGGCGAGGTGGTACGAGACCGGTGCATCCTTTCGCGCGAGCACCACGTCGCCCAGGAGAAGCGGATCGACCCGCATCGTACCGTTCTCTCCGGAAGGCCCGCTCCCCCGCTCTTCGAAGAGGAGTAACCCGACCAGCTCCGCCGCGGCGCTCGCGTCAAGTCGAAGGGCGTAATTCTCGCCTGACTCAATCCGTTCTGTCCGCTCGGGCGCGCTGAGCATCCGACAGGTGCCCGGGTAGAGAAACCCGTCCGGTCCGTGCGGCGCGTCGGGCGCGCGCGCAATCTCATCTGCGATCTCCTTGCGGGTGCAGAAGCACGGGTAAAGTAGCCCGCGCGTACCAAGTGCGACGAGTGCCACGCGATAAGCGCCGGTACGGTTCGATTGGCGCAGCACGGGTTCGTCGAACGCAAGGCCGAGCCAACGCAGATCCTCGAGGATCGCATGCTCGAATTCCGGCCTGGCGCGCGCAGCATCGATATCCTCGATGCGAACCAAAAAGCGGTCCCCGGCCGCCTCTGCCGTGAGTGCGGCGAAGGCGTGGCCCAGGTGCAGCAGGCCGCTCGGGCTTGGGGCAAAACGGGTGACGATCATCCTTCCACGCATCGCGCGAGGCGCGCCTTGTTCGCGTAGCGCAAAATGAAGGCCCCTGCGACGGGTATGGATTTTGAGTCCAAGACCCGCACAATCCTGCTCATGGTATTCGGCACTCGCGCTCTTAGCGGTCCGCGGCTCCCGCCTGCGCGCGGAAAGGCAACCCATCTCGTCGTTCTCTGCCATGGCTATGGCGCCGACGGAAACGATCTGATCGGGCTCGCCCCGTTCTGGCAAAGGACCATGCCAAACGTCGCGTTCGCAGCACCGAATGCGCCAGAGCCCTGCCAGGGCGCGCCTTCCGGTTATCAGTGGTTCGCCATTTCGCGGATGAACCCCACCGAGATGGCGCGCGGCGTTGCTTCAGCGGCGGGGCTGCTCGAATCTTTTCTGGATACGGAACTCGCGCGGCTGGAATTGACGGCCGACAGGCTCGCACTCGTTGGCTTCAGCCAGGGCACGATGATGTCGTTGCATGTCGGTCTGCAGCGGAGGGTGAAGCCAGCGGCCATCGTCGGTTATTCGGGATTGATGCCCGGAACGGAATCGCTCGGCGAACTTCCGGCCGATGTGCCTCCGATCCTGCTTTCGCATGGCGATGCCGATCCGATGATCCCGGCCGAAGCCATGTTTGCGACCGCATCGGCACTGGGGCGCGCCGGCGCTGCCGTTCAGTGGCACGTGTCGCCGGGCGTCGGTCACGGCATCGATCCTGCCGCCGTCGAACTCGGCGGCATTTTTCTGCTGCAAGCGTTTCGCGGAGCCTTGAAGCGTACCTCGGCCGCGCCGATTCACTGTGTGCTCAGGCAGTGACCGGCGTCTCGATCGCTGTCGTCTCGCTGTCATCGCGAATCAGTTAGCCTTCTTCCAGGAACTTGGCAGGACTCGGCTGAGCCTGTAGGTTCCCGCCGCCTACGGAGCAATCCGGGTGACGCAAGGAAAGGTGTGGTCTTAGAGGGTTGATGTTGTGCTAGCGGCTGTGCGCACGCCCGAGAACTGTCCCGCGCTCGTCCTGAACGCGGACTTCCGCCCGCTCAGCTATTTTCCCCTCTCGCTCTGGTCCTGGCAGGACGCAATCAAGGCCGTTTTTCTGGAACGGGTGAACATCCTCGAAGAATACGAGCGCGTCGTGCGCTCGCCGAGCTTCGAGATGAAACTCCCGTCGGTCGTTTCCCTGAAAACCTATATCCGCCCGGCGCGCAATCCGGCCTTCACGCGATTTAATGTTTTTCTGCGCGACCGGTTCGAATGCCAATATTGCGGAAGCGGCGAGGACCTGACGTTCGATCACGTCGTCCCCCGCTCAAGGGGCGGACGCACGACCTGGGATAACGTGGTCACCGCGTGCGCGCCGTGCAATTTGCTCAAGGGCGGACGGCTTCCGCACCACACGGGCATGCATCCGAAGAGCCGGCCCCACCGGCCGACCGTGAACGAATTGCGCAACAATGGCCGGCTCTTTCCGCCCAATTACCTCCATGAATCCTGGGCGGACTATCTCTATTGGGATTCTGTCCTCGAGCCGTAACCTTGCTCGCGGTTACACCCGCATCGGAAAACGAGGATGGCGGGATCTAGAACCAGCCTGGCAGTGATCTCATCCTGCCCATGGTGGTGCTTCCGTGATTAGCTTTTATGTCCCGCATATCCCGGCGAGAACTTCAATTCGGCCGACGACCAGGTGTCGAAAGATTCGCCTCTGTTATTCACGCTAGGCCGATAGCGCCACGTGCTGACGCATAGCTTCGCCGCATCGTCCAGTTCGGCATCTCCGCTCGATCGAGTGATGCTGACGGTATCAACGCTGCCGTTCTTCCGAATAACGAACTTGAGCGCAATACTACCGCCAACTCCCTGCCGGATGAGCCGTTCGGGCATCCAGCCAATGCTACACCGATGCCCCCTCGGAAGGTGTTCGCGGACCGTAAGCCCGGTCGCCGCGCTCCACAAAAAGCTCACCTCCCAAAGAGTCTCCGGGCGCAAGGAGTGTCCGGTGGGAAGTCGATAGGTCCAGCTCGAGACACACTTCTCGAGTTGACTGTCAAACTCTGGATCACCGCTGGACTGAGTCGTCGTTACGTTGGAAACAACGCCGTTGCGGCTTACCACGAAAAGAAGCACCGACTCGTGAAAGGCGCCCGGGAGGCGCGCCACCGAAGTTGCATATTCCGGGCACACATGAGGTGCGCCGCTTGGTATGGCAGGAACGTCCCCGTTCCAGGCCGTTGATGTTCCCCAACGCACTTCGTGGGGGATAGGTTCATAACGCCAACCTTTGACGCACTGAACGAAAACCCTGTCGGCTGCCGTGTCGCCACTCGACTCCACCAACTCGACGTCCTCTACCGAACCATCAGGCTCGATCTTGAAAGTGACGTCGGTCGGGTCGAGTTCAGCCCAGGACTTCATTGGGTTGAAGTAGCCAAGATGACACCACTGGTTGTTGCTCTTAGGCACGAGAATAATGGGCGTCGCCTGTGCAGGCGTTTGTGCCGATGCCGGGGGCGCGTCTCCAGCCGCGGCGATCGCAGGAGATACAGAGGCCAATAGGATAAAGAGCAAGATCAGTCGCACGATACCCCCCGTCACCTTCACTCTATCGCAGCGCGCTGCCGGGAATCGACTGCGAAAAGCGACCACGCTCCCCACGCTTGAACTCTCTTCGCGTATGGCGAACGGCCAACCACAACTCGTATGACACGTGATGGAATGCGGCCTTGGATCGCAAGATAGATTGGTGATTGAGCATCCTGTCGCCGTAACTGTAACGGCCGGCTCTTTCCGCCCAATTACCTCCATGAATCCTGGGCGGACTATCTCTATTGGGATTCCGTTCTCGAGCCCTGATGTCGCCTTCTCGTTTCGCGGATATCGCGGAAAGAGGTTTTGCGACGCCGGACTTCGGCTTTCAAGAACTTCAGGACGGCGCTCTCCTCGGGCCGCAAGGCGAACCGCCTGTGCTGTTCGGAACCGATGCGCGTACCGAGCTTGAACGCTCCGGAAAGGTACGAGTCGATTACCAGCGGATGGACATAGCACTTGCGGCAGACCGTGACGGTATTGCCGAGCGCCTCCGCAGTGTGCTCGAGAACCCCGCGCACCGCGGTTTTCGAGGGGAGCGTGGCGTTCTCTACCAGCATGTGAAACCCGAGCGCCGCTTCGAGTGTGCCGCGCCAGGTGCGGAAATCCTTCGCCGTGATCTCCCGGCCGGTGACCTCGCGAAGATAGTCGTTCACGTCGCTCGAACCGACACTGCGGACCTGACCTTCAGCATCGCGGTATTCGAACAGATGCTGTCCTGGCAATTCCTGGCAGGCGCGAATGATTTTCGCGACGCGCCGGTTTTGGATATGGATGTTCCATTCCTTGCCGCTCTTGCCACGAAACAGGAAGCGCAGTTCGCCGCCGCGGGCCTTCACATGGTGATTTCGCAAGGTGGCGAGACCAAAACTGCCGTTCTGCCTCGCATATGACTCATTGCCGATCCGCGTTCCGGTCCTTTCGAGCAGGAATACGATGGTTGCGATGACCTTTCGGCGGGGCAACCCGGAAAGGGCCATGTCGGCTGCTACCTGCCGGCGCAGTTTCGGCAGGCTCTCCACGAAGGCCACGAGGTGGTCGAACTTTGCGCGGTCGCGGACGCGGGCAAAACCGGGATTGTACCGGTACTGTTTGCGGCCCTTTGCGTCTCTTCCGGTCGCCAGAAGGTGGGAATCCCTGTCCGGTGCGATCCAGACATCTGTCCATGCGGGCGGTATCGCGAGCGCACGAATCCAGGCGAGTGTCTCGTGATCGCGGACGCGTTCTCCGCCGGGGTTCCTATAGGCAAAATTCTTTCCGCGCCGGACGCGCGTTATTCCAGGGATCTCATCCGAGAAATAGCGCAGGCCTGCGTCCCGGGCCGAGATCTCGGGCGGGGGAAGCACGAAACGGGAGGTACCGTCACGGGATGGCCGCAATGGAAGAGCGGCACGCCTGGCCGTCCCGCGCGTTGTCTGGACGAAGGCGGCGCGTTTCGGCTGCTTTCGCCTCACGAAAGCGGTTTGTCTGCGCTGCTTTCCCATGGAGCGGAAAGGAAACGCGCAGGAACCCGGCTTCTCTCCGCTGCCTCAAAAATTACTTGCCGCAAAATTTGAAACGTTCGGCTGGTGAGACGTTCTTCCGTATACGGATGTACGCGGCGGGGCGAAGTGGAAGCAACAAGACGGATCGACTGCGAAGAACTATGCGACATACCTTGCGACAAAGACGGTCTCTTTCCGCGCATGAGCGCGAACTTCTGAAGCTGGCGCGCATGCGCGAGCCAGGGGCCTTGTTCATTGACGATGAAGCGCTGGAAAGGACTGCTGAGCAGCTGGCGTCCGAGCGTTTCCTCGGAAAGGTGGATATCCGCGGTGATCGCGCGTATCGCCTGACCGAATTCGGCCGTGCTGCCATCGGCAGCGATCACGAGTTGGCCGGCGTGCTTGAAGCTTAGCCCGAGTCGGGCTGCTCAGCGGGCTGAACGCCACATGGCGATCAGCGGTGGTGCCATCCGCGGAGCGATATTGCCGCGCGGGACAAAACCATGACGCTCATAGAGACCCGTGTTCCGCGGATTGGAATTTTCCAGATAAGCCGACTCGTGCGCCGCATCGATGCGCGCCAGATTGGCCTCGAGCAGCGCGCTGCCAAGACCAAGCCCCTGTAGGCGCGGTGCGACGGCGATGAAGGCGAGATAGAAGTGCCGCTCCTGCGGATGCTGTTTTTCCATCGCGTCGGCCATCGCTGATCCGCGCGCAAGACGCGGGAGGCCGCAGAGGCGGACAAACACCGGCATGAGCCTCAATTGTTCGAGAAATCCACCAGGACTTGCCGGCACTTCAGGTGGCAGCCATGCGGCGGCGACCGAGGCATCCTCGCTCATCCAGACCTCGCCAAACGGAATCGCACGAGCGCCCAGGAGCCAGAAAAAAAAGCGCTCGAGCCCCACTGCACGCTTGGGGCCGGCGCGCGCAATCCAGTCGAACACCGGATCTTGCGTGAAGGCGGCAGCAAAGAGTCGCGAGAGCGCCGGGGTGTCCGTTGTGCCAGCGCGTCGCGGCATTGACGCGCGTTTGAGTCGGGCGTGCCGATCGTCCATCGAAAGCTCGCTCACAGACGCTCTGAAATGGCTATGGCAACCCGGCAACCGGCCTTGATCGCTTCGCTGAGCAGGCGGTAACCGGGCGCCTGTTCTGCACCCATAGCCAGAGCCTCTTCGCGATGGGCAATTTCGTCAGCGCGGAATGCGCCGACCGTCTCCTTCAGCTCCGGATCGGCGGAGATCTGCTGCAGCTGGATACGATAGTGATCATCGATCACTTCCTCGACGGCCGCCGTGCAAGCCATCACCGCCTTCTCGCCCATCAGCGCTGTCACGACACCAAGCGTAAATCCTGCGACCCGCCACACCGGCTCGAGCGCGGTAGGCCGCACGCGGCGGGCAATCACGAGTGTGTCGAATGTCTTGAGATGAGCTTGCTCCTGCTCGCGCATTCGTTTCAGTACGGCCACGGTCTTGGCGGCATCCTTCCTGTTTTCGAGCACCGCGAGCTGGCCTTCATAAATGCGCACCGCGCCGTATTCTCCGGCATGATCGACGCGGATCATGCGCGCTGTGTTGGTCCCGGTTTGCACGCCAGGCGCTAGCGGTCGCGGTTTGCGGCTGGCCATCTAGGCGTTCGCCATTCCGGTCTTCGGGTATCTCAACATCATCAAGGCTCCGAAGATTGCCGTGCCAAACGAGATCAGCGCATTGTATCCCGCAAGCGAGATGCCGAAGAGCCTCCAGGCCGCGATGTCGCAGCGAACAACCGGGTGATCGAGGTCATTGAGCGAGCCGGTCAGATGGACCGGCCCGCCTGTACACGCCGCGGGACCCGGCAAAACGCCCCATTCGACCCCGGATTGGTAAGCGCCGATCGCGCCCGACGCAGCAACGAGCAGAAGCGTTGCGGCGGCGAGAGGGAGCGCCATTTGCCGGTCCAGCCGGCCGCGCGCAACGAGCGTGCCGCCGAGAAGACCAAGGAACGCTGCGGCAATGTGCGGCCAGCGCTGCCAGTGACACATCTCGCAAGGCGGAAACCCTTCGATGTACTGAAATCCGAGCGCTCCGAGAATCAACGCGAGCGCCACGGAGCCTGCGGCAATCGCGATGCGTTCGCCGCTCATCGCGCGAAAATCCGCGACTCGTCTTCGAAGGCCTTGAATTCGAGTGCGTTGCCGCTCGGATCGCAAACGAAGAACGTTGCCTGCTCGCCGGGCTCGCCTTCGAACCGGATTTCTGGCGCGATCATAAACGGCACCTTCGCGCGTTTGAGGCGATCGGCAAGTTTGTGCCACGCATCCATTGTCAAGATCACTCCGAAGTGACGGACCGGAACTTCGTCTCCGTCAACAAGATTATGCGCTTGGTGTCGCGGCTCATCCGCGCTTAAATGCGCAACGATCTGATGGCCGAAGAAGTCGAAGTCGACCCACGCGACACTGGAACGTCCTTCTCTGCATCCGAGCAGCGTTCCGTAAAACGCGCGGGCTTCGCCGAGGTCGCGAACCGGAAAAGCGAGATGGAACGGCCTGAGCGATGACATCGCGCGTTTGTCTTTGCTCGCGTGACCGACGGAGGGAAGCCCATGCGCCGACAGAAGGCAACCCGTTCCGGCCTCGTGCAGCACGAACTCCTGCGCATCGAGGGCCGGCCCGTCGATGTCACGGTGCGGTTCAATCCGCGTGCACGGCGACTGATCGTCAAGGTTCATCCGAGCACGGGAGAAGTGTGTGTCGTGGCGCCTTCGAAACGTGCGCTCGCAAGCGCGCTCGACTTTGCGCGCGGCGAAGAAGCCTGGATCGCGCGGCGGCTCGCCGAGGTCCCCGGAGCCATTGCACTGGCGCCCGGAAACCGGATTCCCCTTTTGGGAAAGGACTATGCGATCCGTGAAGGACGGGGCGGACCAGCCCCGGTCTGGATCGAAGACGATTTGCTCCTGGTTTCGGGAAGACCGGAGCATGCGCAGCGCCGGATCGTGGACTTTCTGAAACGCGAGGCGCGGCGAGCGCTCGAGCCCCGGACCGTTGAGTTCGCAGCCCGGATCGGCGCCAAGCCGAAAAAGATCAGTATCCGCGAAATG
>Ga0070734_10005647_pt1 | contig 10908 bp, 7 predicted proteins | sample Coa_R1_8_FD_66444 | JGI IMG/M metagenome (GOLD analysis project Ga0070734, IMG submission 66444) | Surface soil microbial communities from Centralia Pennsylvania, which are recovering from an underground coalmine fire - Coalmine... | ecosystem: Environmental > Terrestrial > Soil > Unclassified ... | reverse complement strand
GGAGCCAGAGTCCTCTACTGAGTCTCTGGAGTGACTTTCAGGCCCGTCAATCGGGCTCCGGAGGGCCTTAGCACCGCGAATTTCCAGTCCCGTTTGGTACAAACTTTGGGAGCGGGTCACCGAGATCCAGGAAATCTCGGATGTGGGCTTCTTGATGGGGCCACACATGATCCAAAATCACTACCGTGATCCCGAAGGCGCGTAATATGTTCAACTCGGGAATGTGGCCTCGGCAATCCACCGGCTGCGAGCACTCTCCCCGCAAACGCTTGTCGACATGAGCCTTTGGTGTAGAGAAAAAATTGGTCTTCACGCTAATTCGTCTTTGGGATTGTAGCTTGCAGCTACCGCAAAACCATGTGCGGCATCATCCCTGGATGCCAATTCCTGCCAAGGTATGTGCGATGTGTTCACACTTCCGCGGCAGGACGGCTGATTGCCGCAAGGGGCGGCACGATTTAGTATTGGCCGCGTAGCGGTGGAGCAGTTTCATTTCAATATAACTGGCACGCGCCATGGAGAAGGAAGTAAACGATTACCCTTTAACTTGCATGCCCATGCCCAAAATTTACTTCTTGACAGGCGGTTGATGCGCTTATACACTTCGTAATCGATTACAAAAAACTGCCAGGGGAAGCAGGGATGCCTCGTTACATCGCCGCGATCGCGGTTCTCTTTTTGCTGTCCGTTTTGCCGCCATTATGGTCGCAGGGCTCGGTTGGGACCCTCAATGGGACCGTTCTCGACCCGGATGGGGCCGTCGTTCCGGGGGCCGCCATAGTTCTGGTCAACCAGGATTCGGGCGAGGAGCGCACCACCACCAGTACGTCGGCGGGCGCGTATACGCTACCCTACATCCCTTTCGGTACCTATCGGTTGCGGGCATCGGCGCCGGGCTTTAAAACTTCGGAGGCCGACAACGTCATTTTGCGCGTGGCCCAAACCCTTACCGTCAACATCACGCTCGAGATCGGCCAGGTGAGCGACCGCGTGACGGTGAGCGACAAACCGCCACTGCTCGAATCCGGCACGGCGGAGGTCGGGCGTTACATCAACCAAGAGGAGTTCAAAAGCTGGCCGGTGCTTCTGGACGAAGGGCAGCGGCAGATCCAGTCCTTCATTTTCAGCAGTCTGCCCGGAACGACCGGCAACAACTTCGAGGGGTCGATCAACGGGGGGCAGGAGTTTTCGCACGAAATCCTGATCGAGGGCATTCCCCTTGGCCAGACAGATGTGGCGGGTTATGCCCACCAGGCGCCGGCGGCGGAAGCCATTGGCGAATTCAAACTGCAAACCGGCGCTGTCAACGCACAGTACAACGGTGGCGAAACCGCGATCGCCAACTTTTCAATCAAGTCCGGCACGAACAACCTCCATGGCTCGGGGTTTTTCTATGTCCAGAACCAGGCCCTGGATGCAGAAGACCTCTCCACCAAAACACAAGGGCTACAGAAGCCACCCGTAAAGAAAACGAACGAGGGATTTTCCTTGGGTGGGCCGGTCTACATTCCGAAGATTTATCACGGCAGGAACAAGACCTTCTGGTTTACGAATTACGAAAAAACGCATATCGTCAACCTGGGGACGAACGGATTTGGAACTCTCCCGACTCCGGCTTTCAAGAAGGGTGACTTCTCGCAACTCCTGAATCCCAACTACACGGGCAATCCTCAGTCCGGCACGGTGCTGGGGAGTGTTCTTGGCCAGCAGGTACTCGACGGCCAGATTTACGATCCGAAGAGTACGCAGAACGTAAACGGCACGCTTGTGCGCACACCATTTGCGGGCAACATCATTCCGGCATCTCGATGGGATCCGGTAGCGGCTGCAGTGGTGAACAATGTGGGGATTCATGACCCCAGTTATGATCGGTTGTTCAACAACATCCAGCAATTGGCCTCCGCCGCCGCCGCTTTCGACTGGCATGTGGCCGGGGTAAAGATCGATCATAACATTGGGGACAAACAGCATCTTTCCGGTTTTTATAACCAGGTATACGAAGTCAATAGCGACTATGTGAACAACCAGGAGTATCTGCCGAACCCCGGTAGCCCAACGAGCGGTTGGCAACAGCAGAATACTCCTTCGCACATCGTTCGCCTCTCTCTAAATTCCGTGCTGACTCCGAATCTCCTGAATCGAGTGGCGGCCGGCTTCAACCGGTACGTTGGCAACGATTCGGCCGCTCCCGTCACGATAAACAAGGATTGGGCGGGTAAGATCGGCCTCCAAAATGTGGGTCCAACACTTTTTCCTGTCTTTACGTTCAGCGGAACCGAATACCAGGGCGGAACCATCGACCAAATGGGATCGGGATGGAATGAAAGGCGATCGAACGGCAGCTACATTTATCAGGACGACTTGACTTGGATTCACGGTAAACATAGTTCGCATTTCGGCTATCAGTACTCCCTGTATTTGACCAACGACGATCTGGGAACTGACTCAGGTTTCTTCGGATTCTCCCCTCGTGAAACAGCCATGCCCGGATTTTTCGACACGACCGGAAATGCTTTTGCCAGTTTCCTGCTCGGCGCCGTACACAGTGCTACGCATAATGTGAACAGTTTGAGCAGCGGTTTTCGACAGCCGTATCACGCACTCTACGCGGCGGACGACTTTAAGATCACGCCTAAGCTGACTATGAATGTTGGCTTACGCTGGGAGATCATACCGGCCTTTTATGAGGTTACCGGTAGGATGTCAGAGGTAGATCTGAACGCACCGAATCCAGGGGCGGGAAATCGGCCTGGCGCCCTGGTCTTCGCCGGACCAGGCCGGCAGCGGTTCAATGACACCTATTGGCGGCAATTTCTTCCCCGTTTTGGGATGGCATATCAGGTCAACAACAAAATGGTTGTGCGAGCCGGTTATGGCATCATGAGCACACCGCCAATTGCAAATAACTGGAGAGAAACTGCGTTCACATACGGATATAACGGCTCTGCCGTGGTTCATGCAGGTGCCAACCCGGACGGATTTATCGACGATCCATCCATCTATCTCAGCCAGCCCTATCCAAACCTCCCAGGACCGCTGCCTAATACTGACCCTTCATCTGCGAATGGGCACAACGTCCAAACCACTGCGAGGGACGCGAACCGTCCCGGATACGTGCAGAACTGGAATTTCACGATTCAGTACCGTTTGCCTGGCGAAACAGTGCTGGAGGCCGCGTATGTGGGTAATAAGGGCACTCGTCTCTGGGGAGGACGTAACTCCTGTACGCTGTCGGGTAACTGTGGCAATGTCTTCAGCGAGCTGGACACACTGCCGTCGAAGCTACTTTCGATGGGGGACATCTTGAATGCTCCCGTCAGCCAATATCCCCAGTACATTCCTTATGCGGGCTTCGATACGACGCAAACTGTTTCACAGGCAATGCGGCCGTACCCGCAGTTCCTCGCCATACAAGAGCAGTTTCCGTACAACACAAACGCGAACTATAACTCAGTTCAGGTGACGGTAACCCGGCACTTCACGAAGGACTTGGGTTTCCTCGGCGCGTACACGTGGTCGAAGGCCATCGGTTATGTGGATCAGATCGGAGTCGGTGGATATTATTCCAATGTGCAGGATTACTATAATCGCGGCCTCGAGAGGTCGGTCACTTCGTTCAACACACCCCAGACATTGAAGCTGACTTGGGTCTATGATCTTCCCATTGGAAAGGGGAAGAGATTTGACCTGCACTGGGTGAACGCCGTCGTGGGCGGATGGCAGGTCGCTGGAATCCAGAATTATCTCTCCGGCCAGGCAATCCCGATCGGCGAGTCCGGCATCAACATTCCCCCGGGCATCGGCTTTGGAATCCGGCCGGATGTGATCAGCGGCAATGAAACGCTCGGCGGATCGCCAGGAAAGCTGGACTTCTTTAACGGCACGCCGTACCTGAACCCCGGTGCATTTACGGAAAGCCCCATAACAGGCAATGGGACTCCCTTGAGGGTAGGTACCGCGCCGCGGTTTCTGCCAAGTGTCCGTGGACCCGGTCGATATAGCGAGAACGTCCGCCTGAGCAAGAGTTTTCCAATTCACGGCTGGGAAAACGCTTTCTTAAAGTTTGGCGCAAGCTGGACAAACCCGCTAAACCGCAAGAGTCCATACATCAGTGACACGACCGTCGGTGACACCACCTTCGGCCAGGTGTTCGCTGGCGGTGGCGGGAAGACGCTCCAGTTGGATGCGCGTATGGAATTTTAGGCCGTAACCGAGTGTTCAACCGACACGCCCGGGTTCTCGCCTCTTTGGATTTGCGTTGCGCTTGGCGTGGCCGATTTGCCTTGGCGCCAGACGGCCTTCTCGCGTTCTAGCTGCTTCAAGCGGCTGGGGAGTTTGCAGTCATCTGACCCGATCCGAGGAACACCACCAACATTGGCGCGGGTAGAATGTCCGACAGCCCTCCAGCCAGGGCTACTGAACGATTGCCAGCTCCACCAAGCCGGCAACTTCGATGACTCGCCAACGTGTAACTACTTCGCTCCTTCCGGCAAACTCCCAAAGTGAGCAAACGAAGAAAGGCAGCCCGTCATTGCTGCTCATCAAAACAGTTAGCAGCAATTAAAGGCTAGCATGCTACTAGGGAAACTACTGGAGTTTTTTCGCACAGGACAGTTGTCCGCCGTACGGTGCATAACCAAATGGAAAAACAGATATGCCGTACTTCCGTCCCAGGGCAGGTCCATCGCCGGGTAGAGGAAGCTAGTGTGGCGGCTGCAGCGCATAGAAACGCTTCGAAGATCAGGCAAGCGGCAGCTGGACTACTGTGGGAGTTGCCGGAGGCGCTGCAAACTCTCTGCGGCACGCCTGCCGCTTTCTGAAGCGGGAGAGGCGGCTACCGCCCGATTCCAATAGTCACGTGCCAGGTCGGTCTTATTCGTGTTCGCGTAAATCGCGCCCAGGTTGTACAGCGCATCAACGTTACCTGGTTCAGCAGCGAGCACATGATTGGTTTGTTCGAGCGCTCCGGCAACGTCGCCCGTGTCGTACAGGTCGCGTCCAAGCTCTAAGCGCGCTTCGGAGTTTTTCGGCTCGATCGACACGATTTTCCGAAGGTACGGGATTGCTTCGGCCGGCTTTCCGTTCTCCCGCGATAGTTGTGCCAGGCGCGTAAGAATCGGCACGTGATTGGGTTTCTTCTCGAGTTGCGACTGGAGAGCAAGGGCTTCGTGACGTTTATCTACTCCTGGAGAGTTGGAGGCATCCTGCGCGGGCGCTTTCGCGACGGGTGTGGAAGGGGAGTCCTTCAAACGCATCACGTACGTGAGCGCGCCAAAAAGAATTAAGGCAGGTACGGCGGCGATGGCGATACGGAAGGTTCGGGAGCGGAGTGAGATCATACGTGGGATTCGGCTAATTGTGGTTCAGTTGTTACGGCCTGCCTGGCTTCACGGCTGGCGTCCACGGTGATATCGCGCATACCGAACGCGACGCCAATCTTTTTGAGGAAGTCAGTGGGCGGGCTGCCGCCGGCAAAAATCCAAACGTAGTCGTTGGCAATTGACGTGGTTTCACCCCGCAAATCGAGGATGGCCGCGCTGTCCGTGAATTCCACAGGATTCGAGTTGAAGAGCACGTTTACTTTACCAGAGCGGATGCAATCTTCGATGCGTTTCGCGTTGCGCTCCTTGATGCGGCTGAAGCGTTCGCCGCGGTAAGAGAGGGTCACCACGTTCCCGGCTTGCTGGGCAAGACCCATTGCGGCTTCTACGGCGCTGTCGCCGCCGCCGACTACCAGAATGTGCTTGTTGATATAGTGGTCAGCCTCGATCAGGCGGTACATGACTTTAGGCAGATCTTCACCTTTGACGCCGAGTTTGCGGGGCGTGCCAGCCCGGCCGAGTGCCAAAACCACGGCGCGCGATTCATATTGATCTTTGTCCGTGGACACGCGGAAGACGCCGGAAGGGTTCCTTTCAATATTGAGAACGCTCTCGCCCGTCCGCACGTTGAAATCGACGCGCTCGATCACACGGTTCCAGAACGCGATCAGCTCCTCTTTGGAGAGCTGCAGCTTGCTGAACTTGCCATAAAGTGGGAACTCCACCGGACTGGTCATTACCAGCTTTTGACGTGGGTACTTGGACACGGTTCCGCCGATCTCATCCCGCTCGATCGTGATGTAGTTAAGCTTTTTCTCCGTAGCGCGCAGCGAAGCGCTGATACCTGCTGGTCCAGCGCCGATGATGAGGAGGTCGTAGATGGAAGTCCGGTTTGCCTCCGTACCCGCGACGCGTGCTGCAATCGTATCGACACAATCACGGCCTTGATTGACTGCGTTCTTGATCAGCGCGAGCCCACCAAGTTCGCCGATGATGAAGAGGTTCGGGATGCTGGTTTCCAGCTCAGGCGTGAGGTATGGCATATCCGCGGCCATACTTGGGCTGGCCATTACCATAGTGATGGCGCCGACCGGACAGGCTTCAGCGCACAGACTGTGGCCGATGCATTTGTGGCCATTGACAATCACCGCCTTGCCGCCGATCATGGCGAGGACATCACCTTCGGGGCAAACCGTTGTGCACGTTTGGCATCCGATGCAGTAAGTGGTGTCGATGTGGGGGTGTTGCGCTTTGGGGCCTTCTGAGTAGAGCTTTCCCTTTTCGGCCGCAGCGCGCGCCCGGTCATCTCTCTTCCTCAGGGATTTCAAATATACGACAAGGGGAATAATTAAGACCACAGCAGCGATACAGCCAGTGAAAAACGAGTCGGACATTAGAAGTACCCCAGCGACACCGCCACTCCGATGTGAATCAGCACCAGCACTGCAAACGAGTAGCTGAAAGGACGATGCACAACATGCCAAAGATGAAACAGGTTGTGGATTTTGCCCAGGAACAGCATCTTCGCCGAGATCCACGACTGGCTTCGACACGCGGAAATCACTCCCTCAAGCTCCTGGTTATCCGAGGCGAAAAGACCACCAAGCGTCTGCAGTCTTCCCATTGGGGTGAGAAAGCGGCGCCGCAGACGACTGACTAGAAATGGACGCGCCAGATCAAGACGGAGGATCGTCCATAGCGCAGTCAAAGTAGACATATTCTCAACCTCCTGCCGGGAAGGTAGTTGCAGCAGGGGAGCAATTTCTTTGGGGGTCAACATGGCCTGGTCCTGCAGGCGGACGGCCAGAGCAGACGCCTGGTCTTCCATCTCACGGCGGGATAACTCTGCGGTATTGAGTGTTCGAGGAATTTGCGCGTAGAGATAGCGGCCGATGAAGCCGCTGACGGCGACGGCAATCATGATCCAGTAGGCTATACCGACCAGCCCTCGCAATTTAAAGGAGGCGTGGAATGTCACGATAATCGGTGCAATCACCCCAAGCAGAACATGAAAGTCTAACCAATGCCGGGTGACTCCAATCGAGTTTAACCAGGGCCATCGTTTTCTGATCGGATAAAGAAACAGGCCGACAAACAGCACGGTGCCAAGAATACCCAAGCGGATACCAATGGTACCGCTGGGCCGCAACAAGGGGTGATATGAAGAACTCACGCGCTCGGCCAAATCGAGCCTGTAGTAGGGATATCCATAGGTGGCCAGAGCGATCACCGCGCCAATGGACGCAATCCACGAGAGCCGCAGACGCACTCGATGCCAGTTCACGGAGGTCGTGCGATTTCGCGAAGTGACTGCAGTTTGCGATAAGGTTCCCATATCTATTGTTTAGGGCCTTCGGTCTTCGCATCGGTCGTCACGGAGAACCTTTTATATCCAGCAAACATATGGGTGTTTCGCCAGTGTTGATGCTGGGTGCTGGCATCGATAACGGCAACTTCGGGCAGCCAGGCGATCTGAGAGTTGGTGCTAAAGCGCACAGGAGTATACTGCACCTCGCTCGTTAACTGCTTTAGGCCGACATCATCCATGGAGTTCTTAAGGGCGGCGCTGATGTGATCGATGTACCCGGTGGCGGGATCGATCCAAGCCGTGCCCTTCCACTCCAACGGGTACTCACGCCCCCGCAATTGCAGAGCGGACGGGCTTCGGCGGCCCGGGATGTGCTCGAAATCCACTTGCTGCAACTTGTGGTTCCCGGAGTATTCTGCGGCCCCGAGCGTGTATTGATAACTGTTTTGAAACAAAGGGTGGAAGATCAATACCAACGTGGCGAACCCGGATGTAGTCAGCAATGGTTTTGTACTCTCCTTCTTTTGCTGACCTTGTGGCAGCCGGGACTCCTCTACCGTTAGTTCGTCGCCCGCCAGTTGAAGAATAACCAGATAGTCAAAACTGGAAGTTCGCTGCACAAGCACTTTACCGCTGGGACCGAGCTTCACTTGTTGTATCGTCTCGGAACACGAAACTGCGGAGAATTGATCCCAAAACTCCTCCACTCGCTTGCCCGTCCGATCGAGCAGGACTTCGGTCGCACTTCGAGCCGGAGTCACTCCGGGCGAAGCGGATGCGGCCAGACTAAAAGCGGTAACCCAGATTGAAGAAAATCTGATCATAGTTTTGAACGTTCCCACGATACATGGAAGTTGCACCGCTAATGAAATAATGCCTGCCAAAGAACCAGTCAATGTTATAGTTCACGAAACGCGCCTGGCTCTGCCCGCTGTAGAGCGAGGTGATGCTCTGGTTGCCAAATTGGAGTGTCATCCGCAGCCTTTCTCCAAAGCTGCGAATCAAAGAGGCCGTCTCGTACGTTCCTTTGCCGAAAGAGCTATCAAACTGGGAAAATTGGAAATCGGCGCGCAGCCCGGTACTAGCGATTCGGCCGAGGCTGACACCGTACATTTTATTCCATGAGGGTTTCGCATCGGTCTGCACGCTGCTGCGGCCGAGCATCGAATAGACGGTGACGTGATACGGGAGTTCCACGTGAGCACCGCCGCTCAAGCCTTGAAACAACATCCTGTTGTCTAATAGCCCTGTACTGATCAGGCGGAGATCAAACGTAGGGATAGTTCGAAAGTAGTTATGACTGATATCGAAAGAGACACGTTGATGCGGCTGAAAGCGCAAATTGAGAAAGCTTCGGCTGATCACGGTTCCGCTAGTGGGCGAGCCGAGCCGGCCCTTGACGAGTTGATCGGCTTCCAAATCGTGATATAGCGAGAAGTACCGTTTGAACGATAGCGTATTTTCGAAAAAAGCAAATTGACGTTCGGCGCGCCACTTGAGGCGGGTCAAAGCGAGCCCGGCGGTTCCATCATAGCGGACTTTATCGAAGGTCCCTATGTCAACGTTTGCGAAGGCGCCCGCAATCTCGCGGTCCCTATTGTAATTCCATGATGTGGGATCGGGAGTCGAACCGCCGAAGATGCCCGTCGTAACGTGCTGCCCGAAGCGCCGTCCAAAATAGGCGCCATCAATGGTGTTCAGGCTCGGTGCCCATGGCAGCAGGAGTCGGCCGATGCCCACCACATATGGAGCGTTTGGGTTGTCGTAATAAAGACCGATGTGATAGGTCCGGTTGATGAGGTCCATGAGTGTGCTCGGAGCGGCCCCACTGGTGGAGGTCATGCGCCCTCGCCAGTATCCGGTGAAGTTCCAATACGAGCCTCCGATCCTCGTCATATCTGCGCGCACGGCGAGCCCTTCTTCGACGGCCTGAACGGGATTTGAGCCGTGTTCCAGGATGGAGGACTGCTCCAATGCAACGTAGCCCCGCACACGATTGACACTTGGCAGTGGTGGACGCGGAACATAAGCACGCAGCTCGTCTTCCAAGGGGTCGCCTTCGGTGAAACTAACGACCTGAGCATACTTGCGTGAACTCTTGGACGAGTTCATCATCCGGGCGGTTTCCGCATCCGCATCTGAAAGATAAGCGATGTCGTCCACCATAAGATCTATTTCATGCGATTTGACTTCACAAACTGCGGAATTCTCCGCCAGTGACACAACAACAATTTGGCCGACAGTCTTGGCGTCAAGCTCCGCCTGGCCGGGTGCACGCCTTTTCACGTTCAGGAGAAAACCTTCCGCCAACCCTGCAGCGCGGCCGCCGTCGAGGTAAACGGCGCCGCTGGCGACATAGCGGACGCGGAACGTGGTGCGCAAGCCAGTGTCTGCATGGCACGCTAGCGCTAGCAGGAAAAAAAGAGGCAGCGTCGCGCAGAAACGCAGCCTTTTCATCCGCCGCCTCCTTTCGGATGGCAGGCGTAGCAATTCGTGCTATTCCACACATAGCCATTGACACCCTGATGGTTGCCGTTGGTCTGGCTTTGTGTATGACAGTTTGTGCAGACAAACACCGTGTAATTTGACGAGTTATTATGGCAGTCACTGCACAGCGTGGCGCTATGATGCGGCACCGGGAACCATGTATGGTTAAAGGTGGCTCCGGACCAGCCAGCGGTTGTGTGACACATGTCACAAGTCGTTGGAAAACCCGCGGCCACGTGATTTGGGTTGTTCGCGGTTTGATAAGCTGCTTGATGGCAGCCATAACACGCCGTCGACGTTAAGTTGAAGTTGCCGCCGATATGGCATGCCGAACAGGCCGTTGTTGCGTGAATTCCCGTCAAAGCCCAGCCCGTCTTGCTGTGGTCGAACGTGGCCCCCGCCCACGACGTCGTTGTGTGGCAAGTATCGCAAGTTGTCGGGAACCCGGCGGACTGATGAGGCGGATTATTAGTACCGTTGTAGTCCGCTTGATGACAATTGAAGCAAGCGGGGCTGGTGAGGCTGTAGTTGTTGTTGACGTGGCACTGTGCGCACTGCAGCGTGGTATGAAAACCGGTGAGCGGGAAACCAGTGGTTGAGTGATTGAATGTTGCACTGGTCCAGTTGGTGGTGGTGTGGCATAAGGTGCAATCCTGGGGAAAGCCGGCAGACTGGTGCGGTGGGCTGGTGGTGCCGTTGAAATCCGCAAGGTGGCAATTGATGCAGGCACCGCTGGTCAAACTGAAGTTGTTGTTGACGTGGCACTGTGCGCACTGGAGCGTGGTATGGAAC
>Ga0070734_10005646_pt1 | contig 10910 bp, 6 predicted proteins | sample Coa_R1_8_FD_66444 | JGI IMG/M metagenome (GOLD analysis project Ga0070734, IMG submission 66444) | Surface soil microbial communities from Centralia Pennsylvania, which are recovering from an underground coalmine fire - Coalmine... | ecosystem: Environmental > Terrestrial > Soil > Unclassified ... | reverse complement strand
GATGGCCGCAATAGCCGCAGAGGCGGCAGGACGGCTTGGAAAATTCTGGGAAATGCATGATTTATTATTTGCTCATACGGGCGCGCTTACCAAGAGCGCCATCGACGACATTGCCAAGGGCCTGTTTGACGCCAAACAATTTGCGCTTTTTGATCAGCATATGGCCGATAAGGCGCTATTAGAAAAGGTTAATAGCCAGAAGGCCTATGCTCAAGAAGCGCTCAAGGTAAACGCCACGCCGACCTTCTTCTTCAATGGCCGCCCCTATTTTCTCGCCAACACTGAAGCAGGCTTCGAGCAGCGCTTGGCGATGGAAAACATGCGCAAAAATATCTCCTGCAACACCGGTGGCTGATGGCCCCCCCTCCCGTCATCCCGCGGCGAAGTCCGCGGGATCCAGCGGACTGCCAATACCTGGACCCCGCGGACTTCGCCGCGGGGTGACATGCGTTTTCATTAGAGGGAAAATTGGTGGCAGATGGCATCAACTACGGCGTTGATAGCTGGCAGGAGCGGGCCGCTTTCTATTGAGGTGTCGCGTAGGCGTTTTGCAACATGAGGGAAGTTGCGCAGGCGCTCTAGCAGGGTTTGCTCGAACACGTACTCGGTGAGAGATGCTCGATATTTGGTGCGCAGATATAATAGCTCACCCGATCCTTGTAGCTCTTGATGGCGAGATAGAAGAGCTTCTAGAAAGTCGTCAACGCCGATGCCATGAAGGGCGCTAATGCATGAGACATAGGGCGCAAGATTTGCGCGCCTAAGCTCTAAGGTCATCAGAGATTTCCTCGTTTGCTCGGCCAATGGTAGTTGCTCGTCATCGGCTTTGTTGATTAGAATGAAATCGGCTTTTTCAATGATGCCCATTTTCATGGCTTGCAGTTGATCGCCGGAGCCTGGTTGGACCATAAGGACGAAATGGTCGGCCAAAAAGCGTGCTATGGTTTCGCTTTGTCCTACCCCCACGGTCTCTATCACCACCACATCAAAGCCAAAAGCTTCGACCAAATACATCACATCGGCAGTGGATAATGTGACACCACCTAAACTGCCCTTTGACGGAGATGGCCGTATATATATCTCTGGATGGGCGAGCAAATCCTTCATGCGAGTCTTGTCGCCAAGAATACTGCCTTTGGTCTCATCGCTTGATGGATCGATGGACAAGATGGCCATCGTCAGATTTCGGTCCAAAAGTTTTTGGCCCAACAGGTTGATGAGAGTGCTTTTGCCAACGCCGGGTGGACCTGAAATCGCAATCCGTATGCTTGTTTTTTGTGGCTGGGGAATTCCTCTCAATAAAGCTGCCTGTGCCTCGCGATCTTGGTCAGCTTTGCTTTCCACTATGGTTATCGCCTTGGCTAGAGCTTGGCGATCCTGCGCTTTAAATTGCTCGATGAGTTTTGCAAGTGCGGTCATCGTGATCTCTGCCCCTAATCGTTCCTCATTGCTACTAGGCGCTTTAACACGCGCGATGCTGCATCCACTACACTGATGCCCGGGCCAAATATCTCCGCCACACCGGCCTTGTGCAGGCCTTCATGATCTGGCTCAGGAATCACGCCGCCAGCCACCACCAAGATTTTGTCACCGCCAATGCGCTTAAGTTCGTCTATCAGAGCCGGCACCAAGCTATTATGCGCACCAGCCAGAGTCGAGACGCCAATCACATGGACGTCATTGTCCACAGCCTGCCGAGCAATGCTTGTGGGCGACTCAAATAATGGGGAAAGATCCACGTCAAAACCGAAATCGCAAAACGTGCTGGCTATCACTTTAGCGCCCCGATCATGGCCGTCCTGTCCAAGCTTGGCCACCAGAATGCGAGGTTGTCGGCCAATAAGCTTGGCAAAATCGCTGACCTCTTTGACGAGGTTTTGAATATCGGTTCGTTCTTGATACACCGCGGTATAAACTCCCAAAGAGGTGGACGCCGCCTGCGAAAATCGACCAAAGACGCTTTCAAGTGCCAAGGACACCTCTCCCACCGATGCGCGACATCTCATGGCATTGATGGCAAGCTCTAAGAGATTAGCATGTGAGCTCGCTCCTTCCCGCAATGCCTGCAGGGATTTCGAAACCTTAGCGCTATCTCGACTCTTGCGTAGCTTAGAGAGGCTTTCCTGCTGTTCTTTGATCACAGCCATGTGGTCGATGCGCAAAATATCAATTTTATCTTCAATATCGAGACCATATTTATTGACGCCAACAATTACTTCTTGCCCGCTATCGATGAGAGCTTGACGTTTTAGTGACGCTTCCTCAATCCACCGAATGGGCAGTCCATCGAGCAAGGCCTTGGCCATACCACCAGCCTCTGTAACTTTGTCTATGACGGCTTCGGCTTTCGCCGCCAATTGTTCAGTGAGATATTCCACATAATGGGAGCCACCGAGAGGATCGACCACGTCACAGATCCCCGTTTCATGCTGGAGAATAAGCTGCGTGTTTCTTGCAATGCGCGCCGAAGCCGTGGTTGGTAAAGCCAAGGCCTCATCGAAAGCATTGGTGTGAAGCGACTGGGTCCCGCCCAGCACCGATGCCAACGCCTCCAACGTGGTGCGAATGATATTGTTATAAGGATCTTTGGCCGCAAGGCTCCACCCTGACGTTTGGCAATGGGTTCTTAATAATAATGAGCGTTCATCTTGGCAGCCAAAATCCCTCATGAATTTTGCCCACAGTCTTCTGGCCGCGCGCAATTTGGCGACCTCCATGAAAAAATTCATGCCGGTTGCGAAAAAAAACGACAGCCGTGGCGCAAAACTATCTAGCGACAGGCCCCTGTCTTTCACACATTTTACATATTCGATGCCATCGGCCACAGTCAAACCGAGCTCAAGCGCAAGATCCGCTCCCGCTTCATGAATGTGATATCCGCTAATGCTAATGGAATTGAATTTGGGTAAATGGGCCATGCAATACTCGATCACATCCGCCACTATCCTCATCGAAGGCTTGGGTGGATAAATAAAAGTATTGCGAACGAGAAACTCTTTGAGGATGTCGTTTTGAATGGTGCCAGATATTTCGCTTAAACTCACCCCCTGCTCTTCTGCCGTTACCAAAAAGGCAGCAAGCACTGGCAAAACAGCGCCGTTCATGGTCATAGAAACGCTGACATCAGCTAAATCGATGCCATGAAACAGCACCTTCATATCTTCGACCGAATCAATGGCAACACCTGCTTTGCCCACATCCCCTGCCACATCTGCGTGGTCTGAGTCATAGCCACGGTGGGTGGGTAAATCGAAGGCGACCGACAAGCCCTTTTGCCCCCGCCGTAAGCAATCCCGATAGAAGGCATTTGATTCTTTGGCCGATGAGAAGCCCGCATATTGCCGAATAGTCCATGGACGATTGCAATACATAGTGGCTTTGATGCCGCGGGTATAGGGAAAAACCCCGGGATACTCATCGTGATGGTGCCAATCTTCACTGTGATAGAGCGGCTTGATGGCAATGCCTTCAAGGGTCTCTTTATCAAGCTCATTCAGATCCCTACCGGCAAGCTCCTGCGCGGCCCGTGCGCGCCAAAGCTCAAAGTCAGGGGATTGTGGCTGCTTGGTCATCGGCATGGCAAATGAACTCCAAAATGTGAACTGCTCGTCATCCCGCGGCAAAGTCCGCTGGATGACTATGATGGTACCATCCGCCCGTTGATCATCGGCAAAAGCTCTTGGGCAACCGCATGCACTTTATCTCGATCGACGCCTTCAACCGTGATCATAACTGAATAAGCACCACCAGGCATTTTGGGGTAGGAGCCTATTGCCACATCGGAGTTATTCGTTTGCACCAATTGCAAGTCTTTTGCGATTTGTATCTCCGATAGATTAGTATAAACGGTCTCTCTGAAAAACCTGCCACCCGCAAACAAATGGGCAAACCCATTCATCATGGTCTCAAACAGATATGGCACCCCGGGAAAAACATAAACGTTGTTCACAACCACCAATGGCAGCCACAGCGGTTTAATAAAATAGACCGTGCACGGTGTAGGGTATCTAAGCATCTTCATTTGTGTCGACGAAACGACATCGCCGCGGCCAGCATTTTGCTGGGCCAGTTTAAAGTATTGCACAGCTTCATAATGCTCTTCGATCGGAAATGAAAACGCATGGGCGACACCGTCGAACGTCACGTCATCGTGCGTAGGGCCTACCCCACCAGAGGTGCACACGTAATCAAAAACGCTCGCATGCCGAGCAACCGTGTCCGCTATAATTTCGATATTGTCAGGAATTACTTCGATGCGAAAAACCCGCACACCGCGGTCAAACATAGTCTTCGCAAACACGAAACTATTTTCATCTTTGACTTTACCGGTGAGAATTTCATCGCCAATTACAATTAGAGCTGCTGATTTCACGTTCCGTAAATCTTTCTACCCTCGCCAGGGCGACTTTTCCTCGCCATATAAACTTTCTCTGGTGGGTCCTTGGTTAATACGTTCACGCAGTTCCTTGCCAACTGAAAAGAAGGGCACGAACTTCTCGGGAACCTTAACCTCCTCACCAGTTCGAGGATTCCTCGCCGCGCGAGAACGTCGTAATTTTGGTACAAATGAACCAAAACCGCGGATTTCTATCCGCTGACCGGAAGCTAACGCATTAGTCATGGTTTGTAAAATGGTATTGACCACTAGTTCCACATCGCGACGATCGATTTCCGGTGTCTGTAACGCGATATCGTCTATTAGTTCGCTTTTGGTCAAACGTAGTCCCCTTTGAGCACTAAGACAGGGCCGACAGCTCACATAGTTTGCTGCACAAATTCATCCTATCGGCACCTAGAAACGAACGCGAATTAATGGCTCCTCTAAAGGTTGTTGTATGCGCTAGTGCTTTGTTATTGCTCAGGTTTCATTAACCGGTTGATTAGGGTGGCCGTTTGCTTTAGCGTGCGCACAACGTATTGCCATTCATTACAGCGCTGGAGCGCCGCGTCATGCTAGAGACTATTAGCAAGGGATTTAGCAATGCTAAAAACCTGTTACGAAAACAAACCGTCTTAGACGACAACAACATTGCCGATGCCTTAAAAGAGGTCCGTCTGTCACTCCTTGAAGCCGATGTGGAATATTCGGTGGTCAAGTCGTTTGTTGAGCGCGTACGGCAACGCTCGTTAGGACTCACAGTAAAGACGTCGGTAACAGATAAAAAAGGGCAAACCCATAAGCTTGCACCGGCAGAGCATTTTGTCGGTATTTGCTACGAAGAGCTAGAATCCTTGATGGGCCCGGCCAACGAAGAGCTTGATCTATCGGGCCCCGTTTCATCTTTCATGATGGTGGGATTGCAAGGAAGCGGCAAAACCACTTCCAGCGCCAAACTTGCTCGGTTCTTAAAGGACGAAAAGAAGAAGAAGCCGTTGCTGGTGGCTGCTGATATCTATCGACCCGGTGCATTTCATCAACTGGAGCTCTTAGGCAAGCGCCTAGATGTTCCGGTTTTTCACCTAGAAAATGAGTCGGCCCAAGAGATTTGCCGTCAGGGGCTCATTAAAGCCAAAGAACTTAAATGCGATGCCGTCATTTTTGATACAGCCGGCCGCTTGGCCATCGATGAACGGCTTATGGCTGAGCTCGATGACATTAAGTCCTTGGTTAAGCCGCAAAATATCTATCTGGTGATCGATGCCATGATAGGCCAAGATGCGGTAAACACCGCACAGCAATTTAATAGCCGCTTGGATGTTACCGGTTTCATTCTTACCAAGCTCGACGGCGATGCTCGCGGTGGAGCTGCGATTTCCATCAAAGAGGTCACTAAAAAACCCATCAAATTCTTGGGGCTCGGTGAGGACTTGCAAAGCCTCGAGTTATTTAGACCCTCGGGCTTAGCCAGCAGAATTTTGGGCATGGGCGATGTGGTCTCGCTCGCCAAGGACTTTGAAAAGCATGTGGATGAAAAGGAAGCCGAACAGGACATGAAGCGCATGATGCGCGGTTCGTTTTCCTTTGACGATTTCATTAAGCAGCTGAACATGATGCGAAAGATTGGCTCATTCCAATCCATCATTGAGCGCATACCATTTATGCAAGAGATGCTACCCACCGGTCACAAGATTGATGAACGGGAGTTTATTAAGTTTGAGTCGATGGTCTTTTCCATGACCAAAGACGAGCGCACCATTCCTGAGCTTTTGCTTAAGGAAAAGACTCGGCGAATCCGCGTCGCCAATGGCAGTGGAAGATCGATATCCGATCTCGACCAGCTGTTAGAACGCTTCATGCTCATGCGTCAAATGATGGCAGCCTTTGGCAAGAACCCGAGCGCCATGAGCAATCTGCCCATGTTTAAGAATATGGGCAAGGTAGCAGAAATCGCTAAGAATTATGGACAAGATCCCAAGAGCATCATGGATTTCATGGGCAAAAACGGCTCATCCCTGGGCGGGCCCTTTGGCGCACCTATGCCTCTTTCTACCAAACCCAAATTAGTGATCAAAGAGAAGAAAGATAAACGCAAAGCGCAAAAGCTCGCTCGCAAAAAGAGCAAGAAGCGCAAGTGATCATATTTTAGTCACCCCGCGGCGTAGTCCGCAGGGTCCATGGCAATGGCACTTTGCTGGACCCCGCGGACTACGCCGCGGGGTGACAATTTTTCGCGAAAGGACTAAAACAACATGAAACGATATGGGAAAACTGGCCTGGTGCCGACACTTCATCTGAGCCTACTCGTTTTATCTATATTGTTGTTTTTTGCGGTGTCTTCTTCGCCCTTGCTTGGCACCTTGGGTTTTGAATCAGCCAATTTATTGGTTGTTTGCCTGGGTCCCTTGCTTTGTCTTGTTGCCGCCCTCAATAAAAAGGTCGGCTTCGCTAATATTTTTCGTCGTGAATTGGCGTGGCTTGTGATCACATGCCTGCTTTATGCTGGTCTGCTATTTGCTAACGGCTTTCACATCACGAGCTGTAGCCAAGGCATAGGAATTCTGCCCTTTATAATTATTGCAGTGCCGCCCCTACTATTAAATGTCAGCATTGGCACTGTCATTGCTGCCATCATTAATAACCAACTGGCCAAGATAGTGCTGGTTTTCACCGGCTATCTAGCCTACTACCTCGCCATTGGCTATTTATGGTGGCAGGAAGCAAGCTTTCGCGTTTTCACGCATGCCTCTTTCCTCATGAGCTCCGATCTTTTGCATGGCGATAAGCTCTCGCCCGCCGTAGTAGGTTATCGCACAGCCACACTGCTCTTAGCCTTGGCTATCATTCTATTCGGCATAAACTTTCTAAAGTCCACCGGGCCTAAAGTCTTTGAAAAGAGATATCGCTCCTGGCAAGGTGCGCTTGCCGTCGTTTTAGCACTGGTAGTTGCACACGTAATGATCGCTGTGGAGAGTTACAAAGAGCTTGGCAAAAGCCGATCGGATCTTAAGAAGGATTATCGACTACTGACTTCGTACCAAAACTTGCAAGTTTTTGCCGACCCATTAAAAACCAGCATTCATGAGGCCGAGACTGTCCTTAAGGAAGCTCGTTTCTATCAGGCACGGATCGCTCAACGCCTGGGCGAGCTGTCATCTAAGCCCATCGTCATTTGGCTGCACAGCAGTGATGTTGATAAGTTTCTCTACACCGGCGCCAAAAATGTCCACTTTGCACTGCCAAGACATCGGGAGATCCACATTGCTGGCTACGGCTTCCCGCATCGCGTATTAGGCCATGAACTGGCACATATTGACGTGGGCGATTTTACCACCACCGTTATGGGCTTGCCCGGATCAAACTGGCTAATCCCCAATTTGGCCTTGACCGAGGGCCTCGCCATGGCGCTCAGCCAGGAGCTCAATCTTGAACATGGGCTCACTCTACTTGAGCAAGCGAGGGCACTCTACCAGGCAGACTTCTTGATCAACCTCGATGAGTTCTTTTCTAATAATCTCTTGTTCTTAAAAACCAACCATCATATCGGCTACATTTATTCGGGAGCCATGATCGATTTCTTTCTCATGGGCCTTAACGCATCGGAACAACAAGTAAAGCTAAGAAGCCTGATCACTGGCGGCTCGATGACCCGAATGTTTACTGACGAGCAGGAATTCTTTCATGCCAAAAGAGCTTTCTTAGCCGAGCTTGCGAAGCCTATCGGTGTGGACGCCATTTCGTGGGCTCGACGCTCCTTTAGCCAATCAAGCATCCTAGTGGCGGATTGCACAGAGCACGGACGAAAGGAAAAAATGAAACTGCAAGAGCTTGCGGTCAATCAAAACATCACCGACTATGGCCGGGTTTTAGCTAGTCTGTCGGTGCCCGATCAAAAAGTCATCTGCGACAGCGCCATCGATGCCGCTTTAACTTCGCTTAGGTTTCACTTCGCTTTAGGACTTATAGATATCAGGTCCAAGCTTTTAGCAGACGAGAATCGAGGATATATCGAAGCACTTGCCTTCAAAAAACTTGATGCGCTCATTGGCATGGACGATTTAAAGGCTTCCAAGCAAGTATTGGATAACATGGACGACGCCTATTTCTTACCTAAAGAGCGGCGGCTCTTGGTCATCCTCAGGATCTTTCTACGAGATTATGCTGATGGCAGCAACCAACCAAGCTTAAAACGAGCCGCGGTAAGATTTTTGTTTTCGCGACCCACCGAGAGTTACAAGCTCGCCGATTTTTCCTACTTTTATGGCCGCAATCGCGAGGCCTTGGATTTAGGTAATTTAGAGCTACTTTTATCACGCTACATTCTAGCCAGACTATATATGCACCAGGGTCAATACGTGCAGGCCAGGCGCCTAATTACTGAGCTGGTGGAGCATCAAGAGCAATTACCTGATTTGATCGCGCGTGAGACCATGGTTATGAGCGCGAAGACTAATATGCACTTGGGCGACTATGTGGCAGCTATCGCAACACTTGAACACCTGCGTGAAACGTCCATGAGCGCGGGCGAAAAGCTAGAAATTTCCGATATGATTGAGCGCAGCAAATTTGATCTTAACTACGACCCCCGAAGTCACCCAGCGGCGGAGTGACGCGAAAGCAAAACAATCAACACCCACCTAATAAATAAGCAGTTTTTATTTGTTTTTAACTTTACCTTATGAGCTCTTTTTGGCATGTTATATTTCCGTAATGCCAACCCGCTTATACAAGACAAAAAACGACCTTACTAACGATGATATAAAATTTATTGAACATCTAGATGAACAGACCACAATATCACAAAAAATAAGCCAGCAAATTCGCAATACAAATATTTCAAACACCAATTTCATGCAAGAAATTCAACAAGGCATTTATCTTCTTACCGCCAAAAAAAGTTGTAGTTCACTAACTCTAAAGAGGATGTCCGATAAAGCCCAGTATGCCATTTTACCTGCGCGCAATAGCGAAGACGTATTTTGCAGGATTTCCTATAATTATCTGAAGAATCTTGTTTACGATCAAACGCCGGCCTCATGGACGCTATTTGCCTCCAACCAAGACGGCTTGACCGCTTGCCAGCTATATTTCTTCTATCATCTAAGCCACGTTCTAGAAACTTTTATGAGCCATCTGGCCAGCACCTCGTTCACCGTAAAAGAAATCCTGTCCAATCGCTGCTTAATACTATGCGATGGCGAGTTTACCTTTCCATTGCCGTTGAGTAGATTACCAGCGCTAGCCATATGGCACGATATCCCGCTGCCCGTCGCCATCGACAACGAAATTGCGCGCATCAAGCTTAATTTCCTTTTGCTACGCGAGTTGCTTCCTGCGCTACAGACCGTTTATAAATCCAGTAATTTCACACTGGCCAATGGCCAGTTACGTTTTACTCAAGACGGCATGAATAAAATGTTTGATTACGCAAGCCTGGTGGATGATATTCGCCACGCTCGCCACGAAGACCGCATAACGGAATATTTGTCTAGTTTTAACGTGGCCGATCTCGATAGTTCAAGCTTTTTTCCCACCGTATCGGTGCGGTCACCTCTTCATTTGAAGGCTAGGCCTTGGGCGTTATCTCTCACAAAGAATGGCTACGCGATTGTAGCCGCGGTGGAGTCTTTTGGTAAACAAACCTCCATTCGCGCCAATGTCAGGAATAGCTCGCCAACTTTCGGATTATGGTTTAAGAGAGCCGAACGCCATTTGTTTCGACATCACTATAAAGCGCGCGTCGTCTTCAACGGCAAGAATCAATATAGCGTTTTTGCCCTCGTAGGCGACCAAGTAGCCACCATAGCGCTATTTCCGCAGCTGGTAAAAGGAGTGTTTGAAGCATTATCTCTAAGCGCACCCAAAAGTGTACGCTTGATTGCGCACAATGAGGATGTGCTTACCATTGCCCACGACACTGCGTCGTGGGTAGATATCAACGCCACCACACAAAAGGCAACCACATTATTTAAAATAGTATCCACCGACGGCGCCGATCCTCTTTCTTTATTTGAGCAGGTCAACTTGCCCGCGGTGGGTGTTGGTAATTTCCAAATCAAAACCGTATCGGATGCCTTCTTTGAATTGCTCGACAGCGCCTTTAACTCGAAAAACACGTTGCCACATGGGCATAACCACTATCTTCTCGGACTGGCCTATGAATGCCTCCATGAATGGGGACTGGCCGTGGCCGAGTTTCAAAAAGCGCTGCGCATGGATAATAACGACCCTGACATCTACCACAATTTGGGCTGTGCCATGATGGAGATTGGCCAGGTTGAGCAAGCCATCCCCTTTTTGAAGAGGGCGTTTGACATGATGCCCGAAGATCCCGAGGTGGCCAATAATTGGGGACGCTCAAGCATTGAATGCGGCCAAATTAATGATGCCATTGTGGCTTTTGAGCATGCGGTCAGACTTAGCCCCGGATCAGCCGATTACCTAAAAAATCTTGGTGATGGCTATCTGCTGGCATCCCGCCCGGCTGATGCCTTGAATGTACTCAATCAAGCCATCCGCTGCGATCCTCATT
>Ga0070734_10005645_pt1 | contig 10910 bp, 9 predicted proteins | sample Coa_R1_8_FD_66444 | JGI IMG/M metagenome (GOLD analysis project Ga0070734, IMG submission 66444) | Surface soil microbial communities from Centralia Pennsylvania, which are recovering from an underground coalmine fire - Coalmine... | ecosystem: Environmental > Terrestrial > Soil > Unclassified ... | reverse complement strand
TCATCCCTGTACATGCCGAGCGCATTGCCAGGAATTTCCATCACGCAGGCAAGCCAGTTGCTCCAGGAACAGGACCGCATCATTCGCTCGTTCCCCGAAGTCGAAACGGTCTTCGGCACAGTGGGACGCTCCAACAGCGCAACCGACAACGCTCCCCTCGACATGTACGACACCACAGTCATGTTGAAGCCGCGAGAGCGGTGGCGGGCTGGAATGACATATGAAAAGCTGATCGCCGAAATGGATTCCAAGCTCCAGTTTCCCGGACTCGCGAATACCTGGACGATGCCGGTGGAGAACCGCCTCGACATGGAGCTGACCGGCATCAAGACGCCCGTTGGGCTGAAAGTGCAGGGGGCGAATCTCGACCGAATTCAGCAGGTTGCGGCCCAGATCCAGCAGATTCTCGGCAGTTTGCCGGAGATGCGCTCAGGTTTTGCGGAGAAGGTCGGTCAGGGTAATTACGTGAATGTGGAGGTGAATCGTCCGGAAGCGGCGCGTTACGGCCTGACGGTTTCCGACGTCCAGCGCGTGATTACATCAGGCATCGGCGGCCAGAACATCGCCGAGAACCTTGAAGGCCGTCAACGCTATCCCATCAATGTGCGCTATGAGCGCGACTTCCGCGACAGCATCGAAGAGCTTGGACGTGTGCTAGTCGCCACACCCTCAGGAGCGCAGATCCCGCTCTCTCAGGTTGCTCGGCTTTCGTATTCGCGTGGCCCCACCATGATCCGTGATGAAGACGGGGCACTCACAGCGTATGTCTATCTCGACCTCAGCACTCGAAATTACGGCGGCTTTGTCGACAAGGCCGAGCGCCGATTGCGTGACAAGCTGCGTCTGCCCGCTGGGTACAGCTATCGCTGGGCCGGCGAGTACGAATTCGAGCAGCGAGCGAGTGCACGGCTCAAAATCGTCTTGCCGGTCGTTTTCTGCATCATCTTTATGCTCTTGTATATGGTCTTTCGTTCGGTCGTGGAAGCGGCAGTTCTGATTTTTCCGACGATCTATGCCCTCACGGGCGGCCTCATCTTGCAGTGGTTGTTGGGTTACAACTTCAGTGTGGCGGTATGGGTCGGCTACATTGCATTGTTTGGGGTCGCAGTCGAGACCGGTGTGGTCATGGTTGTCTATCTTCACGAAGCCCTGCAGGGCAGGATCGCTGCGGGAACGCCGATCACGGATGCCGAAATCCATGATGCGGCAGTTGAAGGCGCGGTGCATCGGCTTCGACCGAAGCTAATGACCGTCACGGCTGTGCTCGCCAGCCTAGCACCCATCTTGGCTGAGAGCGGTATCGGTTCAGATGTGATGAAGCCCATCGCCGCGCCGATCGTCGGCGGAATGATCACATCAACCATCCACGTGCTAATCCTCGTGCCCGTCTTTTTCGTGATGCTGAAAGAGCGGGCGCTCCGGCGAGGCACATTAGTTAAGAACGAAGCCCAACAGGAGACAATCTCATGAAAGCTCGAACCGTCACGTTGGTGGCTCTGGCTCTCGCCATATGCAATATCGTCGTGGGCCAGTCGCAAAAATCGAGCCAATCCAAGATGTTTGAAGGGACAGTGAGTGACAACATGCGCGGCGCGAAGCACATGGCGAAGAGCTCGCGACTCATGTAAGACACTGCTCGAGCGTGCGCAGGCGGCGTCATGTCGCGCTCCAGCGACCAGGCCACGATCATGCGAGTGTGGTCGTCGAGCACCGAGGTCAGGTAGTACCAGTCCTATCCCATGACCAAGAAGTAGCTCGCGTCGCTCTGCCACTGCTGGTTTCGAGCCGTCGTCTTTACCCGATACTCCTCGCTGGGCCGGGAAGCCCAGCACTTTCACCTCGCGGATCAGCCCGTGCCGTTTTAGCACCCGGTACACGGTCGATTCCGACACCGAGATGCCGACGCGATCCGCCAGGAGGAAGGCCAGCTCGCGTGGGCTCATCTCCGGCTGCCGCATCGCCTCCCGCAGGATGGCGTCGCGTCACGATGCGATTTTGTCTTCGGCGAGAAACCGGCGACGCGTGGCCCGTTTGCCGTTCTGGATCCCGAGCAACCCGGGCCGAGCGTGTCTTTCGTGTGATGGCAGCTTCTGCCGACAACGCTGATGAGGCTCGCGCTCTCCGCGCTAGCTGCGGTCTTGGTCTCCTCGTCCATCTCTCACCCTTCCGGCCCGCTGGCCCCGCTGGCGCGGGCAGTCTAGCCCCGTTTTTCGGGCGATCGAAAACTTAACTCTCAGAACCAGCGAGTCTCAGTTCCGCTGACGGGGACATCACGTAACGGTTTCGTGGACGACAAGTCCCTTTCCGCGCTGCTTTACGGAGTACATGAGTTGATCAGCTCGTTCGATCATCAGGTCTGAAGAATTGGGAGGTTTCGCAAACGTTACGGCCCCGGCGCTGAAGCTGACCGTGTATCCCAGTCTGAGTAAGACCAGTTCAGATATCGCAGCCCTAATTTTGTTGAGCACACGTTGCGCGGAGGATGAATCGATTTCAGGCAATAGGAGGGCAAATTCGTCGCCACCCAACCTGGCAACGGTATCCGAATCACGTACGTTGCAACGCAGTGCTTCGGCAACGGTGGCGAGCAGACGATCTCCCGCATGATGTCCGAAACGATCGTTGACCTGTTTGAAATTGTCGAGATCGATGTAGACGACCGTAATCTGGTGAGGATACCGGCGCATTCGCTCGGTCTCCTTGGTCAGCGCCTCTGTGAACGCTCGGTGATTGTGCAATCCAGTTACGAAATCCTCGCGCGACAACTCGCGCTCGCGTCCATAAAGCCGTTTAGCTTCGGCGAAGATGAGCACGACAGTCAAGAATACCCCGGCGTCCATCGCAGCATTCCAGTACGGGACGATGACGTGCAGGTATTTGTGTGGCTCAGCCAAGTTCACAAACAGGAGCACAGCAATGCTGGCTGCTGCAATCGTGAAGCCGGCCCATACGGAAATGAACCACGTCATGAACACAACTGGAATCAGATACATGGCCGAAAAGACAAATTCAGTTCCGCTTACGACTTTCATGGCAGTGATCACGGCGAACAGAGCAATCCCAGCGGTAACAACGAAAATTCTCGGCTGGCGGTTGACAAATTCTGAGATTTCGATACGGCGAGACGGTGTTCTTGTGGTCTGCATTTCGCGATGAATCAGTCCATCAGATCATTCGGTGCGAACGTCGAACCAGATCCCAGCGCATCTACATTTCGCCAATACGGCGAACGCGCGAAATGACCGTATCGCAATGCCGGCATGCTTAAGAAAACGGCGAACAGCGTTTGAGCGACCCCAGCCCAGCCCGCCACGGTTGTCCGGAGCCCAACGTCCGTAGGGAAATCTTGTCGGGTACGGTCCACACGAGGTCACTCGCGCGTCGGAGACCGTTGAACCCAAGCGTCCAATTCGGAGGGTGAACTGATTACACAACTTCTCAGCTTCGCGGCGGGGCGATGCACGGGAAGCGCAAACTTCTGTTCCCAGCGTTGAGCGGTGCGGACACCGGACCCCATGTACGCTGCAATTTCCTTCCAACCTCTCAATATTCGGCCACCGCGGGCGCGATCGTCGGAAGAACGGGCAGCGACCTGGCCAGAAGGCTCATCGCCGGATATGGACTGTGAATGCTTGCGCTGACTGATGGCCGCCGAAACCAGCTGTGCAACAGAGGCCAGGAAAACTACTTCGGATGGCGAGAAAGACCTCCGATTCCTGCAGTGCACACCGATAACTCCAAACGGTTTCGCGTGATCACAAACGGTGACGCTCATCCCGCTTCTAACTCTGTGCTGCACGAGCAGCGCGGGAGCATCAAATCGCGTCTCGAAACGAAAATCGTCGACCACTACTGGTTTGGACTGGGCCAATGTAAACCCGGCCTGTGAACCCGTGCCCTCCGCCACCACCGCCTCACCGACACAGCCGCGATTCCATCCCAATCCCCATTGCAGTTTCAGACCGGTGTGACCATCCAAAAATCGCAGTAGCTTCGCATAATCCACATCTAGGCTGCGCACAAGCGCCGCCAGTGCAGCTTCGATCACCGCATCAGAGGATGACGAACATATCGCCACTCGACTGAGCTCGGCCAGTGATTGCATGCGTCCGATCTCAGCGCCATCGTCGCTCGGAAATTGCGCGGACCTATGGGCCATCGAGTGCTTCGACAACATGTCACCGTTCTCCTTCTCGTGGCTGCGTGTGCGAGAAGCGTATTGTACGCCAGTCGAGTTCCATTCGATTCGATGCCGAGGGTGTTCACCGCGATGCGTTTACTTGCGCCATCCCAAAATTGAATTGATGTCCGTCGGGCCTATTGAGTAATACTCGATCAATAGCAGGAATAGCGTTATGTTTGCCGCTCGCTTTCGATCGCATTTATTGACTGTCTTGAGATCCATCATGGCACAGCGCTTTGCGATGGACGCGCCGAGGTTGCTGGGAGCGGTCCAGCACGATGCGTGTTCAACTAACTTGTTCACGGCAGAACTTGAATCAGAATGGAAGCGCAGTGCGCCGCGACGGTATTTGGTTACTGCAAGCTCGGTGATGCTGGCGCTGGTCGCTAGCCTGGTGGCGCGGCCGGTGTTCCACCGCAGCCCATTTCTGTTCTATTACGCAGCCGTAATGTTAAGCGCCTTGCAAGGAGGCGTCTATGCGGGACTGGCTGCCACGGCAGCGGCCGCAGTCGCGGCAGGCTGGGTGTTGACCGGTACGCTTCAGATCCGAACCCCGCTGCCGGACGACTTCGCACAGATCGCGTTGTTCATTGGTGTGGGAGTCGTGACCAGCTTGTTAAGCGAATCGCTTCGCAGATCGGAACGTGCATCGCGAGGCCAATTTCGTTCCGAGAAGTTCCTGGCAGAAGCCGGACGGATTCTCAGCTCGTCATTCGACTACGAAAAACGCGTCAACACTCTGGCGCATAGCTGCGTTCCCGTGCTGGCTGATTGCTGTGCCATTGACCTGCTTCAGGACAATGAATCCATCCGGCGAATAACCCACGCGGATGTCGCTCGGCCCGAGTGCAAGAGCGGGCCAACACAATTCATCAGACTGGCAGACCTTCCCGACATCGCTGTTGCAATGGAGACTAGGCGCGCTCGACTGTTTGATCACGTGGATTTGTCTTTGCTTCAGATGTGGCGCAATGATTGCGAATGGCAATGTGAATTGGCGAAAGTGGGCGTGAACTCCGCAATGGTTGTCCCTATGGTATGGGGCGAGCGCGTGCTCGGGACGATCACGCTCATCTGTGCTAGTTCGGGCCGCAGGTACGCGCAAGGCGATCTCACCATGGTCGAGCGGCTGGCGAGCCGCGCCGCGTTCGCGCTGGAGAACGCCGCGCTGTACCACCAAGCTCAGAACGAATTGCGCGAACGGGAACGTGTCGAGGTAGAACTGCGCAGGCAGCACCAGCGGCTATCGGGATCACTGCGACAGCAAGCGTCGATCGCAATTCTCGGACAGCGCGCCATGACGGTGTGGTTTACGAGCACCGATTTATTGAAATTAATGGATGAGTTTGTGCGCCAAATCGCCGCAACTCTGGGCGTGCAGTATTGCAAAGTGCTCGAACTGGAGCCTGGGGGCGACCGGCTCTTGTTGCGGGCGGGCGTGGGGTGGAAAAGCGGATTCGTTGGCAACGTATGGGTCGGTTCGGAAATGGAGTCGCAGGCGGGATACACATTGATGATGAAGCGGCCCGTCATTGTTGAAGACGTCCGCACCGAGGCACGCTTCCACGCACCCTCGTTGTTGAGCGAGCACGGGGTGGTGAGCGGAATCAGTGTTGTTATCCCGGGTCCAGACCAGCCATACGGCGTGCTCGGGGCCCACTCGCGTGAACCCCATTCATTTTCTGAAGATGACGCGCATTTCATGGAAGCAGCCGCCTTGTTGCTCTCGGCGGCGATCCAGCGCGACCGGCATGTGCAACAACTGAATGAAAGCGAGGCGCGTTTTCGCACGTTGGCAGAGGCTATGCCGCAGATGGTCTGGAGTACGAGACCAGACGGATACGTCGATTATGTGTCCGATTCTTGGCGGCGTTTTACCGGACAATCGGAAGCCGTCTCATTTGGGTACGCGGGCTGGAAACAGGTGCTGCACCCGGAGGACGCAGAACGCGTATTGGAGCGCTGGTCGCACTCGATTGCGAGAGGAGAGATTTACGAAGTGGAATGCCGTCTGCGGGGAGCCGTCGGAGGATACCGCTGGTTTTTAGCGCGCGGCGTTCCCCTGCGCGACAGTGAGGGAATGATTGTGAAATGGATAGGCACCTGCACCGACGTGCACGAGAACAGACTGGCCGAGGAAACGCTCCGCACGGCGGAAAAACTGGCCGCCACTGGGCGACTCGTCTCCACAATGGCACACGAGATCAACAACCCATTGGAAGCTCTCACCAACCTGCTGCATCTGCTACATAGCTCTCCGGGGTTGGGGGATGAGGCGTCTTCACATTATCTGGAGTTGGCGGAGCGGGAACTGGGGCGGATCACTCATGTGGTCAATCAGACCATGGGTCTATTTCAAGGCAGTACACTGCCGACCACGGTTAGCGTCGCACAAATAGCTGACGAAGTGCTGGACCTCTATTCGGGCAAAATTGCGGCGAAAGGCCTCCGTGTGGAGCGCCAACAGTACGACACCGAGACGGTATCCGCATTGCGCGGCGAGGTTCGCCAGGTGCTGGCGACGTTATTCGCCAATGCAATCGATGCCGCGCCACCTTCAGGCGCTCTTAAAATACGAATTCGTAGTTCACGAAGCTGGCACAACCCTCGCGAGCGAGGCGTACGCGTCCTGATTGCAGATAACGGATTCGGTATTCCAGCGGAACATCGCGGCCGCTTGTTTACGCCATTTTTTTCCACCAAAGACGGCACAGGAACCGGCTTGGCGCTATGGGGAGCAAGAGAAATCCTGCGCCGCCGAGGCGGAGCCATTCGCTTTCGCAGCAGTATTAAACCGAACTTGACCGGAACGGCATTTTCAGTATTTTTGCCTTCAGGCGTAGCAGAGACAAAAAGGCATTCGTTCCAAGTTGCGTAACATCAATTCCATATATGAGTTTGCGTGGATGTGCTCGGCTTGCGCCAGGCTCATTTTCTGTTCGTGAGGCAGCTATACAGTAACCGCAAATCGACCTTACATTCGGACGACCTCCGCATTTGCGATCGCTGTCTTCGCCGTTGCCGGGAACGTCTCGCTCACCGAATGAAGTGCATTAGCATGGGGCTGCATGTCGACGCCAGGCACGAAGAACAGCGGAGCCATCCCTACCACGCTCGCGCGTCCGGGCGCAATGCGATTCTGGCTGGCGGTTTGCCTGATCGGTGCGACTACGGGACTATCAGCGGCTGGGCTGACACGTTTACTGGAGGTGGTACAGCGCCTCGCATGGCGAGGGTCCGGCACGAACATATTGGCAGCAGCCAGTCAGGCCAGCATATCAAGACACTTCTTGGTTCTGATCGCCGCGGGCGTTCTAACCGGGGTTGGGCAGCTTATTCTCAAACAGCTCTCGAGCGGCAACGGTATCGAAACTACCGAGGCTATCTGGTTCTACGCAGGAAGGATGCCCGCCCTGCGAACTCTGGGCAGCGCGGTGTTGTCGATCTTCGCGGTCGGAATGGGGGCCTCCATGGGTCGCGAGGGCGCACCCAAGCAGGCCGGCGCCGCCTTCGCAAATTTCTTTGCGGACGAGGAAGACCTTTCGGATGAGCAGCGCCGATTATTGGTGGCCTGCGGCGCGGGAGCCGGTATGGGAGCGGCGTATGGGGTTCCGCTGGGTGGAGCTCTCTTCGCGTTGGAAGTGATGCGCGGAAAACTGGCCCTGCGCTTTGTTCTGCCGGCACTTTTCGCCTCGCTGATCGCGACCGGAGTTTCCTGGGTGGCACTGCCCAATGCGCCCACCTACATTATTCCTTCATTCCCCCTGTCAGCGTCTGTGATCTTGTGGGCTATCGTGGCGGCTCCTCTCTTCGCTTTCGGGTCGATTCTGTATGTGCGGCTCGTCCGTTGGGCCGACAAGAACAAGCCGCGCGGATGGCAGCGATTCATAGCCCCTGTCATTGTTCTTCCTCTCCTAGGTATCGTGTCGGTGCGGTTTCCGCAAATTCTTGGCAACGGCAAGGACCTCTCGCAATTGCTGTTTGCCGGGCAAATTGGAGTGTGGTTGCTGTTAGGCCTGCTTCTTCTGAAACCGCTTGCGACGATTATGTGCATGCGCAGCGGCGTGCCGGGCGGATTGTTTACGCCCTCCCTCACATTTGGCGCCCTGCTCGGCGCTGTTCTGGGTCATGCTTGGAGTACTCTCTGGCCGGGTGTGCCTTTAGGATTGTTCGCTCTACTCGGCGCTGGCGCGGTCCTCTCCGCCACCACCCAAGGCCCGATCTCGGCCGTTGTCTTAGTTATGGAACTTACTGGCCGGGACCGATCATTCGTTCTACCCCTAATCCTCATCGCCGCAATCTCGACGCTGATTGCCCGCTCAATTGAGCATCGTTCTATTTATGACGCCCGCCTTAGCGACGAGCAAATAGCGCAAAGACAAAAGCTGCGCGAAGAAGAATCGAACGAAATCGGGTTTCCTGGGAGTCCCCAGCATGAGAAGCAGAAATTGTTCTTGCAATAATTGCCGCTACGCGCCTTTGTTGGTGGATGCTTTCCGGTGCAAGACTATGAATTGCGGCGGCGCAGGGCTCACTACGGTATCTGAAATGGTGGTATGCGGATATCGGGCAGTACGTCAGGACGGGTCTGGGCGGTGGATTGGAGCCTCGAAGCCGCCGACGAGCGCACTGACCGCCCGAAACAACGCAGCAGGTACGAAGCAAGGCAAATGAATTATCAGGAGTCTTAAGATGAATCATGACCTGTTATTTGTGCTTTTCTTGCTCGCCGCATTGTTCGGTTGCCGCTGGGTGCTGGCCAAGGCGGGCGTCAGGACTTGAACGATTTTAGCAAGCAAGCCGCGTGGCCGCTACCCAAAAAGATTCATCCAACCAGGAGACCGGAGGGAACGGTCCAGTGAGGTTGCGCATGTGGGTTATATCGGCGATTGGGTGGGCACTGGCAGCACCGCTAATCGAGCGGAACGGACCACGTCGCGGCCGCTTTTGAAGTCGAGCCCACGACTTCCATTTATTCCGGTATTCTTCGTCTCCTCGATCTCGCCGGCGTTCCACAGCAACACCTTGCCAGTAATGTTCCTCGCATACAAAGGCGCTGGAAGAGAACGGCGGCCTCGATGGCACGGTTTGGAACCGGCATCAAGCCTGTTGACGCCATCGCGCGGGCACTCGTTTAGTGCAGCACGGCCGCGCGGAAGGGAGAGGCGCGGAAGGTTTGATCAATTTACATTCGATCACGGCCTGCGTTGATGCGCAGGTGGCACGCAAAATAGCACGCAGATTGCATGCTCGATCCGCGGAAGGTTTCTACGAATCTGCGGACCGCCGGAAGGTTGATTTTTGCCGTGTGCAGTGTGCGTGCTGTTTGGCATGCTTATCATGCGATTTAGAGGAATTTTCAAGGACTTACGTGTCATCTGTCGCTCTGTAGGTTGTTGAAAATACGTTACTTAGTGGATTCGATTCCTTCCGCGCTCACCACCCTCTTTACGGCATCCCTGCAGCTTGAACGTTAGACTCTCGTTAAATACGTCAGTCGCGCTTTCACGCGGATTGGATTTTCTTCCGTTACTCGCTAACACGTGGCCTTTGCCCCATTATTCGATTCTAGATTCGTGGCGCGAGCGGAAGATCATAGCTGCCAACAAACCAAAAATTCCTGCATGCACAGCCGGGGAACAGATACCCGCCACGGGAGTAAATCGTCACACCACGAATCGGGAGTTGGCCACGAGCACTCGCTCTTGTGCATGGTAATGATCCATCAGGCGTGTAAGAGCGGAGTGAATCCATTCTCGATGGCGCGACTTGCCTCCAGGCTCGTAACCCTCTCGCCCGGGAAGTCCTAAAATGTCTGGATTATGTCATTGCGGACTTCTCGGTTTCAGCCTAACCTGCGGCCCATGACCCAGCCGCGCAAGGTCGGCCTGATCGGTTACAACGGCGTCCAGGCGTTGGATCTGGTTGGTCCGAGCGATGCCTTCGCCAGCGCCTGGGTGGAGGGGGGGGATCGGACGCCCCGGTGCGCTTATGAGGTGTTCGTCCTTGGCGTAACGGCGAAGCCGTTCTGGGCGGAGTCGGGTCTTGTCTTTCAGCCCAATTACACGCTGGCTGACGCGCCTTACTTGGACACGTTGATCGTGCCAGGTGGACGGGGGATCCGCACCGAACCGGCCATTGCGCGCGCCATCGCCGCATGGATCACCCAGCACGGCCACAAAATCCGGCGAATCGCCACCGTGTGTACCGGCCTGTTCGGTGTCGCGCCCACGGGTCTGCTGAATGGCCGCCGCGTGACCACGCACTGGCAGTTCGCGGCCGAAGCCGCGCATCGGTTTCCTAGCCTGTGCGTCGAGAGCGACGCCCTCTATATCAAGGCCGGCAAGTTCTACAGTTCGGCTGGTATCACTGCCGGCATCGATCTCGCGCTGGCTTTGATCGAGGAAGATTTAGGACCGGCCGTCGCCCTCACTGTGGCACGCCAGCTCGTGGTCTATTTCAAGCGCCCGGGAGGACAGGAGCAGTTCTCCGAACCGCTTCGCTTTCAGACGCAGTCTGCCGATCGCGTCGCCGATCTGGCCGCCTGGATCACAGCGCACCTGCGGCAGGACTTGTCAGTGGAAAGGCTGGCCGAGCGCGCGCATCTGTGCCCACGGCATTTCAGCCGGCGCTTCAAAAGGGCTTTGGGCGCCACACCCGCCGATTTTGTGCAGCGCATTCGGCTGGACGAAGCGCGAAGGCGTCTCTCCGACCGCATCGACACGAT
>Ga0070734_10005644_pt1 | contig 10911 bp, 27 predicted proteins | sample Coa_R1_8_FD_66444 | JGI IMG/M metagenome (GOLD analysis project Ga0070734, IMG submission 66444) | Surface soil microbial communities from Centralia Pennsylvania, which are recovering from an underground coalmine fire - Coalmine... | ecosystem: Environmental > Terrestrial > Soil > Unclassified ... | reverse complement strand
TAGGCATCCTTCCTCCCTTCCAGCCGCGCGCCGGGCGCCGGCAGCGGTTCCTCTCCTCTTTGGATCTGACACAGCCGATGGAGATTGGTGGCGATCGCCTGGAGCGTCCGCCCGCATCCATCGGAATCAGCGTTCTCCCTCATCTCCTTCCCGCTGGCGTAGAGATCGTCCGCAAAGATGCGGATCGCCTTCTCCCAGCCCCGGCTGACCTCGGCCTTCTTCTTGTACTCCCGAAGCAGGATCTCGGCCCCGACCAGGATCCCGGAGGCAACCCCGGCTTCAGGGCAGGCCTCCTGGATGGCGAAGAGAAGGCGGAGACCAGGATCTCCATAGCGATCAGGTTCCATCAGGCCCTCCGGACGCGCGAAAGCGCGTAGGCGCCGGAGATCCCGTCCAGCATGATGCAGGCCGTGTGGCCGCCCAGCATGAAGGGGGCGGATTCGGTCTTCATGGAAAGCTCTTCGCCGCGATCCTTCGTCACGACGACCGGCGTCCCGATCGGGACGTCCTTCCAGGCCTCGATCAGCTTCTCATTCGCCTTCTTTCCGCTCGGAATCTTCAGACTCTTCACTTTTCCTCCCTCACCTATTCGATGTCCCCTTTGACACAATGATGCGAAGCTTGACCTCTGGATTTGAGGATCCGTATATCGGTAGCCCTCCTGAACCCACCGTCCCATTTCCAAATGTCTCCCGTCTCAAGATCAACGAATCGCCACTTGGACGTGACCTTGGTTGAGATGGTGATTCCAACGGGATGCTCGCGCTTCGCCCTCTCTTTATCCCACTTTGTCTTTGTCATGAAACGTAATACTCCTTTCCGGGCTCCATCGCCGGAGTGTATGGGCTCCAGTGGGCAAGGATCTCCAGCCCGGTCGGCTTCCCCGCATCGTCCAGCCAGAACAGCAGCGTACCGCCGTATCCCATCATCGCTCTTCGTGTCATAACTCAAACGAGACCTCTAATCCTGAACCAGTTGAATTTCTCCTTGGTCACAGGATGCGTCCCGACGTGATAGCCGACGTGCTTCTGCTCCAACTCGCACCTGGTATCGGTAAAGTCCTCCTCTCCGAGGCCAGGATAGATCGACCTGCATCGCCTCCTCTTCGGCTTTCTCATTTTCTACCGCCATCATGCATTGTCTTTAGAATGATGCGAATCGTGACCGCTGGAACGACGAAATGCGACCTCAAACTGATCGACCTGTTTGAGCGGAGTACACTGAGGGCAGTTGCAGCCGATACAAAGGCACAGCCCCAATCCGCCATCCACAGGCGATCTCAGGCAGTCTTTCCGATCTCCGTGATGAGGATGCCCACAGCAACGGCATGTCATCGTTGTCATGCTCTATGACCTTTCGCCACACGATCTACAATAAGAACCGCTGAGCGGACTTTAGTCTGGTATCCACGAACGCGACGAGCCTCTGCCCTGGTTTTGTAGATAAAAGGTACGTCCTTGCGGTTAAGCTGAAGGTACCCTGCCCAAACCAACACCCAAACTTTCACCTTTGCCATGATTCGCCTACCTCAATTCACCGGCCCAAACTCACGAAGCTGAAGCTGTCCGACGTAAAGGCGCGTCAAGCAGTTCCATGTGCTTTTGAACGCCTTACCCCACCCGCCTTCGCGTTCGTATAGACGGAAGCACCACCACCAAGAGTTCACCTCGATCCACAGCAGTAGAAGCCGTTTCATGGTATGGCTCAAAAAGAAAGTCCGCAGACGCTACAGGTTTTGCCGCCGTCCTTGGTGAAGGAGTTCGGTTGGCATTCGCACTTCTGTTTTTCGGTCTTTCCTAAAAGCTTCAGCAGTTCGCAGTCAAGGTCGTGCTCGCCGCTCATATCGCGGCCACATCCCTTGCAAAAGTCGTCTTCCTGGCCGAACCTCCTCAGCCCCGCCTTAAGGGCTTCAATCTGAAGGGCCATCGCATCATGCGTTTTCACCAGATCGTTGTAGGACCTCGCCAACGTGCCATAGGCGATCTTTTCGTCACGGGCCTGAATCTTCAGGGCCTCGTTCTCGGCCTCGAGGTCTTTCGCCTTCTTGAAAATCCAGTCCGTAGGGTTGATTCCGCCATCGCTCATAGTCCAGATTTCCCTTCGACCATCCCGTAAGCCCGCTCAATTTTGAGGCAGATCTCGCACTTCTCATGTCCCCAAAGACGTTCTCTTCCGCCACGGACGACGTGGTGGTCAACGTCGATCTCGGCGATAAAAAGGAGCAACTCCTGATTCTTCGTCCGCAGCTCGCCGGCCGCCTCGGCCGGGGTCTTTCCTTCCTTCCTCTGCATCGTGAGCGTGAACTTCCCAAAGGAAGGATCTCCGCTTTCCAGCGTCCACTCGCAGTAATTGATGCCGCCGGAGTCCTTGAACAGCTTCATGCACTCGGCGGCCAGGGCCGCGAAGGCCGGATGCCTGGCCGCGATGGTGAGGCCTCCCTGCTCGTCCGGAAACTGCATCTTCATGATCTTCGGATCTTCCATCAGCGTATCGCTCCACATCGGAGGCACATTTCCCCACTTTGCACGACCTTGTTCCTGGCATCCACCCAGTCGTGCCCCCTGCGACAGAGCGCCAGCTTGTACGTCTCGGAGTGCCTGATTTCGGCCAGGAGATCGCACTCCGGGCACTCGTGTTCCGGATCCGAGTGCTTGGGCTCCATGGCGCGCCTCACGCTGAGCGCGTCGCATAGCGAAAGGATCACATCCCCCAGGCGCTGGGTCTCGCCCAGGAGGCCCGGCACCTCATCCGCCAGGCTCTGGATCGTACCCTCGACCGCCGCCTCGCTGCTGAGGAAGTAGTGGTCCCGCTCCCACAGCAGTTGCCGGATCTTATTCAGGTCCATCAGATCACCGGATGCGACCGCGTCCCGCACTTCTTGCAGACATCCCGGTCTCCGTCCACCATCCATTCATGCTGGCAGGCCGGCGCCGGCGCCCGTTTGAACCGGTCCTTGTCCCGGCCGTAGCATTTGGCGATCGCCGTCCGGAACGCCTCCTCGAGGGAGAGCTTCTGAGAGTTGAGCAGGCAGATGATCGTGAAGAGGATGTCGCCGCACTCCTCGGTGAGCGACGACGTCTTTTCATCCCCCTTCTTGGGCAACGGCCCGAACTCGTGGTTGATCTCCTTCGCCAGCTCCCCGACTTCCGAGCCGAGCCGCGTGTAGATCTGATGCGGATTCCAGTATCCGTCGGCGTGCAGCCGGATCCAGGCGTCGACTTCCTTCTGGCACTGCTCAAGCGTCAGCATTTCTTCCCTTTCTCGGCCTCATACCTCTGCCGGGCCTCCTCGCGCTCCCGCAACACGACAGCCCCGCGGATCTCCTCGATCGCCCGCTGCTCGACCTGGAGTTGCTCCGCCATGCACCCGTTGCACGTCCCCGCCACGATCCCGTGCGGACATTCCCTCATTCCTCATCCTCCGAAAAGTTCGAGCCCCGGGAAGGGGGAGCCGGTTCTTTGGTGGAGGGGAAACCGCGTTCTGAAGACCCCTCTGAGCAATTAAGCCTTCCCGGGCTATGGCCGAGGCGCGGAACCATGGACCTGAGCCTTTCGGCCATGCCCAGGCCCCGTATCTCGGAAAGCTCGAACTCGACATCGCGACGGCGCTGCTGATAGTGGGAGCGGGCGAGCGGGTGGCCGGCCTGGGTGTCCCCCTGGATGAAGCGGACGCCGCGGAAGCGGAGATAGAGCCTGGCCGGCCCCCTCGCATTCCACTCCGGCCATTTCTCCGGCCGCTTCATCAGCCCTTCGTAGACTCCGGAGCAGAAAATAGGCTGATCGGGCCTGAAGGCCTCCGTCGTGCAGAGCTTCCACCAGCTTGATCCCGGAGCGATCTCGAAGGTCACCCGCTGGTCGTAGTAACGCTCCAGATAGTGGCAGAGCCACCCCTTCGACGGCATTCCTTCCCTCTTGTGGATCATGCCTTTGGATCCTTTTCCTCCGTAGCGCCCTTCATGACCACGAGCTCCTTCCGGCACCTGGCGCAATTATCCTTGCTGTCGTCGTTCCCCTGCTCCGTGGGGCCGAAGAAGAATCCGATCGTGCCGCAGAGCGAAAGTCCGCTTTCCCTGTCGTGGAAATAGTGCCATTTCCGGGAGACCGGAGACTTCCCCCAGCCGGGCTGTGTGGTCCGCGCTTTGTCGTTCATCGTTTCCCGTCTCTTACTGTTTTGCCGGCAGCTCGTCGTTCGTGGCATGGCTGTTCTTCAAGGAAAACCTGCACCGGACGCAACTGCATGGATCGTCGCCGGGACACTCCGGAGAATTCTTCAGGATGAAGTCCCTCAGTTCCTCAATCTTCCCGCAAAGGGAATGGTGCGACTGGAGAAGGTCGGAGTATTTCTTTTTCTGCCCCTCACCCTGAAGTTCCAGGGCCTTCACCCTGTCGCCCTCCTCCTTCAGCCAGATGGACAGGACTCCGTTCTTCTCCCGCTCGCCGCGAATCGCCTCACGGAGGTTGACGTTCTCTTCAAGCGCCTTTCGATATTCGCTGACCTGAAGAAGTGCGGCGTCGAGCTTCGGCTTCAAGTCCTTCTCGGCGCTCTCGTAGCCGCGCCGCCAAATTCGGTCGGTTTCCTCTCGGAACTCGTTGTCCGTCATTTCCATGGTGTCAACTCCGATTGCTAAGAAGCATCCTTCGCGTTATAGAACTCCATCGCCGCAAGGCAGATAGCCCGGCAGGGAGAGTTGGACGTTGCGTGAAATCCAGGCCAGCTTGCCGTCCAGTTAAAACCAGACTTCTCTAGGCTGAAGTCGCAAAGGTCCTCGCTTAACTTCTCGACCAACTTCCACGCCGCCTCGATGCAGCCACTGAACGGTGGGATGCAGCCAAGCTCCTCGCCCTTGCCCTCTCCGGCGGTTTCTCCGCAGACCATACACTCGTCGTAGGCCCCGATGTCTCCGATCCTGCGCCATTCGTGCGGGATCGAATCCTTGTAGACCTTCGCCGCAACCTCACGGTCCAGTTCTGTCGAGCCTGGTTTCATACTTTCGGTCTACTTCACTTCACACTTTGAACAGGTCAACCGACGCGGATGAAGGCACAGCCCCTCAAGGTACTTATTGATAGCCAGGAAGGCGTGTTCCATAGCCGATCCCTGGAGGTGGACGTCGGTGAACGGATAGGTGTCCCTCATCCTGCATAGCAAGCCGCGCATCTCATCATTCTGAAGGTTGAGCCTCCTTACTTCAGCGACAAGTCCGGGAACCTCGTCGGCCAGGGCCAGGAGATTTTTCCTGTTGAACTCCTCTGTATTCATCTGCCAAAGGTCACGACAGCCCATTTCCTCGTCGCACCGCTTCAGGTCTGCTTCGTTCATTTTTCTATCCTCGCTGCAAAGAGCCACGTATCGCCCTTGCAAACCGCCTCACGATATCGCGCTGTAGAAGATCCTGCCGGATGTTGTGGTTCCTAGGGGCCTCGCAGCACTCATCGCAGATCCGGAGATATAGCTTCCAGTCGCTCTCTTTGCGCTTCGGCTTTTTGGCTTTCTTCATTGCCCCGGATCCCCGCCGAAGCAATCCCAGCACATCCCGTCCTTGAACTGGGAGATCTTCCCGCACTTCGCGCACCGCCAGTTCCTGGCCGGCTCATCGCCCGACTTTTCGGTGACGGGCTTCGCCAGGTCGGGCTGGTTGATCGACGAACAGATTCCCTTGAGCATCATGGAATCGAAATGCTCCTCGTACCAAACGAGGAGTTCGGCCTCGGCGGGCACGGAGTCAAGCTCCGCTTTCGGGATCATGAGGCTCAGCCCTTCCTTGCGGGCCAGCACCCACAGCATCTTCCGGTACTGTTCGACCTGAAGCCCAAGCTCCCGTACCTTCCCTTCAAGCTCTTCCTGGCCTGGAGCGTGCATATCACCGCGCTTTTTCATCGATTCCCCGCCAGCTCACGGGACTCCTTCTTCAACAGTGCCCGCAACTCACCACGCAAGGAACAAGCGTTTTTGCAATACCGGTTTTTCGGATCATGTACCTTGACGAGCCTCCAAAGCTCCCGGATCAGCTTCGTCTTCGTCATGAGTGCCTCACCACGACCCACTTCCGGCCCTCTTTGTATCTGCTCCGGGTCACCTTGCAGATCCGACACCACGAGAACGTCAGAGGACCAACGGCGTAGTAGCTCCTCCAGGGAATCCAACGATGCCGATGCTTCTTCATCGAATCATCTCTCTAAGGATCCGGAATCGTCGGGAGGAATTGGCCGTGGGGCTTCTCCATCTCCATCGAACACCAGCAGCAGACGGAGTGCATCACCCGGACGTCCTTGTTGTAGTTCGGATGCTCCTTCGTAATTCCGCACCGATGCCAGCAGTGTTTCGTATCGGCGTCTCCACGTCTCTTCCGAAACTGGCACGTCTGATCCACGAATGCCATCCGACGCTTCCCTATTTAGCCGCCTCGGCCCCTGGATCATTAGAAACGTCCACGTCCAATCGGAAGCTGACTCCTGGAGTCACGACGCATCCGTCATAACACTCGTCGGACCGCTTCCATGGGTCGTCCGGACGGCTCTCCTTCATGAACTCAACCTGGTGCTGGAATCCCTTTTCGGCCTCGGTATGAATGAACTCGGCGGCTTTAAGGGCCGCTTCGTAGGTGTCGAAACCGCGTACGCTCCAGCCGCCCTCCTGACACGGATCGTGCTGCCACAAGAGCCAGGGCTTGGATAGAGCGGGCTCAACCGTCACGACTTACCCTCCCCTTCGGTACCCGGATCACTAGGACGGCCCCCACATGGGGGCCAGCGTAGCAGTCCGAGCATTCTGCACCTTCTCGCTTGCGAAGCCCCACGCCTCAAGCTTCGCCATGGTCCAACTGCGCCTCTTCGATCAAGCCCACTTGCAAAACTTGCATTCCCAGAATGTAACAGGGTTCTTGGGAAGCTGGCCGTTCCAAAGCCGATGGCGCACCCAGACACACTTCCTCCCTTGTCGGATTGGAGACGCGCACGGCCTTGATTTTGGCTTCGTCATAAATCACGTACCGTGGTCGGCCTTCAGCCCGCACTTCTTGCATTGGGAATCGAAGCCGGGACTCAGGTTGATGGGCGTCCAGTCGTGCTTGCAGGGATTTTCCTCCCGGGTGATCACCTTCTCCCTGCCGTACCTTTCCAGGAGGACGCAGACGCGGCAGCCTTCGCGCCCGCAATGACGAGGCCGGCCGATGCGTGGATGGGAGGCATCCAGCAGCGACGCCAGTTCATCTTCACGACGGATCGCCTTCACAAGGAGGGCCTCCGCGCTGGTCTTCACGGCTTCAGTTTCCTCCAGCGTTCCACGAAGCTGGTGGATCTGGCGGTCCTTTTCCTGCATCGCACTGTCGAACTGGACGATGATCGCGCAGTCACCGCAGCCGTCCTTTTCGCACTTCTCCTCGTCGTGGTCGCGCCCGAAGAGGCCGAACAGGAACCGGCGACCGGAGCCCTCCGGCAGATCGTAGAGGGTCGTCATCATCAATCCCAGAAATTGTTCTTCCCGCACTTCATGCAGAAGAAAAATGGATACCCCCGCCTCGCCGCCTCGCGATCCTGTTCGAACCCGGCTACGAACAGACAGACCCCACAACCCTCGCACTTTTTGCAGCAGTCCGTACAGATGTGTTCCGCGTCCCCCATCTATCGCACCAGAACCTCTTCCCCCTTCTTCCCGAAGTCCATGAGCACGTCATAGTGGTTCTTTTCGTCCGAGAAGGCGAGTTCGCCGACATAGGTCGGCCGCACCCAGACCTTGTCCCGGCCGAGCATCCGCGCGTGGCGGCAATGCTCGGCCAGGCGCCTCCAGTGGCCGCGGCGTTCATGCGGAACCGGGCTTGCATGCTCCCCTCCGCCCTTCCGGTTCATCCCCACCAGGATCTCGTGGTCGACCACGATGAAGTGCGGCGTCTTCCGGATCGGCCGGCCCTTCCCCTGGGCCATCCGGCGCTCCTCCTTGGGCGTCAGGGCCGGAGTGACCTGGACCACGTAGTTCCCGGGATGCGAGATCGCCGTCGCCTGCTTGATCACGATCATCGACTCGTTGTTCAGGAAGGAGTCGATCGGCGGACTGGTCCTGCCTCCAAGCTGATCCAGGAGCAGCGTCGTCGGCGCCGTCATGAGGACCATCTCCCCGTCCACGACTCCATACCAGTAGATGATCCACGAAACGATCACGTCCGAACCTTCTTCGAAGCGGATGACGACCAGCTTCTGCTTGAGCTTCTTCGCCGCCTCGACCTGGGCCGGGCTCGCATCGCCCGGCATCATCGCCTTCTTCAGCTTCTCCAGCTCAAGAGGATGCACCGGGACTTCCACGATCCGGTCCAGGATCCACCCGGGAGGCTGGCCCTCGAGCGTCGAATTCTTGACGACGGACATGCACGTCGTATCCGGAAACGGAAGCGGGATCCGATCGGTCATCTCGGCCTTGAGATCCTCCCAGATGTCCTTGATCCCGTCCTCCACCTTCTCGTCGGTGCCGAGGTTGAAGATGTGGGTCTTCGCGAAGGGCATGATGCCGGCACCCGGAACCTCCCTCCTGAAGAGAGCCTCCGAATGCTCGAGGAAATCCTGAAATGACATCATGGCGCCGATCTCGTCACATCCAGATTGTACAAGTGTACTTGGTGGAAATCAAGAGGTCGGTGACATCATCGCGGATCTGGCTTTTCAATCCACGTTTCCCCAAAGGAACATGCCAAGATTCGTGCCTCAGGAGTTTCAATCCACCTCACCGAATGTGACTTCGGTGAGAACCTACCTAAAAATCCACAAGCCCAAAAGCATGCCGTTACAATCCACTCACCGCTAAAAGTACGGTGAGACGCTCAAATGCCGCCGCACCGGCCTTCGCAACGGCGTCAAGTAATTTCAATCCGGCACCCTCACCCATTCTTGTCTTTCACGCCGCCGTATTTCAATCCTGGATCGCGCCAAATCTCTTCCCGCTTGCTTTCAATCCACCTTCCGGATCCCGAAGACCCAGCAATCCTCCGGAAGAAGAGGAGGCCCGTGCATCACATAGGTCACCTGGACCAGGACCTCTCGGCCCGTGAAGTCCTTCTCGAACTCCCGAAGCCGGACCGTCTCTCCCTCCTTGTAGATCCGATCATTCCCGTGCCGGACTTCGAACGACTTCCGGCCGTCCAGGATCGCCTCGAAATAGACGGGATGGATCTTGAGCGTGTGGGTGGCCTCCGGTTCCGGATCGGAAGAAGCCAGGAATTTATCGACCGCGCGGTAGATCCTGAAAAGGCGCGTCCATTCGCCTTCCTCGGACTCATGCCCGCAGGTCGGGCATTTCTTCATCACGGCGCAGGCCTGATGACCTTGGTGGCCTTGAGCCCCTCCGGAGTCCGGACCGCCTCGACAATGAGAATGCTGCCATTCTCGGAATCCGGATCCGATGGATTCTTCTGCCAGCCGGTGATGCAGATTCCATGGCGGCAATTGCATCCGGCCGGCTGGGGATTGGGGGAGCAGCCGCACCAGGTCCCCTGGTGAACGGGACACATCTCGGTCCGGAGCGTTTCCCCGCCGTAGATCAGGCGATCGAGGAGACAGCTCTTCGAGATCGCCAGGCGGATGAACTGCCAGCTCTCCCGAAACTTCTGCCGCCACTCCTTCTTGTACGGATCGTCGGTGGGCAAGTCGGTCATGCAGGCCTTGGCCCAGGTGTCCATGGCGTTGCAGAACTGCTTGGGATCGTCCATCTAAGCAACCTCACAGAGCAGCAGGCCGTCCGCAACGAGCTCCACATGATCAGCAAACTTCTCGCTATTGTGGAGGGGGCAGCACCAGTGGGATTTCTGTCCTCTCTTCAGAACCTGACGCCCTCTCCACCCCTCGTGCATCGCCTTCCTCGCGGGATTCGGGCGCAGTCTCTTGCAGAAGCAGCACCGCTTCATCGGCAGAAGTGTACTTGGTTTACTATTAGAGCGCAAGTCTACAGAACTTCGAAGACCTCTTCCGTAAACCCGTCCGCAATCATCTTTCGTCGAACAGAGGGAGTCATCCGGTCGACAGGATAGACGTGCTCGTCAAGTGCGATCAGATCGGCAAGGGCGTGAGATCCTGTTTCGTAGACCGTTCCCGCAACGTCTCCGGTGACTGGGGCGTCCCCCTGGCGTGACCACACTTTCATGCGGTTTTTCCGAAACCAGGGAAACTCCGACACCACGGCATCACGTTCGGGTGAAGTCAATTTTATGATCGGAATCAGCTTCAGCTTCGCTTCCACCGCTGCCCTGACGCGATGCGAACCCGTGAGTCCCTTCAAGGTCCCATCCGGAAGGTCCATTACAACAAGGGGACGACCTGTCCATCCGTTCTTCGCCATATTGGAGGCGAGCTTTCTGGTGTAAGAGTGATCGACTTCCTCGTGGAACGGCATAATGTCTTTTGGCGAGACCAGAATGACACGGTCTACCAATCTCATGGCCCTATCGCCTATCCACAAACCCAAGCAGCTTCGTCGGGGAAGTGTGGAAGCCGCAGCGCTCAACGCCTTGGTAGACCCAGGAGTGGAGGACGCTTGGGGTCACGTTCCCGGCCCCGTCGATATCGTGGCCGCGGATCTTGCCTTCCGCATTGCACCACAAGGTACAAAGCTCGCCGCAATCCGGGCACCTCGCGTACAGAGACTTCGAGCCCCTTATGATCCACGCCCATTCCCCCTTCTCGATTTTGTTCTCATCCTCGATCAGGCCGTTCACGGCCGCATTGGCCGCAAGGAAAGAATACGCTCCGCTCGTCGACATCATTCAATCCGATCGAGCCGGATCCTCATGACGTTATCACTGCTCCCACCGCAAGCTTCCATCCTCTCGAAGCCGTGTTGATCGTAGAAGTTATAGAGCGCTTCCCTCCACTTGTCCGAAATGGGAGCGACGAGAAGCCATACGTGGTCCACCTCGAGCCGATAAAGTTGTTC
>Ga0070734_10005643_pt1 | contig 10917 bp, 9 predicted proteins | sample Coa_R1_8_FD_66444 | JGI IMG/M metagenome (GOLD analysis project Ga0070734, IMG submission 66444) | Surface soil microbial communities from Centralia Pennsylvania, which are recovering from an underground coalmine fire - Coalmine... | ecosystem: Environmental > Terrestrial > Soil > Unclassified ... | reverse complement strand
GCAGCGGCAAAAAGGCGCGTCCAACGCAGCCCCGGCAGGAGGGTTCCGACGAGCGCCAGGCAACCGAACTCGATCAAATGGCGCGTGACGACGGCCTGGCGGGCCGCCATGGTATAGCCCGGCAGGTTGAACGAGCGATAGTGGGCCGCGAGGCTGCGCGCGGCCTCCGCGCTCCAGTAACGCCCCCCCAGCAGCCCGTAGGCAAACGGAAAGACCGGGTTGCCAGTGTTCAGCCAGGTTCTTATGTACCAGGGGCAGGCGCAAAGCAGCGCGATCGCCCCGAAGGCAAATCCCTCTCGAAGGAGGTCGCGGGGTCGCATTCCGGCAGGAGTGGGCATGATGAGAACGGCAAGGATCAGAAAAACCAGAATCAGCAGACCGTTCAGTTTGGCGCAGCAGGCGAAGCCTGCATATATCGCCGCCAGCGCCAGCCAGGCGCGCCGATCTCGCGGAGTCTCCGCGCGCTTCCAGGCAGCGAGGGCCAGGGCCGATAAAACCGTATAGAAGGCGAGCGCGCTCTCGATGGAGGTGCTGTTGATGCCCGGTACGGCAAACCGCCCGACAAAGAGCGCAAACAGCACGGCCGCCACGAGGCCGGCGACGCGCGCGCCGAGACGGGCTCCGAATGCGACAATCGCGACGGCGGTCAATCCCGTTATCAGCGCGATGAGCGGCTTGCAGGCCGTGGCGCCCGCCAACGGCAGCAAGAGCATATAGAGCATCTCGGCGCCCATCGGCCACTGCGTCTGCAGATGGGTGGGCAGATACTGCAAAGAGCCGAGCTCCAGCCAGCGTTTCGGCGCCGCGACATGGTAGGCCAGCCCATCGTAATCCACCATTGGGCTGAAGCAGGTGACGAGCGCCAGCAACAAGAACAGCCCGCCCACCACGGCCACCGCCCAGGCCCAGGTCGGTATCGCCTCCGCGTCTCTGGCCTCTCCAGGTGGGATCGGCGCGGGCGCAGCTCGCCTTCGCAAAGTCCAACAGCCGAACATAGACAGCAGCGCGACCCCGAGCAGGGCCAGCCGCACGGCAGCGGGTGTCAGCAGGGAAAGTATTCCCAGCCCGAAACCGAGATAAGAGAGTAGGCCCAGCCCCAGGCCGACCGCCAGTAGCGCGCCTTCCATTCGGCTCGCCGCAGAGACGCGCGCGCGCGCCAGCAGCAGACTGCCCGTCATCCAGGCCAGCGCGACCAGCGCCACGACCGCAGCCGCGCTCCCCAGATCGCGCGCCAGGGCGGCCAGGTTTCCACTCATATCCCCGGCCTCGCGCCGGCCTTCTCGCGCCGGTGGAAGAGGTAGAACATGCCGGCAGCAGGCGACTTCGGCCACTGCCGTACGAGATCGTACTGCGCGGCCAGATGCTCTGCGGACGGCAGCGCCGCCTCGCGCTTCTGCAGTTCTCCCCATTCGCCGGCGCGCAGCAGGACCCACTCCGGCCGGTAGCGCCACCAGATCGCATGCTCCGGCGACGGCACGCTGCGGTCCCACATCGGCAGCACTTCCGGCGAGACCAGACCGACCACGTCCAGCACGCGCGTGCCGCCGTAATAGCCGATATAGCCGATCGGTTCGAGCATCACCGTGTCCGTCGGGTGCGCGTTGGCGCGCAGCCATAGTCCGATGGGAATGCGCAGCGCCTGCTCCGCCGCCTGCCCGCTCCGCAAATCCCGCAGGACCCGTGGGACGAAAACCGCCGTGAGCAGCGCGGCAGCGGCAACGACCAGCCCGCACGATACGAGCGGTGGGCAGTTAAAACTGCGACAACAAGGGCCCGAAGTCCCTTGCGGAGACTCATCCTGCTGAAAGGTTCCGCCCGCAGGGCGGTTGTCCGAAGGACCTCCGTACGGGTCGTTCAAGGCCCGGCCAAACGGGGAATCCATTACCCGGCGAAATGGATGGCTCCCCTCCCGGTAAAACAGGTATTTACAGGCCTGGCGAAAGAACAGGCTCCAGCCGGTCATGGCGATTAGGTAGTAGAGCGGCGTGGGGGGCACAAAGTACCAGCCGAAAAGAAACACCGGCGAGAAGGCCATGCTCGCATAGTAGCTGGCGATCCAGAGTCCAGGCGGGACGAGCCGCAGCTCCGACGGCGTAGGCCGGGCGGGTTCGGCGCGCCGGGCAAGGAGCGTGCGAATCCAGGCGGCGGCGGCCAGCGCGCACCCTAACAGCAACATCCAGCCCACATTATGGCGCATCAGGGCCAGGAACTCGCCCAGGCGGGGAAAGCGGATCGTAGGGCTATGGGCGTAGACGTGCAGCTTGGCTGTCACCGAGGCGGGCACCGGCGAGCCGAAATAGAGAGTGGCAAACATCAGCCAGGGGAGCAGAAGAAGAAGGAAGAGCAGCAGGCCCCGCCAGGGCAATCGCCACTCCCAGAGGAGCGCGCCTACCAGCAGGAAGACGGCCAGCGCCGCGCCGTCAATGCGCAGCAAAACCAGGAAGGCCGCCGCCCCCCACGCCAGCATCTCCCGCTCTTCCGCCCACGCGGCCCACGCGATCGCGCCGGTCGCGGCGACCAGCTCGACTTCCATGCCTTTGGTCGCCCAGATCAGGTTGACCGGCAGCAGCGCCACGCACAGCGCCGCGGCCAGCCCCGCGCCCGGCCGGCCGATGGCGCGGCCCAGACGGTAGATGGCGATGCCGGTGACGCCATCGGCGGCGATGCCCATCAGCTTCGCCCAGAAGACCGGGTCGAGATGCAGCCGGAACAGCAGGGCCAGAATCAGCGTGTAGAGGGGTGTCGTCGCGCCCAGAACATGCGCGCCGGGGTTATAAACGAAGCCGAGTCCGTGCGCGATGTTCTGCGCATAGCGCAGGGTGATATAGAAGTCCTCTTCTGTCGCGTGCGCGGTGAGCAGAAAGCAGCGCACGCCGATGGCGACGATTACGATCAGGCATAGGGCCGGCAGGTAGGGGTCGCGCCGCGCGCTCATGGCCGATTCCGCCCGGACGCCTGCCGGGCCGGCTCAGGCGCTGCCTGCAGCCGCAGCAGCCAGGGATACTCTCGGACCGGCGCCCAGCGCAACGGCGCCGCCGTCAGATCCGGCGGCACGGGGCTGCGATGGTCCAGATAGACAGGCACACCCTGGCGCGCCCACGCCTCCAGTTGCTGCGGGGCTTCCTCGGCGGTGAAGGGAATGACGTTGCGCGCGCCGTAGTGCAGCAACTGCCGGCTGCCCTGTCCGAAGACATAGTGCGGCGTGACGCCGGGGGGCAGGGCGATGCGCCTGGGCGCGATGCACTTGGAGGCGTATTCGGCGCCGCGCGTCATCGGCACGATCCGCCGCTCCGTATCCCGAAGGACCAGCGGCTCCAGATAGACGGCGTCAATATTCGTGACGATGACCGCGTTCTTCGTGGTCGCCTGCGCGAACGCCTGCGCGGCCAGCAGCCGGTCAGGAACGGGGTCCGGATGGCGAACGAACGGCACGGCCAGGCTTGCCGCCGCCAGCAGCGCCGGGAGCAGCCAGGAAGACCGCTTCAGAGCTTCGGGAACCAGCGTCGCCAGGCCGGCGCCGCCCAGGATGAGGCCGAGCGCCAGACCCAGAAGATGGAAGCGGTAGGCGGCGTAGAAGTAGAACAGATGGAACAGCGTGACGGGCAGCGCCGCCAGCGCAAGATAGATCAGGACCGGGCGCAGCGCCGGCGCGCGCTGCCGCCACAAAAGCCCGATTCCCACCAGGCCCAGCGCTACGGCCAGAAGCACCTGCTTCGCCTTCAGCATCTCCAGATTGTCGCGGATAAAGTGGGGCGAGAAGATCAATTCCCGATAGTCATAGGGCAGGGGGCACCAGAACTGATAGCCGGTGCGATGCCAGTCCCCGAAGGCTGCCTGATTGTAGGCCGCCGTCGCTCCGGCAACGAGGAGCGTGGGCAGGAGAAGAACAAGCAGATTGCCGATGCGCCCCTCCTTCGGGCGCAGGGCCAGCCCGGCGAAGGGCAGGAGCATCGCGACATTCTCATTACGCACGGCCACCGCCAGGCCCATAAGAAGACCGGCCAGCACGTAATCGCGGCGCATCGGCTGCGCGCGCATGCGCAAGAACAGCCAGCCGCCCAGCAGGCCCACCGCTGTGGCCGGCATGTCCGTCATGATCTTCTTCGCCATGACGTTGTAGCCGATGTAGGCCATCAGGGCGCAGGCCGCCGCCGCGCCGCCCCATTCTCCCGCGAGACGCCGCCCGATGGCGTAGGCGGCCAGCAGCCCGGCCAGCGCGAAAGCCAGCACGACGAGGATTCCCGCGCCCGGCTCGGAAGGCGCCAGCAGGTAGGCGGGCGCGAGCAGCACGGAGAACCAGGGCGGATAACGGGCAGGATACGAGCCGCCGTTGATCGAGAGGTCCCAGCGGCCCAGCGTTGCGACCCGCTGCGCGACCACGGCATACTCGACCGAGTCGGGGACGATCTCCAGGTTCGACGCGCTCCACGGCGACCGGTACAACAAAACCCCTGCCAGCGCCAGGGTCAGCAGGGGAACGAGCCACCGGGCGCGGACAAGCGCCTCCAGGCGAAGCGCCGGCCGCGGGAAGGGTTTCACAAGATCCTGCATGCAAGCCGAGACGCCTATTTCGGCGTGAAGGAGGTGCCGCAGCCGCAACTGCGGGAGGCGTTCGGATTGCTGAACTTCCAGCCGCCCTCCAGCAGGTTCTGGAGGCTATAGTCAATCACGGTGCCGGCGATGAAGCGCGCGCTTTTCTGGTCCACCATCACGATCAGGCCCTCGATTTCATAGACCACGTCGCGCTCGGTCGGATGCTCTTCCAGGCTCAGCTTATACGACAGACCGGAGCAGCCGCCGCCGCGCACTCCGACGCGCAGCCCCAGCTTCGGATTGCCCTGCCCGGCGATCAGCGTCTTCACCCGCTCCACCGCCGCCGGCGTCAAAGAAACGATCGTTTTCGATTCTTCCACCACACTCATACCTTAACCCTCTAAAAGAAGCCCAGTTCCAGCTTGGCCTCTTCAGACATCATGTTCATATTCCAGGGCGGATCCCAGACGACGTCTACCTTCACGTCGGTCACCCCGGAAATGGCCCGTATCTTGTCCTCGACCTCGATGGGCAGCGACTCGGCGACGGGACACATGGGCGTGGTCAGGGTCATGCGAACCTCCACGACGCCCTCCGGGCTGACCTCGATATTGTATACGAGCCCCAGCTCGTAGATATTGACCGGTATCTCCGGATCGTACACCGTCTTTAAGACTTCGGTGACCTCGCCTTCCAGAATCGAGGTTTCGATAGATGTCATTTCCATATTAATTCACTCCGTGGAAACCGGCGTGTCCTGCTGCACCAGAGCGGCGCGCAGGGTATGCCAGGCCAGGCTGGCGCACTTGACGCGCGCCGGAAACTCGCGCACGCCGGAGAAGACGGCGAGCTTACCCAGTTCCTCGATGTCCGGCTCCTCATCTTCACCCGTGACCAGGGCATGGAACCGCGCAAAAATCTCCTCCGACTCGGAGACCGTCTTGCCCTTCAGGGCGGCGGTCATCATCGAGGCAGACGCCTTCGAGATGGCGCACCCTTTGCCCTGGAAGCTGATGTCCTGAATGATCCCATCTTCCACGTCCAAATAGATGGTGACTTCATCGCCGCAGAGTGGGTTGTGGCCCTCCGCCTCGCGGTTGGCGTTCTCCAGCTTGCGAAAGTTGCGCGGCTGCTTGTTATGATCCAGAATCACTTCCTGGTAGAGCTCTCGCAGGTCCGACATCAGCCGAACACCTCCTTGACCTTGCGCAACCCCCGCACCAGGGAATCTATCTCTTCCTGTGTATTATAGCAGGCCAGGGAGGCCCGCACCGTGGCCGGCACGCCGAACCGCTGCATCACCGGCTGGGCGCAGTGATGGCCCGTGCGCACGGCGATCCCTTCCGTGTCCAGCACAGTCCCCACGTCGTGCGGATGGATGTCATCGAGAATAAAGGAGAGGACGCTGGCCTTGTCGCGCGCCGTGCCGATCATCTTCAAGCCCGGCAGGGCCGTCAACTGCTCCATGCCGTAGGCCAGCACCTGCTGCTCGTAGGCGGCGATGCGCTCCATGCCCAGCCCTTCGAGATAATCTATGGCCGCGCCCAGCCCGATGCCGCCCGCGATATGGGGCGTGCCCGCCTCGAACTTATGGGGCAGATCGTTATAGAGCGTCTTCTCGAAGGTGACGGAGCGGATCATGTCGCCGCCGCCCTGATAAGGCGGCATGGCTTCCAGCAGCGTCGCCTTGCCGTAGAGCACGCCGATGCCGGTCGGGCCATAGAGCTTATGGCCGGAGAAGATGTAGAAGTCGGCGTCGAGCGCCCGCACGTCCACCTGGCGGTGATAGACCGCCTGCGCGCCGTCCACCAGCACGGGAACGCCGTGCCGGTGCGCCATCTGGATGATCTTCTCCACCGGGTTGACGGTACCGAGCGCGTTGGACATGTGGACAACGGCGACCAGCTTTGTGCGCGGGTTGAGAAGCTTCTCGAACTCCTCCAGCAGCAGCTCACCCGCGTCGTTCATCGGGATCACGCGCAGGGCCGCGCCCTTCTCCTCGCACAGCATCTGCCAGGGCACGATGTTGGAGTGATGCTCCATCGCGGAGATCACGATCTCATCGCCCTCGCGCACGTTCTTGCGCCCATAGGTCTGCGCGACGAGGTTGACCCCTTCGGTCGCGTTGCGGGTGAAGAGGATCTCGTGCGCGTCGGCGGCGTTGAGGAAGCTCTTGATCTTGACCCGCGCCTCCTCGTAGTGGCGCGTGGCCCGCTCGCTCAGCGTATGGACGCCCCGGTGGATGTTGGCGTTATCTTCTTTATAATAGCGGTCGAGCGTTTCCAGCACGATGCGGGGCTTCTGGGTTGTCGCCGCGTTGTCCAGATAGACCAGCGGCTTGCCGTGGACCCTCTGCTTGAGGATCGGGAAGTCCTCCCGGACTCGCGCCACGTCATAAGCAAGCTCAGACTTTGTGTCCCTCCGTGTGGTCAGGGCAGTCATAGCAATTCCTCCATCCGATGGCCCCCCGGCAGCCGGGCGAGCAGCGTCGCGTTCAGCTCTTCCCGGATCGGCGCTACCTTGATGCGGCCGATGATGTCGCTGGCGAAGGCGTAGATCAGCAGGCTGCGGGCGTCGTCTTCGCCGATGCCGCGCGAGCGCAGATAGAAGAGCGCCTCCGGCTGCAGTTGGCCGACCGTCGCGCCGTGCGTGCATTTGACGTCGTCGGCGAAGATTTCCAGTTGCGGCTTGGTATTGATCTGCGCTTTTTCGGAAAGTAGCAGGGTCTGGTTGGTCTGCTTGGCGTCGGTCTTCTGAGCGTCCTGGCGCACGAAGATTTTGCCGTTGAAGACGCCGCGCGCCTGTCCGTCGAGGATGCCTTTATACAGCTCGTGGCTGTCGCAGTGTGGCATGGCGTGGTCAATGGCCGTGTGGTTGTCCACCAACTGCCGGCCCGACGCCAGGTAGAGTCCGTTCAGCGTACACTCGCCGCCCTCACCGCCCAGCACGGCATTGATGTCGTTGCGGACGATGGCGCCGCCGAGCGTGATGGAATGCGAGCGGAAGTTGCTGGTCCGGCTCAACTGCACCTGCTGTGTCGCGACGTGGAACGCCGTTTCCTTCTCGCGCAGGAGCTTGTAATGGTCCACGACCGCGTTCTCGCCCAGCGCAATCTCGGTCACGGCGTTCGTGAACGTTGATTCTTCCCCAACGCCAGCATAGCTCTCGATGATTGTGGCGTGGCTGTTCTCCTCCGCCACGATCAGCGTACGCGGATAGGACACCATCTGCTCTCTGTCCCCGGTGGACAGGTAGAGCAGGTGGATCGGCTGCTCGACGATGAGGCCGCGGGGAATGTGAACGAAGCCCCCGTCCTCGAAGAAGGCGGTATTCAGGGCCACAAAGGGGGCATGCTCAAATGAGGCATAACGCCCCAGATGCCGCTCGATCCGTTCCGAATCGGCCTGCAAAGCCTCCGCCAGGTTGCCCGCTTTTACGCCCTGCGGAAGGTCCTGTGAAGAGAGGGACGGCGCGTAGAACCCGTTCACGAAGACCAGCCGATGAAACGAGGCGCGCTCGAAAGCGACACGCTGCAAGTCTTCAAGCGTTGGCAGCATTTCCGGCCGGCCGGCCGGAGAGAACGGCGCCTGCGTGATCGGCGTTACATTGGTGAAGCGCCACTCCTCATCGCGGCGGGCCGGAAAGCCCACCTCCGCAAAGCGGGAAATAGCCGCTTTGCGGAGCGGCAACAGCCATGCCGGGCCGCGCCCCGCGCTCTCCTTCTGGAAGGCCTCGAAGCGCGCCAGGTAGCTCTCTAAAGTTGTCTCGATCGCCTGTGTCATCGTCCGCGCTTTCCTTCTCAGACGCTCGCCAGCTCGCGCTCGACCCAGCCGTAGCCCTTCTGCTCCAGCTCCAGCGCCAACTCCTTGCCGCCGGAACGGACGATGCGCCCGCCCGAAAGGACATGCACGAAATCGGGAACAATATAGTTGAGAAGCCGCTGGTAGTGCGTGATGACGATGAAGGCGCGCTCCGGGCTGTGCAGCGCATTGACCCCTTTGGCGACGATTTTGAGGGCATCTATATCCAGGCCCGAATCGGTCTCATCCAGGATTCCAAGCTTCGGGTCCAGCACCGCCATCTGAAAGATTTCGTTGCGCTTCTTCTCGCCGCCGGAGAACCCTTCGTTGACCGGGCGCTTCAAGAGTTCCGGGTCCATCTCCAACTGCTTCGCCTTCTCTTTGACCAGGCGCAGGAACTCGAAGGCGTCCAGCTCCTCCTCGCCCCGGCGCTTGCGGATGGCGTTGTAGGCCGCTTTGAGGAAGTAGTCGTTACGCACGCCAGGGATCTCGACCGGATATTGAAACGCCATGAAGATGCCCTCGCGGGCGCGCTCTTCTGGAGTCAACTCTTCTAAATCCTGACCCTCGAACAGCATCTGGCCTTCGGTGATCTTGTAGGCTTCCCGGCCGGCCAGGACCCCGGCGAGGGTGCTTTTGCCGGAGCCGTTCGGCCCCATGATGGCATGCACCTCGCCTTTGGCGACCTTCAGGTCGATGCCTTTCAAAATCTCTCTATCGTTCACACTCGCGTGCAGATTCTTGATTTCGAGCATTGCTCCCATTCTCGTTCCTCGTTCTCGCCGGTCGTGTTAGCCGGGCATGAGTTCCGAGCCGTGAACGACCCGTCTCGGGGCGGCTACGTTCCCGCTCCTGCGTCGCTGCCCTCACGGTCGGAAAGGTTTTTGCGTCCGGAGGACGCTCGTTTTTGATGCCGGGTCGTTTATCAGCCCGGCTGTCGCCGCAGCGCTTCTAGCTCCGCCTGGAGGCGTGCGATCTCCGCTTCCGCCGCTTCGGCTCGACGCGCATTCTCCAGCGGCGTGAAAAGCCATTGCTCTCGCTTCGGATCGTAGAAGCGCATCCGGTCGCCGTCTACAACAAGGTCCAGTCCCAGCATCTTACTGTGGATCCGATCCACCATCATCGGCATAGGAACATACTCCCCGTTCACCAGTTCCGATCCCTGAAGGCGTGGCCGTAGATAGTCGCCCCTCGGATCGAACCGAAAATACTCCGGGACATGCAATGCCTGCTCGTACAGTCTCATCTTTTTGTTGGTGTCTTCACCACGCGTAGTTCGGGACGTGATCTCGATCACCACAGAAGGCAGTTTTCCACCCTCTTTCCAGGCCATATAACAGTCGCGCTGCTCCCTAGACACGCCGAAAACCACATAGACATCTGGCGAAACGACGGCCTTCGGATTGCCTTCCTCCCAGTAGAGGAAGTTGTTACTGGCGATATACACATCCAGGCGATCCGCGAAATAGAAGCGTAACGCCTCCTTGCAGTAGATCATCTGATCGATGTGCCTGTCGGATTCACCCATAGGTTTTCCATCCGAGATCGGATAGGTGATTTCCCGCGCTGTTTCGAGGCGCTGTGCCGGAATGGACATTGCTATGCCTCTTCGCCCTTACCCGACGCTGCCTTCCAGGCTGACGCCTAAAAGCTTCTGCGCTTCGACGGCGAACTCCATGGGCAGCTCCTTGAAGACTTCCTTGCAGAAGCCGCTGACGATCATGTTGACCGCGTCCTCGGTGGAGATGCCGCGCTGGTTGCAATAGAAAATCTGGTCCTCGCCGATCTTGGACGTAGAGGCTTCATGCTCGACCTGGGCTGTGTTGTTCTTCACCTCTATGTAGGGGAAGGTGTGCGCCCCGCACCGGTCGCCGATGAGCAGCGAATCGCACTGCGAATAGTTGCGCGCGTTCTCCGCGCCAGGGTTGACCCGCACCAGGCCGCGATAGGTGTTCTGGCCGCGCCCCGCCGAGATGCCCTTGGAGACGATGGTGCTCCGGGTGTTCTTGCCGATATGCACCATCTTGGTGCCCGTATCGGCCTGCTGATAGTGGTTTGTCAGCGCCACCGAGTAGAACTCGCCGATCGCGTTGTCCCCCTGCAGGATGCAGCTCGGATACTTCCAGGTGATCGCCGAGCCGGTCTCCACCTGCGTCCAGGTGATCTTGGAGTGGGCGCCCAGGCACTTGCCGCGCTTGGTCACGAAGTTGTAGATGCCGCCTTTGCCCTCTTTGTCGCCCGGATACCAGTTCTGGACCGTGGAGTACTTGATAGTCGCGTTGTTCAGGGCGACCAGCTCGACCACGGCGGCATGAAGCTGATTCTCGTCGCGCATCGGCGCCGTGCAGCCTTCCAGGTAGCTGACGTAGGCGTCGTCATCGGCGATGATGAGCGTGCGCTCGAACTGGCCGGTGTCTTTGGCATTGATGCGGAAGTAGGTGGACAGCTCCATCGGACAGCGCACGCCCTTCGGGATATAGCAGAAGGAGCCGTCGCTGAACACGGCGGAGTTGAGGGCTGCGAAGAAGTTGTCCGCGTACGGGACGACCGAGCCGAGATACTCGCGCACGAGATCCGGGTGGTT
>Ga0070734_10005642_pt1 | contig 10918 bp, 6 predicted proteins | sample Coa_R1_8_FD_66444 | JGI IMG/M metagenome (GOLD analysis project Ga0070734, IMG submission 66444) | Surface soil microbial communities from Centralia Pennsylvania, which are recovering from an underground coalmine fire - Coalmine... | ecosystem: Environmental > Terrestrial > Soil > Unclassified ... | reverse complement strand
CCCCGTGGCGCCGGGCAGCACCGACACCTTCGCCGTGGTCTTCGACGTCTTCGGCGCCAATGGGGCGCAGCTCCCGTTCCCCGTTCAGCTCTTCACCTGGCAGCCGTCGACGGGCACCATCACCGCGGCATCCAACCCCTTCCTGACAGGGCAGACGTTGCATGGAGCGACCGAGTACGCAGAGACTGCGCGGTTCAATCACGCCGGCGACCTCTGGGTCGCCGAGTCCGTCGCCGGGACGATCGCCGGAGGCGACGTGGTCGGCTACTCGGCGGCCAGCGTCGCCGACCGGTTGGTGAAAGGCGCATGCGCCTCGACCCCGTCGTGGGCGTCGACGAGCTGGGGCACACCGTGCCCCCCTGATTGGACCGTGACGGCATCCTCCGGCTTGGGGCTCGTGCGGTCGATCTCCGAGGACCTGACGACCGGGTCGATGCTGTTCGTCACCCTGTCTGGAGTGCTCCTGCCCATCGACCGCGACGCCACTGCACCCGGGGGGTGGGCGGCGCGGCGCGGTGTCGACCTCGGCCTCAACGAGCTCGTTGACCGGACACGCCAGTCGATCACGCCGCGGAACGGTGCCGTCGACCAGGCAGCGCGCGCTCTGTGGCTCCCCATCGAGCAACTCCAGACCGCGGCGTCATGCGCTCCGTTGCCGACACCCTGCGCGAAGACGCAATTCCTCGACCAGTGGCTCTACAGGATCGACCTTGCACAGATCCCAGGAGGGTGACACGCCTCTCTGGCGCGCCACCGAGCCGTTGGTACTGCGGCTTCTTCCGGATGCGCCGGGTCTGCTAGCTCCTGGGCATCGCCCGTCGCTGTACGCGCAACGTCCACTCACGGCACCCACGGGCAATGACCTGCGCCACAGCGGCCACGATGCGACCGCGCCAGCCGCCTGAAGCGTCATCGTGCGACGTTCGAGCGGCGGAACCTCTCGCGGTCGACCTCGAGAGAGAGACGCAAAATCTTCGGCCGCGTCTTCCCATGGCGCCCAGCGGTCAATAGTGTGAGTGCAGTCACGGGTCTTGACTGCGATCGCAGCGGACCACAAACAGATCTTCGTGCCCGAGGCAGTACCGGGCGCCTCTCACATCGCGGACGATGACGCGATCCAACGCTTCGTGAGGAGGGGGGGTTCACCTGACCGTGTTCGCGAGCATCATCATCCCGGCATTCAACGAGGCCCCTCGACTGTGCACATCCCTCCCGAGGTTGCGCACCGCCTTCGAGGGGCGCCTCGACTTCGAGGTCGTCGTCGTGGACGATGGCAGCACCGACGCGACAAGCGATGTCGCCCTCACTGAGCTCACGGGGTGGGCTGCGGCACGTGTCGTGCGGCTGCCTTGGAACCGCGGCAAGGGCGGCGCGCTGAAAGTCGGTATCGCGCTTGCAGGAGGCGACGTCATGGTGGTGATGGATGCTGACCTCTCCGCAGCGCTCGACGACGTCCCGAAGCTCATGGAGGGCCTCGACGACGCCGACATAGCCATCGGCACGCGCATGTCCGCAGGAAGCCGCGTGACGTACACGTCGGCAAGCCGCCAGACGATCAGCCGTGCTTTCAACGCCGTGGCCTGCTCGGCGACGGGCGTGCTTGCGAGCGACACGCAATGCGGGTTCAAGGCCTTCAAGGGACCAGTTGCGAAGCTGCTGTTCCACCTCGCACAGACCGACGGGTTCGCTTTGGACGTCGAGGTGCTCGTACTGGCCCAGCTACTCGGCTACCGGGTCGTCGAAGTGCCCATCGGATGGAGTGAAGTGCCCGGTTCGAAGGTCCGCCCGCTCAAGGACGCCGTCGCGATGTTGAGGGACCTCTATGGCGCGCGCCGCCGCGCCGCTCGTGCAGCGCGCCTCCTCGCGATAAGGGGTTGCGAGCGGCCGCTGATGGTCGAGATGGGCTCAGACGACGTCGTCAGCGGCACCGACATGTCGAGAGCGATCGTCGACCTGGCTCCCCGGCCCTCGCTCGCCGGGCGCTGACGTATGTGGAGCGGGGAGCCGGGGCAATCGGGCGCAACCTTGCGCGAGCGCCTCATGGCCGCGATGTCGCACCACGACGCGAACAGCGATTCAGGGCGGGAAGCGCTGCGCGCGCTGACGGCGAAGCTCGTGGCCTGCCGGGAGCACCCGGGTGCTGACCTTGCCATGTTCCGTTCAACGCGCAAGCGCACAATCCCCATGCCCCTGCACGGATCGCACGTTTGCTCCGGCCGTGTCATTGTGACCGGCGGGAGCGGCTGCGTTGGGCAGGCCATGCTCGGAGGACTGCGCGACGCGGGCGCCGCTCGGCTCGTAAGTCTCGCCCGGCACCCACCGTCGCGGGCGCGCCGGGTGCCGGACGTGGAGTACCGGTGCGCCGATGTGCGCGACGGCGAGGCGATCGCACGTGTGTTCCGTGAGGTGCGGCCGGAGGTCGTCGTCCACCTTGCGGCGCAGCGAGACCCGGGCCGCGCCGAGCGCGAGGTTGTAAGGACGGTTTCGACGAACGTGCTCGGTGCGATCACAGTCCTGGATGCGGCGGGCGCAGCGGGTGTGCCGAGCGTTGCGGTCGCAAGCACGGGGAAGGCAATCCGGTACTTCACGCGTGACGTCTATGCGGCGACCAAGAAGTTGACGGAGTATGTGACGGCACGTGCTGCCGCGCGCTGGGGGTACGCCGCGTCGTGCGCGCGCTTCACCCACGTCGTCGACAACTCGCTCGTCTTCGCCCGCCTGAGAAGGTGGGTCCGCCAGCAGGCGCCGGTCCAACTCCACGGGCCGGACGTTGTTTTCCACATCCAGTCCGCGCTGGAGTGCCACCAGTTGCTCACAATCTCCGCGGGCACCGCAACGCCGGGCAAGGCGAACGTCGTCGCCCTCAAGGACCTCGGCTGGCCACCGATCAACCTGTTGGGGCTGGCGCTGGACGTGGTCGATGACGCTGCGGTGCCCGCGATGATCGCCTTCACCGGCTTCCCCCCCGGGTACGAGCAGGATCACTATCCCGGCACGTACGACCCACTCACCGCGGGCGACGTGACACCATTGTTCAACGCGCTCGAAGCGCGGCTCGCGCGAGCATCCTGCCTCAATCCCTCTGTGGACGAATTCGTCATGCCCGAGGAGCGGTACACCGTGCTCGACGAGGCGCTCACCGTCATCACAGAGCTCTACCTCAGGCGAGCCGGCGTGCAGGCCATCAGGAAGGCCCTGGAAGCGGCGTCGATGGCGCTGCTCGACCTCACGCTCGACCGCGGCAGTCGTGAAGCGCTCGAGCGCGTGTACCGGCTGGGTGCAGTGTCAGCGCCCGGCGCCGGGGACCACTGGACTGTCCACGCTCGCGTCGCCGACGCCCTCGCTCGTGACCGGGACCTCAACGATTGGTGCCGTGCGCCCGTTGCTTCTTGAGCACCTAGCGCCGCCTGAGCACCATGGCGAGGTTCCAGGTGGCGATCTCGCGGACGCCTGGTACGGCGAGCACCGCACGCGCGAACCGTGGGTAGTACCGAGGGCGCGCCTCAACGAGGGCGACGTCCGGGCACGTTCGCGCCCACTGCAGCACGGGCCCGACGTGAAGCTTGAACAGGCTCGACCCATAGCGGTTCTTGGGAGCGATCCCGTGGCGTCTCTCATACCGCCGTACGGCGTACTCGCCACCGATGTAGTGCCAGGGGGACGTCTCGTGACCTCCCCACGGCGAGTACCAGTTGGTGAAGCTCACGAAGACGATCCCGCCCGGGCGCACCACACGGACAAGCTCCGTCAACATCCGCCAGGGGTCGCGGACATGCTCGATCACGTTCGACGTGTAGGCGATATCGAGAGCTCCATCCCGCAGCGGGAGCCGCTGGCCGTCCCCGATGATCCCTCTCGAGAAGGTCCGCCCGTGCAACGTGGTCTGTTCCCAGTCGTACTCGATGGTGCACGAGATCGCTCCTGCGGCTCGGAACACCTCAGCGACGTACCCAGGGCCCCCGCCGACGTCGGCGAACCGGGCACCCGCGACGTCGCAGACCTCCCCCACGACGGACAGTGTGTCGTTGGCGAGATACCGATAGAACGGAGTCGGATCGTCGGCTTCGTGGCGGAAGCCTTTGACCAGCTCGTAGGACCGTCGCAACTCGCGCAGCACGGGCGGCGCCACCGACGAACAGCGTACGCGCCCTCGCCGAACTGCGTTGCCGGCGGCCCGGGGGACAGGTAGGCCAATGCGGGTTCTCTTCCTCGCGTGGCGGGATCTCGCGCACCCGCAGGCTGGCGGATCGGAGATTGTCGTCGACCGGCTGGCGAGGGGCCTGGCGTCCGCCGGCCACGAGACAGCACTCCTATGCGGCGGCCCCGTGGGCGAGCGCCCGTACCCCGTGGTCAACCTCGGCGGGACCTACGGCCAGTACCTCCGAGCACCATTCGCACACCGTCGCTTCCGCGACTGGGACCTGCTTGTCGACGTCTCGAACGGCCTCCCCTACTTCGCGCCGTTGTGGCGGGCCGGCCCTTGCGTGTGCTTCGTGCATCATGTGCACACCGACCAGTGGAGGGAGAGGTTCCCTCCGCCCCTCGCCGACGTGCTGCAAAGGGTGGAGCGGCGGGGTGTACCACGCCTGTACCGCGAGAACCTGTTCGTCGCCGTGTCGGAGTCGACGGCGTCGGCGCTCAAGTCCACCGGCGTCGATGGGGCCCGGATCAGGATCGTGCACAACGGTGTCGACGTGCCCCCGGTCGCGAAGAAGGAGTCGTCGGCTCCTCTCTACGTCGTCATCGCCCGGCTCGTGCCGCACAAACGCATCGACCTGATCCTGAGAGTGTGGGAGAACGTACGGCCCCGGACCGGTGGACGGCTGATCATCGTCGGCGACGGACCGGAGCGGAAGCGCCTGGAAACCCTCGCCGGGCCCGGTACAGCGTTCCTGGGCCGGGTCTCCGACCGCGCCAAGTACGATCTGCTTGCGCAGGCTTGGGTGCTTGTGCACGCCTCCCACCACGAGGGCTGGGGGATGGCCATCCTCGAGGCCGCGGCCGCGGGCACTCCGGCGCTTGCGCTGGACGCCCCCGGCGTTCGGGACGCCGTTGTCACCGGCCGTACGGGATGGCTCGCCTCGGATGAAGACGAACTCGCCGCGGCCTGGGTCGCCCTCACCTCGGGGTGCGAGCGCCGCCGCCGCCTCGGGGAGGCGGCCCGCAGGCGCGCCGAAGGACTGACGTGGGACCGCAGCGTGAGGGAGTTCCTCTCTGTGGCCGAGGAAGCGGTCGCCATCAACGGCCGGCCCTCCCAATCAGGTGTGGAGCAGCGAGTTGCGACAGCACGTTCGGCCTGAAGGTGAAGTGGTCGCACTCGCTGACGGCGAACCCCGCCTCCGTGATGGCGGTCAGCGTTTCGCGGACGATATGGCAGCCACCGTTGACGCGCGACCACAGGAAGTCCATCCGCCGTTGCCAGCCGGCAAGGCACGGATCGCTCGAGAGTACGTGCTCATAGAAGCGCAGCTCGCCGCCCGGCCGGATTACCCGGTGCAGCTCGCAGAGCGCCGAGCGGAGGTTGTCGACGCTGCACAAGACAAGCGATGCCACCCCGGCGTCGCAGGACGCGGTGCGCAGAGGCAGAGCTTCGGCCACGCCGCGTATGCACTGGATCCCGATTCGTCCCTGCGGTACTGCACGTGCGGCCCGCAGAGCGAGATAAGGCTCGGGCTCCACCGCGGTCACCCCTGTGACCTCGGAAGGGTAGTGCGGAAAGGTCAGGCCGTTCCCGGCACCGACCTCCACAACGACGCCGCTCAACCCCGCAAGGAGCCTACGACGGTGATCGGCAGCTCCCGCCTTGTCATTCGCGCCCGATCTCAGCGCATAGAGGCGCGCGGCAAGCGGCCTCGCGGCCCTGCCGCGAATCGTCGGAGTGGTCACGGGACGTGGCTGGCAGGCCTCGGGTGTCGTCCCGGCACCCGTCCACCCCCTGGTCGGGCGCCCTTGGCCGCAGGCCCTGGCACCGAGCAGGGTGGTCGTACCGCCTCTCGGCGGGCGGGCCGAGCGGGTGGTGGTGCGAGCTGCCGAGGGTGCGAGATAAGCGTCCGATCGTACCGCCCGGGGATGGTGTCTCGACAGCATCGGTACGGCCAGCGGGCTCCCGCCACGGCACCGGCATGCGCATGAACCCCGACGGCAGCGTTGGCCACGGTCGCCGCGGGGACGCAGGCACGATGAACGGCGCGCAATGGCGAGACGCCAGACCGGCCGCCGAGCGCCACTGGCAACAGACCGCCGGTGGCGCGCTGCTCCTCTGGCTCGGCCTCATTGCTTTCGGTGCCACGACGGTGGTCCTCCTCGCGGTGCTCTCGCGCCGAGGTGGTCACGGGAGCTTCGCCGGGCTGAGCACGCTGCTCGGCCTGGCCTTCGCGTGCTCGCTCGTCCCAACTGGTGTGTTGATGCGTTGTGCGGCGCTCGTCACCGACGGTCAACCGCTCCGGAGGATGGCACCGTCCCGGGCGGTGGCCGCCAGTTTGCTGTGCCTCGGAACCAGCCCCATCGTCGCGGTCGGGCTCCGGCTCCCGGTCCTTTCCGTGCTCTTCATCGCCTGCCAGCTCGTCGCCGGCGTCGTGTTGGCCTGGCTCCAGGGAGCCATGCTCGGGCAACAGCGTTTTGCCGCGCTCGGTGTGAACCAGTTGATAGAGGGTGCGGCGCGTACGGGGCTCGGCGTCTGGCTCGGCCTCGTGTGGGGCGTCACGGGCCTCGCGCTCGCAATGTTCCTGTCAACGGCGGTCGCGGTAGCCGCGTTACCAAGGCGCTGGCCTGTTGCAGTTGCCGCCGAGCGGCCCACGACCTCGCTACTGGACACATCGCTCGCGCTGGTGCTGCTGGGGGTGTTCGTCCAGCTCGACGTCCTCCTGGCGCCGAGGGCGCTGCACTCCGCGACAACCCGGTACGACCTCGCCGCGGTCCCTTCAAAGGGGGTCTACCTGGTGCTGCTCGCGCTCGGCCCTCTCCTGTTCCCCTTCGTGCGCCGCAGCGACTCCCGTCGGCTCATCATCATCGGAGCGGCGCTCACCCTTGTCCTCGGTACCGTCCTCGCCGCGGCCCTGGTCGGCCTCCGCCCGCTCATCGGTGCCGTCCTCGGCCAGCCGGACGCGCCCGCCGGCGCCCTGTTCCTCCTCGGCGTCGCGATGTCCCTCGTCGCCGCCACTGCGGTGTTCATGAACGGCGCCATCGCCCGCGGGGTTGTGCGGCCCTGGCCACCTATCGCGCTTGGGATGGTTGCACTCGTCGCGTGCACTCGCACGGGCACAGTCATGGGCTTCGCCACCGCCTGCGTGCTGGTGCACCTTGTCGTCACCGCTGCCGCGCTCTGGGTTGTGCTCTGGGGGCGGCGAGACGGCTCGCGGCACGAGCCGCAGGCAACCAGGAGCTTGGCACCGTCGCCCGCAAGCCCGTGACGGCCACGGTTCGACCCCAGTACGACCTGGCGCCCGGGACGCCTGTGGACCAGGCGGGCGCGCTCCGAGTCCCTCGGCTTGTCCTCGTGGCGGCAGGCGGCTGCTTCCTCCTACTGATGCTAGGGCAGCAATGGGGCAAGATCGTGCAGGAGACGAAGCTCGACATGTTCGCGGCGCCCGCGACGTACATGTCGAACAGCTTCCACGCGTGGAACCCGCTCCAATGGTTCGGCTCTGTGCAAAGCCAGACCGTCGGCCTGCTGCTCCCGATCGGCCCGTTCTTCGCAGCTGGGTCCTCCCTGCACATTCCCCTCTGGGTCACCCAGCGGCTCTGGATGGCCCTGTTGTTGACCGTCGCATGCTGGGGCGTCGTTCGGCTCGCTGAGGCCCTCGACGTCGGCGTGGCATGGACTCGCGTCGTCTCGGGCGTCGCCTACGCCCTCGGGCCGCTCGCGCTGACGTGGGCGGGCACATCGGTCGGCTTCCTGCCGGCTGCGCTGGCGCCGTGGGCAGTCCTCCCACTCGTGAAGGTCGGCGACCACGGCTCCTCGCGACGGGCTGCGGCGCGGTCTGGTTGCGCACTTGCGTTGATGGGCGGGACGAATGCTGCGGTCGTGCTCGCCGTTTTGCCCATCCCATTCCTGTGGATCGTGAGCCGGCACGACCGTCGCCGATGGCGGTTGCTGGCCTGGTGGTTGCTCTGCGTGCTCCTCGCGTGTGCCTGGTGGATGGGGCCGCTGCTCGTGACCGGGAAGTACGGCTACAACTACCTTCCCTACACGGAGACTGGTGCCGTTACCACCTCGACGACGTCGGTGTACGAGGCCATCCGTGGCGGCTCCTACTGGACGAACTACTTCGTCCTCAACGGGCCGCTGCTCGTCGGCGCGTGGACGCTCGTATCCACGGCAGCCGCCATCCTGGGGACCACGGCGCTTTCGGCGATCGGCTTGTTCGGCGTCGCTCGCACACGGGCACGCGTACGTCGATGGATGCTGCTCTGCCTCGGTGTCGGCGTGGTCGCGATCGGTGCCGGTTATGCCGGGCCACTCGGTGGACCGCTCGCGCACCCCGTTCAGCACCTTCTGAACGCGCCGCTCGCGCCGATCCGTAACGTGGGGAAGTTCGGACCGGACCTACTACTGCCGCTGAGCCTCGCGCTCGCAACGGGCCTCGCCGCACTCGCCGCGAGCGCATCCCGATGGGTGCGGCCGAAGCCGTGGGTACGCGCCGCGATTGTCCCCCTGATGGCAGCCGGGGCGATCGCGGGGAGCACGTCGCCGATGTTGCTCCTGCGCTATTACCCGAGCGGCGGCTACGTTCGCATACCCACATACTGGAGCGACGCCGCGCGCTGGCTCGACGGTCAGCACGACCTCGGCACGTCCCTCCTCGTACCGGCAGCCCCCTTCGCGGAATACGTCTGGGGGCGCCCCATCGACGAGCCGTTCGGGGCGCTGCTCGACAAGCCCTGGGCGGTCCGGAGCATCATTCCGACCGGCTCGAACGGCAGCACCGACGTGATGGACGCCGTCGAGCAGGCGCTGGACGCCGGCCAACCCACCCCCGGGCTCGGCGCGTTCCTCGCTCGCGCCGGCGTCGACTTCGTCGTGGAGCGCAACGATCTCGACCTCGCCGCCACCGGCGCGCCGGCTCCCGCGATCGTGCACCGCGTCCTCTCCGCGGCCTCGGGCTTGACCGAGGTCGCCGCATTCGGGCCGGTGCTCCCAGAGTCGCGCGCGCTCCCGGGGCGCGCCCCGGTGAACAGTGCGCAACTGCCGCGCGCCACGCTCCCCGCCCTCGAGGTCTTCCGCGTAGACGGCTTCGTCTCAGCCGTCGAGGCGTACCCGCTGAGTTCGGCAGTAGTGCTTGCGGGCAGCCCTGCCGGATTGCTCCCCGCACTCGGTGCAGGGCTCCTTGACGGCCAGGCCACGCTCGTCAATGGCGACCCGAAGGTGCCCCGGGGGATCGCGGTGCCCGCAACGGCGACGAGCGTCGTCACCGATTCCGACCAACGTCGGGAGACGGGGTTCGGAGGAGTACGCGACAACACGTCCTACCCCTTAGCCGCCGGGCAACCCAGCCCCGGCACGCGCGCGCCACCCCGGGGCTTCACCGTCGTCCCACCGGGCTCGCAGACCGTCGCCTCACCGATCGGCGCAGCGCTCGTGACGTCGTCGTCCTACGGCTCGAGCCCACTCCTGCAGCAGCCGGCCGAGGGCCCGGGCGCTGCCTTCGATGGCGACCCGTCGACCGTCTGGGTAGCCGACGCCACGCGTAACTCACTTGGCCAGTGGGTGCAGATCGACTTTGGGCGTCCGGTTCCCGTCAGCTCTATCCGGCTCACACCGGACACCGGCGATCCCGCCCGCCCGACGATCCGGCAGGTGAACGTCTCGACCGCCGCGGGCACGATGGTCGACGACCTTCCCACCAGTACCGGCGCCGTCACGCTCGCTGCGGCGCCTGGGCCCACGTCCTGGCTCCGGGTCACCCTGACCGGCGTACGCCCGGCAGCGCAACCGCGCCGTCCGACACCGCTCACGCTCCGAGCGTTGAAGGCCACGAACGTCCTCCCAGGCTCCCAGGCGCCGGCACTCCTCGACCAAGGCATCCCGCTCGGAGCGGGCATCCGGGACATCGCCGTGCCGGGTGTCTCGTTCCGGCTCGCCTTGCAGGTCCCGGCACCGCCCGGCGCCGCCGGCCGCCAGGCGACCTTCCTCTTCTCGGCCCCGGTCCCGAATGCGAACCTGGCGCTGGCGACCGCCGAAGACGCCGACCCGCATCTCGCGCGGAGGTTCGGGACCGCCGTAGGGAGCACCTACGCGATCACGGGCAGCGTCACCCCGGTCCCCGGCCCTGCTCTCAACGCAGTGGTCGCGACGCTCACGCGGCTCCCCGCCGGATTGGTGGTGGGGGCCAGTTCGTCGCTCGGACAGCTCCCCGCATTCTCCCCCGAGAACCTCGTCACGGGCGGGGGGTCCGGATGGATCGCGGGGCTCGGCGACCCTGCCCCCACCGTCGATCTGCAATGGGCGGGACAGCGCGCCGTCGGGGCCCTCGTCGTGCGACCGAGCGCGGAGGCGGCAGCGCCCCGCGAGCTGCGCGTTTCTGGCGACGGAGGCTCACGGCTCGTGGCGGTCCCACCCGGAGGAGGGAGGGTGGCGTTCCCGCCCCTCGTCACGGACCGGCTACGCGTCGAGTTGCTCCCCGGCAGCCTCTTCGCCGGCGCGATCCCCATCGACGGTGTGCCTGTGCGGCTCCCTCTCGGCCTCGCCCGGTTGAGCGTCCCGGCACTCGGCCGGCTCTCGCCGGCGGCGCCGGCCAGGTCGGCGGCGTTCGTGTTGCCGTGCGGGGCCGGCCCATCCCTGACGCTCGACGGGCGGCGCGTCCCCACCGCGGTCTCGGGCACGATCGCCAACATCGACGACATGACACCCATGCGGTTGACCGCGTGCGGGGCCGCAGGTTCGGTCATCGGGCCCGGGCGCCACGTCCTCGAGGCCGAC
>Ga0070734_10005641_pt1 | contig 10919 bp, 7 predicted proteins | sample Coa_R1_8_FD_66444 | JGI IMG/M metagenome (GOLD analysis project Ga0070734, IMG submission 66444) | Surface soil microbial communities from Centralia Pennsylvania, which are recovering from an underground coalmine fire - Coalmine... | ecosystem: Environmental > Terrestrial > Soil > Unclassified ... | reverse complement strand
CGACCTGCGCGACGGTCCCGGAATGGTGGAGCCGCGGCTGTTCACCTACCACCGCCTCGACGTCGCGCTCACCCGCGCGGGTCTGGACGCGATCGGCTGCGCGCACGTCGACCCGCAGGAGGTCGCCCGCTTCGACGCGGTCAGCCATCTGCAGGACCTGTCGGACATCGGGCGCGGTCTTGCCGCGCGCACGGTCGACGCCGTGGCGGCAGATATGCTGCGTTTTCAAAGCGAAGGAGGTTCGTAGATGATCGTCATCGTTTTTCGCACGCGCGTCAGGAGCGACGTCGACATGCAGCACCTCGCCGCGATGGGCGCGCGCATGTACGAGCTGGCCACCGCCATGCCGGGATTCGTGTCCTACAAGGACTACACGGCGGAAGACGGAGAGAACGTGTCCATCGTCGAATTCGAGTCGGAGGAAACCTTGCTGGCCTGGCGCAACCATCCGGAGCATCGCGCCGGGCAGGAAGAGGGCCGCCGCAGCTTCTTCTCGGAATATCGCGTGCAGGTGTGCGCGCCGCTGCGCGACTACGCCTGGTCCGCGCCCCCGGCGTAACCCGCGGCGGCACTACGCCCGGTCCGCACCCTCGGCGTGACCGCGCGGCGGCACTACGCCCGGTCCGCACCCTCGGCGTGAACGCGCGGCGGCACTGCGAACCAGGCGGGCAGGGCGCGGCGGCAGGCTGCCATGAGCAGAATACCGAGGGCGAGCGGCCCGATGCCCAGGAGGAACACTCCGCCGATGCCGGCAAAGGACGTTTCGCCGTAGCGTACGGACAGCATCTGGTCGGCGCTGCCGAGCAGCGCGACCATCAAGGCCAGGCCGCCCGCCAGCGGCAGCACCCCGCGCAGCAGCAGCCACCGCGTGCGGTGCAGGAGGGTGCGGCGGAAATACCAGACACAGGCAAATGCGGTGAGCGCGTAATAGAACGCGATCGCCAGGCTGATCGATTTCAGCGAGTCGGCGAGCACCGCCCCGCTCACCGCCGTGAGGCCGACGTAGTAGAGGACGGCCACCGCGGCGACGGTGATGGTCGCCACCGTCGGCGTGCAATAGCGCGGGTGCGTGCGGGCGAACAACGCCGGAAGGGCGCCGCCGGAGGCCATCGAAAGCATGATGCGCGCCGTCGGCAGGATGGTGGTCTGCATGCTGGCCGCCACCGATGTCACGGTTGAAACAATGATGAGCTGACCGGCGATGCCGCGGCCGAGCACCGCGTGGCTGAGGGCGGCCAGCACGTCGGCCGCATTGCGCGGATTGGCCAGACCGAGGCCCGCCGCGCCGACACCTGCGTACGCCTGCGCCGCCACGGTGACCAGGAGGTAGGTGGCGAGAAGCAGAACGGTGGAAAGCACGGCGGCGATGCCCGGCGTCCGGTCGCTGTCCGAGCTCTCTTCATTCATGGCCAGCACCGAGTCCCATCCCCAGTAGATGAAGACGGCGAGGAGGACCCCTTCGCCGAGTGCGGCCGGCGAGCGGATGGCGAACGGGTCGAACCACGACCAGTCCGGACGCATAAAGCCAGCCGGCGCGCTGCCCCGGTACACCCGCACCAGGGCCGCCGCGGCGAAGGCGGCCAGGGCCATCACCTCGAAGCTCAGCAGCACGCACTGGGTACGCACCGACAACCGGATGCCGCGGTAGCATAGCCACGTGCTGACGGCGATCAGCAGCACCCCGCACAGCGTCGTCCACAGCGTGCTCTGCGACAGCTCTTCCAGGCCGAGCAGCAGAAACGTGTACTGCCCGGCCACCTGTCCGAGGTTGGCCATGACGACGACGTCGGTCACGATGACGGCCCAGCCGGCCAGCCACCCGGTCGCGGGACCGAAAGCGGCGGCGCACCAGGTGAAGCTGACGCCGCAATCGGGCATCGCGCGGTTCAGCTGCTGGCAGGCGATGGCGACGAACAGCGTGGGGATGAAAGCCAGCAGGACAACGGCCGGCGACTGGATGCCCGCCGCGACGACAATGAGCCCGAGGGACGCCGCCAGGCTGTAGGAGGGCGCCGTTCCGGACAGGCCGAGCACGATGCCCTGGACGAGGCCGATGGCATTGCGTTGCAGTCCTTTGCGCATGACAGCCCTTGCCGGCACACCGATGGGCCGACTACTCTATCGGACGGTGCGGCTGATGAACATGACCCTGTGACCCTGCTCGACCTCAGCGACGATCCGGCGGACCTGGCCTGCCTGTCTCACTTTTACGAGCAGCTCTACATCGCCGGCTTTCCCGACGCCGACGAGCGCGAGTCGCTGGCCAACATGACACGCTACCTCACGCTGCGCCGCCAGGGCTGGTACGGCGACAACAGCTATCACATCCTGGTGGCGGTGGAGGAGGGGCGGGTGATCGCCGCTTCGGTGAGCGACTACCTGGCCGTTCCCAATTGCGGCGTGATCGAATTCGTGCTGGTGGACGAGGGGCTGCGCGGGCGCGGCCTGGGCAAGATGATCCACGACGCGACACTCGAGGTGCTGAACGCGGATGCAAGGAGAACGGGCCGCTCCGGCGTCGATGCCCTCGCCATCGAGCTCAACGATCCTTTTCAGGTTCCGCCGGGAGAGGACAACTACGACCCGTTCCGGCGGGCGCTGATCTGGGACAGCTGGGGCTACGGCCAGCTGTGCTTTCCGTATGTCCAGCCCGCGCTGTCCGCGACGCAGGAGCCGGTCACCTGTCTGCTGTTCGCCGCCAGGCCGATCGCCGCCCCGCTGCGGGACGGCTTCCCGGCGGCGCTCGTTCTGGACATTCTCGAGGGCTATCTGCGCTGGGCCATGCGCATCGACGAGCCGGACAGGAATCCGCAGTTCGCCGACATGAAGAAATTCCTGCGCGCCCGCGGCCGGATCGACATCGAATCGCTCGCCGTCTATGTCGGCCGCGATCCCGGACGCCCGCTGTGCGTCGTGCCCGTCACCGCTGCGGGCGGTGCCTCTTATCGCGACGTGACGGAGGTCTATCGACGGGCTTTCCCGCCGGGGCCGACGGCGATCGACACGGCGATTTTCGCCGAGGCGCTGGCGTGGCCGGCGCAGCGGCCCGGGCTGCACTACCACCTGTGGGGACTGGCCGTTGACGCCGATTCGCCGATCGCCGGCATGGCATCGTTCTTCGTGATGCCGCGGTGCGGATTCGCCGGGTATCTCGCCCTCGAGGCGCCGCTGCGGGGCACCGGCCGTGCCCACGTCGCGCTGAAGCGCATGGAGGAGCAGATGATTCGCGACGAGCCGGGCGCGCGCCACTGGTACGCCGAATGCGTGCCCGGCTCGGCCGCCGAGCAGATCGCCCGCCGCGTCGGCTTCGAGGCCCTGCCCGTTCTGTACTACCAGCCCGATCTGCAGCGGGTGGCCGAGGCGGGCGGCGGTGCCGCCGCCGGGCCGCCGCTCACGCTTCTGCGCAAGAAGCTCGGTACGGTCTACGGTGCGGCACCGTTCGATCCGGAGGACTTCCTGCAGGACCTGCAGGCCATGCTGCGCGAAGTCTATCGGATGGCCGAGCCGACGCGCTCAGAGACTTACCGCCGCGCGCACGCCAGCCTGGCGTCGCGCAGCGCCGCGGCGAATTGAGTGACGTGGCTGGCAGCCTGCGCGACGTCCCGCGAGTCTTCATCAGCTCGACTACCGCCGACCTCGGCTCTTTCCGCGACGAGCTGACGGCGATCTTCGAGCGCCATGGCGCACGGGTCGACGTGCAGAAGGACTATCCCAATCAGCACACCGATGGCGAGGCGATCGCGCGCAACATCCTGCAGGCGGACGTCGTCATCTGCCTGATCGGCTACGCCTATGGCGCGCCGCTGCCGCGCGAGAATCGCCCGGCCGGCGTGCCCGACGACTGCTCGTGGACTCAGTGGGAATACTGGTGCGCCTGCACCCGCAAGGACAGAGAGCCGCCGCGGGTGTTCATCTACGAGCATCCGGGCCTCCAGCTGGACCAGCCGCCGGAATGGCGCGACAGCCAGATGCGGTTCCGTCAGCGCGTGGCGGCCCAGCAGATGGACCGCTTCGGGGCGGGCTTTTTCTTCACCTTCCGTCCCCCGCCGTCCAAGCCCGACCTCGCTACGCTGATCACCAAGTTCATCACCCAGCCCGATGGGGCGCTGGCCGCCTTTCAAGCCGGTACCTGGGCCATCGCGAGAGCGGCTTACCGCACCGCCACGGCCGAGCGCTGGCATCGCAGCTTTCCCGACGTGTACAGGGGACCGGCGGCGTCGGCAGCGGAGGAGGATCGGCTGATGGAGGCGGCGCACCCGCCGTTCATCGCCAGCCAGGGTTTCTCCATCCTGGTGCCGGCCAGCGGGGGCGCGCAGGCGCGATTCCTCAATCCGGCCGGCTTTCTGCCCGGGCGCGACACCGAAGCGGAGGCGCGGGCGCGGCGCGACTCCTCCTGGAGCGCCGTACCGCGGGATGACATCGTCGCCGCGCTGCGCTGCCCGGAGGACACAACCGCTGTTCTGGGGGGCGTCGCGCTGCCCCGTCCCATCCGCCTCTTTCTGGTGAGCGGCGGCGGCGTCGGCAAGACGACCAACATGCGATGGCTGGAGGCGACGCTCAACGAGACGGCGGAGGAGCGGCGTCTGGCCGTCCGCGTGCAGGCCGGCGAGCTGCACGGCAAGAAGGAAGGCGAAGTGCTTCAGGTGATGATTGCGCGCATCGCCCAGGAGGCGGGCGCCGGCGGGGACCTGTGGGGACAGCGTGCCATCGAAGCGGGACTGCGCGAAGAAGCGGCGGCCGGGCGGCTGGTCATCCTGGTGGATGGCCTCGATCACGTGGAAGCCCGCGGCGTGCTGCTGTTCACCTCGATTCAAACGCCGGGACGCCTCTGGTCGAACTGCAACGTGGTGGCCGCCGGGCGGCCGCAGGCCCTGCACGGCTGGGAGGATGCGCCGGCCAATCCGGCTGAAACCGTGGCGGCCGGGCACTGGCGCTTTCTGGAGCCGGCGGAGTTCGAAGATGACGAAGCGCGGGTGTTCCTCGGCAGTGCCGGCGGACGCAGCCGCTTCGATCTGGTGGCGGAGCAGCTCGGGACTCTGCGCAACGTGCCGCGGGTGGTCGAATACGTGCGCAGCCTCGACCAGGAGTCGCTGGCGGGCGTACGCACCTCCGCCGACATCTATGCGAAGGCGGTACGGCAGCTCATCGAGCGGACCCTGCGCGAGGGCGGGGTGCAGACACGCACATGCGGTCCGAACTGGCGCGAAGACCGCCTGCTGAAGGACCCTCCCGCGGCCCAGGTCGACCATGTGGTGAAGCTGCTTGCGTCTCTGGCGTTTCTGTCGATCTGCACGACTACCGACCTGCGCAATACGGCGCCGTCACTCGGCTACAAGCTGACCATCAGCGAGGACGTCAAAGACGACTGCCTGGCGCGCATGACGGCAGGCGACCGTGGACGCGGCTACACGCGCGCCGCCCTCGAGCGGGACTTGCGCGCGCTCAGCGGTTTCGCCGCAGTGATCGGCAACGGCGTGGTGGACGCCACCGAGGAGGGCGGCGAAGCGCTGCGCACGCTGGTCTGGTCCAACCGCACAGTGCACCAGTTTCTTGCCGCGTACTGGCTCGCCGCCTACGCGCGCGGCTTCGACGCCTTCAGCGACCGGCTGGCCGGCAGGGCCAGCCGATATGACGAGGAGAGCCCGCACCGCGACACCGACCGCATGCGCTGCTATCGCTTCTATCCGGAGGCACCAGACGGCGACACCACCTACGAGCTGAATCTGTTCCTCGCCGAGATGCCGCTCGACCGGATCAATCCGACGAGCTGGGTCGCCGCGGCCAGTGCCTGGTATGACCCCGACCCGGTGACACCGCCCGGGAAGGCCGGCGGCCGGCTCTGGCCGGCCGAGATGCTTTATCGGTCCTGGATGACGATGCACGACATCGCCGGGCGGTCCTGCGATGACTGGTGGGACCTGCCGTACGACGGGATGGCCCGCTTTCCGGCCGGTGACGAGCGTGCGCAAGCGAGTCCCCACGCCCCGCGCCAGCGGCCGCAGTACCAGGCGAAGGCCGCGCGGGCGGCGCGCACGGTGCTGGCGCGCTTCGGCGGCGACTTCGCCGGACTGCTGGAAGGCAGACGCGGCGCCGCGGCGCAGGCCTGCGCGCGCGAGCTCATCGCGGAGGCGCAGTGGGTCGACGTGCCGGGCGGAAGCTTCCGTATGGGCTCTCCGCCGGAGCGCCAGGGGTTTCCCGGCAAGGTGAAGGCCTACTGGATCCGGGAGCTGGATGCGGTGCGCTGCGGTTCGGTGCCGGCGCGGGATGCCGCCCGGCGCAGCACCAAGGCCGAGTGGTTCACCGGCGCACAGGGCGCCCGGCTGCGCGAAGCCGATATCGAGTGGCTCACGGCCCAGTTCCTGCCGCTGGAGCCGGGGTCGGGCGACACCGGGCCGGATCGGGCGGCACAAGCCTGCTCGGACGCCATGGCGGCGCTCGAGAACCGCTGGAGCCGCCATGACGAGACGCCAGCCGAAGCCGACCAGCAGGTCGCTTCGTTTCAGCTGCACCGGCTGCCGGTGCTGCATCGGTGGTTCTGGCTGTTCGCGCCCGGACATCGCGCCACCGTCCAGCAGTACCTCGGGAGCACGCCTCATCCTCCGGAGGACCACCCGGCGATTTACATCAGCTGGTTCGACGCCTGGGCGTTCTGCCAGTGGGCCACCTGGCAGGCGGACTCCGGCGAGCCGGGCGCAACGCGGCGGCGCTACGGCCTGCGCCTGCCCCATGAAGTGGAATGGGAGTACGCCACGCGCTGGTCTCCCGCCGGAGACGGCCCGCCGCAGCAGACGCCTTTCGGCTATCGCTACTGGTGGGGCGACCGCTTCTATGAGCGGGAGGATGAACCATGCGAAGAGCCGCGCTCCGAGGACGTCGCCCATGCGGTGGGACGGCCGGGCGCGACCCGCGCTCCGGCGTCTGCCGCGCCCAACGGCATCGGCCTGAAAGACACGCTGGGAAACGTCTGGGAATGGATGGCGAACCTCTACGACTCGCGCAAAGAGGCCGATGTGCTGCTGCGCGGCTTCAAGACAATGCGGTACTCGCGGTTCTTCCCGTCGGAGCGTCCGCCGGTCAACGGCCAGCGGACCATGCGCGGGGGGCTTTGGTACTATCTCGACCTCCTGGCCAACTGCACCGCGCGGTTTCGCCTCACCTGCGACGATCGCGATTACAAGATGGGATTTCGCCTGGTGCGCGAGCAGCGTCCGCCGCTGCCGGAGGACTCCGCGTGAGCGCGACCCGCGCCGCCGGGCCGGTCGAGCGCGGCGGCGACCCGTCGGACCACCTCCATAACGACGATTTGCTGATGGGCGCTGCGGCGCAGGCCGCGGCGCGAGCGGAGTTCCCGGCGGTGTTCCACGTGCTGCACGACCCGGAACTGCTCGCAGCATTCCGGCCTGTCGACGAGCGTGCCATGGCGCATAAGCGGCAGTCGCACCGGGCCGGCATGATCGCCGTTCTGTTCGTGGTGCTCGCGCTCTTCGGTGCGTCTTCGGAGTCGCTGTGGCATGAGCTGCCCGCCGATGTGCAGGCGATCATCGCCATCGCCTCGGCGCTGCTCGGGCTCGCCGCGGTGGCCGTGGCGGCCTTCGGTGTCATGTACGGCAGCCGCAAAGCCGCGTGGCTGCACGAGCGGCTGTTCACCGAACGCCTGCGCCAGCTGCACTTCCAGTCCTTCATCTGGCGCCTGCCGGAAATCAGCGCATCCTGCGCGGGGCACGGCGCGCAGGCCGTCGAAACCTATGTGGCGCAGCGGCGCGTCTGGCTGGCCGGCTTTCTCGCGCGCCATCGCGGACATCTCGACGCCATGCTGACCAGCCTGCTCGATCCGAACGCGCGCGCCGACGTGTGGCTGCACCCGGTGAACCCGGCGCAGCGCCCGGCCGTCCCGCACGACCTTCCGCAGAGCGTGTTCGAGGCGTACCGCGCATGCCGGCTGGAGGCCCAGCTCGGCTACGCCAACTACATGCTCCGCGAAGGCAGCGGGCCGCTGCACGGCACCGGTGTGCGCCAGCAGAATCACGCCATCAATCTCGTCTGGACCCTCGCTTTCGGGCTGCTGGTGCTCCTTCACCTTGGCGTCGCCATCGGCCATGGGGTCCACTATCTGCAGCACGGCGGCGCCGGCACGGACAGCTGGTCGATGCTTGAAAGTCCATGGCCGCACGTGCTGGTCGTATGGCTCGCCGTCCTGGCGCTGGGCGCCCGGGTGATGGGCGACGGCCTCGGCCTCGGCCGCGACATCGGCCGCTACGAGGAGTACCGTGCGACGGTCCAGGAGCTCCTCACCCGCTTTCAGGCGGCGGCCGGCAACGATGCGCGCCTCGAGGTCATGATCGAGATGGAGCGCACGGCCTTCGAAGAGATGCGCAGCTTCCTGCGCGCCCACGCCGAGGCGAGCTTCGTGTTCTGACGCGAAATCGATTTCTCACTTGAGATGGCTCTGCAGCCAGTCGTCGATCAGCTTCGCCACCTCCAGATTGTTCTTCTCGAGCATCATCATGTGGCCGTTGCCGTGGATGCCGCGATCCTGCAGGCGGATGTAGTCGACCGTCACGCCGGACTGCTGCAGATATTTCGCCGTGCAGTGGTCGTAGACCTGGTGGTATGAGGCTTCCGCCGCCATCACCATGACCGGAATGTTTTTCAAGTGCACGAGCTGGCGCGCCGGCGCTTTCTGCATCCAGCAGACGAACAGATCCGGCCCGTCCGGCGCCGCTTCCCGCGCGACGGCCAGGTCGGCGGGATCGCCGGCCGCCGGTTCATACGCGAGCGGAATATCGGTGGGGCCCCAGGCGCGCGTGCGGCCGGTGCCGATGATGGTGGCTTCGAACGGCGGTCCGGACGGCTCGACGGCCACGATGGCCTTCACCCGCTGCGGCCGCACGTCGGCGATCAGCCACCCGAACGGCCCCGACTGCGAGTGGGTCAACAGCACGGCAGGGCCGATCTTGTCCAGCAGGGCGGCGCCGGCCTTCTGGTTGCGTGCCTGCGTCTCCTCATTGGACGCGACGGTCTCCACCTGGCTCGCGTAGAACGCGTCGAAGACGGGATCGCCCTTGCGGCCCTTGCCGGGGCCGTCGCCGGGCCACTGCGTATGCTTCTTCGCCTGCGGCCAGGTGCCGGCGGTTTCGATGGCGGTGAACTGGAATTCCTCGCCCGCAGCCGTGAACATGCGCGTCGGCCCATCGGCCGGGTGCCAGGCGGAGCGCCCGCGCATGGGCTGGTCGATCATGTAGACCACGTAGCCTTGCTCGACGAAGAACTCGGCCCATCCTTTGCGCCCGTCCGGCGTGCCCATCCAGTTGGTGGCGGTCTGTGCGGCCCCGTGAATGAGCACCAGAGGCCACGGCCGGCGCACTTCGCGCGGTGCCAGCACCTCGACGTAGATCTGGCCGCGCATGATCTCCTTGCCGGGTTCGCCGGCGTATTCGCCGCCCACATAGAAATACCCGCGGGAGGCGACCGCCGACTGATCCACCGCGGGAACCGGCAGCCTGGGCGGTGCGGCGTGCGCGCCGGCGGCGAAGCCGGCTGCTGCAGCCGCCGCTGCGCCAGCCGCCGCCAGCCTTCTGAATGCTTTTCCCGCGGATGGCACCCTTCTCAAGTCGCTCAATTTTTCCTCCCCGATGATGGCTCAGTGGCGCGGTGTCGGCCCGGCCGCCCATTGCTGGCGGGGGATCCGATGCCCGGACAGCGAGCCGCTGATCCCAGGCGGTGAACCCGGCGCCGGGCGAGCCGCCGCTAATCCTCGGCGGTGAACCCCGATGCCTGGACGACCGGACGCCATTGCTCGATGTCCTGCGCCAGGATTTTGCCGAACCTCCCGGCCGGTACGAACTCGACTTCGTTGCCGATCTTCTCGGCTGCCTCGATCACCTCGGGCATTTTCGCCGCGTCCCCCAGCGACTGCGCCAGCCGGTCCACCGCCGCCACCGGCGTGCGTGCGGGCGCCATCCACCCGAGCCACGGTTCCACGACGATGTGCGGAAATCCCGATTCGGCGAGGGTGGGCGAGTCGGGCAAAAACTTCGACCGCTGCCGTCCCGTCGTGGCGAGCACGCGGATGCGCCCTGATCTGGCATAAGGAAGGATTTCGCCGACCGGGTTGACACTGACGGGGATCTGCCCGCCAAGCAGATCCTGGATGGCTGGGGCCCCGCCCTTGTAGTGCACGGGCGACAGGGGAGCCCCCGAATCGCGCGCCAGCATCACACCGATGAAATGCGGCGTTCCGCCGGCCGATGTGGTGGCATAAAACGCCGTCTTCGGATTGGCTTTCGCCCAGGAGACGAAGTCGGCGACAGAGCGCACGGAGTCCGGCAGCGCCGGACCCGCGCTCAGGACCAGTGCCGAGCGCGCCACCATCGCCACCGGGGTGAAGTCGCGCAGGGGGTCGTAGGCGAGCTTGCGAAAGCTGTGCGGATAGACGGTCAGCAGAAAATCGGGCACGAACAACAGCGTCAGCCCGTCGGGTGCGGCGTTCTTCACCGCCTCGACGCCCAGGCGGCCGGACGCTCCCACCTTGTTGTCCACGATCACCCCGTTGGGGAACTGCGCACGCAGGCGGTCGGCGAAAATGCGCGCCAGCACGTCGGTGCCGCCCCCCGCGGGAAAGGGCACGACGATTCGCAGGGGCGCGGCAGTCTGTCCCGCCGCCCGCGCCGCGATGACGGCGGCGGCGGATGTTAATGCGGCGTGAAGAAAGCGGCGACGGGAGCGTCGGAGCACGTGTGGCTACGCTTCAGGAAAGCGGCGACGGCAACGCCGGAACGCGTGTGGACGCGTGGGGTGACGCGTCGGAAGAACGGCGACGGCAACGTCCGTTCATGCCCGCTTACTTGACGGCGAAACAGTAGAACAGGCCGTTGCCGCCGGTGCTCTTCAGGTCCGCCTGGCTGCAGCCGCCGTCAGGG
>Ga0070734_10005640_pt1 | contig 10921 bp, 8 predicted proteins | sample Coa_R1_8_FD_66444 | JGI IMG/M metagenome (GOLD analysis project Ga0070734, IMG submission 66444) | Surface soil microbial communities from Centralia Pennsylvania, which are recovering from an underground coalmine fire - Coalmine... | ecosystem: Environmental > Terrestrial > Soil > Unclassified ... | reverse complement strand
GATCGAGCGTTCGGAGGCCAAACTGAACAACCCGAACTTTGTGCAGCGGGCCAACCCGGAGGTGGTCGCCAAGGAGCGCGACATCCTCGCGGGCTGGCAGGAGAAGCAGGCGAAACTTCAGGAGCGGCGCGAACTCTTCGCCGGTCACTGACCGAAGCGGTAGTCGTTGTGCTCTATGAGGGTCTCGGCCTTGGCGATGCGGGCCTTGGTCACGGGGTGGTTCTGCAGCCACTCGGGATCGTGCCCGCCCTCGCGCTTCTCCATGCGTTCGAGCTTATCGAAGAAGCGGATCATGCCATTAGGGTCGTAGCCCGCATTGTGGGCGTAACTCATGCCGCGCCGGTCGGCCTCGTACTCATCGTCGCGGCTGTACTTGAGGCTGACCAGGCTTGCCGCACCGCTTGCGAGGTTCTGCGCGGTCGGGTTGGGGATCGCGAGCAACAGCAGTTCGGTGGCATACTGCGAGGAGATCTGCTTGGCGGCGTGACGCCCGTTGATATGGCCGCACTCGTGCCCCAGGATGCAGGCGAGCGCGTCGTCGTCATTGCCGACCATATCGAGCAGGCCCCGATAGACATAGACCGGCCCGCCCGGCAGCGAGAAGGCGTTGATCTCCCGGCCGTCAATCACCTTGAAGGAGTAGGGGACGTCGCGCTTGTCCATGTGGGCGAGCAGGCTCTGACCGATTTTGCGGACTCGGTCGGCGTCCGGGGACGCGGTATCGATCCGGTATTCCTGCTCGACCTGCCGGGAGACATTCTTGCCGATATCCACCTCCTGGCGGGTGGAGAGGAAGCTGCGGGTGCGGCACCCCGTGAGAAGCGTTGCGGCCAGCGCACAACACACGAGCAGGGCCAGGCGACGGGCAAGGCGTCCGACGCTATGGGAACGCGACGTAGGGGTAGGCCACGAAGCGGAGAAGCCTCTCAAGCGGAACTTCGCAGGCATGACGGATGGCACCTCACTTTCAGACAGATCGAAAAGGCTCCGAAGCCAGGGCGAACCCTGGACGCTCTGGCCTTACGCGGCCCTGGGGAACAGAGCGAGACATTCTTAGGAGATAGCAAAATTATAACAGATAGTGTGGCGAATGTCCACTTTTCCGCCCGGTAAGGATTGACAGCGGCGCAGGCATCTGCTACAATGCGGGTCAGACAAAAAGCGGGCATACAGACGTTGGCGTCTAAAGAAGTGCCTGTTCTCCGGCCTGCGAGGATCTATGTCCGCTCCACGCGTCACGGGCGCCGTTTCCGATATCCGCAAAGCCGTGCTGCCTGCCGCCGGCCTCGGCACGCGCCTGCAGCCACTGACCCGGGCGTTTCCCAAGGAGCTCCTGCCGGTCGGGCGGCTGCCGGTCCTGGCGCATATCGCAAAGGAGTTGCGCCTGGCGGGTATTACCGAAGCGCTGTTTGTCATTTCCGAGCGCAAGCCCCAGATACCCGCCTATTTCGGAGAGCATTATCTCGGCGATGAGCCGGAACTCCCTCCACTGAACTGCCATTATGTCGTGCAAACAGAGCAGCGCGGCCTGGGAGACGCCCTGCTGTGCGCGGAGTCCTGGGTCGGTACCGAGGCATTTGCCGTGGCCTTCGGCGATTGCCTGATCGAGGCGTCGGAACCCTCCGCGCCGCTGCGCCGCCTGGTTGCCACGCACCTTGGACAGGGCGCGACCGCGACGACGCTAGTGGAGACCGTGCCCTGGGAGAGAGTATCGCGCTATGGGGTTCTGGCCCCGGTGGAGCCGGGGAATGCCGTGCCTATCGCGCCCTTCGCCGCCTCCGATATTGTGGAGAAACCCGCTCAGGCCGACGCGCCGAGCAACCTGGTCGTCGCAGCCCGCTGGATATTGCACCCTTCGATTTTCGATTTCTTGCGCGGCAGCGCCCTGGATGCTCGTGGAGAGCGCAACCTTACCGATGCCGTTCGAGGGCAGATCCGCGCAGGAGGCGCGCTCTGGGCCGTGCCGCTGCTGGCCGGTGAACATCGCCGGGACATCGGAAATTTCGAAAGCTTTTTTACCGCCTTTGTCCGCGCTGCCCTCCGGGATGAGGAGTTCGGAGCTGCCGTTCGTCGTGTCGTGCAGGAGGAAGAAGCCGTTTAGCAGCGCGTTCCCCTCCGCACGTCCATGCTCTTGCTGGGAAATATCCGGCTTCCATGCGCCTCTTTTTGTCGAACGTGTGTCATACCGGGCTGTTGTCAGGTATGCTATAGGCGCAATCGTTTTCCAGATATTCTGGGACGATCTGTCTTCATAACCGCGTCACGTTCCTACCATAGTGATCGTTTGTAGGATAGAGAGATCGCGCCCCGCACATGTACCAGGGATCGGGACGGTACCGCCCCGACAGGGAGGAAGGGTTGAAAGTTCCACTCGCGGATTTGCGAGCGCAATATTACGAACTCAAAGAGGAGATTGACGCCGCTACGGTCTCGGTGATCGAAAGCTCCTGTTTTATTGATGGACCGAATGTCGTGCGCCTCGAAGAACAAATCGCTGCGCGCTGCGGCGCCCGTTATGGAGTAGCCGTCGCCTCGGGAACGGATGCTCTGGTACTCTCCCTAAAAGCGTGTGGGGTCGGTCCGGGCGATGAAGTCATTACCACACCATTCACGTTTGGCGCAACGAGCGAGGCCATCGCGCTGCTCGGGGCCACTCCCGTCTTCGTAGACATCGACATCTGCACATACAATCTGGATACGTCTCAGATCGAAGAGTGCATCACGCCGCGGACGCGCGCGATCCTGCCGGTGGATCTGTTCGGGCAGATGGCGGATCGGGAGGCGCTGACCGACATCGCGCAGCGCCATCATCTGCGCCTGGTGGTGGATTCGGCGCAGGCCATCGGCTCTCTGCAGAATGGCCAGCCTATCGCCGTCGCGGGCGATACAACCACCCTCTCCTTCTATCCCACCAAAAACCTGGGCGCTTATGGCGATGGAGGCATGGTGCTGACCAACGACAGCGAACTGGCCGCACACCTCTGCAGCCTGCGTGGGCATGGACAGACCGGCTACGGTTATCATGAGCGCATCGGCTACTGCAGTCGGCTCGATTCGCTGCAGGCGGCGATCCTGATGGTAAAGCTGCCCCACCTGGCGGACTGGAATATTCGCCGCCGTCGGAATGCCGCTCTCTATAACGGGTTGCTCTCGGATGTGGCCGATACCCAGTGCCTGGTGCTTCCGCGCCACGATCCCAGCAATTATCATATTTACCACCAGTACACCATCCGCCATCCGCGCCGCGACGCACTGCAGGCTTATCTGAAGGCGCATGAGGTGGATACCAAGGTCTTCTACCCGCAGCCCATGCATCTTCAAGTCGCCTACGCCTATCTGGGTTATCAGGTCGGCGACTTCCCGAAGACGGAGCATGTGACGCGCGAGGTGCTCTCGCTTCCGATCCACCCCGAACTGACGGAAGCGCAGATCGAATATGTCTGCGACCTGATCCGTCGCTTCCCCGCCTGACCTCCAAGCCGGGCGTTGCCCCTGCCCGGCTTGTGGAATACCCCCGAGCGTTCTGGTTTTGAGGATCGCCCAACAGGAAGCCGATCTGGCCTGAACGCGTCCTCGACCTGGCGAACCGCCGCGTGCTTTGCCAGGACAGGAGCAAACAATCGGGAACATAATGCCGCTTCCACACGACTTAATCATTGCAACCGCTGTTCCTCGTCGCATGCTTCTACCACAACGCCTTATCTCCGGCATGCAGGGAATAGGTTCCGCTCCCTTTGCACTGGTTGGCACGGATTTGCACCTGTGATTTAGCAAGGTCTCCACTGCGGGCCGTGCGATGCTCGAATTCGCCCGTCTCAGGTAGACTATCATCATGGGAACGGGGTTAATCCCCTCCACCCTAAAATAACAGATCTTATAAGATTATCCTGCGGTCTGTATCTGTTCCTGGTTTGTCCCATATCGCTGAGGAGTTTGCTCATGAAAGCCATGATATTGGCCGCAGGGGTCGGTTCGCGCCTGGACCCCCTGACCCGAACTATCCCCAAACCGCTCGTCCCCGTACTCAATCGCCCCGTTATGGAGTATCTGGTCGAATTGCTCAAGAAGCATGGCTTCGACGAGATCATGGTCAATCTGCACTATCTCGGCGATCAGATCGAAGAGTACTTCGGAGATGGCTCGAAATGGGGCGTCAAAATCTGTTGGTCGCGGGAAGAACAGCTCTGGGGAGACGCAGGCAGCGTCAAGCGCGTTGAGGACTTTTTTCGCAACGATACGTTCCTGGTCATCGGCGGCGACGATCTGACCGACATGGACCTGAACCGCCTGGTACAGACGCATAAAGATAAGAAAGCCCTGGCGACCATCGGCCTATCGCTCGTGGATGACCCCAGCGAATATGGGATCGTCAAGATGAACGAAGAGAGCCGCGTCATTGAATTTCTCGAAAAGCCCACGGGGGGAAAGATCTTCTCCAACACGGCCAATACTGGCGTCTATGTCTTTCAACCGGAGATCTTCGAACTGATCCCGCGTGGCCGCTTCTTTATGTTCGGCAAGCAGTTGTTTCCCCTCCTCATGGAGCAGCGCCTGCATGTCGCCGGTCACCTGACCGCTGCTTACTGGAAGGACGTGGGAAACCTGAAGGTCTATCAACAGACGCACAAAGATGTATTGGCAAACCGTGTCAACATTACTCTGCCCATGCGAGAAGTCCGGATGAAAGTCTGGAAGCGGAACAAGGATGGGAAATTAGAAGAGGCACGGGATAAGGTCTGGGTGGGCGAGGACGTCGAAATTGATGAGACGGCAAAAATCGGCTACCCCGTTGCCATCGGCAACAACGTCAAGATCAGCGCGGGCGCAAAAGTGCTGGAGAACACCGTTATCGGCAATGGTTGTTGGGTGGAAGAAGGCGCTGTCGTAGAAGATAGTATTCTCTGGGACAAAGCGATCGTGATGCGAGGCACCCATCTGGAACGCTGCGTTGTCGGTATGGACTGCCATGTCAAGACCAACGTCGCCATCTTCGACGGCATCATCGTCAGCCCCTTCAGGCCGGACGAACCCAACGGCGATTAGACGTTTTTCTCCCATGTCTCGCCTGTAGGCCCCACGCCTGCAGGCTTTTTTATCACCCCTCCTCCCTCTATTTCCCCCTAACTTTCCAATCGCTACACTCCTTCCTATCGTCCTCAACCAAGACCTCTATTACTTTTCGTCGGTAACATCCGATTTTAGTCTCCTCTCGCAACCATTTTGCCAGCAATCCAGCAATCCTTGACAAAATTAGAAAAATTTGATAAGCTTGTTCCCTAGCATAAAAGGATGCACAAACAATAAATGTCTTCAGTGGCATTTCTGCGGTGACATCCTATCACTAGGAGCAATTTGGTTGATATACTGCTGAGAGCCATAGTTGTCATTGTCCAGGAGAGAAAGTATCCCAAATGTCTATAAATGTAACAACAATGAATCAACTTCTATCTGCCCTACCCAAAGCAGTAATTTTTACCCATTTTGGCAGTCTGACCTACAAGAAATATCAAGAAGACAGAAAGGCCTTACATGATTTATATGTTCCCATCTTCCAATGTTACCTAATGTGTGAGCGTATTACGATTGTATATGTCTATGTCGACGAAGATTTCAGAAAGGTCACTTCTGATATTCAATATGATAAAGAAAAAGGGGGCTTCTATCTGAATTCGGTTCTCATGGACGAAGATAAGGAACTTCGAAACTGGCTGGAACAAGAGGTGGAACAAGAAGCTAGGAGGCAAGTAAAGAAACAACGGCCAGATCTGAAATTTCATTTTGTAGGGTTAGCCTCTCTTATCCATCTGTTAAATAACATTGTTGCGGTTGATCCCGAACTTACTCGTCTGCTAAGTGGGCGTGGCAACCGATTTGGCTACGACTCGCCCAAGTTTGTTGAAGCAGTCATTCGATTGGCACGAGGAGACACGCCTCCTCTGGCTGATCATCCGGTAATTCGTATTGACGAAGACGTCCATGTCAATCCGGATGCCATCACTCGTTTACTTTATGAATACAGAAAAATCAGCCAAAAAACGCCCTTCTACTTCTTTTCCGGATGTTACGGTTCTCCGAAACAATCAAACTCAACAGAACCCGATGATCCTGTCAATGATCATGCCGTACGCATCCACTGGTTCGTTCCTAATGATACGAAGGCTGGACCTAAGCCTGAGATTCCTAAGGATCGGATAAAAGCCATCAACCATTTCCTGGCGGACCTGAGTGTCCTCGGTGCCAAGCAGATGCAAGACAAGCAGATGCAAGATGCATCTATGTCTTATAGTCTAACAGGTCGAAGTATTTTAGCTAATCGAAAGATCCTAGCCAATAAGGACCAGACTACTCCATCACCCCGGCCACCCCAAGTGATTTCTGGTGCAGGATTGATTCTGTCAAGCCGTGCGGTCCGATTATTGCCACCGTTCATGAACTTTCAACACCTTACAATCTGGGTAGACGATTACCTCAAGCGTCGTCTTCATGAGGCATTGGAAGATCTGAGACCTACCGATATAGAGTCGGTGTCAAAGGCCAAAGTCAGCCAGGATCGCCATCCTAATGGGATCACATCGGAGGACAAACAAAAGGCAAAAAAAGAATACCTCGATCGCTTACTGCGCGGTTGTATGTTTTGTCGAATCATTACCGAACTTAACGGAACCCCGACCGCCTATTCAAAACTCGTCGCACAAATTGTACGTTTTGAAGTCCGGGATAACGATCCTAGGGTTTTACCTGAGCGCCCTGAGTGGAATATCTTACGCGAAACAATGCTGGCCCAGGCCGGAGAGCGCTATGAGGAAGTGTTGAGATGCTGGGGATCTAAAGAGTATTGGGACTATGCTTCCGAGGTAACTACTCAGCCTTCCGAGAAAGTAACCATTCAGTCAGAAGAAGCAAAGGCAACAGATATAAAGTTGAATGGGGAACAAATTGAGCAATTTCTTCAAGCGCTTCTCAGCGCGTTTCCTACCAGTGACGCGTTGAGGCATATGGTCCGAGTGAGATTGGAGGAGAACCTTGAAGCTATCGCGGGACGAGAAAAACTCTACACGATAGCCTTCAACCTCATCGAATGGGCCATTGAGCACGGCAGGTTAAAGGAGTTGATCGAGAAGGCTTATGATCAGAATCCAGGCAACCCTAAGTTGAGTAACTTTGTGGTAGGGGTATTAGAAATACCTGTGATGCCGCCCAACACGATCACCGATGAGCCCGATAGCATCCAAGCTGCTGCAAAAGATCAGGCAGAACGATTACCTTACGATTGGATACAGGAACGTTTGCCTACTCATAAGCAAGAACGCTGCGACGAAGTTGTCAATGATGCCCTGGCGTACCTGCACCTTCTTTTGAAATGGCCTATCTTTGTCAGAGCGATCGAGCGCTTATCATTTGACAAGAATCGCTGGCTCTACGAGCCTGTGAAAGACTTTCATCCCAACGACGACGAATTCGAACGAATCTTGGCCAACAGTGCTCTAAAAAGACAAACGTCTAACAGGCATACTGAACTAAATTAATGCTGATTCCGCCGGAGATTCTATTCGTAAGTAACGCTCCTATCCGTCCTGGCCAAGGCGGCCTCTGTAGTGGATGGTGGGCAGGTCGCGCAGGCGCTGGGCGGCCTGTTCTGCCGTCAGGTCGCGTTGCGCCTCCGCCAGCATCTCATACCCCACCATGAATTTTCGTACGGTCGCCGAACGGAGCAGCGGCGGATAGAAGTGCGCGTGGAGCTGCCAGTGAGAGTAATCTCCCTCCTCCGTGGGCGCGCCATGCCAACCCATCGAGTAGGGAAACGAGGTCTCAAAGAGGTTGTCGTAACGGATGAGGCTGCGCTTCAGGATGTCCGCCAGGCTATGCCGCTCTGCTGTAGTCAATTCCGGCAGGCGTTTTACGGGGCGTCGTGGGAGCAGCAGCAGCTCAAACGGCCACACGGCCCAGTATGGCACGACCATCAACCAGTGGGCATTCTCCTCCACAATGCGCCGTTGTGCGTCTAACTCCTGCTGCACATAGTCCAACAGCAGCACGCTGCCATGTTGCTCTAAATAGCGCTTCTGATGGCGATCCTCCTGCTCCACCAGCGTGGGAACCCGGCTGCCCGCCCAGATCTGCCCATGAGGATGCGGATTGGAACACCCCATGGCCGCCCCTTTATTCTCGAAAATCTGCACCCATCGATACCGCGCACCCAGGTCCGTAATCTGGTCTGCCCAGACATCCACCACGCGCTCGATCTGCTCCACGGACATCTCCGGAAGCGTCAGGTCGTGGCGCGGGCAGAAACAGAGGACGCGGCACACCCCCTGAACCGGCTCGCTTTGAAGCAAGCCCGTAGAGGCAACGCCCACCAACGGGGTATCCGGCAACAGGGCGGCATAGTCGTTCGGGAAGAGGAATGTCTCCGTATACTCCGGATTGACCGCCCCTCCGGCGCGCCGGTTCCCAGGACACAGATAGCACTGCGGGTCGTAGGCGGGACGCACCTCCACAGAAGCGCTCTCGCGCTGCCCCTGCCAGGGGCGCTGGGTGCGATGAGGTGACACCAGCAACCACTCGCCTGTGAGCGGGTTGAAACGACGATGAGGATGGATCTCCGGATCAAAACTCATATGCGCTAAAAGCCTCCACAACCCTCCTGAAGCGCGAACGCGTCCGGCACAATCCTACGGCCGGATCTATCAGGAAGATGGTGTGTATTTCGCGGTCACCGTCGCATTTTCCTCTCCGGAGCGAAACCGCGCCCGAGCAATCCCCGTAATCTCGATGTGCAGTCTCATGAGGGACTGCCAGGAGGAAGGGATCGTGAAACGCTTCATACTGGTATCATGGGTGGGCTTACTTGCAGTAGGATTAACGGGTTGTGCGATCAGCGATGGGCAGCGCGCCCAGAATACGGCGCAGGCTTTCGTGGAGGCGATGAGCCGAGAGGATCGGCAGGCGATAAAAGAGACGGTGACCGCCAGGGCCTGGGCCAATCTCAGCGGCGGGAACGAGAATAAGGAGCCGAATAAGGAGCAGCCGACGTACAGCGTCGGACAGGCAGTCATTACCGACGATACGGCGCAGGTTCCGATTACGGCCACAGAGAATGGGAAGGAGACGCCTCTGCATATCAAGCTGCGGCGTGAGGATCACGAGTGGCGCGTCTACGCCATGTCCGTTCCGTCACGCTTCGGCGGCTCCGAATTGACCATCGATTTTGAACACCCGGAGGAGATCTACGGAGAGGTATTCAAAGGGATGGGGCAGGCTATGGGCGCGATGTTTAAGGGAATGGGTGAGGGCCTGGGCTCCATGTTCAAAGGCATGCAAGAGGGGATGCAGAATGCGGGCGGCAACGGCTCCGCCAATGCGTCCGACAACGCGCCGCCCAGGTAAATACGAACGCTGTTTTGCTCTAAAGGAACGCCGCCCCGGCAGTCGACCGGGGCGTTTTTAATGGAGGTTGACACGGGTGTCACTGGCATGTACCCATCCTGGCGCACCGGCATCGAGCAGAGTATGTGTGCATCTCCTCGATGCCGCCGAACCCGCTCACTACATCCGGTTTACCGGTAAGGGCAGAGAGTACGACCTCATCTGTCCTCGATGCGGCAAGCAGCCGGAGACCATCGAGCCGAACTTGCGGGAAGTCTGTTCTGCCTGTCTGCAACGGATCGAGGAGGGGTATTGGGAAGACGGAGGGATCGCCGGCGCTCCGCAAGTCCTGACCCGCCCTTCCAGCCTGCATTTTGTAAGCTATGCGGCTCCTCTTGCCCCTCCGCTTACAGAGCGCCTGCTGGCGCTTCAGCCCATTCCTGTGGCGCAGGAGTGTACCTGTATCGGGCTGACCGCAAGCGGAAAACTGATCCGTGTGAACCTGACGACAGGGCAGTGGACCGAAACGCTGCAACTTCCGCCCTCCAACATCGATCTGGAACACCCGGTGATGCTCCGGATTTCGGCGGAGGGGCGATTTGCGGCGATTACCAATACACATGGGCGTTATGGCCTGGTACTGGATCTGCATACCGGGCAGCCAACCATGGCGTTGGATCGTCAGACGTACCACACGGAGCATTCGGTCTTTTCGGTCGCCTTCTTTGAGCATCGAGGCCAGCCTCTCCTCATCCATGCGACGGATTGGAAGCGACTGGACATCTCCGATCCCCAGACCGGCGTGTGTCTCACCCAACGCGAACTGCCCAGCTATCGCCAGGGAGAACCGAGACAGCCTCACTATCTGGACTACTTCCATGGCGGCCTCACGGTCTCGCCAGGGCAGCATCGGGTGGCAGACAACGGGTGGTACTGGCATCCGGTCGGCATCGTGACCACCTGGCGGCTGGATCGTTGGCTGGAAGGGAATATCTGGGAATCGGAAGACGGCTCCTCCCGGCGTGAACTCTGCACACGCGCCTACTTTTGGGATGGACCGCTCTGCTGGATAGATAGCCAGACGCTGGCCGTATGGGGATGGGGCAAAGACGACGCTTACATGATCGCCGCCGTCCGCCTCTTTGATGCGATAACCGGCGCGGAATTGCGCTGGTTTGCAGGGCCGGTCGGCCAGAAGCGCGAGATCTACTGCTATCGCGAGGATGGCTCCCCCGTCTACGTCAACAAACCCACCGGAGCCCTGGTATTTGATACCTACCTCTTCTCGTTCGCCGAGGAGCACGGTATCTCAGTGTATGATATCGCCACCGGAGAGCAGTTGCTCCACGACACGACCCTCTGCCCCCTCTGCTACCATCCCGGAGCCAGACAGTTCCTCTCCCTCTCTACCGATGGGAACTTCCAATTGCACTCCATTGGATAGGCAAAAATCAAACGGGTTTGTAGTGATGTTCGGTGAAACGGCTCCAGCCCGTCTTGGTCTTCGCCTCGACCACCCAGTGGAAACCCTCTTGTTCGTCCGGCCAATACGCCT
>Ga0070734_10005639_pt1 | contig 10922 bp, 8 predicted proteins | sample Coa_R1_8_FD_66444 | JGI IMG/M metagenome (GOLD analysis project Ga0070734, IMG submission 66444) | Surface soil microbial communities from Centralia Pennsylvania, which are recovering from an underground coalmine fire - Coalmine... | ecosystem: Environmental > Terrestrial > Soil > Unclassified ... | reverse complement strand
CGGCGGGCGTCCTGCTCGCCCTCGTGGTGACCGCGCTCAATCAGGGCATGAAATCGCCCGGCCGCGCGCTGACCCAGCGCGATATCGACGCCGCCGTCCTGCATACGCTGCAGACCAAGCCGATCCCGTCGCGCTCGGCGAAAGCCGCCGACATCATCCGCCCGTCGGTCGTGCGCGTCCGGCGGCTGGGACATGGCGATGACGGCCAGGACAACGTGGAAGTGGGCGTCGGCAGTGGCGTCGTGATCGTCGACAGCGGCCTCATTCTCACCAGCCTGCACGTGGTGGCCGGGGCGCAGCGCATCGGGGTCGTGTTTTTCGACGGCCTGGAATCGGACGCAACCGTCGTTTCCGCCCAGCCGGAGCAGGATCTGGCCGTGCTCCAGGCCAAGACTCTGCCGGATGATCTGGTGCCGGCCACGCTGCGCTCCACCCGCGACCTGGTGCCCGGCGACGACGTCATCGCTGTCGGATTTCCCTTCGGGATCGGGCCGTCCGTCACCGCGGGGGTCATTTCCGGTCTGGGCCGGGAGTACCGCTCGCCGGAAGGCACGCAGGTCCTGCGCAATCTCATACAGTTCGATGCCGCCGCCAACCCCGGCAGTTCCGGAGGACCGCTGGTCACCGCCGAGGGCGAGGTGGTGGGCATCGTCACCGCGATTCTGAATCCCACCGACCATCAGGTGTTCATCGGAATCGGATTTGCCGTGCCGATCGAGAGCGCGGCAGGGGCGGTCGGCCTCTCACCCTTCTAAGCGCGGCATCCGACAGGCACGCCGCGGCAACTTACAGGCACACATGGACAAGCAGCTGGAGCAGGGCGAGTCGGCCTCCTTGATGGAGCGCATCCTCTACGAAGTGAAAAAAGTCGTCGTCGGGCAGGACCACTTCCTCGAGCGGGTGATGGTGGCCATCCTGGCCGAGGGCCATCTGCTCGTCGAAGGGGTTCCGGGGCTGGCGAAGACGCTCACCGTGAAGACGCTGGCGGCGACCATTCGCGGCTCGTTCCGGCGTATCCAGTTCACGCCGGACCTGGTTCCCGCGGACCTGGTGGGCACGCGCATCTTCAATCAGAAGACCAGCGAGTTCGCCACGTCGCTGGGGCCGGTGTTCACCCACCTGCTGCTGGCCGACGAGATCAACCGGGCGCCGGCGAAGGTCCAGAGTGCGCTGCTGGAGGTCATGCAGGAGCGGCAGGTGACCATCGCCGGCGAGACGCACAAGGTGCCTTCGCCTTTTCTGGTCATGGCCACGCAGAACCCCATCGAGACGGAGGGTACCTACGCGCTCCCCGAAGCGCAGGTCGACCGTTTCATGATGAAAGTGCTGGTCGGATATCCTTCCGAAGAGGAGGAGTTCGTGATCGTCGAACGGGTCACCGGAGCGGCGCGCGGGATCGCCGCCGTGGCCACGACCGAGCAGCTGGCCGCCGCTCAGCGCGACTGCCGGGCCGGCTACATCGATCCATCGCTGATTCAGTATGCGGTGCGGCTCGCGGCGGCGACGCGCGCGCCGGGCCGCTACGGTCTGCCGGATCTCGCGCGCTATCTCTCGTTCGGCGCCAGCCCGCGCGCGTCCATTCATCTGATCGAGGCGGCACGGGCCCTGGCGTATCTGCGCAATCGCGACTATGTGCTGCCGGAGGATGTGACCGACCTCGCGCCCGACGTGCTGCGCCACCGGCTGGTGCTCTCCTATGCCGCCATGGCGGAAGGCCTGACGCCGGATCAGATCGTGACCCGGGTGATGCGCCAGGTGCCCGCTCCCGACAAGCTGCTCGAGACCCATGTCCGAGTCGCCGCGCGATCCTGAAGCAGTCCTGCAGCGCCTGGAGTGGACGGTGATCCGCCGTCTCGACGGGCTGCTGCACGGCGACTACCGGACGCTGTTCCGCGGCTTCGGCCTGGACCTGGCGGATCTGCGCGAATACCAGTATCACGACGACGTGCGCCACATCGACTGGAATGTGACGGCGCGCCTGCAGACGCCGTACGTACGCGAGTACAACGAGGATCGCGACCTCACGGCCTGGTTCCTGCTCGACCTCAGCCCGTCGATGGATTTCGGCGCGCGGCAATCGCGAAAGCGGGTGGTGGCGGCGGAGTTCGTCGCCGTGCTGGCGCGGCTGCTCACCCGCCGCGGCAACCGTGTCGGAGCGCTGTTCTATGGCGACAGCATGGATGCCATGGTTCCGGCGCGCAGCGGCCGGCGCCACGTGCTGCATCTTCTCGACCGCATGCTCGGCCGTCCGGAACTGGCGCAGTCGCGCGGCACGGACCTGGGCGGGTTCCTCAACGCCGCCGCGCAGTTCATGAAGCGGCGTTCGCTGGTTTTTGTCGTGTCCGACTTCATCAGCGCGCCGGGATGGCCGGAGCCGCTCGCGCTGCTCGCCCGCCGCCACGAGATGCTGGCCGTGAGGCTGTACGACGCTCTGGAGATGGAGCTGCCCGACCTCGGGGTGCTGGTGATGCAGGATGCGGAGACCGGCGAGCAGCTGATGGTCGACACCCACGATCGCGGATTCCGCAAGCGCTTCGCCGCACAGGCGCAGCGGCGCGAAGCCGAATTGCGCTCGGCGCTGCAGCACGCCGGCGTCGATGCGCTGGAGCTGGCCACCGAGGATGACCTGATGGACGTCATTCTGCGCTTCGCCGACCTGCGCAAGCGCCGCACCCACGCCGCTTCCGGCGCCCTGCCGGACCACCTGGCCGGTGCGGCGCGTGGATTCGGGAAGGCCGCCAACGACGCCGGAACGGCGCGCCCGCCGCAATGACGTTCCTCTGGCCCGGGATGCTGTGGCTGCTGCTGGCCGTGCCGGCGCTGGTGGCGCTGTACCTGCACCTGATGAGGCGGCGCAAGAAGCTGGCGTTGCGCTACGCCAGCCTCGCCATGGTGAAAGATGCGATGGGCGCCGGACAGCGGTTCCGCCGCCACATTCCCGCCGTGCTCTTCCTGATCGGCCTGACTCTGATGATCATGGCGGTGGGGCGTCCTGCGGCCGTGCTGACGCTGCCATCCCAGCACCGCACGATCATCCTGGCGATGGACGTGTCGGGCAGCATGAAAGCGATGGACGTGGAGCCGAACCGGCTGGCCGCGTCGCAGGCGGCCGCACGCACCTTCGTGGCCGATGTGCCGCGCGGCACCCGCATCGGTGTGGTGGCGTTCGCCGGCACGGCGTTTCTCGTGCAGCCGCCGACACAGAGCCACGAGGACGTGCTGGCAGCCATCGACCGCTTCCAGCTGCAGCGCGGCACGGCGATCGGCAGCGGCATCATGGTGTCGCTGAAGACTCTGTTCCCCGATCTGGACATCGAGCCGCGCCCGCCGGGGTCGCGGCGGGACTTCTCGCGCGGCATGTCGCTGGATACCGCGCGGGAGCCGGGGAGGCCGCCGCCCGATCCCGTCCCGCCCGGCTCCTATGCTTCGGCGGCGATCATCCTGCTCACCGACGGCCAGACGACGACGGGGCCCGATCCGCTGGATGCGGCGAAGATTGCCGCGGACCGCGGCGTGAAGGTGTTCACGGTGGGCGTCGGAACGGTGGATGGCCAGGTGCTCGGCTTCGAGGGCTGGTCGATGCGAGTGCGCCTGGACGAGGAAACCCTGAAGACCATCGCCAACGTGACCCGCGGCGAATACTTCTACGCCGGGACCGCGGGCGATCTGAAGAAGGTGTACCAGGCGCTGAATACCAAGCTGGTGCTGGAGAAGAGAGAGACCGAAATCACGGCCCTGTTCTGCGCCGCCGGCGCCGTCGCCGTATCGCTGGCGGCCCTGCTGTCGGTGCTGTGGTTCAGCCGGATCCTGTGACGCCGTAGCCGCGCGCGTCCTCGATCGCCCGGCCGTCCTGCGGCAAAGAACCGGGCACCCGCAGCTCCACCTCGGTGCGCAGGCGCGTCACATCGCGGGCGGTCGCCGCCAGCGCCGTTTTCAGTGCGGCTGGCGCGCCCGCGGCGACTTCGCAGTGGAGCACCATGCGGTCGCGTTCGTTCTCGAGGTCGATGACCAGGCGCGCACGGAGCACCTCCGGATGCCGTCTCTGGATGTCGGCGATCTGCGAGGGATGGACGAAGATGCCGCGTACCTTCGCCGACTGGTCCGCGCGTCCCAGCCAGCCTTTGATGCGGGTGTTGGTCCGGCCGCACGGACTGGGTCCGGCCAGCGTGGCCGACAGATCGCCCAGCGCAAAACGGATGAGGGGATAGTCTTCATTGAAGCGGGTGACCAGCACTTCGCCCACTTCGCCGTCGGCCACCGGGCGGCCGGTGCCCGGTTCGACGATCTCGAGAAGAATTCCTTCATCGACGATCATGCCGTCGCACAGGACCCCACCGGCTGTCGATTCATAGGCCACCAGTCCCACTTCGGCGGTGGCATAGCTCTGCATGACCTTGAGGCCGCGTTCGCCGAGACGGCGGCGCAGGGCCGGCGGCAGGTATTCCGCCGCCACCATCGCTTTGCGCAGGCACGAAAGATCGATGTTCTGCTCATCGGCTTTCTGCACGATCAGATCGAGGAACGATGGTGTGCCGATGAAGCCGCAGATGCGCAGGGCGGCAATGGCGGCTGCCTGCCCCTCGGTCTGACCGACTCCGCCCGGGAGGACCACGCAGCCGCAGGCGAGGGCGCCGCTCTCGAAGATGGAGCCGGCCGGCGTCATGTGGTAGCCGAAGGTGTTGGTGACCCGGTCGCCCGGTCGAAACCCGGCGGCGTGCAGCGCGCGGGCCGTACGCCACCAGTCGACGCCGTAGCCTTCCGCCTCGTACAGGGGACCTGGCGACACGAACAGCTTGGCGAAGCGCTCGATCGGGATGGCGTTCAGGCCGCCGAGCGGCGGAACCGCCGTCTGCAGCGCTTTCAGCTCGCTCTTGCGGGTCACCGGGACCTGTGCGAAGGCCGCCCGCGAACGGATTTCCGCCGGCTCGATTCCGTCGAAAATGCGCGCATAGCCGGGCGCGTGGCGCCGTGCATGGTCCAGCAGCGCCGGCAGCCGGGCCATCAAAGCCGCTTCACGATCGGCCGGATCGCGGCTCTCGAGGGCGTCGTAATGGCCCGCGTCGGCCGCGCTCCCTGTGCCTGCTGCAGCGTCGAGCGGCAGGGTCAAAGCCACCTCTTGCGCCGGCGAAAAGACTTCAGGTCCTTGAACGACCGGCGGGCGCTGCGCCCCTGTCCGAGGTAGAACTCCTTCACGTCCTCGTTTTCCGCCAGCTGGGCGGCCGGTCCGTCGAGCACCACTTTGCCCTGGTCGAGGACATAGCCATAGTGCGAAATCTGCAGCGCGATGTTGGCATTCTGCTCCACCAGCAGCACGCTCAAGCCGGTTTCGGCGTTGATGCGCCGGATGATGGCGAACACTTCCTGCACCAGCAGCGGCGACAAGCCCATCGAAGGCTCATCCATCAGCATCAGCGCGGGACGCGCCATCAGAGCGCGGCCGATGGCCAGCATCTGCTGCTCGCCCCCGGAAAGATAACCCGCCAGGCCGGTGCGCTCTTTCAGCCGCGGAAAGTACCCGTAGATCTTTTCGATGTCTTCCTCGATGCCGCGGTCGCGCCGGGTATAGGCCCCCAGCCGCAGGTTTTCACGCACCGTCATGTCTTCCACGATGCGCCGGCCTTCCATGATCTGAATGAGGCCCTTTTTCACGATGCGGTCCGGTCCCACGTCGTTCAGCCGGATACCGTCGAAAAGGACCTGCCCGCGGGTGATGCGGCCTTCCTCCGCACGAAGCAGCCCCGATATCGATTTGAGCGTGGTCGACTTGCCGGCGCCGTTGGGTCCCAGCAGCGCGACGATCTGACCCTTGCCGACGCGCAGGCTCAAGCCGCGCAGGACGAGAATCACCTCGTCGTAGACGACTTCGATGTTGTCGACCGACAGCAGCGCGCCGCTCGCCGCCGGGGAAGCGCTCATCGGGGGGCGGCCTGGTCAACGCGCGACGCGGTCGCTCACCAGCCAAGCCAGTCCTTCTTGCGCGGCAGATCGATCGTCGCCGCCTTGCTCAGCTTGATCACCCCCTTCTGCACCAGATCGCCTACCGGGGCGTCGGTCGGGCCGCTCACCGAGATGCGGTACAGGTCTACCTGCAGCGAGGGGCGGTGGTCTTCGCTGGTCCAGGTGGAGGGCTTGCATACCCCGTCGGTACCCTTCGGCACCCAGCTGGTCCGCGCGTACATTCCATCGCGGATCTTCGGTCCGCTCACGCCGCCGTTGGCCGCAGCCCAGGCGATCGCTTCACCCATGTAAAGGGCCGAGCAGACCCCCGCCAGATAGTGCACCGGGCGGTATGCATTGCCGCCCGGGTCGGACATGCGCGAGATCTCCTTCATGAGCTTCATCCCCGGCGCATCACCCGTCCAGGTCACCGCGGTGCGCAGCGGAAACACGACGCCGTCGGCGGCGGGGCCGGCCGTCTTGGCTGCGTTTTCGTCCATGCCCCACACGTTGCCGAGAAACTGCACTTTCACCCCGGCCGTCTCGCACGCCTTCAGAACCGAGATGTTGGAGCCGGCGGTGTTGCCGAGGTAGGCGTAGTTGGCGCCCGACTGCTTGAGGGTGAGACATTGCGCCGTGTAATCGCCCGGGGTGAGGGCAAAGACAATCGGCTGCAGCACTTCGAATCCCAGCTCCTTCGCGTACTCCTCGGCGGCAGCCTTCGGGGCATTCGGATAAGGGTGGTTGGCGCCCATGTGAACGTACTTGGGCTTGCCGGAGCCGCCGCGCTTCTTCCAGTCTTCGGCGGCCCACTGCACCAGCGCGCGGGCGGCGTCGGAGTAAGACGGTCCGTAGAAGAAGTTGTACGGCGTGGCCCGCTCGCTCTTGCCTCCTTTCCCGGTCGGATCGGTGAGGGCGGCGGCATACGATCCGGACATGAACGGGATGTGGTCCTGGCCGACGAAGCCCACCAGCGCCTCGGTGTCGGCCGTCCCCCAGCCTTCGATGGCCGCCACGTCACCCTGGCCGATCCACTTCTTGTAAGTGGCCAGGGCGCGGGGCACCTGATAGGAATAGTCCACCGTCTCCACGTCGAGCTGATGGCCGGCAACGCCGCCGTTCTTGTTCAGCCACGCAAAAGCGTCATCGACACCCTGTCCGTAGGGGACGCCGACATCGGAGGTCGGCCCGCTGTAGTCGGCCAGGTGTCCGAGGTGGATCTTCGCCTGCGCCAGCGCCGGCAACGGAGCGGCGGCGAAGGGAAGCGCGATGAGCGCCGCTATGGCGCAAAGGGCTTGACGCGGGCGTTGCATGGTACGAGCCTCCTCTTGTTGTGGCGTTCCCGCCGGGCCGGGGCACGACGGGCGACAGTCAGTGTGAGAACGGGTAAAGCTTCCAGTATGCCTTGATGCGTTGCCAGCGGTGGGCAAGACCGTCCGGCTCGAAGATCAGAAAGAGCACGATGACGGCGCCGATGGTCATCTCGCGCAGATAGGCGATCCCGGCCTTCAGGCCCAGCAGCTGGTCGACGGGGCTGCCGGCGAGGCTCTTCGCCGCGGCGCCGACGGCTTCGGGCAGCAGGACCATGAAGGCTGTCCCCAGCAGCGTGCCCATGATGGAGCCGAGCCCGCCGATGATGATCATGCCCAGGAACTGGATGGACAGCAGGATATCGATGCCCTCCAGCGACATGAAGCCGAGGTAGTGGGCGTACAGCGCGCCGGCAATGCCGGCGTAGAACGACGAGATGCCGAAGGCCATGGTGCGATAGCGCGTCAGGTTCACGCCCATCATTTCGGCGGAAAGATAATGGTCGCGCACCGCCACCAGCGCCCGGCCGTCGCGCGTGCGCATGAGATTGGTGGCGAGGAGGAACATGACGACGACATAAGCCCAGGCGACGTAGAAGAACGTGATGTCGCTCGTCGCCTGCCAGCCGAAAATCTCGAACGGCTTCGCCGGTGCGCCGGCGGTCCCGCCGGTGAGCCAGGTCGAGCGGGCGAAGAAGTCCTGCAGGATGAACTGCGCGGCCAGGGTCGCCATGGCGAGATACAGCCCGCGCAGGCGAGTCGCCGGAAGCCCGAACAGCAGGCCCACCACCGTCGTGCACAGCCCGGCCAGCGGCACGGCGAAGAACACCGGCACGCCGTGGTTCGCGAGCCAGGCGGAGGAAAAGCCGCCGAAGCCGAAGAACACGGCGTGCCCGATGGAAATCTGCCCGCTGAAGCCGACCAGGATGTTCAGTCCGAGCGCGGCGATGCCCAGGTAGGCGATCTGAATCAACAGGCTGAGGAAGTACTTGCCGAGAAACAGGGGCGCGATGCTCAGGAGCAGGACGCCGGCCGCGCAGAAGGCGAGGCCCGTCCGCGTGGCGAACACCGTCTGGTCGCTGGCGTAGCTGGTGCGGAAATCGCCGCACGGCCGCAGAATGGCGCTGGCCACGTCAAACCCTCTCGATGTCGCGGGTGCCCAGCAGCCCGTACGGCCGTATGAGCAGGATGAGAATCAGCACGTAGAACGGCGCCACCTCGTACAGGTTGCCCACGTGCAGGAAGCGCGCGTCGGCGAACTGCGCCACGTTCTCCACCACGCCGATCACCAGCCCGCCCAGCACGGCGCCGACGATCGAATCGAGCCCGCCGACAATGGCGGCCGGGAACACTTTCACGCCGTAGAACGAAAGCGCCGAGGACACCCCGTTCACCACGCCGATCACCACCCCGGCGACGGCCGACACCATGGCGGAGATTCCCCAGGACAGCGCAAAAATACGGCCGACCGGGATGCCCAGCGACTGCGCCACCTGCTGCGAGAAGGCGGTGGCGCGCATCGCCAGCCCGGTACGCGAGAACTTGAAGAACCATGCGAAAGCGAGCATGACGACGATGCACACGCTGGCCGACATGGCATAGGCGGTCTCCATCGTGAGGCCCAGGATCTGCACCGTCTTGGCCGGAAACACCGGCGGGAAGGGCTGCGCGAACACCCCGAAGATCCATTTCATCAGCGCCTGCAGGAAGATCGACAGCCCCACCGTCACCATGATGACCGAGATGATCGGCTCGCCGACCATCGGCCGCAGCATCACCATCTGGATCAGGATGCCCAGCAGCATCATGAACCCGAGAGTGATGAGAAATCCCCATATGAACGGCACGTGGTGCCGGGTGAGCAGCCACCAGCACACCCACGCGCCGACGAGCAGCATCTCGCCCTGCGCGAAATTCACCACCTGCGACGCCTTGTAGATCAGCACGAAGCACATGGCGACGACGCCGTACAGCATGCCGATCACCACGCCGTTGACCAGCAGCGGGAGGAGCAGGGAGCTCTCCTGCCCGCTCATGCTGCGCGCTCCTGCAGGGGCAGCGGCTGCGGCGGCGCCGCGGCGGCATCCATGCCCAGCACGCGCAGCTGGGTGCGGATGCGCTGCCGGGTGCCGTCCTGCAGGGAGATGGTGGTATCGACGTCGATCAGCTCGCGTCCGGAATACATCGCCTCGATGATGTCGCGGTACCGCTCGTTGACCACCCCGCGGCGCACCTTGCGCGTCCGCGTGAGCTCGCCATCGTCCGCATCCAGCTCCTTGTACAGGAGCACGAAGCGTCGTATGCGCTGCGCCTCGGGCAGCGTCCGGTTGATCTGCTCCACTTCCCGCTGCATCAGTTCCTGCACCGGCCCGCGCGCTGCGAGATCCGTGTACGTGGTGAACGAGATGCGCCGCTTTTCCGCCCATTTGCTGACGATGGAATAGCGGATGCACAGGATCGCCGCCAGCTGGGGCCGGCCATCGCCGAGCACCACCGCCTCGGCGATGAAGGGTGAAAATTTCAGCTTGTTCTCGATGTACTGCGGTGAGAAGCGGTCGCCGCCGGCGGTCGCTGCCAGATCGCGCACGCGGTCCACCACGATCAGATGGCCGCGGGCGTCGAAGTAGCCGGCGTCGCCGGTGGACATCCAGCCGTCGCGCAGGGCCCGCTCCGTCTCCTCGGGGCTGCGATAGTAGCCGAGGAACACATCCGGATGGCGGGTGACGATCTCTCCGAGGCCGCTTCGATCGGGATGGTCGATGCGGATCTCCACCGCCGCGTCGAACGGCCGTCCGACGGTTTCGAAGTCCACGTCGTCCGGATCATGGATGGTGTAGGCACCCATCAGCTCGGTCTGGCCGTAGAGTTGCCGCAGCGGGACGCCGAGCGCGAGGAAGAACCGGAAGGTCTCCGGCCCCAGGGCCGCCCCGCCGGTGGCGGCGGATTTGAGCCGCGAGAAGCCGAGCCGATCGCGCAGCGCACGGAACAGCAGCAGATCGGCGAGCTTTGACCGTCCGCCGCGGTCGAGTGCGTGCAGGCCGATACGCATGCCCAGAGCGAACAGCATCCGCTTGGCCGGCGAGGCATCCATGATCCGCGCGCGGACGTCGGCGGCGATCTGCTCCCATACGCGCGGCGGGAGCAGCAGAAACGTGGGGCCGATCTCCCTCATGTCCGCCATGGTGGTGGCCGGCTCCTCGACGAAGTTCACCCGCATCCGGCTGAGCAGAGCTTTGCCAAGAGCATAGATCTGCTCCATGATCCAGGGCAGGGGCAGCACCGAGACGTACTCATCGCGCGGTCCTTTCGGATCGACGCCGAGGTAACGGGCGCAGTGCCGCAGCAGGCGCCCGGCGGAAAGCACAGCGAGCTTCGGGTTCGCGGTCGTGCCGGAGGTCGTGCACAGGATCGCCGGAGCTTCGGCGGATCCGGCATCGAGCAGGCGCGAGTACAGCTCCGCGTCGGCGGCGCACGCTTCCTGGCCGCGCTCTTCCAGGTCTGCGGCCGACACCAGGCGCGGGTCCCCGTACTTGCGCATCCCGCGCGGATCGAAGTAGATGATCTGCTCCACCGAAGCGATGCGGGACCCCAGAGCGAGCAGCTTGTCGGCCTGCTCCTCATCTTCCACGAACACCGCCCGCGCCTGTGCGAAGTTCACCAGGTATTCCACCTCGG
>Ga0070734_10005638_pt1 | contig 10923 bp, 11 predicted proteins | sample Coa_R1_8_FD_66444 | JGI IMG/M metagenome (GOLD analysis project Ga0070734, IMG submission 66444) | Surface soil microbial communities from Centralia Pennsylvania, which are recovering from an underground coalmine fire - Coalmine... | ecosystem: Environmental > Terrestrial > Soil > Unclassified ... | reverse complement strand
CACCGCCTCTCCACGATCATCAAGGCGGATAAGATCGTCGTCATGGGCAAGGGCGAGATTCTGGAGATCGGCAGCCATGCGGAGCTTCTGGAGCGGGGCGGCATCTACGCCGGGCTCTACAACCAGCAGTTCAAAGTCGCGCTGGAAGGGCTGGACAGTTCGGAAGCCCCGAGGTTGTTAGGAGTGTAGTGTGGAACAGTTCGGAAGGCTTTTAGGCTATCTGAAACCCTATCGGCGGCGGGTCGCCCTGGCGGTATTCCTGCTGCTATGCAACTCCGTGACGCCTATCGTGCTGCCCAAGCTGGTGCAGTATGTGATTGACGACGTGATCCCGAAGAAGAACTACGTCGCGCTCAACTACGTCTTCCTGGCGATTGTCGGCCTCTATGTCGTGCGTGGAGGCATCTCGTTCGTTCTGAACTACCTGATCGGCTGGCTGGGGCAGCGCATCGTGTTCGATCTCCGCTATCAATCCTATCGGCACCTCAATCGCCTCTCGCTCTCCTACTACGACACCCGCCAGACCGGCAAGATCATGGCCCGCCTGATGGGGGACATCGACTTCATCCAGCAGATGGTATCCGGCGGCTTTGTGCAGTTCCTGGCGGATGTGTTCAGCATGTTCGCCGTCTTGATCGTGCTGTTCCGGATGGAGTGGCGGCTCTCGCTGATCGCCCTCGCGGTCGTGCCCTTCTATGTGCTGAACTACAAACTCTTTATCCGCCATATCCGCCCGCTCAGCGAACAGCTACGCGAGAAGTGGGACGCGATGCTGGGCGTCCTGCAGGAGAAACTGGCGGGGATCGGGGTGGTCAAGGCGTTTGTGCGGGAGGGGTATGAGACCGAGCGGTTCCTGCATACGGTACAGGAGAACTTCTCCATCGGCATGCTGCAGATGAAGCTGAACCGCAAGTTGGGCGCGTTCGCGCAGATCATCCGGGCGATAGGCACCGGCGGGGTGCTCTGGTACGGCGGCTGGCTCATCCTGCACCACCACCTCAAGATCGGGGAACTGCTCGCCTTCAACGGCCTGATCGCCTCGCTCTACGATCCCGCCGTGCGCGTGGTGGACTTCAATGTGACGCTCCAGTGGACCGGGGCGGCGATGGAGCGCGTGTTCGAGACGCTGGACACGCGCCCGGAGATCACCGATGCGCCCGACGCCATTGCCATTCGCCAGATGGCCGGTTCGGTCGAACTTCGCCATGTCAGCTTCGGCTACGACCGCGACAACCCGGTGCTGCACGACATCAATCTAAAAGTCGCGCCGGGAGAGATCATCGCCATCGTGGGGCCTTCGGGCGCGGGCAAAACCACGCTCGTCAACCTCATCGCCCGCTTCTATGATGTGGCGGACGGTCATATTTACATTGACGGCGTGGACCTGAAGCAGGTCCGTCTGGAATCGGTGCGCCGCCAGATCGGCATCGTCAGCCAGGAGAGCCTGCTCTTCTCCGTCACGCTCAAAGAGAACATCAAGTATGGCTTCCACGATGCGACGGACGTGCAGATCATCCAGGCCGCCAAGAATGCCGACCTCCACGACCTGGTACTCAACATGCCCTACGGATACGATACCAAGATCGGTGAGGATGGCATCAAACTGTCGGTGGGGCAGAAGCAGCGCATGAGCATCGCCCGTGCTACGCTCACCAACCCCAAGATCCTCATTCTGGACGATGCCACCTCGGCCCTCGACAGCAAGACCGAGGCGAATGTGCAGGCCGCCCTGGAGCGCCTGATGCAGGGCCGCACGTCGTTTGTGATCGCGCACCGCCTCTCCACCATCATGAACGCCGACCGCATCGTGGTGATGGACGGTGGATGCATCGTGGATATTGGTACCCACGCCGAGTTGGTCGCCCGTCCCGGTGTCTACCAGAACCTCTACAACGAGCAGTACAAGTCGGCGCACGCCCAATCCCACGCCCTCGAAGCCCTCTTCGCCTGATCGCTCATCAACAACTCCAGTTTCTTGTGGTTGTGCTTGAAAGCGTGGTGTTAATTCATGCTGCTTGAAGAGGACGCTTCAAAAACCGGATTGGCGTTCCGTACAGTATCCCCGAGAGGCCATCTAAAGTATCATGCTCGATATCGATGCCGCGTCCGATTTTGCTTGTCCATTGGCCGGAGGGAAGTTGCCGAGCAGCATGCGTTGGATTGCCTTCGGCATCTGCGTAGATGGCGATTTTTTCAAAACCATCTTCCCATTGATCGCTATCACACAGTTCGTATCCGAGGGTCTGATAGGCTTCAATAAAGGCTTCTACGGTTTCTGTTTGCAGAACTTGCGGAGGCCAATAAGCACCGGGAACAGGCCACCACCAGTTCATTTCATCATGGGCGGCCCAGGCGATACAGTTGTAACGTCGAGTCGCCGGACTGGTCACTCGGTAGCCGCTCTGTGCGAGATTGGGAAAGGCGGCTTCCAGTTCCGCATCTAACACGTATACCCCTGCGCTTTCGCCCACTGTAACCAGGCAGACGCCATGGCTTGCAGATTGCCCTGTTGCTCAGGTCGTACCGGATTCTGGCCTGTCAGTTTTTGCAGCGCAGCAAACCACCAATCCGGCTCTTGCACCAGCTCCTGCAGGAGCAGGGGAATGACTACTGGCCCCATGCCGATAATCTCCTGATAGGCAGGATTCTGTATCATCTGCGTCATCGAAGAGAGAAACTCTACCTCTTTTCGCCATTTCGCGGCGAGCGCTATAAATCGGCTGCGTGTTTCTTCTGGAACCGATGTATCAGGCACATTTAGCAATAATGTAGGCTTGTTCATTTATTTCCCCAAGCTCCTGGAAGAGTCTTGCATTCTCTCTCAACCGTGTGTTTCCAGTATACGCTTGATGATATACCTTGTCAAGTTGTTGCCACGGTTCGCGGGAGGTATTGCCTTCTCAAAAGCAACCATTTAGCGTCAGATCCTCACGATGATATCCCGGCAATAAGCGGAGACACGTGCAAAACGGCGGAAACCTCCAGGTTTCCGCCGTTTTGGAGAGTGTGTAAGCCCCGCAGGGCTTAAAGTTTTGAGGAGATGACTGCGAGATCGCTGTAGTCGAGCAGTCTGCTGTGTATCCTCAGCGTTCCGCCATCGCAACGGCGGCTTCATCGTTGTGGGTATAACCCAATTCTGCAAGAATATCGTCCGGGTCGGTCTCCAGCAGTTCCGCTACTGCGCGAATGAAGTCCAGCGACGGGCCTTCGGCCGTCGTGTTCTCCGCGCTCATCCACTCAACCTGATTGGTCTCCATTGTCTTCTGCCTCACGCGCGTTCTCGTGACAGAACTGCTGCGTTCTGTCCGGTGTTGTATCGAAGTGGTGATCTTTGGGCTGCACCCGCAAACCTGCTAGGGTGGGATGCTTGTAACCTGGCCTTGCCGACGGGATCGAAACGTTGGCGCCATCTATTTCTGAAGCTCCGCGTCTTTACGAAGTCGCTGCAGATGCCTCCGTTCCACGCCTCTCCGATTCTATCACAATGTCGCCATTGTGGTCAAGTGCATCTCTGCTCTTTTCTTACCATATTTTTGGAAAAATTTGTGTCCGCTGTACCTTTTTTTCGGGTTTGTCGGCCAAATTCCAGCAGAGTTGCGCGGGGCGCGTGCAACCAGGAGAAGGGCGTCGTAGTATTGTTGAAACTGCGATTCCGCCGCTCCAACCTCCCTATTCTCCGGGTTCCCTGCCTGCTTGCATTAACCGCAACCGCAATTGCATGCATCGCATCCGCCGGATCCGCAGGCGTCGCAGCAGGAGCTGCAGCAGCATTCGCCGCACTCGATCCCCTCGCAACAGCAGCAGGCGCAGTCGCAGGAATCGCAGCAGCAGCAACCGCCGCCCGGCGTGCCGTCGGCGCGTACCCTCCGTACCCGCCGGACAGAGCGGGAGCGGGTGATGCCCTCCGGCTGGCCAGGCGGCGGGTTGCCGTCCACGGAGAGGTGGGCGGGGATCAGCCGCTTTGGGGCCTGGAGCATCGTGGTTACCACCGCCCCGAAAAACATCAGGTTGAAAGCGAGCCCCAGGCATTCGCGGGAGGAGGCGGCTTCCATCGCCAGCCTCGGCGCCAGCAGTGCGACCAGCGTCACGCCCGCGAAGGCGAAGGGAGCGACGAGACGTGCGCCGCCACGAGGCGCCTCTTGCTGACGGGCCTGCAGGGAGCGTGCAAGCTCCACGGCGGACTTCCAGCGCTCCTTCAGGGAGCGGGCCGGGGTCTTGGTGGCGCAGGTCGTCGGTTCGGGCTCGCCGAGACGCTTGCGGAGGTTGGTCTCCAGCCGCGCCGCATACTTCGCGGCCTGCCCCTGCGGCAGGGAGAGCGCATGGAGGGCCTGACGGATCTCGGCGGCGAGGCGATGCAGATACGCGCTCGCCTCGTCCCAGGCGGCGTCCGGTAGCTCCACCTCCGTCAGATCGAACGCGGCCCGCAGCGCATTGAACTCCCCCTTGCGAACGTCCTGCTCATAGTCTTCTGCGGCGTCGAGCACATAGACCAGCCGTCCGAAGGCCAGGCCGATCCGCTCCATCTGCGCCTGAGCCTCAGAGGGTGCGCCGACTGTCTCCGCTCCATGCCGGAAGACCAGGCCGGTGACGATGCCCGTCGGCTCGGAGAGCAGGTCCAGAACTTCCGTCGTCGTCAGGCTTGCGGGATGCTCCTGCGCCGCAGCCTCCCGTTGGTTCTGCGTTGTGTACCAGTCCCACATCTCCCGAACCGGAAATCCCCAATCCTGCAATCGCTTCGAGGCGTCCTGGAACCCCTGGGAGTAGACGCGCAGGGCGACGCCCCAGGCGCGGTTGCCGCCGTCCGCGATCTGATCCGCCACTTTGAATTCGCTCATCACCAGGGTCGCCGAGGCGGCGATCTGAAGCGAGAGAGGCATCTCTTCGGGGGCATCGGGCAGGGAGAAGCAATTGTAGGACTGGTAGGCTTTAGCCCAGGTATCCGTCGTCGGGGCGTTGGGCGTGAGGGCGGTGAGGAGTTCGCCGAAGAAGACGGCGTCGTTGTTGAGGAGGAACCGTGACCGCTGTCCATAGAGGCGGCCCATGGTCTTGCAGGTCCCGCAGTAGTGCAGACGTCGCGCCCGCCGCTCTTCCGTACTGCGCGAGCAACCACATGCCTTCATCAAACCGTACATGGTCACCTCCTGCGTTTGTTATCGCCGTGTGATGTGTCGCTTCGACGACACATCACACTACGAGATGTTCCTCAGATCGTTTCAACCGTCAGATCAGTTCGGAGATAGGCTCGTGTTCGGCGAGCAGGTAGTTGGGTCTGCCGCTGGCGTCCGGGACCGGGGTCGAACCGATGTCGATGCCCAGGTTATGGTAGAGCGTGGCGAAGACGTCTTTGTAGTGGATCGGGCGCTCGTCGGCCTCCTCGCCGAAGCGGTTGGTCGAGCCGATCACCTGCCCGGTGCGCATGCCGCCGCCTGCCAGGAGGGCGCAGGAGACGCGGGGCCAGTGGTCGCGCCCGGCATCCTTGTTGACGCGCGGCGACCGTCCGAACTCGCCCCAGACGACGACGGAGACGTCTTTATCCAGTCCCCGGTCGTGGATGTCCTGCACCAGGGCGCTGACGGCCTGATCCAGGCGCGGCAGGTGGACCTTCAGTTGCTTGAAGTTGTCATTGTGGTAGTCCCAGCGGCTGAAGGCCAGCGTCACGCATCGCGCTCCGGCCTCCACCAGGCGGCGCGCCGCCAGGAACTGCTGGTTGCAGTCCGGGCCGCCGTCGTCCACATTCTTCATGTCGCCCATGCCGTAGCGCTCCCGGACTTTCGCGTCCTCCTTGCTGACGTCCAGGGCATCCACCAGTTTGCGCGAGGTGAGCAGGTCGTAGGCGCGCTGATTCAGCGCGTCCATGCCGTCGAGGGTGTCCATGCCGTGCCGGAAGCGGTCCATGCTCTGCAGCAGGCGATGGCGGTCGGCGAGGCGGTCCAGGGTGATCCCGTTAAGGGTCATATCGGCCATCAGCGGTCCTTCGGGGCGGAGCGGGCCATGCTCCAGGCCCAGGAAGCCCGGATCGCCGGGGTCGGCCCAGGGCATGTGGCCCATCTTGGGCGCCAGCCCAACGAACGTGGGAATGGTCTTATCTACCGGCCCCTGGAGTTTCGAGAGGACCGCACCCAGGCAGGGCGCGTGGTTCTGCCCGGTCTCGGCCATGGTGTAGCCGCTCTGGCAGATGGTGGCGGCATGTTCGTCCCGTGCGCCGACCAGGGAGCGGATGATGGCGAACTTGTCCATCATCTTGGCGATATTGGGCATCAGTTCGCAGATCTCGATGCCGGGCACGTTGGTTTTGATGGGCTTGAGTTCGCCGCGAATGTCCGCCGGGGCGTCCATCTTCAGGTCGAACATATCCTGGTGCGGCGGGCCGCCGGGCAGGAAGACCATGATGATGGCCTTATGCGAGTTGCGGACGCCCGCTTTCGCCTCCGCCGCCAAGATATCGGTCAGGGCGAGGCCCCCCAGGGCCAGGCCGCCGATTTTCAAGAAATCGCGTCGCGAGATTCCGTCGCAAAACTTATCGCCACCGCCGCCGCGTATTGTCAGCATGGAAATCGCTCCTCATCCCAAGAACGCGCGCTTTCGTGCGCTGCCACCGTTCTGATTATCGGTAAATTCGGGTTGCTGCCCGCCGGGGATTGAAAATCCCCGTCTGGAGGGCCTTCGGCCAAACGTCCTCACGGACGCGGAAATGCTGATATCTCTTCCAGATTCGGATTGTTGCCCCGCTTTTCCTTCTTTTGACAACGAATCATACCCGATGGATGCAGGAAAGTTCCGCCGTCTTGGCGTAAATCTCGAAAGAGAACGGCATGCAATGCTTTCCATAAGGAGTTCGCTCATGACCTTCGAGGCTTTCGAGTACGACCTGGCTCGCTTTATTCCCTTTCGTGATGCGGCGGCCTGCGCCCGTGTCCGCGCGATCACGAAGGAGGAGATGGCGCAGCATCCGAACCCGGATTTCCATATCAAGATCATCGAGGAGCCGAGTGCGTTCTACTTTGCTTTCGCGCTCGACATCGTCGGGCGCATTCGGGAGGCGCAGGAGGCGGGGCGTCCCTTTGTCGCCATTCTGCCCGTCGGCCCCGTGCCCCAGTTCACCTTTGCTGCGAAGATGATCAACAAGCTGGGACTCTCGCTCGCCCATGTCCATACCTTCAACATGGATGAGTATGCCGACCAGGACGGCAATACCGCCCCGATCCACTGGGAGGGCTCCTTCCAGAAAGCCATGTGGGCGAACTTTTTCGGCAAGATCGACCCCTCGCTGCGGATGCCGGAGACGCAGATCCATTTTCCGACGAAAGACGCCCTGCCCGACTACGGGAAGCGCCTGGCCGACCTGGGCGGCGCGGACGTCTGCTATGGGGGCATCGGCTGGTGTGGGCACATCGCCTTCTGGGAGGCGCACCTGGGCGATGAGTTCCTGAACGCGGACGGCACGGCGGATATGGCGGCCTTCCGGCAGGCCGGTCCCCGCTGCGTGGAGCTCCACCCCATGACCATCATGCAGAATGCCCTCCACTCCTTCGGCGGCGACTGGAGCTGGGTCCCGCCGAAAGCCAATACCATCGGCCCGGCGGAGATCCTAGGCGCCAAGCACCGCTCCTTCTGGCTGGATGGGGATCTGGGCGGCGGGGTTTCCTGGCAGCGCTTTATCGCCCGCCTGGTCGCGCATGGCCCGGTCAGCGTCCATGTGCCCGGCTCCATCCTCCAGACAGCCCGCACAGACTATACGCTCCTGGGCGGGGTCGCGGACGACGTCGCGATCCACATGGCCTGACGGAGCCAGGATCTGAAGAGAGTTAGAGGAGACAATACGATGTTGACACTACCGGAAGAGATTAGTGAGGCTCTGGCGCCGCTGTTCGCAGCCCTGCCGCCGGAGCAGGCGATGGGAAGACTGACAGGCAGCGATCCGAAGCATACCGAACTGGTGCAGGGGATCTTACGGAGCGCCGCCCTGGCCGATCATCCGGAACTTGCAGCCGGCTTATGGCTCTATGTGGACGACCTGGATCGCAGTCACACCGTGAGCCAGTCGCTCGAAGACGCAACCGGGGCCTATTGGCATGGCATCATGCACCGTCGTGAAGGCGATTTCTCCAACAGCCACTACTGGATGCGTCGCGCCGCCGGCCATCCCCTCTTGCGCTCTAACCCAGAACTCACTCCCGACGCCCTCATTGACGAAGTCGCCGCCGCCGGGAATAAGGAAGACCCTGTGCTGGTGCAGAAACAGCGCGACGAATGGCAGACGCTCTTCACCTGGTGCGCCGCCAACGGGTAAACGGGTTCTTCAACATTTTCCGCCAACTGATTACTCCAGCGGGTCTGAGAGCCGGTAGGTATTCATGAAGTTCTGGTTGGAGGCAAAGCGACAAAGTCGGGGGTGTCGATGAAACGCAGTTCCAGCGACCGAAGGAGAGGTATGAGCGGCGTTCCTTCGATGTCGAGTCGGCTCCCCCACGCCTCCTCCGGTACGATCCCTTTCGCATGCGCTTTCACACACATCTCCCAATCCTGCTGCGTCGCAAATGTCGGCCCTCTACTCTCCATCTCCGCAGCATTTCGGAAGCCAAGATAGACAAGGACGACCGGTATCCCAAAACTCGCCAGTTTCCAGGCCCATGCGAAGCGATTGCTAAGTTGATAGCAGGCATCGCGCTGAAGCGCCCATCCCGGCATGATCTCATTCAATCCTGTGTTGGCTTCCTGGATAGCAATCCCAATCTGAGCGTGGTTGGCCTCATTGCCTTCCCGTGGTTTGCCGCCGGTTCCCATCTCCTTCGCATGCGCCTTTGCCTCAACGAGCAAAAGCCCGAGCTTTCCCTCTATCGTGCAGGTGCTGACAATATCCCAGTTGGGCGTGTTGGCGCTTCCTTTCACCTTGAGCCACCAGTCTATAAGCAACTTCTGGGTTGCCTGCGGCACAAAGCGCAGCGTTCTGTCAAACCGGGCTTCCAGAGGTTCGAGAAGACCGCGTGGCATCCAAATATCTTGTTTGGGTTCGGGATCTATCGTCACATACGGGGCAGCGAGTTCCATCAGTGTCCGTGCGACTTCGTGTGGGGGCAAGCCCGTGAGAAGGAGGCATCGAAGGCGACTGCCGAGTAGTTCATTATACGGTTTCATACACTTTTTCTTTTCTCTGTGTCTGTAGGGGCGATGGGAAAGCGATAGGATAAGTCCCGCCGTAAATGGTTGTCCTCGCTACAGTTTCTCTTTTCCAAGAGTTTTCTTACTCCTTCACGACACTTGGTCTTCAGGTCGTTTGAATCGCCTCCACCTTCCACATAGATCCTGATATCGCTCACCAGCGCGTTCCTCCCAGTTCGCCGCGTGTCCAGAGTTGGCCTAACCGATACTTACCCAGCCAGACACTCAGATCGTCTTTAGAAAGACGCTTGATCTGCGTTTGCCCTTTGTGTTTTTCACACACCAGGACCGCTTCGGGCCGTTCGGTCATAGCATCCACCAGAATGTCGGAATGGGTCGTGACAATCAATTGGGTGCGAGTGGATGCCTCTACCAGAAGATCGGCAATCTTGGGAATAATGTCCGGGTGAAGGCCGAGTTCCGGTTCCTCAATGCAGATGAGAGGCGGCGGGGTGGGATCGCAGAGGATCGCCAACAGACAGAGATAGCGCAGAGTTCCATCCGAGAGGCGTGTGGCAGGAATGGTGAAGTTGCCTTCCGTGAAGAAGACCTGTACAGTTCCGCCCTCTACGCTGATGTCGAAGTCGTCCACGCCTTCATAGATGTCCCGAAGATAGCCAAGTATATTTTTTTTCGCTTGGGGATTACGGCGCAGGCGGTTCAAAAAGAGACCAAGGTTTGAAAAATCTTCCTCCAACCGGTCGGTGCGCATATCAGCGCGTTGCGGCTCCCGAAAAATGGTATTCCGTCCAAAAGCCCATTCTCGATAGATGTGGATTTTGCTATATTGGTCCCCAATATAGGTGATCTCCGGGTACTGATCGGGGTCGCGACGCTGCGCTAGAATGGAATCATTGGTGTTGAAAGCCTCCCACGACAATTCTTTCAGCACATCTCCTATCCTGATACGGGCAGTATTGGCCGCGTTAACGAAGTAGGTGGAAAAGTTCGCGTTGTTTGGTCCAGTATTTATTTCTGTCAACATTTCTGATCTTAGTTGAAATGCCTGTTGCTGGGCCACAAATAGGATCGAGTGCGCAATCGGGACATCTGAATTGGGCAGTACAAATCGCGCCGTGAGGCGCCCTATACCGTTCGGATTGCCTTTCCATATCCATTCCTGTACGCCCCCGCCTTTTCGTACCGTGTCCGCCAACCCCAGATCGGTCGGGCTGGAGCGGAGCAAACTGATTGCTTCGATGAGGTTCGATTTTCCGGAACCGTTCGGGCCAATCAGCACGTTCAAAGGATCAAGCGCGATTTCCAGCACCTCCGGCCCGAATGAGAGAAAGTTGGAGCAGAGAAGGCCCTCCAGGAGGATGGTAGAACTTTTTGTAGCTTTCGTTCTCATTTGTTGCTCTCATCCGGGAATGGAACGATTTGCGCTTCGGCTTCCAACTCGGCAATCGTCGGCAGTTCGCTTGCCAGCCTCTCCGGTAGAGAGCGCGTCAACTCTGCCGTCAGATGGGTCGCTACGCCGATGGGACTGCCTATATGGCGCAGGGCATACTCCGCGACCACATTATTTTTCGTTTTGCATAGGATGATGCCAATCGTTGGCGCGTCGCCCTCATGCCGCAGAAGATCATCCACCGCCGTAAGGTAGAAATTCATCTTACCCGCGAACTCCGGTTCAAACGCCCGCATCTTCAAATCTATTACGACAAAGCACCTGAGTGTGAGATGATAGAAGAGGAGATCTATTGCGAACTCTTGCCCACCGACCAGCAGGGGATACTGGCTGCCGACGAAGGCAAATCCCGC
>Ga0070734_10005636_pt1 | contig 10924 bp, 8 predicted proteins | sample Coa_R1_8_FD_66444 | JGI IMG/M metagenome (GOLD analysis project Ga0070734, IMG submission 66444) | Surface soil microbial communities from Centralia Pennsylvania, which are recovering from an underground coalmine fire - Coalmine... | ecosystem: Environmental > Terrestrial > Soil > Unclassified ... | reverse complement strand
CGTCGCCCAACGTTAAGTGCAGTTCCTCCGCTTTGCCTAGGAAGCCGCGGGAGGCGCTCAGCTTGAACAGCCGGATTGCGATCACGTTCCGGCCCGGCTTAAGAACTCCATCGCGAGCGAAATAGGTGCGGGGATTCTCGACCCACGAACTCGCGCCTACCTGCTGGCCGTTGATATAGGTAGTGTCCATCTTATCGACAGAGCCCAGGTACAATCGCGCCGTCCCCGGGGGCAACGTGGCGGGAAGGGTGACTTCCTTGCGCAGCCAGCAGAGGCCGGGTACGTCGTCAATTCCCAGATCCTTGAAAAATCCGCCCGGCACCGTCACGCTTTTCCAGGACGAGTCGTCCAGCGCAGGGTCGGCCCAGTTGGCGCCGCCGCGTGTCCCGAGATCGTAATCGTCATACCAGTGCGTGATGTAGTTGCCGTACTCAGGCTGCCCCGCCTGGTGGCGGCGCGCGACCTCAGCGAGCCCGGTATCGAAATCCTTCAAAGGGCGAAGACCCTCGGGGCTGGTGAATGCTTCGGCCGGGATCCCGCCTACCGCTTCCTGCACCAGTCCGATCGGGATATGAACGTTCTCCTCCAGTTTGCGCCCGAAGAAATACGCCACGGCCGAGATGCCTCCTCCGCGTCCGCCGACGGTGGAGGGCGAGACGACTTTCCAGGAGCCGCGTGGTATATCGACGGGCGTGTAAGCAGCACGCTGGCCGACTACGAAGAAACGGACCTGCGGATAATTCGCATTCTTGATTTCCTCCGCCGCGTTCCTCGCCTGCGCAAGCCCGAACTGCATGTTGGATTGTCCGGCGCAAATCCAGACATCGCCCACCAGCACGTCGCGCAGCTCGACGGTCTGCTTGCCGGTGATCTTCAATGTGTAGGGCCCGCCGGCGGCAGGCGGCTGAACTCTGGCCTGCCATTTGCCATCGGCGCCCGCGGTCGCTGCGGCGGAATTCCCGCCCACTTCCACTCGAACGTTGTCGCCTGGTTCCGACCAGCCCCAGATGGTGTTCGGCTTTCCGCGCTGGAGCACCATATTGTCCCCAAAGATCGGGCTAACGAATGGATGAACGGCCGCTTCCTGCCCCGCCACTCCCGCGGCGCCGGCCAGTATCAGAACCAGCGCGCACAAACCGGGCAGAGCTGTGAGGTTGTTGTCGAATCTCGTACAGGGCGTCTTCGGCGTGGGAGGCATTTTGTGTTCGTACGAGCGAGTCTATCGCCGCCGCCCCGGTTTCGTCAAACAACGCGGCTTTCTTGCTCTATTCCACGCGGAGAGCTTCGACCGGGTTCAGCCCGGAGGCCCGGCGAGCCGGAAGATAACTGGCCGCGGCCGCGGCAGCGAGCACGCCGAGCGAGACCACGATATAGGTCACGGGGTCGACCGGGCTGATGCCGTAGAGCCAGGACGTCATGATCCTGGTCAGGCCCACGGAGACGGCTAAGCCCACCGCCGCGCCGATCGCGGCCAGCCAGATTCCGTGGCGAACTACCATGGTCTTCAGACTCGACTGCGAAGCGCCCAGGGCAAGCCGGATGCCGAGTTCGCGGGTGCGCTGCGAGACCGAATACGAGATCACGCCGTAGATACCGATCACTCCCAGCAGCAGCGCCATGCCGCCGGCGATCGCGAGCATCACCAACGTGAATGCGCTGCGCGCGAGCGAGCCGCGATAGATCTCCTCCATCGTCTGGACGCGAGCCAGGGGGAGATCCGAGTTGACGGACCAAACCGCCTGCCTCGCCTGCTCGAGAAAACTCAGCGTGCCGACCCTGGGGCTGCGGATGGCGTAAGCGACACCGCGCTGCACCAGGGTATCGTTGTCCCAGAAATGCGTCATCAGAACCGGCCAATACACCACCGCAGGAGGCTTTTGGTTGGCGCCGTCGTGGTGGACGTCGCCGACCACACCGATGATCTCGCGCCAGTTATCCTTCATACCCTCGCGAATCCGCTTACCGAGCGCGGCAGCGGGGCTGCCCCATAATTCGCGCGCCAGGTTTTCCGATACGATCGCGTATTCCCTCTTGGCGTAAACGTCGGTCCAGGTATAATCTCGCCCGGCGACCAGCGGCGTTCCGATGGTCCGGAAGAAACCGGGGGCCACGAACTTGAAGCGGCGCAACGCGGGAAGCTGGCCTTCCGAAAACGCGCGGTCTTCGGCGTAGAGGAGATCAAAGCTGTTGGTGCCGTCGCCAGGCACGGAGTTCGCAAATGCGACCGCGGTGACGCCGGAAATGCCGGCGAGTTTGTCTTGGATATCCTGCTGCATCCGAATGACTCGCAGCGGATCTTTCTCCTGGGCCTCGGGAATGAAAATGCGCAGTGTCTGAACCTGGGCCGGATCCTGAAATCCGGGTTGGACCCGGCGCAGAGCTTCGAACGTGCGAATCATGAGTCCTGAGGCGATCAGAAGCATGACCGCCAGCGCGGTCTGCGCGACCACCAGGATATTGCGGACGCGGTGTGTCTCCCGGCTTTGGCTCAGGGTACGCCCCCCGGCCCGCAAAGCGGGTGTGATTTCCGGCGCGGCATATTTCAGTACCGGCATCAGGCCGAATAGCAGGCCGGACGCCAACGCCAGGACGAGTGTGAACAGCAGCACGCTGGGGTCGATCGTGATGTCATCGACACGAGGCAGGTACTGGGGAGCCAGTCTGATGAGAAGCGCTTTGGCGGCATACGCGACGCCGAGGCCCGCCGCGCCTCCCAGCAGGCCCAGCAGGACGCTCTCGGTGAGCAGGACGCCGGCTATCTGCGACCGGCTCGCGCCGAGCGCGGTCCGCACCGCGATTTCCTGATGGCGCCCCTCGGCCCTGACCAGGAGTAGGTTGGCAACGTTGGCGCAGGCAATGAGAAGCACGACGCTGATGCTGCCCATCAGTACCCACAGGATCTTGCCGAGACTCCCAATCACTTCCTCTTTGAGCGGCCGGAGGTCGGCCTCGAAGCGGGCTTGCTCGAAAAGCTTCACGCTGAATCCGAGAGGAGGCGCGAATTTCTTGAATTCAATCGGGATCATGCGGCCGACGTCGGTATTGGCCTGCTGTAAAGACACGCCACGCTTCAAGCGGGCGATGCCGTTGAAGCTGTAGTTGCCAAGAGTCGTCTTGCTGCGATCGAAGCGAAACGGCCGGATGACGTCCGCCTTCTGATCGAGCAGCCGGAAGCTGGCAGGCATGACGCCGATGATTTCGTAGAGATTTCCATCGATGTGGAGGCTGCGGCCTATGGCGGTGGGGGCGCCTCCAAACTTCCGTTGCCAGTAGCCGTAGCTCAGAATGACGGTTCGGGCTGCTCCAGCGGTATCATCTTTGTCGCTAAACCAGCGACCGAGGGCGGGTGGGACACCAAGTGCGGGAAGGGTCTCCGCCGTGACGGTGAGGGCTGGTAATTGTTCCGGCTGATCGAGCCCGGTGACGCTGGCCCGGTCGCTGCTCCACAGCCCAAGTCGCTCAAAGGTCCGGTTTTCTTCGCGAAAGGTGAAATAATCGGCCGCTGCGAGCTGCATATCCTTCATATTCAGCACCGGAGTGTACTCGCGTACCTCGACCAGTCGGTCCGGTTCCGGGTAGGGCAAGGGTTTCAGCAAAACACCGTTGACCACGCTGAAGATCGCCGCAGTGGCGCCAATCCCGATTGCGATCGTAGCCACGGTGACGACTGTGAATACAGGGGTACGCAGAAGAGTGCGGACGACGTAACGGAGCTGGTGGGAGTACGAGCCCATAAAGCCTATACGTGGCCGCGGCTCAGAAGTTCGCAAAAACTCGAGCCGGGAGCTTCGGCTCTCATTTGCTAGTTGACGAGGGTGGCCAGGATCGTGGCGTCGTCCGACGGACCATCCGTTGAGAATTCAGCCAGCGCGTCGAGCGCGCTTTGGACGATCTTTGCAGGTTTCCGCGCGGGGCAAGCTGTTACCGCAGAAACGAGACCGCTGACTCCCCAGTCTTCGCCCCCCGCGTTTCGGGCCTCGACCATGCCGTCCGTGTAAGCCACGATCACATCGCCGACGTTCAACTGAACCGAACGTGCTTCGTAGGCGGTATCGGCGAAGAGTCCCACGGGCGGAGCGTCGGCGTCGAGCCAGGCAACCAGCTCGCCTCCGCGAACGACGAAAGCCGGGTTGTGTCCCGCGTTTACATACTGTAGAGCTCGCGTGTCTTCTTCGAAAACGCCATAGAATAAGGTTGCGTACCGCTCTGCCGGCGTCGATCCGTGCAGTTGGCGGTTCACCGCTGTGATGACGGCGGCTGCGTTTTCCGGTGCAAACAAGGCGGCAGTGCGCAGGGAGGACTGGACGTTAGCGGCGATCAGGGCCGCCGGCAGACCCTTGCCGGACGCGTCGGCAACGGCGAACGCCGTGCGGCGGCCGGGCAGAGGCAGAAAATCGAAGCAGTCACCGCCGATGGCCCACACCTGCCGGCATCGGGCACTGTATGTGAGCGCCCGCGGCCTCATCTTCGGGAGCTCCCGAATCGGAAGCTCCATAAAGCGTTGTTGGACGTCACGGGCGATTGCCCAATCCTTGCTTACATCAACAACCATCGAGTCCGTTGTCATCGCTCTACCTCTATAAGGACGTCGGCGCGAGGATTTCGTTATCGACACGGCGAGGCGGAAATTTTTAGCGGAAAATTTGTTGGGGGGATGTCGAGATCGATGGATCTGCTCCGACTAGCCTGTGAACGCGCGAAAATGAGCGCGAAAAAAGGAGAAGCAACAACATGAGATACATTTTGCTGATGAGCGGGACAAAGCCGGGCGTGGATTCCTACCGGGCCTGGAGCAAGAGGGACATCGATACGCACATGGCGGTGCTGACCGGCATTAGCCGCGAGCTCAAGGAATCCGGTGAGTTTGTGGCTACGCAGGGGTTGGCAGCCCCGCATGAGGCACAGGTGGTGCGGGGAGTAAAAGATGGAACGCCGATCACCGATGGTGTCTTTCCCGAATCCAAGGAGTTTCTCCTGGGCTACTGGATCGTGGACGTTGCCAGCCCGGAGCGCGCCTGCGAGATCGCCGGCCGCATTTCGGCGGCGCCTGGGCCCGGCGAGAGGCCCACGAACATGCCGATCGAGGTTCGGCAGTTCGCCAATCACGGTCCGCAGTCATAACGGTCCGGTGCCGCTGGTTTCGATGGGGCGACGGAACAGAAGAATTGTGGCAGGGCCAAGAGGGCAAACCATATGAAGTACATTCTGATGATGCACGGCAATCAGGCCAACTGGGACGAGTACGGCAAGTGGTCGAAAGAGGATCTGGAGCGCAACGTCGCGTTCATGCGGGCCTTCAGTAAGGATCTCAAGGATGCGGGGGTCTTCGTGGATACGAAGGGCCTGGCATGGCCTCAGGAGGCCAAGACCGTTCGCGCGGGAACCAGCGGAGAACCGGTTACGGATGGCGTTTTTCCGGAGTCGAAAGAATTTCTCGCGGGATACTGGATTGTCGACGTGGAGGGCGCAGAACAAGCGTACAAGATTGCCGCTCGGGCGTCGGCCGCGCCCGGGCTCGGAGGAAAACCCATCAACATGCCGATCGAGGTACGGCGAGTGCTCGGCAGCCACTCTGACCTGGGGCTGTGACGCCGTACATCGTGCGCCATGGACGTAGCTGCACAATCGACGAACCAACCCATCGGGCACCTGCTGCGCGAACTTACGCCGCAGGTGCTCGGAATCGTGGCGCGTAGATTTCGCGACTTCGCGGCGGCCGAGGATGCGGTACAGGAAGCGTCGATTGCGGCCGTGATGCAGTGGCCGCGAGAGGGTGTGCCCGAGAACCCGCGCGCCTGGCTGACCCACGTCGCATTTCGGAAGATGACGGACCATGTCCGCAGCGAGTCTGCGAGGCGGCGTCGTGAGAATGAGGTTGCCGAAGAGGCGGCCCGGGTGCCCGAGCTGGCCGCTTTCGATGTCTCGCCGCAGCAAGACGACACGCTCGTTCTCCTCTTTCTGTGCTGCCACCCGGCGCTGACACCTGCTTCGGCGATTGCGCTGACCCTGCGCGCCGTCGGCGGCTTGACTACGACGGAAATCGCAAAGGCATTCCTGGTTCCGGAGGCCACCATGGCGCAACGGATCAGCCGCGCGAAGCAGACCATAAAAGAATCTGGTGTCCCGTTCCAGTTGCCCGTCGACGAGCACAGCGGCGAGCGTCTGCGCCGCGTGCTTCATGTCCTGTACCTGATCTTTAACGAGGGCTATACCGCCAGCTCGGGCGCAAATCTACAGCGTGCCGATCTTTCTCACGAGGCCATACGTCTGGCGAGGATCGTTTATAGCCGGCAGCCCAATCATGCGGAAGTGGCGGGGCTGCTCGCTCTGATGTTATTGACAGACGCCCGGCGCCGGGCACGCACAGGTGCAAATGATGAATTGATTCCACTCGCCGAGCAGGATCGAACTTTGTGGGATCGCGGTGAAATTGAGGAAGGTGTGGCGCTGCTCTCAACCGCCTTGCCGACCGGATCCATCGGACCTTATCAATTGCAAGCAGCGATTGCCGCGGTACACGATGAAGCGGCGCGAGCCGAAGACACGGATTGGCCACAGATTCTCGCCCTGTACGAGCTGCTGAAACGCATGTCTGAAAACCCCATGGTGATCCTGAACCATGCAGTTGCGGCGGCGATGGTGCACGGTCCGAGGAAGGGCTTGGAACTATTGGATGGACTCGCGGGGGACTCGCGCATCGCCGAGCACCACCGGCTGGACGCCGTTCGGGCGCATCTGCTCGAAATGGCGGGCGATTCGGAAGCAGCCGCGAGACACTATCGCGCGGCCGCGAGTAAAACGGACAATGTTCCTGAGCGCGATTACCTCATGATGAAAGCGGTACGCCTAAGAACGGCCGCGGCAAATTCGGAACCGGCAGCGACAGACCATGTTCCCCCACCCACAGACCCGCTCGACTGATCGTTTGACCGCGAACTCGTCTTTGCTCGTAGCACCCCCTGCGGGTCTGCTTCACGATAGAATAACGCGGTAGTCCTTCGATCGGCCCGAAACTCTCGCAGTGAGGTGCGACTCCGATAATGAGAACTTTGCTGACTCTTGTGATGCTTGCCGGCATCTGCTCCGCGCAGAAGGTTTCTACGCTGGATCTGCTGCAGATGGCTCGAACCCGCGCCTCCGGACTGGAGCAGGCTCTTCGAGAAACTCTGGGCGCGGACAATATTCAAAAAGGTACCGCCGCCGCTGGCGAGCTGGGTGACTTTCTGTTTGCCACTGAGGCGGAGAAAGGTCCTTCGCTCCAGATCAACAATGAGCCGCCCATTCCCGCTTTCAAGGTGGGTTCTCTTTGGGTGGTGCAGACTCGTTTGATAACGGGGACTTCTTATCGGTACACGTGGATCGCCGATGGCAAACCGATCGGCGGCGGCAACAACCTGCCGGCGTTTGAGCCCGACAGCTGCTCCCAGCCCGGCGTGCCGCAGGGAAAGCTGACCGGACCGATCGAGGTGCCAAGCAAGATTTATCCCGGCGTCAAAGCGAACGTCTGGTACTACGTGCCGGCGCAGTGGGACGGCCAGACGCCACTCGCCGTGCAGGTATGGGGCGACGGGCAACAGTTCATGGACCCAAGGCCAGGGCATTGGCGGGTCCTCGATACCTTGGACAATCTGACCGCGCAGAAACGAATTCCGCTGATGGTGAGCATCTTTATTCAGGCGGGGACGGGGCCGCGCAACCAGCGCTCCATTGAGTACGACACCGTCAGCGACACCTATCTGCACCGCCTGCTCGACGAGATCTTTCCGGTTGTCGCCGAGAAAGTGAAGATGCGTACCGACGGGTACAGCCGTGCGATTCAAGGCCTCAGTTCGGGCGCCATTATGGCTTTCAACGCTGCGTTCATCAACCCGGACGCGTTTTCGCGAGTCTTGAGCTGGATCGGAAGCTACACTGCGCTACAGAGATCGGCGGCCCATCCGGAGGGTGGTGCCGAGTATCCGACGATGGTGCGTCGCGAAGCGAAACGCAACATTCGCGTATGGCTGCAGGACGGCGCCGGCGATCTCGACAACCAGTTCGGCTATTGGCCTGTTGCGAACCTCGGCATGGCGAACGCCCTGAAGTTCAAGGGCTATGACTATCATTTCTCCTTCGGCGTCGGCGAGCACAATAACGCGCAGGGAGCGGCGGAACTGCCGGAAGCGATGACCTGGCTGTGGCGCGATTACGATCCGGCTAAGACGTCGCAGGAATTTGCGCAGGATCCGGCGGAAAAAGATCAGCCCGCATGGCGGGTGGTCCAGTTGAATCGGAAATAGCGCTGTCAATGCGGGCCGTGTATCATATTGCCGGGGGCATTTAAGACTGGCTCTCTGAGGAGCCCTTTGACATACGCTCTTCAGAATAGGACGAAGTCTGAAAGAGGGAAGAGATCATGACGACAAGACCATTCCTGTGGTCCACGAATGTCACTCGCAGAGTATCTCTTTGTGCGGCTGCTGTGATTCTTGCAAGCGTGCCGCTCGGAGCGCAGACCGGCGCGAAGAACGGAGAGTGGCGAACCTACGGAGGCGATCTCGGCAACACGCGCTATGCGCCGCTGGACCAGATCAACGCGTCGAACTTCGACAAGTTGCAAATAGCGTGGACGTTCAACGCCGCCAACCTTGGTGCGGTTCCGGAGCTGAATTACGAGGCGACACCTCTGATGGCGAACGGTGTGATTTATACCGTCGCAGGTTCCCGGCGAGATGTCGTCGCGCTGGACGCCGCTACGGGCGAGATGCTCTGGATGCATACGGAAAAAGAGGGCCTGCGCGGAGAAGACGCCCCGAGAAAGCTATCGGGCCGCGGTTTGGCGTACTGGACCGACGGCCGCGAGGAGCGGATTTTATTCGTTACTCCAGGGTATCGTCTGATCGCCCTCGATGCCAAAACAGGCTACGTCATTCCGAGCTTCGGGAACGCCGGCGTCGTCGATTTGAAGACGGACGATGACCAGCAGATCGACCTGATCACCGGCGAGGTCGGGCTTCATGCCGCCCCCACCGTCGCAGGCGACACGGTGATCTTGGGCGCTGCCCACTTGTCCGGCGGATCGCCCAAGAGCAAGACCAATGTTAAGGGCTACGTGCGCGGATTCGACGTCAAGACCGGTAAACGCTTGTGGATCTTCCACACCATTCCGAAAGCCGGCGAGTTCGGCTACAACACGTGGGAGAAGGACTCCGCCGAATACACCGGCAACACCGGGGTGTGGGGCCAGATCAGCGTGGATGAAGAGCTGGGCATCGCCTACCTGCCCGTCGAGCTGCCGACCGGCGATTACTACGGTGGCCACCGTCCGGGCAGCGGCCTGTTCGGCGAGAGCATCGTGGCTGTGGATCTGAAAACCGGGCAGCGCAAATGGCATTACCAGTTGGTGCACCACGGAATATGGGACATGGATATTCCTTGCGCGCCGATGCTGGTGAACTTTAATGTGAACGGACAGTTGGTGAAGGCCGTCGCGCAGCCGACGAAACAGTCGGTCTTATATGTATTCGATCGCGTCACAGGGAAACCCATTTGGCCCATCGAGGAAAAGCCGGTGCCGCAGGGTGATGTTCCCGGCGAGAAGTACTCGCCAACGCAGCCGTTTCCGACCAAGCCGCCAGTATACGGCCGAGCCGAGACCTCGATCGATGAGTTAATCGATTTCACGCCTGAGCTCAGAGCCGAAGCCATCAAGATCGCGTCGCGGTATAAGATGGGCCCGCTTTTCACACCTCCGGTGGTCAGCAAGCCGGAAGGCCCTCTGGCCACGCTCGTTCCCGGATGCTGTCAGGGCGGGACCGGTTGGCCGGGCGGATCGTACGATCCGCAGACACACATGCTTTATGCGTTTACGTGGGGCAATGTCGGGTCTCTCGGTTTGTTGCCGGGCAATCCGAGCAGGACCGATTTCAGCTATGTGCAGGGCATCGCCACGCCGTCCGAAGGTGGTCCCGCGCGCTTGACCGTACGCGGGCTCCCATTGTTCAAGCCACCTTACGGATCCATCGTTGCCATCGATATGGACAAAGGCGAGATCGCCTGGAAGATTGCGCATGGTGAGACGCCAGATGAGGTTCGCGACAACCCGGCGCTCAAGGGAATCACGATACCGCGCACGGGGCGCGGGGGAATCATTGGAGTCTTGACCACCGCTTCATTGGTGATCGCAGGCGAACGCGGAATTTTTACCGATGAACAGGGCCGCAAGGGCGCGCGGCTGCGCGCTTACGACAAAGCGACGGGCAAGGAGGTGGGCGCGGTGTTTATGCCGGCCGGCCAGACGGGTTCGCCGATGACCTACATGCTCAATGGGAAGCAATACATCGTGCTCGCCATCGGCGGTCCCGGTTTCCCGGGTGAATTGATCGCGTTCAAGCTCCCGAATTAGGTTCACAAGTTAGCCGGTGCGGAATCGGCCGGGAGCAGGAAGCCTGCGATCACGCCAGGCGAGACTAATGCGCTGCCAGACCAGGTTTCCAGGGCGAACGTAAGATCCTCGATCTTGATCGGCTTGGTCATCACGGCGTTCATTCCAGCGGACAAACACTGCTCGCGGCACTCCGCCATGGCGTCCGCGGTCAAGAAGATACTTGACTCAAAATGTGATTGGCGATAGTATCTTCTGACAACAAAACGAAGGACTTGTATAACAACTCTCCTGGCAGAGCCACGCATTGATCTGAACGGCAGTTAGGCTCTACTCGCGCGAGCAGTTGTGCTGGCCATCTCTTTCATGGAGGCATGGTAAAGCTGCGCAGGTCACAAATCAGTCGGATAGTCTCGCCCCATACCCAATTTGGTGTTCCACTATTTCGATTCCCGTTCTTAACGCCGTGGATTCGCTTTGAAGGGGTAGTGCGCAGGCGAAGGACAAATCGCAGGAAATCCCAAGTTAGTACCGGAACATTGCGGTGTGCGGTGGGAGACA